>TARA_R110002072_G_scaffold46591_1_pt1 | contig 84593 bp, 67 predicted proteins | sample TARA_R110002072 | Tara Oceans TARA_R110002072 (sample SAMEA4397118) | marine metagenome | biome: Polar Biome; feature: [SRF] surface water layer (ENVO:00010504); material: water (ENVO:00002006), including particulate matter (ENVO:01000060) such as... | depth 5 m
CGCCTGACCCCCCGCCCCGCTGATTCCTTCGTGCCCGCCATAAGAACGACCTCCTTCGCCCTGCTCGCCATCACGTTGGCCAGCTGCAGCGGCACAACCAACCAGCCACGCAACGATCTCGACTATCCCGGAACGTTGCAGTCTGCCACTCGCCTGCCGGTCGAAGCAGTCTGGCAACAGCGGGTCACGGCGGCATGGCAAGCGCCCGGCGAAGAGCGACAAGAGCGCGGCTTCGACGCGGCACTTCAGCGCAGCGGCGATTCACTGACGGTGATCGGCCTATCGCCAATGGGTTCGGTCGGGTTCTCCATCCAACAAAGTCCAACCGGCATCGACGTCGTCAACAACATGCCGGAGCAGATGGTGATCCCACCACGCTTCATCCTGTTGGACGTGCAGCGGGCATTCTTCCCATGGATGGACGACCCGATCACCACTGGGATGCGCATGGGCCACAAGGACGACGAAATCATCAGCGAGACGTTCGCCAACGGCCGACTGACGAAACGCACGTTCGCACGCTTGAACCAACAACCCAAAGGGCTGATCACCATCCGCTATGAGTGGGGCAAGCCGGAGTGGGCACTGCCAACGAAGGCGATCCTCGACAACGCCTGGTTTGGTTACGAACTGACGATCGTCACGCACAGTGAGACCCGCCTCGAGCCCCACCTCGAAGAAACCCGCATCGAAGAGACCCGCCTCGAAGCATCTCCTGATCACGACGAAGAACCGGGAGCGACATTGCGATGAGGCGCCAGGTATTTGTCGCGGGTCGCGGTGCGGTGTCGGGCTTTGGCCTCGGCGTCCAGGCGTTGTGCGACGGCGTCTTCGCCGGCAAGACCGCTCTGCAACCGCGCGTGCGCACGGGCCACCACGAAGTTGCTACGAAGGTGGTCGGCGAGTTTCCCGCCGGCACCTTTGATCAGGGCATCGCGGAGAACGAGTTGCCGCGGCACAGTTCGCTGTTTGCAACCGAAGAGGCGTTTGCCGAAGCCGGCAATCCCGACCGCCAGCGCATGGGCATGGTTTTGGCCACTACCAAGGCGAACATGTCCGGCATCTGCGGCGAAGGCCGTGGCCTCGGCTCGCCAATGTTCTTGGCGCGCCAACTGAGCAACGACCTGGAACTTGGCTTGCCACCATCGGCGCTGTCGGTGGCCTGCGCCTCCGGTGTCATAGGCATCGCGACGGCCGCACGCCGCATCGCCACTGGCGAATGCGACCTGATGCTGGTGCTCGCCGTGGACGTCATCAATGAGTTCATCATCAAGGGCTTTGGTGGCATGGGCGCCCTCGATCCCGAGCGCTGCCGACCGTTCGATCGCGAACGACGCGGCGTATCGCTCGGTGACGGTGCGGCCGCGATCGTGCTGTCGGCCAACGAACGCGATTCGATCGGCATCCGCGTGGCTGGCTACGCCGGCGCCAACGACGCCTGCCACGTCACTGGCCCGGACTACGAAGGCCTCGGCATTCACCTCGCCGCCAAGCGCGCCGTCGCGCACGCGGGGCTGACCATGGCCGACATCGACTTGCTGCACCTGCATGCAACTGGCACGCGCGCCAACGACAAGAGCGAAGCGATCGGCCTCGGCAACGCCTGGGCCGAGTTCGCCGACAAGACCCCGCCGGCATTCGGCAGCAAGAGCCAGACCGGCCATACTCTGGGCGCTGCTGGCGGCATCGAATCGCTGCTCGCAATCGCCGGCCTCGAACGCCAGTGCGTGCCCAAGAACGTTGGCCTCGAAACAATGAACTGTGACGAGCGTCTCGACCTTCCCAAGGTTCCTCGCAAACTGACGCGCGCCAACCACGCGCTCAAGGTCGCCTCCGGCTTCGGCGGAGTGCAAGGCGCCGCGGTGTTCTCCGTATGAAACCCGCAACGATTCTCGGCTGTGGCATCGTCGACGAGGTCGGCATCGCCGGCACCCGCGGCATTACCGCAACCTGGAGTGGGCTCGACATGGTCGCTCCCGGCACGGCACGAACGATGCGCGCGGTGTTCGACAAAGAGGACCCGACGTTCCGCCGCATCGACCTGTTGGCGCGCGCACTGGTGCTCGCGTGCGAAGCCGCGGACCTGGAGAACGTGCTGACGGCCGAGCAACGCCAAGACGCCGCGATCTGCGTCGAAACGGACCTTGGCGCGCTGGCGACCGACGTCAGCTTCGCGTCATCCCTCGGCGACGAATGCGTGCACGCTGGCATCTTCCCCTATTCGCTGACGAGCACGAGCCTCGGCGAGGTGGCCCTGCGCTACAAATTGCGCGGCCCGACCATCAGCATGTCGGTCCGAGACGATGCGGTGCCGAGCGAACGCGACCCGGCGCTTGCCGGCGAGAGTGTGCGTGAATCGTTGCGCATGTTGGCTTGCGGCGACTGCCAGCACGTGGTGACCGGCGTCGTCGACACCATGCTCGAACCGGCAGCCGGCAAGCCAGCAATCCTGCGCGCCGTGGTGGCCGTGATTGCGGCGCCAAGCTCGCACGATGCCACCGGCTCAGGTCTTGGCGCAGGTCTCGGAACACTCGAGTGGCCCAACGGCAAGACGGACCCGTTCGCGCAGTTTGTCTCGATGTGCCGCTAGCTCATATCGCCGCAACCGGTGCCGGCTCGGTGTCCGAACGCCGCCGCAGCGACGCGAACACCATCGGCACCGCGGCAGAAGCCAGCACAAACAACAGCGGCCGAATCGGCTGCAGGTAGCGCGGGTCCGGAATCACTGGCAAGTATGCAAGCGTGCCCAACACCGCGATCCAGCCGAGGGCTTGCGGCGCCCAGGACTCTTCGCGTCGGCCGCGCAGAATGCCATAGGCAGCCCCGAGCAACGCCAGCAGCATGACCGGCACATGGAGCCAATGCATCACGGTGTGCGAAGCCTTCATCACGGCCTGACGTTCGTACGGCGAGTTGGCGACCGGATACACGTAGACGTCGCGCCCCTGCACCAACGGCCAACTCCACAACCACACCGGCTTGTCGAGGGCATACCACTTCAAGTAGCGCAGCGGTTCGGCCCGCACGCGCGACCAGAGCACTTGGCCAAGATTCGACCACGACGAACCGAATTCGGGCTGCGCCGGATCTGCACGGTATGGAAATCCGAAGGAGCCTTCGTCTTCGTAGATCATGCCCGGATAGCTACCGTGGCTGATCGATGCCGTCGCCCGCTCACTGCCGCGGCGGGCAAGCTCAGTGGTCTGGTTGCGCACGTTCCACAAAACGAACGGCAACAACGCGACGACGAACACGGTGATGGCTCGACGTCGATCTAGCCGCCACAACGCGTAGCCAGCGACCAGCGGCAAGAACACCATCGTCTCGTTGCACAGCGGTGCAAAGCCGAGCACCAACGCGCCTACGACGTCACGCTTTGTGCTGCGCGAGCCAACAAGCAGCCACATACCGCTCGTCACGACGAACGCCGCCAGGCACTCGGTCAGAACGAAGCCGGTCGTCACCACAACGTGCGGGCTCAGCGCGACCAAGACGGCTGCAAACACGGCCGGTGCAAACGACACGAACTGTCGTGCCAGCCGGTAGCTCAGCAAGACCGTCAGCGTGGAGAGCACGACCTGCAACCAACGAGACAGGTCGTACCAACTGTCGCCACCGAGCAAGCGACAGAGCGCGAGGAACAGCGGGAAGCCGGGCGAACGGAAGGAATCCGGCAGCGGCTCTGGCTGCTTCGACATCGAGTAGACGCCGTGCTCGACCAGGTTGTACGCATACTGGGCGTATTCGCCTGCATCAACCCGCAACGGCGCCGGCATCTCGGCGCCGACAACAAACGCCGCACGCGCTGCCAGGGCAACGACGAGGACGATAGAAACGAGGACGGCACGTTCGGCGGGGCGCACCCCATACCATCGGCCAAACAGCCGGGCCGACTCAACGCGCTACGGCTACAGGCCGGAAAAGACCGCGACCGTGCTCTCCAAGCCGCTTTGCTGGTCCCGCAAGATCACTGCCATCTGGCATGCGCGACGACTCATTCGCAGCAAGCACGCGGTCCTCGGAACATCCTGCAGCGCAACGTCGAGTGTCAGCACGTCGACACCTTCCTCACTACTGACGACGATCCCGGTCAGCGCTGCCAGGGGCGGCAGTGGCACCATCACGACCTGCTCGTCGTCGAAGTCCGGTTCGTGCTGGGCCCGCTTCGCCAGCGTTTTGGCAAACGACCGGCACAGCTGGCCCCATTGCTCAAGATCGGTCGCCCGCCCACAAACCGCGCCGACGTCGTGGTGCGCGAGCACTTGATGCGCCAACAAGACACCGTGCTCACCGTCCCCGACGACGGCAACGGGCACGGGCAACGCTGCCGGGGTACTGCAAGCACCGAGAAGCAAAGCCATCGACAAGGTCCGAACGCGCATCGCTCGTGAGCGTAAGCTTTCGCGGTGCATTGGCTACCATGCACCCATGCGCAGAGCCCCCATCTCGATCGCGATCCCACTCGCCATCAGCCTGGTCCCGACCTCGCTCACAGCGCAACTGCCAAGCAAGGAGATGGCGCAGGCGGCAGCGGCCTACGCGGCCAAGATCACGGCCTCTGCGATCTTCGTCAGTGGCCGGACGTTGGAGTCCGTTCTCGACCAGGAACTTGCCCCAACCCGCCCGCTCGAAGCACTGATCAAGCCGCTGCTGCGCTTCGACATCGACCACGACAACCACCGCGTCACGGTGCGATTGGGCCAGGCACGGGCCGTCGCGGAACGATTGCCATCGCTGGGTTGCGTACTGATCGTGTCGGACACCGCGCCCAACAAGGCTCGGCGCCAACTGCGCACCACGCGCGCGCCAGTCCGCGCGATCGCCGAGGGCGCCCACTGGCCGAATAGCGAGACCGTCGCAGCGAAACCAGCGACCGGAATCGACCACGAGCAACTCGACGTGGCCATCGAGCGCGCCTTCGAAGAACCCAACCCGAAACAGCCGATCAACACGCGCGCCATCGTCGTGGTCCACAAAGGCCAACTGGTTGCCGAGCGCTACGCCGACGGCTTTAAGCAATCGATGCCACTGCCGGGCTGGTCGATGACCAAGACGCTGACCAACGCACTCGTCGGCGTGCGCGTTCGCGACGGCAAGTTTGCCCTCGACGCCAAGGCACCGGTCCAGGCTTCGCTTGACCCAGCGATACGGCCAGCAACCGTGCGCAACCTGATGACGATGACCGCCGGCATTGCGTGGAACGAAGACTACTCCGACCCCAACAGCCATGCCTTGCGCATGCTGTTTGGCTCCGCCGACCACGCCGCTGTCTACAAGAAGCAACCGCAAGTCCGGAGTGCCGGCGAGGAGTTTCAATACGCCAGCGGCGCAACCAACTTGCTATGCAAACTGTTGCGGGAGTCCTTCGACAACGACACGTCCTACTGGCAGCAACCAAGCCGCCTGTTCGACGCCTTGGGGATGCGTACCGCTGTTCTGGAAACGGACCCGAGTGGCACATTCGTCGGCAGTTCGTATTGCTACGCCTCGGCACGCGACTGGGCGCGACTCGGATTGCTGTTCCAGCAAGACGGCATCTTCTTTGGCAAACGTCTGCTACCAGAAGGCTGGGTCAAGCAATCGACAACGCCGGTCGCCGCCAGCCATGGCCGCTACGGCCACCAGATCTGGCTAAACGCGGATCCCGTGAATCACGGCGAGCCAGATCGTTTCGGCAAGCCAACCCACAACGGGGACTCGACCCGCAAGTGGCCGGATCTGCCCGCCGACCTGTTCAGCATGGACGGTCACGAAGGCCAGTATTGCGTGATCTCGCCAACTGCCGAACTGGTCATCGTGCGCCTGGGCTGCACCAAGAGCGGCGGGTTTGACCTGCACGGGTTCCTGCGTGAAGTGCACGCTGCCGCGAGCCACTAGACAGAACGCGTGCAGAGCCTGCTACTCTGTCTGCCTTCTGCCTTATCGACCTTCGGGCGGCAGCAGTTCCTTCCACGGACCGTTAGGGTCCGGGACACCAGGCTTGCGTGGCTGTAGGTAGTCAGCCCATCGACGCGAGAACCGCAGGTCGCCGGCCACCAACTCTTCGAGCCCAGCGTGCTCCTTGAGGATTTTACGAAGTACCTCGGCTTTGCGAGTCACGGGCACACGATCCAACGGACTGTCGACGGGGTGTCCGTAGCCAAACACCACCGGCTGATCATCGTCACGCTTCAGATGCACGCGAACCTCGGGGTATTCGGGACCACGGATCCAGCGTTCGCCCAAGTTGGTCGCGTCGATTTCCATCAGCCTTGGGCACTGCTCGACCAGCGGCGCCACTTGATCATTCCATTCCTTAGCGATCCCGACCGCGACGCGAACTCGCGGTTCGTCGCTCGCTTGACCGGGCACGACCTCCATGGTCGGACTGCCACCTTCGCGATAGAGGCGAAGCTGCGGCAAGTCACAATCGACCCAAGGCAGCATGATGCCAGCCTCGTCGACCAGGCAGAGGGCCTCGGAATCCGCGGTCAAGACCGAGATCACCGGCCTGCGCAAACTCAAATGCAGACGAAAGCGGTCCGGGAAGACCCGCTCGACTCGCACATGGCGCACCCAAGGCGTTGCCAACAGGCCATCGCGCATACGACGCGACGTTTCTTCGTCGAGCATGCCGATCTCATCGGACAGCCACGGCGAAACCGACTCGGCGACGGCAAGCAGCATTTCGCCGTCAAGCCAATCGGGACGATCGATGAACCCGACACGGTCGAGAGCGACCATGGGGCCAGGCTGCGCTTCACCGCCAAATCGGGCGGCGAGCACGGCTGCGGCATTTGGCCCGCAGAACCAGACGGTGACGGCGAACGCGACTAGCACGAACACCCGAACCGCCCATAGGGACTGGTTCGACTTCATCTAGCGGTGACACTCGGGTGAGGCACGCGATCAAACGTGCGCTCTAGAGATGCACCGCGCGACAACTCACGATGAGCGCGCGCGGTAGTGGTCCGGCTCTAGTGAAGACGATCAGTTAAGGCGAGCCACGACCGGCTTGTTCTCGACCTTGGCGCGCTCACGAGAGCCGCCGCTGACCATCTCGCAGTCGTCGGTAAAGATCTCGAGCGTGTCGAGAACGTTCTCGATCAGATCGCGGTCGAGCGTGACTTCACGCGCGCCCTTGGCGGCCTCGAGCTCGTGATCGAGCAGGCGCGTCATGATCTTGAGTTGGGAGAGGTGGCGACCGACGAACTTGCCGACGTTGACTTCGGACTTGCTTTCCATTGTAGGCTCCAGAGCAATGCCCGGTATGGGCTGACTGGTTAGGGAGGCGCGGTGGTGACCCCCACCGCTTGTAGACCGGAACGGCTGCGTATGGACGATGTGCCCTTGCACGGTGTCCGCAGCCGCGTGCGAAATGCTCCGTCTGACTAACGGAACATCGCCGAAGCATAGCAATGCAACGGAATCAAACCAGTGAGTGATTTCGGGATGACTCGTATCCAGCGTGGGTAACTCTCCACAATCGGTGTGAGTACCTGCCGGGGCCGCGCCCCCTGTCGAGCGATCGCAAGTTGGCCTGGCCAGTAGCACTTCTCGCGTTCACCGAGACGCTGTGCGATGCTGCAACTTGTGCCCAAACGCCAGAAAGGACCGGATCAAGATCCGGCAAAACAGATTCAATTCAAGGGCTACACGCTCAACTCATTCCAGGTCGAAGCCGCTGAGGCAATCGATTCCGGTGACAACGTGCTGCTCGCGGCCCCAACCGGCGCCGGCAAGACGCTGGTCGCCGAGTATGCGATCGAGCAAGCGGTCAAGTCCGGCCGACGCGCGATCTACACCAGCCCGATCAAGGCGTTGAGCAACCAGAAGTTCCGCGACTTCAAAGCCGACGGCCTGAGGGTTGGCTTGATGACGGGCGACCTGACCCTCGATCCGGATGCGCCGCTCGTCATCATGACGACCGAGATCTTCCGCAATGCCGTGTTCGAAGATCCAGAACGCTTCGCCGACACCGACTTCGCGATCTTCGATGAAGTGCACTTTGTCGACGACGTCGATCGCGGCACGGTGTGGGAAGAGAGCCTGATCTTCGCCCCCGATCACGTTCGCTTTGTCGGCCTGTCCGCAACGATCGCCAACCTGCATGAGTTCGGCGAATGGGTGCGCGAAGTGCGGCCGCAAGCGTTGACGGTGATCGAGCACAAGGAACGTCCCGTGCCGCTGTCCCACCGACTGTTCCACAAGGACGCCGGAGTGTTCCAACTGGCGCAACGTTCGCGCGCCATCGCGCTGCACGAACGCGCCGCAGAACAAGAGCGGGCCTCTGGCAACAAGCACGGCCGCCCCGACCGCAACGCGCGCTTCGGCAAGCGCGACCGCAAGGACAACAAGCGGGGCCGCCGCTTCCCCACCGGGCCGCGTCCGTATGTGATGCTGCTCGACGAGATCCAGAATCGCGAATTGCTGCCAGCGCTCTACTTTTGCTTCTCGCGCAAGGAGTGCGAGATCAAAGCCGAGCGCAGCATGCAACGTCGCTTGCTCAGCCGCGAAGAGCGACTCAAGATCGACGACCTGTTCTACGAAATCTGCGAACGGTTCGAACTCGACCCGAAGGAAGATCCGGCGTTGGCCGCGATCCACGACCGCGCGATGTCAGGCGTCGGTTTCCACCACGCCGGGGTGTTGCCGATCCACAAGGAAGTCGTCGAGCGCCTGTTCACGTCGGGCCTGCTGAAGCTGCTGTTCACGACCGAGACGTTTGCGTTGGGCATCAACATGCCAGCACGCACGGCGATCTTCGATCTGCTGCGCAAATACGACGGCGTGCAGATGAACTATATGAAGGCGCGCGATTACCTGCAGATGGCGGGACGCGCCGGTCGCCAAGGGCTCGACGCGAGCGGCTTGGTGATTTCGATCCTCGAGGACGAAGACCTGCTGGACGCGCCTCTGTCGCGCTACCACAGCGGCAAGGTCGAGCCGATCACCTCGCGCTTCAACCTGTCCTATTCTACGATTCTCAACCTCTACGACCGCCTTGGCACCAAGGGGCTGCAGTCGGCATACGACAAGAGCTTCGCCGCCTTCCAAGCGATGAGCGGCTCGGCATCGGCTCGCAAGAAGAAGCGCGCCGCGGCACACGCGGCGCTGGCAAGTCGGGTCAACGTGCTGCGCGCGGCTGGCTACATCGACCCGGATGGCTTGATGCCGCGCGGCAAGATCGCGCAACGCATCAACGGCTACGAAATCCAAGTCGCCGAACTGATGTTCAGTGGCGTGCTGGAGGAGATGGACATGCACCAACTCGCCGCCACGTTTACGGCGCTGATCTACGAAGAGCGTCGCCGCTCCGATGGCCAGCAACGTGACGACGGCCCGTTGATGAAGAAGGCAAACAACGCGGTGCGCCGCTTCCGCGAGATCGAGACGGCGCAAGGTGTACTGCATCCGGTCAAAGAACCGGACTGGGGCATCGCAGCGGCCGTCGACTGCTGGAGCAAGGGCGGCTCGGTCGAAGACCTCGAACAACTGACGCGCGGCGATGCCGGCGATGTCGTTCGCAACCTGCGCATGGCAATCCAGATGATGCGCCAGGTCGCGTTGCAAACTGGCAAGGGGGAGTCGCTGACTCACCGCCTCGAAGAAGCGATCGTCGCCATCAACCGCGATGTCGTCGATGCGAAGCGCCAGTTCGAGCTCGGGTAAGCAAGCCGACTCCGCCAAGCGCCCTCACCAAGTCTCCCCACCCAGCCTCCCCACCAAGGCCCCCCTATCATGGGGCCTTCACTCGGCCAGCAGCCCAACCAAGGCTACCAGCGATCCGCAGGCCATGGTGCACGGCGTAAACTCCAGTGATGCGAGCACTCGTTGCTCGCCAACTGACAGCCGTGACCATCCTGCACCGACAACCGAATCTGCTGGTTGGCAACGCCACCAATGGCGTGCCCGCTGGTTGCTGTATGACCAAGACCTGGTTCCCGAAGGCCCTGCTCGCGCTGCTGTCGTTCTCGCTTCTGCTCGCCACCAGCTGCAACAAGTCCTCGCCCCAAGAACCACCGAATCAGCTGCCAACGGCCGAACGTAGCTGGCAAATGGGTTTTGCAGCCACTCCCCCGGAGCCTACGGTCTCGGCTGTCTTGCAAGGCATCGACCTATGGAGCCAACGCTCTGAGCTTGCGGTGATCCACGAACAGCTGCCGTGGACGGACTTGCTTATGGGCATGACGCCACAGGAAATCCTGATTCGGGACAAGGTGCAGGTGGTCGATTACATGCGCCAACGCGGGCTTCGCTTGGTGTTCATGGCCGACCTGACCGATGGCTTGTCCCGCGCCGAAGAAGCACCGCAGCTGCGAGCCCTTGGCCGCAGCCTGACCGAGCCCGCCGTGCAACAGCTCGCACGCGACTACGTGCTGGCGGTCGCCGCGCTACTGCAGCCGGAGTTCCTCGGCCTGTCGGCGGAGACCAACCTGGTGCGCGCGGCAGCGCCGGCCTCGATCTACAACACGATCGTCACCACGGCCAACGCCATGGCGGCGGACCTCTTGACCGCACAAGTCGATGCCGTGCTGTTCCACAGTGTTCAGGTCGAAACAGCCTGGGGACTGTTCAGCAACTCACCGTACCTAGGCATCGATCAGGACCTGCAGGACTTCCCGTTCTCCGCGGCGTTGGCGTTGTCGTCCTATCCGTACTTCGTGTTCGACGAACCAGAAGCGATCCCGGATGACTACTACACGCGGCTTGCGGACGTGACGCAGCTACCCTTGATGGTGATCGAGGGGGGCTGGACCAGCACTTCGGTCGGGACCGTGACATCCTCGCCCGAGTTGCAGATGCGCTACCTGGCGCGCCACGAAGAGCTGCTCGAAAGCGTCGCAGCAACCATGTGGCTGCAGTTGGTGTTTGCCGACCTTGACCTCAGCGCGTACCCGGCGCCGCAGCCGGTGAACTTGCCGCTGTTCACCGACATCGGCTTGACTGACCGCAACTTCGTGCCAAAGCCCGCCCTCGCGGAGTGGGATCGCATCTTCGCGCGGCCGCTCGCGCAATCGCTCTGAGCTTGCCCATGTGAGCCGAGTAAGCTCGGCGACACCGGCCGCTACGGCCGCGCTTTCGCCATGCCCGCAAAGCCAAACTTCGCGACCATCACGTCGAAGAACTGCTTCGGACTCTGCGCCAAGTGACGGAAACGCATCGGCGCGGCACGCATCGTAATCCGGGTGCCAACCGTCACCTTGATCTGCACCTGCCCGTCGACCACGCAATAGGCGTGCGGCGTGTCGCCGGTTTCAATGATCTCGAACTCAAGACCAGAGCGGATCGACAACACCACCGGACGAGAACTGAGTGAGTGCGACGCCAACGGCGTCAAGACCACGGCGTCCAGGTCGGGGGCCAACACCGGCCCGCCAGCAGCCATTGAGTAGGCCGTCGAGCCCGTCGCGGTTGCGGCGATGACCCCATCGCCTCGATAGGTGCCGATCTCGGCATCGCCGCGGCGCACGCGCACGATGATCATGCCGCCGGCACCAGCGCGACTGACCACGACGTCGTTGAGGCCGAGCACATTGTTGGGGTTGCTTGCGGTCGACTCATCATCCTGCTCGCCGCCCTCGACCAGGCAACGGAACATCAACCGGTTTTCTTCACACAGTTCGCCGGCGAGCAAGGCCTTCAGACCAACTTCGGTTTGCTCGTCTTCGAACGCCGTCAAGAACCCGAGTCGGCCCCGATTGATGCCCAGCGTCGGTCGCTGGTTCTCGGCCATGCGTCGAGCGGCCGCGAGCAGCGAGCCATCGCCACCCCAGACGACGACGACGTCTGCGTTGCGGTCGTGCAACGGGATGTCGCGATCGGTGACCTCCTCGGTTGCGATTCCACGGGCGTGAAACCATGCCGCGTAACGAGCAACGAGTTCGGCGGTGCCACCCTTGCGAGCGTCACCGACCAGCAGCACGCGTTGAATCTCCGGCTTGGCCATCGCCTCTTGGTTGTCCGTGCCCCCTCAGGCGGGGCGGGCGTGATGCATCACGTATTGACGGCTACGTCTTTGGCAACGCGAAATCGCTGCGCCACATGCCTCGGCGTCAAACCGACGTGCTCAATGATTTGCGCACGCGACATGTGTTCGAAGATGTCGTCGGGCACCCCCATGACCTGCACGTTGGCACGAACTTCGCCATGCTGCGCAACGCACTCGAGCACGGTGCTGCCGAAGCCACCAATCTGCGTGTGATCCTCGAGTGTGACGACGCGGTCGTGACGGTTGCACAGTTCGATGATGAACTGATTGTCGAGCGGCTTGCAGAAGCGCGCGTTGACGACCTCGATGTTGACGCCGTGCTTGGCGAGCAGGTCGGCCGCTTCGAGTGCGGTCTGCACCATGTGGCCATAGGCAATCACCGCGCCATCCGCGCCTTCACGCAGCACTTGGGCCTTACCGAGTGCAACCGGTTGACGCTTGCCATCAAAGCCAACCAGGTCGTGTGCTTCCGGCGCGTTACCGCGCGGGTAGCGAATGCCAACCGGCCCGTCGAGCGAGCGCGCCAGCTTCATCATTTCGTGCAGTTCCGGGCCGTCCATCGGCGACATCAGCACGATACCCGGGAAGCAGCGCAAGTACGACAGGTCGTAGAGACCGTTGTGGGTTGCCCCGTCTTCGCCAACAAGTCCTGCCCGGTCCATGGCGAACACAACCGGCAAGCGCTGCAGGATGACTTCCTGGAACACCTGATCGTAGCCCCGTTGCAAGAACGACGAGTAGATCGCGCAGACCGGACGCATGCCGCTGGTCGCCATGCCAGAAGCCATCGCGACGGCGTGTTGCTCGGCGATGCCGGCGTCGACGAAGCGCTCCGGGAAACGCTCGCGGAAGTCCATCAGGCCCGTGCCGTCCGGCATCGCGGCGGTGATCGCGATGATCTTGTCGTCGGTCTCGGCCAGCTTTTCGATGCTGTCGCTGAACCAAGCGGTCCAGGCGCGACCCTTGGGGCGCTCGGGAACGATCGGCTGCAGCACAGCCGGCTCGACCGGAACCAGCTCTGGCTCCTTCTTGACGACCTTGGGCTTACCTGGCTTGGCAGCGTGGGCCCGATCGTAGCGATCTTCGCTACCAGGCACGCCCTTGCCCTTCTCGGTCAGCACGTGCAGCAGAGTCACACCGTCGAGCTTCTTGACGTTCTCCAGTGCTTCGAGCATCTCGGTCATGTTGTGACCGTCGACGGGACCGAAGTAGCGGAAGCCAAGCTCCTCAAACAGGTGGCCGGGCACGACCATGTTCTTGACCATGTCGACCGCGTCGCCGAGGCGTGCGTCGAGTGGCTTGCCGACGACCGGGATCGACTGGATCAGGTGATGGATCGATTCCTTGGCGCGGTTGTAGAAGGTGCCGCCGCGCAGCTTGTTCAGGTGACGCGACAGCGCGCCCACGGTCTTGGCGATCGACCAGCGGTTGTCGTTGAGGATGACCAGCAGCTTGTCATTCTCGAGCGAACCAGCGTGATTGAGTGCTTCGAACGCGACGCCACAGCCCATCGCGGCATCGCCGACAACTGCAACGGATTCGCGCTTCCTGCCTTGCATGCGATCGCCCATCGCGATGCCTAGTGCGGCCGACGCAGCGGTGCCAGCGTGCCCCATCAGGTAGGCGTCGTATTCACTCTCCCACTTGTTGGAGAAGCCACTGAGCCCGTCCTTTTGACGCAGCGTGTGGAAGCGATCCTTGCGCTCGGTCAGCAGCTTGTGCGGGTAACACTGGTGGCCGACATCCCAGACCAGGCGGTCATCGGTGAAGTCGTACAGGTAGTGCAAGGCAACCGTGAGTTCGACCACCCCCATGCCGGAACCGAGGTGACCACCGGTCACCGAGACGGTATCCATGATGACCTTGCGCAGCTCGGCGCACAGGTCGGCCAACTGCTCACGTGGCAGTTTCTTGAGGTCGACTGGGTTGTTGACCAGATCGAATAATGGCGTTTGCGACTGCTGGTTCAATTGCTGCTCCGGACAGGCGATTCATCACACCGTCACCAAGCGCCTCAAGACGAACGGAACAATCCGCTCTCAGGTGCGACGCTCAACGGTGTAGAACGCGACATCTTGCAGCAGTTGCACCGCGCCGTCCAGGGAACTCCGGGCAACCCCGCGCCAGCTGGCAGCGGCAGAAACCACTTGTTCGGCGAGACTAGCGGCTTCTTCGACCAGGCTGAGGGCAGTTTGCCGGCTGGTTTCCAGCCCCACCAGGGCCGGCCAGGTCAGTTTGCCGAGGGCGACGTCGACCCCGGGATTTTTCCCTAACTCCGTAGCTGTCGCCGTCATATCAAGGCAATCGTCCGCGATCTGGAAGGCCCGGCCGAGCCGATCCCCATAGCCACGAAGCAGTTGCAAGACCTCGACCGGAAGGGTCTCAGGGCCGGCCCCAGCGTGGGCCCCGACCAGCAGCGACGCGGTGATCAGCGCCCCAGTTTTGTGGTCGTGGATCCAGGTCAAACGCTCGATCGAATGCTCGTCGGTCACGCCCTCCGCGGCGAGGTCCTCAACCTGGCCGCCGACCATGCCGACGCTGCCGGCCGCTTTGGCGAGCGCGTGCACGGCCGCACCGCCGGCCGCGGAGACCCCTTCGAATGCCAGGGTCAGCAGCGCATCCCCGGCCAACAGCGCCATCGCATCACCGTAAACCTTGTGGCACGTCGGTCGCCCGCGGCGCAGATCGTCGTTGTCCATGCACGGCAAGTCATCGTGCACGAGACTGTAGGTATGCAGGCACTCGAGCGCTGCGGCAGGTCGCATCGCCGCAGCTATGGCACCGCCGGTTGCCGTGCAACCGAGCAACGTCAGCATGGGCCGCAGGCGCTTGCCGCCCGGGAACATCGCGTAGTGCATCGCTTCGTGCAGCGTCTTTGGCTGCACCAACGGCAACGGCAACAAGTCGCGCAGCGCTTGCTCGACGGGCTCAGCGTGCTTCTTGACGAACGCTTGGAACGCGCCGGCAGATGGTCGCTCAGTCATTTTGTTCGCTGCTTCAATGGTCGTTTCGTTACTGGGTCGCTCGGTCACTGGTTGTCGCTCGGTCACTGGTTGCGAATCAACAGGTGTGCCGGGTCACTTCTTGACCACCATGCCAAGCATTGCATCGATCGTCGCCTTGGGGGTCAGTCCGGGCAAGAGCATGCGATAGCCCTCCCGGGTGATGGTCGACTCCAAGGTCCCTCGACGCAAGACACCGTCGCGCAAGAGCAGCGAAACGACCCCCGCCTGCTCGTCGATTTCGACCGCCATCTGGCCGCAGTGCACACTCGATTTGACCAGGTTTTTCTCGTCAGTGCCGATCAACTCGACGGTCAGGAACTGGCCATCGGACATGCCCTTCAGGCGAGTCACCCGCCACGATTCCTTGGTCGCGGCCTGGCCCAACAACTTGTCGAACCGCGACAACCACTGGCGGCGCGTGCCGGCATCGACATCGGTCGCGGCGCGGCCAGGAGTAGTGATCGCCGCCGGGTAGGCACCCTCGCCGCGCACCAGGTAGGGCAAGCGTCCCTCAAACAGGCGACCATCCACTTCGTTGAACACGATCGCGAAGCCTTCCTCGGGCAGGCTAGCGCGCTCGCCATCGACGGCGCGATGGCCTTCAAAGAACCGGAGCTCGCACTGGCCCGCGCTGCGATCGAAGGTGGCCGTCATCAACTTGGCCGTCAGGAAGGCAACCGCCAAGCCATCCCTGCTCGACTCCAGCATCTCGACATCGTGCAGCCCCTTGTCGTCGAGGCTGCCCGCGCGCAAGAACCTCTGATGCGTATAGCCCTCACTGCGCAGGCACTCGTGCAACGTATCAAGGCACAACCGCACCCCGGCCGGCATCGGCTTCATCGATGCCTCGGCGACCGCGGCGGCGGCCGCGCGGCGTTGCTCAATCTCGGCGTTGCGCTGCTCGAGCAGTTGGCTGACGGCAGCGAGTTGCTGGCGGGTCGTGTGCAAGTCGACTTGTAGCTTCGTGAATGCGTCGAGGTTGACCGGTGCACTTGGGCCGCTGCGTTCGCCCTCCGTGCCAGCCGCCGCCGCCGCGTTGGGTTCGCCGACCGTTGACGAGCCAGATCCCACCACAGGTTTCTCGAAGCGGCTTTCGCCAGCGTTCGGTTCGCCAGCGTTCGGTTGGCCAGCGTTCGGTTGGCCAGAGTTCGGTTGGCCAGCGTCGGGATCCGACTTACCAACGTCGGGATCCAAAGACTGCAGCTGCTCGGCCTGCTCGGCGCGCTGTTGCCACACGGCGGCAGCGCGCTCGGCATCCCCCACCTGCACGGCCATACGCTTGGTCTCGAAGACCAGCGCGACCACGCTGACCAACAAGACAAGCAGCAAGATGCGGGTAAACCAGCGAGTCATCTCGGACTCGGACGGAGAAGGTCGATCATTCTTCCTGATGGTATATAGCTGGCGAGGCGGGCTACCAGTTCTGGCCTCGGTTCTGGCGATACCAGGCAGCCCAAGCCCTTCCCGTCGTAAAATCCCGGCCGGTGAGCCGTCGTAGAGTCGAGATCCAGGCACCCTGAATCACCAGCAAGATCTGGCCAGCGTCCTTAAGGCCATGCTGACGGCCCTGCTCGGCCAATTCGCTGATGGTCCCGAAGGACACGACAAGGCCGAAGACGATCTTCTCGCGGACATCGTGCGGCGAACGCTCATAGCACCCCAGCGCATCGCCCGCCGCGGCTTGCAATGGCGAGGCGAGATTGCGCCTGGCCTCCTGGAGCAGGAAGTCCACGTTGGCCTCTACCTTGCAGCGGCCAATGTTGCGCAACAGGCGACCACGCAACGGCTCCCACATCGGCTTGACCTTGAAGCGGCGCTTGTTGGTGTACGCCCGCAGCAACACCGCCGCTCCAGCGTGACCGTAACGGCCGAGCGCTTCGGCAATCGCGTCGTAGATCTGACTCTTGGACGCTGGTCGAGCGAGACTGCGATTGAGGGCCAGATCGAACGCTGCGACGATCCGGGCCTGATCCTCAACAGACAACCCCGACTCGTGCAGGTGCATCAGCTCATCGACCACGGCAACCCCGCGCGAGTCCTCAACGAAATCCGGCACCATGCCGATTCGCACGAGTTCCTCAAGCAACGCCGAGATCCGATCGGCGAGAACCTCCTCAGGCAACGGTGGATGTTCGTCCGGCACCACCGACTCTCGAACGCCGGACGCGCTCACGGTGTCCGGGATCGGCGAGCGATCCGGCTCGGCGTGCTCGGGTTCGGGGTGCTTGAGTTCTGGGTGATCGAGTTCTGGGTGCTTGAATTCTGGGTCGGACTCAAGCGGCTCGCCCAGCACGGCGATGTCCGCGGCGTGTGCAGCGGCAACATCTGCCGCGCGCTCAGCTCGTCGCGCCTCCGACTCACTGCGTTTGCCGACGAACAGCATCGCGGCGACGCACACCATCAGAACAAGAACGATGATTCCGATGGGCAAGTGGCGGTTCACACCGCCGAGCCTACCACTTGTTGTTCTTGTTCTTCTGGTACCAGGTCTGCCACTCGCGGAAGGTATCGAAGTCCTGCTTGGTCAGCTTCTTTAGCGTCGCGACCCATTTGCCACTGATGGCCGCGAGGCGATCCTTTGCATTCTGGCCGTCGATGCTGGTGCCACCTTGCGACGCGCGCTCGGACAGCGCGCCAAACGTGATCAACAACTCGCTGACGATTTCCTTGCGGACCTTCTGGTCCGACTCACTGAAGAAACCGAGCGCATCACCAGCCGCAGCTTGCAACGCGGCTTCGGGATTGCGGCGGGCTTCGTCGGTCAGGAACTTGACGTTGTCCTCGTCCTTGGCGCGGCCAATGTTGCGCAACAGTCGCTCGCGCATCGGCACCCACTGCGGCTTGGCTTTGAAGCGGTTCTTGTTCTCGTAGGCCTTCTTCAGTGCCTTCGCGCCCTCTTCCCCGTGTCGACCGAGCGCTTCGGCGGCGGCGTTGTAGAGGCGAATGTTGTCTGGCGGGCGCACCTTGTATTTGTTGAGCACGGCGCCGAGGGTCTTGACGACCATCGCGCGGTCCTTGTCGATGAGCCCCTTCTCGTGCTTCATCATCAGCAAGTCGATCACCTCGATGCCGCGCGCGTCTTCGGTAAACTTCTTGTCCTTGGCGATCTTGGTCAGCTGGGAGACCTTTTCGGCGACCTCCTTGTCGGGTACCGGTTTGGCCGGCTTTTGCGCCGTGATGGCTGGAGCCAGCAACGCGCCCATCAAGCACAAAGCTGCGAACAGAGATGGTTTGGGTGATGTCGTGGTCATCGGATTCTCCCGTGGTTATCGGCAATCGCGGCAGTAGGCGAGCAACGCAATCTGCGTATCGTCCGCGACACAGCCGAGGGTCATGGGACCCCAGAGTATCAAATCTTGTGCCCCAGAGGGCAATGCTCCCATGTCATGGGGATCATTGCCCCGACATTGCCCCGACGTTGCCGCGACATCGCCGCGACGTTGCGCCGTCAACGGGGCGTCACCAGCTCACTCCTAGGGCAATTCTGCGAGCAGCGTACTGGCCGCTTTGCGAATCAAGGACATGTCGAGATTGTGCCACTGGCTCGGCACCGCCAGTTCGGGCCGCACGCCTTGCCCCAGCAGCTGTTCATGGACCTGCCCTAACAACTCCGTGAAGCCACGGTGATGTGGTGAAGCCAGCGGCGGATCGCCATAGAAGTCGACGATGTGGGCCAACACCAGCTCGGTATGCGGCGACAACGCCAACGCCGCGAGCTCGGCGCGCCGCTCCATCTCGGCCTCGATCGCGGCGGGCGACAATCCGAACTGGAACAACAGCCCAGCACCTCGCAGCAGGTTGCTCTCGATCGGCATGTAGTGGAACGAATCGACCAGGTGCCGCCGTTCGTGATCGCGAATCATGTCGAGCACCGCCGCATCGAGGTCGGCATCGGCGACCTTCGACGCGAGCGTCAACCGCCACGCAGCGTCAAGCGGCGACATGCCAACGTCGGCGGGGACCGGATCCCGGCGCAGCGCTTCGCCATCCTGGCGCGCGATCCGGCGGCGGTCCCGCAGGCCTAGCGCCCAGTCCACGACGGCGTCGTGATCGATCAAGAAGTGATTGAGCAGCGCGACGCCAGCGAGGTCCGAACCGACGACGCCGCCAAGGGACTTGAGGTCGCGATCCATACCGACCACTTCGTAACAGCGACCCTGCAGCTCTTGCTGTTCGACGGCCGGCAATTCCGAGACGGACAAGCGCGTCACCAACAAGCCTTCGGCAGTGCCGCCCGATCGCCGCCCCAGCACCAAGTGACGGTTGTAGCGGGCAAGGTGCATGGCGAAGTCGCCAACGAACGGATCCAGCATCTCGCCGACCATCGGCAACGAAAATTGCGGCGGCGTGCCGACGACATCCGTGCCGAGCACGCGCTGGGACAGCTCCCGCACCTGTTCTACGACCGTTGCCAAGCTGGCGGTGTCGTGCTTCTGGTAGCCCTGATAGAGCAACCGCCGCAGTCCCGCCTCGAACGCCAGTTCGCGGCGCACCTCGTCTTGCCGTTCGGTCCACAGCGCCATGCGCTCCGGGAAGCGGCGCATCGCGATCTCGCACATGAGTTCGACTTCCACCAGGAAGCCGACATCGCGCAGGGCCTCGAGCAGGTCCGCCGCTTGCTCGGCGGTCGCGAGAGCTTTCGCTTCGTACCACGGTCCACGCAGCAAGCGCAACCAACGCCCGCGCAGTTGATTCGATTCCACATCGACGACGTGCAACGGAACGCGCGCCACCAGCTCGGCCAAGAACGCATCCGGCTCGCCGAGCGACAATAGCAACCGCCGGTAGCTGCGGCGCAGCGCCGGAGTGGGCCGCTCTTCTAGCTGCCGCTTGAGCACCGCACGCGCCGCCTGCGTCTGACCTTGACTGGCCAACAAATCGGCCAGCACCGCGGAGCCACCACGCTCGCCAAACGCCCGCAAGCGCTTGCCCTCCTCACGCAGGATATCGACGACCTGGCGCGCTTGGTCGGGCGACGCGGTGGTCTCGAGCCACCCGTGAACCAACGCCTGGACGCCGGGGTCAAATGGCCGGATGCGCAACGCTTCGAGCAAACTCGCCCACGCCACCGTGCGGTCCTCCGACGCCAAGGCGACCTGTGCCAACCCGAGTGCCGCCACTCCCGGCATGCGTGGGTCCTCGCGCATCGAACGGTAGATCGTCGCGGCCTCTTCGTAACGGGTGGCCTCGCGCAGCGCCGAGGCGTAGGCAACCGCCACCAGCGGATGCTGATCGGCGGCGGCAAACAGCCGTTCGTAGATTTCCAACGACCTGGCCCGATCCACCGAGCGCAGCGTGTGCGCCAGGCCGAGCCACGGCCACAGCGAGCCCGGCGCCAGTTTTGCCGCGCGCCGAAAACCAGCCAGCTTGGCCTTGGGGTCGTCGAGAATGCGCGCCAACAAGTAGTGCGAATGACCGTTTTCGGGCCAGTCGTGCACCCGTTGCCTGGCCTCGATCAAGAGTCGCCCGCGTCGGCCTCGTTCGCGCAGCAGGTCCTGCCGCAGCCGGTTGGCATCGACGTGGCGTGGCCGCTCCGCGAGGATGGTCGCAAGTTGCACCAAGGCACGCTCGGGCTCGCCGCGCTCCACATCCTGGCGTGCCGACCACGACAGCCGGTCCTCGGGTTGCTCGCCCCACGGCAGGCCCGCGACCCGCGCCGGCGGCAAGCCGGGGTCCACCGCCTGGCACGAGACCAGTAGAAGGGCCATCAGACCCGCGCTCAAAGGCAACCGCATGGCATACGGGTGTACCTGGGCCGCGCTCTGCCGCGAGAGAAAAAGGCTGCCCACGGTGTTGCGAGGCACCGCGAGCGCCCGACCACCGGCGCCACCCCCATGGCTCCAGCGATACTGGCCTACCGGTGCCGGGTCCCCACCCGTTGCACCTGTAGTGCGCGAACCCCTGATCCCGCACAGTTCACGCAACGCCTTGGCTTTCCCCCCGGAGAGCACGCGGCGCGCCCTGTTGGCATCGACTGACTTTCGGGGCTTCTTGATGCCTCACGGAAAGTCGCGATGGCACCGACCTGGGAGAAACCCCGGCGGTGATTCACCGGCTACTGAACGGTCAGCTGAACAACAGCGGAGACGCCAATTTCACGAGTGCCAAACGCCGACGAGATGCCGTTCGACCAAACGCGACCGACCGGCTCCCAACCGCAGACCTGCACCTTCTGCGCTTGGCTGGTCACCAGACCCAGCGCGTTCGCCGCCGCGTCAAACGTGCCGCCTTGGAAGCGCAGCCACTCGCCGAGCACTGCCGGGTTGTTGGGGATCACGAACGGGAACGTGATCGAGCCATCGGGCAACGCCACGCCGTAGTAGGCCGCGGCCACATCGATCGACAGAAAGCAACCCGAGGCGCCAACCACGCCGAGATCCTGAGGCAACGTCAAGCCCGCCCACGTACCGCCCTCTTGGGTCCCGAGTACCAGCGTGACGATACTTCCCGGCAACGCATCGTATGCGCGCGCCACCCACGGTCGCCCCCACATCACCTGGGTCGTTGCGCTCTCGACACCGAGCGGGCTGCCGCTCGATTGCAGGCACGACATCGGGCCAATCGGAATCAGCGGACTGTTGCAGACATAGGTCGCATCGAGCGAATAGGCACCAGGAGGCTGGCCGTAGACCACGATCTCCATGACCAGACTGCCCTGCGCCGGGTCGAACCAGAACGGCGTCGACAGCGTGATTGGCGACAAGAAGCTGTTCGGCACGACTCCTGCTGTTTGCGCTGGCAGCGTCAACAACTGACGCGACAGAACGGTCTGTTCGTCGCCACCACGATTGAGTGCAAAAGTTGACGACATGCCGATCAACGGCAGCGGCAACGTCGACATCGAGATCTCGCAGTCGACCATCTTGGCCGGCGCGACGGAGCCACCATCGAGACGAAACTGCACCTCGCTAATCGTGACCGGACCGGCAAACAGCATCGAGTCGTAGACGTATTGCACGCGCGTCGGAGTGCTGCGACCGAACGGAACGTTCGTGCTCGTCGAGCCCTCCATCGCCGTGTGCGACGCAGGCAACGGCAAAGGCGACTGAGCCACCAAACCGGAAGCGAGCAGAACCAACGCAGCAAGTGCCGCGCCCCAATCGTTGCATACAACCATGACAAGGAAGACATCGACCAAGCCTCGAAGCAGGCTTGATCTGACCCGCCTGGGGTGACGAAGAAGCCGTCGCCGCGCTCGCTTATGACTTCGCCCGAACACGACCCACGCCGCATCGAAGTGCTCGCCCTGCTGGGCGATCCACAGCCCATGCAGGCGCTGCTCGCCGCGCTTCGTCTAGAAGGTGTACACATCGATACCTGCTGTGATTTGCAGGGCGCCCGATCGACGTTCTTTCAGAATGGTGGCCACAGCGGCCTGGTGATCGGGCCAAACGTGCAGCCAGGGATCGCCAACAAGGTGGCGCAATCACTCGGCGCCATCGATCCGGACCTGGCGATGGCAACGTTCGGTCCGCCACTCAACGATCGCTCGGTGTTGCGGACAAAAAAACTGTCCGGATTCCATCCGAGCTCCCGCGCCGGTCAGGGCGCACTGCTGCGCTTCCTGCGATCGCTCTAGCGCTGCCGGTCCCGTTGCGGACCTCGAAGCCCATGGAGGGCAGCGAAACTTCCCGTCACCGGGAGCCCGAGCAGCCGGATGTTGAGAACCCGTGCAGAGTGCCTCAATTCGAGGCTGCAAGGCCTGCCGCCAACGGCTCCCACACGGCGGAAAAAAATGGGGTGGCTAACGGGATTCGAACCCGCGACTTCCAGAACCACAATCTGGTGCTCTAACCGACTGAGCTATAGCCACCGTGCACAACGCCCGAGCAAACTCGGCGTCACGGGGCGAGGAGTTTGCCGCCGACCAAGCCCGGCGTCAAGGAGACTCAACGGACAGTTGAACGAAGCTTGCATGGCACCGAATAGATCGCTAGCTTCTCCGCCCCATAACCGGCCTCCGTAGCTCAGTTGGTAGAGCAGCGGATTCTTAATCCGCGGGTCATAGGTTCGAGCCCTATCGGAGGTACCAAACGCAACGGCCGCGAGCAGCCTGGAAACAGGTGGTTCGCGGCCGATTGTATATCCGCACCGCTGCACAGCGAGGTTGCGCAAGTTGGCCCCCATGGCCGCTCGAGACCCCACATTTCCCCGCAGTTGCTAGAACCAAAGCGCGCCACGCCGGGAGCGAGCAGGGCCCGTAAAATCTGGCGACGCTCTACAAAATTCCGGGTGAATAGAGTTCGAGCGCCAAAGGCTCCAACTTGCGGACCAAGAGTTCTAGGCCGCAAATGGTCGTCACCGACGTAAGTCGCTGACGTCAAGTTGCGCAAAGCGCTAGCGCGCTCGACGGCTAGGCGCGCTTCGCTGGTGTCATCCCGGCGCCGCGATGCTCCGATCGCCGCCAACGTGCTGAGCCCGGTGATCAGGGCGAGTCGCTGCTCCGACGCCTCCAAGCTGCGCAGCGAGTTGGTCTCGCTCTGCCATGAGAACAGGCCAAAGGCAACCAAGTCGACCAGGAACACCGCAGCCGGCACGCTCGTCGACAACGACAGACCGCGACGTTCAGCCGTCATCGGAGCGTACGAGGTGGTCGTCCGCGAAGCCAAACAGCGGCAGAGGCTTCAGCACCCGTCCGCTACGAACGAGTATTTCCAGGATTCGTTAGGCAGTCGCGGCGAGGCCCGGGGCCTGCCCCCCGAGTAGATCCTGACTCTCCTCCCGGCTCGGCCTTCGCACGAGGTTCATCGCGTCGAGAAACTGCACGGGGGTCAGGCCTTCCCGCCCGGAGCAGCGAGCTGCGGCGTCCTCGGGCTGTGCGGCCCGGTGGGCCACCGCTGGAACGTCGCCGTCGACGATGGCCTACAGCGTCGCGCCGCGCGGCGATCCCCAACGCGCAGCGGATCCGCTTCAGAGATCGGCGCGTGCAGCCGTCTCGGAGAGCGGCGAGTGCTGGGCCAGGACCGGCTTCTTCGGCAGGTTCAGCCAGAACGTCGTGCCTTTGTCGACCTCGCTGTCGAACGACACGGTTCCACCGTGGCCATGCACGATTTCCTTGACAATGTGCAGGCCCAACCCGGTGCCGCTAATGCCGCCGGTATTCGAGCCCCGTTCGAAGCGGCGGAACAGGCGCTCACGATCGGCTTCGGGGATCCCGATGCCGTTGTCACTGACGGCCAACGACCACGAGTCTTCGTTCTCTTCGCAGAAGATCCGGACCAGCGGTGTGCGTTCACTGTCGCGGTAGGAGATCGCATTCCCAAGCAGGTTCATCAGCGCCTTGGTCAGCGCCCAACTGTCCGCAATGACGACCGGCAGCGGTTCGACGCGAACCAGCAAGCTGTTCTCGTCGAGTTCGTAGCGTAGGGTGCGCAGAACGTCGGCAACCAGTGGCGTCAGGTCGCAACTCGCGAAGTCAAGACGCACGCCATCGTGGTCAAGGCGCGAGCTATCGAGCAGATCGCGGACCAAGCGCTCCATTTGGTTGACGGCCATCAGCCCGTTCTCGACGGCTTGACCCTGGGTGTCGGTCAACTTGCCGAAGTAGCCCTTGTTGAGCGTCGAGAGCATCAGCCGCACGGCGCTAATCGGGCGATTGAGGTCATGCACCGTGCATTGCGCGATCTCGACGAGTTCATTGACCTTGCGTTCCAGTAGCAACCGCTGCTCATCAAGTTCGCCAAACCGACTGGCCAGCTCAAGGTTGGAGCGCACCGTCTTGTCGAGCAGGTTTGGCTCGGCGTCTTCGTTCAGGACGCCGTCCTGAAACTCCACCAAGCCGGCTGACAAGTCCAGGTCGAGTTCTTCATCGGAGAGCACGTCGCTTCCGAGGACCTCGTCACCGGTTGCCGCGGCACTGATGTCGAGCATGACGCCGGAACTCTCGCGCAACTCGTAGCCGAAGTCGAACTCCTCTTCACCACCTGCGAGCTGCACATCGCTAGCTTCTTCAGGTGTGCGAACTGGCGCCGAATCGAGCAGTTCCAATTCGTCGGGTTCGTCGGGGCTGTCATCACTTCCCGGAGCACGGTCCGGAACGTCGTCGGGCAACGCCACGCGTGTTTGCGGCAGGTCTTCGAGCGGGACGATTTCGCGGGCGCGACGCACCTCATCGCAGATGTCCCACAGCTTCGAACGCACATCTTCCGCGACATTGCGCGGCGCCTCTTCGTCCTGAGTCAGGCCGTAGTGTGAGACTTTGCGTTCGACGAGAGTCACTGCCGCTTCCACGAACGCCTCGAAGACTCCGTGGCCTTCGGTAGCGACCGACGGGAACGTGACGACGTCGTCGCGGAACTTGAAGTGCTGATCGAGTTCCTCCTCGGTCAACAGGTCGTCAAGGTCGCGCTTGTTGTATTGGACGATGATCGGGATGTCCTCGGACGTACCGACCTGCTCGCGCAAGTGCTCGCGCATGCTGCGCAATGACTCGAGGTTCTCATCGAGACGACTGCGTTGGCTGTCGACCACGAACACGACTGCGTCAGCCCCCTGCAGCACATACTTGCGCATCTGCTTGTACTTGGGCTGACCCGGCACCGTGAAGCCTTGGATGCGCACCTTGAAGCCACCGACCGAACCGAGGTTGATCGGCAGGAAGTCGAACAGCAACGTCGAGTCCTCTTCGGTATTGATCGATACCAGTTGGACTTCGTTGCGTGGACAGAAGATGCCATGCACCTGCTGCAGGCTGGTTGTCTTGCCACCAACCCCCACCCCGTAGTAGACGAGCTTGGCGTTGATCGTGCGCTCAGCGACGTTGATGAAACCCATCTGTTGTTGCGGTTGCGGTCAGCTTTGGACTGCCCGCCCTTCATCGGCAACAACGCCACCTCAGCTTCACCGTCGCCGGTAGCCGAACACATTGTCATGCGCCGGCAGCAACGCATGCCAACTGCCGCGCTTGGCCTGCAACACCGACTTGAGCGCCGCATGCACCTGAGACGCGTCCACGTTGTCGATTCTCGCCACATCCACGCCGTGATGTGCTGCAAGAAGCAACACCTGCAGCCGACCGGGCAGCGTCGCGGGTTCGCTGGCCCACGCATGTTTTTGGCCGGGTCCCGGCATGCTCAACTGCGAACGCAGCGACGCGCGCGCCGCGCCAAGCTCTACTTCTGATGGCGGCACCGACCGAAGGTCTTGCAAGAACGCCTGCAACTCGGCCTTCGTGGCGCGCACTTCGTCGGGGATCAGCGCCTGCGGCCGCTCACCCGGAAGCAATCTGGCAGGGTTCTCGCCACGACGACAGAACCGCAGTAACGGATCGGCGTGCAGCCACGACCAGGTTACGAACGGGGCGCGCGCTTGCTGCTCCATGCCTCGCATACGCCAACGACGAAAGGCACGGCCAGTGGCGACTTGCACACCAACCGCCAACGCAGCTCGATCGATGTTCTTTGGCAACGCGAAGGCCGCCGAGACATAGGGCGAGTCGACGCGGTCGTTGCGATCTTCGCTCATCTCGCGCTGCGGGCGCACTTCTGAACACACGAAATCGCCGCGCACTCGCGTCTCGAGCTTCGGCTCCAACCCCGCAATGACCTCGATCATGGCGGCATTCACGACCCCGAGAACGGCGAGGCGAACCGGCACCTCGACTCGCAACGCATCGCGGACCGCGGCCGGCGTCAACTTGGCCAATCGAACCGCAATGCCGGCTGGGGGCCTAGCCAGCACGGTGCCTGCGCCTAGGTGTTGGCGGGCGCGCCTGAGCAGCACGTCACCTGGATACACGTGCTCGGCGTCGTCCGCGGCCAAGGCAGCGCGGGCGACAGCGAGCGCAATGACGTCATCCGTAAGCACATCGCCAGAGGGTTGGGCATTGGATGACGAGGAACTCGATGACGCCTCGGATGAAGGGGAAGAGGATGGCGGACCGTCCAGCAATGCCGACAAGAACTGCGATGCCAGTTTCGCATCGCCGCCAGCGACGACACCAAAGACCAACGAATAGTCGCTGCCGATGCGCATGCCAGTGGCGAGCGTCTTCGGCACGAGCCGTCGCACGCGTTCCAGTCGACACGCGGCCAAGACGCGGGCAAGGCCCGCAACCTTGGCTTCGTCATCGTCGAAGCCGTGCGACCACAAGACACCCACCGCAGTCGCGGTTGCTCCTTCGACTTGCAGATACGCACAACGCTGCTGTGCTGAGAGGTGGCTCGTTGGCAGCAGTGCTCCCAGCAAACAGACGGTGACTGCCCAAAGCATCATTCGCATAGCTGACCTTCTCGAACGGTAAGTTGTCGATGCGCAATGGACGCGGCGAGGATCTCGTCGTGCGTTGCGACCACAATGGCCAAGGCGCGACTGCGCTGCATCGTTAGCAGGTTTTCGATCACGGCAACCGCGGCCGCGCGATCCAACGAAGCCGTCGGCTCATCCAACAACAACGCATCTGGTTGCACCGCGAGCGCACGCAATAGCGCCGCGCGACGGCGTTCGCCACCGGACATCTCGGCTGCCGTACGCATCAGCAATTGCTCGGGCAGTTGCACGCTGCTGGCACCCGCTTCGGCATCAAAGTAGGGAGCACTCGCTTCGTCGAGCAAGCTGCGCAAACGACGACCTGGAGTCAACGAGGCCAACGCATCCTGACACACCAGCTGCACTGCAGACCTGCGAGCAGGCCCGTTGACGGATCCGGAGTCCGGTCGCCGATGCCCAGCCAACACCCGCAGCAGCGTTGTCTTGCCCGCGCCCGACTCACCCAGCAACGCCGTGATCTCGCCGCGACGCAACGTGAAGTCGACCTTGTCGAGCACCTTGCGGGAGCCGTAGGCGACAGAAACCTGTTTGGCTTCGAGCAGCGAAACCGAACCAACATCTTCTTTGGGACGCACTGGCCATGGCAGCTGCGCCGGCTGAGCTCGCAAGAACGCGCCATCTTGCAGTTCGTAAATCTCGGCATTCAGGTCGCGCAGCATCCTCTGGTCGTGTGTTGCCACCAACAGCGCACTGCCAGAGCCGACCAGTTCGCGGAGCCGCGTCAACAACTCTGCATACGAACCACCATCCAAGCTCGCAGATGGTTCGTCGGCGATCACAACCGTTGGTTCACGCAAGAACGCGATCGCCAGCAAAACGCGCTGCGCCTGGCCACCGGAGATGCGGTGCGGCTGCCGCTGACACAGCCCCACGGCATCATCCACCCCGAGTCGACCGAGCATCGCGTGCACCTGATCGGGAGTCGCGTCGGTCGCAGCGTGAATTTGTTCGCCCACGCGGACCAGAGGATCCAGGGCGCTGTGGGCGTCCTGCATCAAGAACGCGACGTCCTTGCGGCGTAGCTCTAGCAGGTCACTTCTGGCCAGCGTGTCGAACGGTCGCCCGCGGAACTGCACATCGCCGGCACCATGCCAGCCATCCCGATCGAGCAATCCGAAGATCGACATCAGCATGCTGGTCTTGCCACATCCCGAAGGCCCGGAGAGGGCGGCGGTTTGCCCGGGCAGCAGCTGCAATTCCGGCAGGTTCACCGCGAAGCGCCCGCCATCGCTCAGGGAATAGTCGGCAACTTGCAGCAGGGCTTCCACAGGTTTGCCATCGCACCGAATACGAGCCGAGACTGCAAGCATCACAAAGGCAGGATACGGCACGGATTTCGCTATGCTTGTCGACATGACTCGGATCGCAGCCATATGCGTCTTCACTTGCGTGCTCGCCAGCCTGACCGCGCAGCAATCTCTCAAAGAGCTTGAGATGCGCTTTCGCGGCGAGATGCAGCAACTCGACGCCAACTCCCCCACGCGCCAACAACAGGATGAACTGTTCAACCGCCATGTCGCCCAACTGCGCACGTTTTTGCAGTCTACCGCCAAGGGCGACGACCGCTGGAATGGCCGGCTTTGGCTGGCCGAGCTCGAATTGGTGCGAGGCAAACGCCAAGAAGCCACCGAGGTCCTGAAAGAAATCGACGCCGACCAGGCCCCGGGCATGGTGCTCGTCAGCGGCGCGTCGATGGCCCAGCATCTCAACCTCGTGCAGCTGCGTGACGAGTGGGTTCAAAAGTCGGTCACCAAGGACGCACCGCTGCTCGATCGCATGGCGATGGCGCGGCTATTGATGACCGTGCTGCGCGAAATCGAACTCGGCGAAGGTTTGTTCACCAAGGCACTGGCGAATGCCAAGGACGACGAAGAGAAGGCGTTCGTCATGTGGCACCGCGCCGATGCACTTCGAGATCGCGAAGACCTGCCAGAGAACACCGGCTTTGACGAACTCGAGAAGCTCGCCAAAGCATTGCCAGAGACCTACTGGGGCTCGGTCGCCAAAGACCGACTGCGCGCGACCCGCTTGCGAGTTGGCGACGATCCCATCGCGATCACCGGCAAGACACTGGGCGGCGAGACGTTCAGCACCAAGGCACAACTCGGCCGAGCCGTGGTGCTCGCGTTCTACACCGCGGCCGACTACGACACACCGCGATTGCTGGCGTTGCTGGCCGATCTGCAAGACAAGAACAAGGACCTCGCCGTGCTCGGCATCTGTCTCGATCGCGACGTCAACGAGATCAAGAAGTCGGTCAAGAGCCTCGGCATCCGCTTTCCGGTCATCGGCGACGGCAAGGGTCCAGGCACCGACGCGGCACTGCGCTGGTTCGTCGAAGGTCCTGTCGTTCACGTGCTAGACAAAGCCGGCAAAGTTGCAGGACTCGGTTTGCAGGCGGGCACCAACGACGGCCGCGCCGAGATGATCGACGTGATCAAGCGCGCGATGCGCTAGCGCGCGTCACGTTGACGGGGCGGCGCCAACGAGCTGCCCCCGGTAGTGGATAGCGGCCAAACTAGCTGCGCCGGCGCGCCAGCAATCCGAGCGCCAATACCAGCAAGGCGCGCAACCCTTCGCTGAGCAAGATCGCCATCGCCGGCACTACCGGCAGCGGATCGGTGCGGCCTTCACCGGCCAGCGACGTGATCAAGAACACGGCGCAATACACCAACAGGATCAGGTCCGGACCAATCCGGCCGCCGCGGCCGAATCGAATGCCGACACGCATCACAAACGCAACCAAGCCCACCACCAACAGCAGCGCCGTGACCGCGTAGCCAACGGCTGATTCGGGCAACAGCGAACTCGCGCGTTCGGTCACGGCGAGGTCGTTGACCGACACCGTCAACGTACTGCTGAGCAACCACCACGTGATTGCCGGCGCAACCAACGCAGTCGCCGTCCACGGGATCAGGCGACGATTGAGCGAACGAATCGGAGTGCCAATGAGCGCTCGCCTGCGGAAGCAACGGACGCCGCGACTCGTCAACTGGATCGTTCCGGCCACCAACACGACCCCGGGCACCAGCAGCGTCGCGCCAACCGAAGGCAACGCTTCGCACGCCATGCCAGCTGCGATCGCTGCGCACAGCATCAAGCCGCACCCGACCATGATGCTGCGGCGCGGACTGCGGTAACGGTGGCGTGGCGCTGGTCGCGACGCCACCTGCAACAACACCAGCGACAACAAGGCAAACAACGTCGCGGGTGTCTCAGGCCGCAAGATGTGCCCGGCATGCGCGACCGGTGGCAGTGCCGCGACCAGCCCACACGCAAGCAACGCCTGCAAGCGACCGTGCGCGAGCAGCACCGCAAGATAGGTCAAGAACGCCAACGCGGTGATGCCGAGCACCTGCATCAGACGCGCACGCACGACCATCAGCTGTTGCCCTTGTTCGTCGGGCGGCCACGCCGCATCCGGAATCGCCGCAGTGTGGAACATGCGCGAACCGCTGGAGTCAATGCGATCGACTTGCGGCCGGCGCTCGACAATGCGCTGCAAGCGAGCCAGTTCGTCAGGTTGCGCCGGCTTGGCGACGGACCAACCGACAACCGACGATGGCAGCAACAACACCAGCAAGCTGCAACACAGGGCTGCGACGCTGGCGGCTCGAAGAGGCGAGCGCGCGCCGCTGAGCTTGGGCTGGCCGCTGGGCTTGGGTTGGCCGCGATCGCTGGGACTGTCGCTGTGGCTCCCAGGGTTGGTCGTCACAGCTCAGTGCCTTGTTTACAGTTTCGAAGGCCCAGCTAGAGGGCGGCGATGCAGTCGATCTCGACCAGCGAGCCCTTGGGCAGTTCTTTGACCGCGACGCAAGCTCGGGCCGGGCGATGGTCGCCGAAGTGTCGGCCGTAGACCTCGTTGACCGCGGCGAAGTCCGCCATGCTGGTCAAGTAGATCGTCGTGCGCGCGACCTGCGGCAGGCTGGCGCCACTCGCTTCGAGCAAGCCGGTGAGATTCTTCATCACCTGCTCGGTCTGGGTAGCGGCCGTGTCCCCCACCATTTCCATGCTCTTGGGATCGAGCGGGATCTGGCCGGAGCAGAACAACAGATTGCCGACTTTCGCGGCCTGGCTGTAGGGACCGATCGCCGCCGGAGCGTTGTCGGTTTGCACAAATTCGAGGGTCATGATTGCTTGGGTTGCAGTCGGTCACGCAGACGTTGCTCGACCGTGGGGTGCAGAAAGCTACTGACATCGCCGCCGTTGCGCACGACTTCACGCATCAACGACGAAGACACATAGCTGTATTGGGCGCTCGGCATCACGAAGACGGACTCGATCGATGGCTCCAAATGGCGATTGGTCAACGCCATCTGGTATTCCGACTCGAAGTCCGAAACGGTGCGAACGCCGCGAAGGATCGCACCAATCTTCTCTTTCCGACAGAAATCGACGACCAGGCCCGAGAACGTCACCACCGACAGGCGGTCGTCGTCGGGCAACACTTCGCGCAGCATGGCGACGCGCTCCTCGCTCGAGAACGTCGGCGTCTTCTGGCTATTGATGCCGACGGCGACCGTCAGATGATCAAACAGGGGCAGGGCGCGCTCGACCAAGTCGAGGTGGCCGCGCGTGACTGGGTCGAAACTTCCGGGGTAGAGGGCCGAGACCATTGCCCGGACTGTAACCGGTGGCGCGAGCGGCGCACGGGCAGTCCGATCGGAATGCCACCGATGCGGCCGGATCGCCCAAAAATCTGGATCCTTGTCACCGGTGACGATTGCTGCGCACTGACATGGTGTGCTTCCCATTGCCTACCGCTCGCTAGCCCTAGCCGTCGCCTGGTCCGCGCCGACCGCCGTGCTGGCGCGCATCAACCTGCCGGCGGCGGCGGTTGTTGCGATGCTCGGCGTTCTGGTCGCAACGGCTTCGCACTGGCCCCACCGGCGCGCGGGACTGGCGGCGCTGCCGGTGCTGCTTGCGGCGGTGCCACCTGCGCTGGCACCGCTGCCAACCGCCGAACCGGGACCGGTGTGGGTAACGGGCCGGGTTCTCGATGTCGTTCGCGCGCCGCTGACCGGGCGCAACTACGTCGAGTTGGCCGAAGACTTGCGAGTCGCCTTTCCCGGCGAGATCGAGTTGGTGCCAGGCGATTCGTTGCGGGTGCTGGCACGAGCTGGCGAACCGGCCATTCCCGGAGTGCAGCCGGCACTGCAGGCAATCCCTGCGACGATGCAAGTCGACGCATGCACCTGGTCATTTCGCAGTGGCTGCGCGCAACTTCGGCGAGCGATGGAACGTGAACTGCTGCGGCTCGTGCCCGGAGAACACGGCGCGACGCTGGCGACGTTGGTGCTCGGTCGCGCCACGCGCCCGGACCCGGACCTCGCCGCCGCCCACCGCGCCACGGGCCTCAGCCACCTGTTGGCGGTCAGCGGCGCGCACGCCGCGATGTTGGCGTTCTTGTTGGGTCTATCGAGTCGCGGCCGACACCTGGGCGCCGGCCGCACTCGTTCGGTACTCGTGCTGACCATCTTGCTGATCTACGGCAGCATCGCTGGCGCCGAACCACCGGTGTTGCGAGCCGTCGTGGCGTACGCGCTGGCGGCAATCGCCGCGCGCGTTGGCCGACCGTTTGGTATCGCAACCGGCTTGCTCGTGCCGGCGTGGATCACGTGCCTGGTCGAACCCGAGGCCTTGCTTGGACCGAGCTTCCTGTTGAGCTATGCCGCTGTGATTGGCCTGGCGATCGCGTTGCGAGCCCGACCACCGGAGACCGCTGGCGAGTGGCTGATGGACGCGTTGCGCGCATCGTTTTGGGCAACCTTGCTGACTGCGCCGCTGACCTTAGGGTTCTTCGGGCAGCTCGCACCGTGGACCATTCTACTGACGCCACTGTGCGCCCCGCTGGTCGCAATGATGCTGTTGCTTGGCCTGGTCGCCGCCAGCCTGGCCATGTTGGCGCCAGGGCTGGCAGACATCTTTGCGTGGCCGCTGCACGGCATGGCAAGCACCTACGCGTGGCTGGTGCACACCGCCGATGGCTTGCCAGGAACGCCGATTCCCGCCTGGTATCGGCCGCCCGTTTGGGCGATGGCGTTGGCTACCGGGATCTGCATCGCGTTCGTGATGGCGGTGCCAAGAAAGCGCAGCGTGATCCTTGCCGTGGGTGGCATCGCGACGCTGTGGTTTTTGCCGCTGCAACCAGCGGAAGCGCCACACTTCACGTTGTTCGCGGTTGGGCACGGGCAGGCAGCGCTGGCCAATACAGACCAACATCACCAAGTCGTCATCGACTGCGGTAGCCTGCAAGGCGGCTCGCGGGCCGCTCGCTGCCTCGATTCCGCGTTGACGCGATGCTCGATCGACCTGCTAGTGATCACGCACGATGACACGGATCACCACAACGGCGTGCCGTTCTTGTTGCAGCGAGTGCACGTTCGTCGCGCCATCATGCCGGCATCGCTTCGCGGCACCGATCTCTGCCACCTGCTTATCGAACACGGTTGCGACGTCCTGCTGTTGCAGCCGGGCGAGCAGTCGCAGCCACTGCCCGCCGTGCGCGTGCTCGCCCCCGATCTACCGGTTGGCGCGAGTGACAACGACCTCAGTCTGTGGGTGCAACTGCAGGTCCGCAACTGCAACATCCTACTGGCGGGTGACGCCCAAGAACTCGGCACCGCCGCGGCGCTCGCCAGTGGTTTTGTCAGTCGCTGCGATGTGCTGCTGCTACCGCATCACGGCCGCAGGAATGCCAACGCTGCCCACCTGCTGCGTCGCGCGCGCCCCCGCGCATGCCTGGCTTCGGCGTCCTCCGGCGACGGCGCGACCTTGCAGGGCGACATCGCGCGGCGATTCGGTACCGAGGTTTGGTCGACCGGCATGCATGGCACGATCACGATCAGCGGCGTGCCGATCGAAATCCATTCGCAGCAACCAGCTTCGCGGCGCTAACCCGCATATCTCAGCAGCGACACTGCCAAGCGCGTCAGAATGGCCCGCAGCCAAGGAAGACGACGCGGGTCCGCGCAGGCGGATCTGGAGACCCGTCGCCCAGCGCAGATCCCCAGCGCAGATCCCCAGCGCAGACCGACGAAACCCGCAGCGTGGGCCGCTGGTAATACGCCTACCGTCAGACGACGGCTGCGAGCCATTCGGGCGGGCTTGCCAAGTTGCTGGTGAGGTGTGGGGCTCGCTCAGCGAATCCCAAACCGGGGCACAACGGATTTGCGCATATCGTATTCGATGGCCGCGTCGTGATAGAGCGTCGAGATGCGGCGCCCGAGACCGCGCTGGCGCAGTTCCTTGCGATTGCGTGGCGGCTGCTGCAAATCGAGCCGGATCAGGTCGATCAACTTCTGCGCCTGCGGATCCATGAAGCGCCGGTTGTCGAGCAAGATCGGCAAGGCTACATCGCCCAGGCGATAGAGCCCATGCGTAGCCATCAAGGCATCGCCTGAGATCTTGTTGTCGGCCAAGTGCCCCAGCAATTCGAAGGCGATGCGGCCCGCGTGGCCCGGATAGCCTTTGCGCTCGGCCAGGCCAGCTTGCGCCAGCAAGTAGGCCGACAAGAACCGTTGCTGAGGGTTCATGGAGGTCAGCTGATCGGCCAACAGGGAACCAGCGGCAGCCGCGCGGGAACGCAGGAAACGGGCACTGTCGACCGCCGGAGACCCGAGACAGGTCGAGAAGTAGGCGCGCGCCACCGGCCCAAGGTCATTGCGCAACGCGTCAACCGACACGCGCAACAAATCTGCTGAAGCAGACGCGCGTTGATCACGACAGCGCCGGCGCAATATGGCAGCAGCGAGGTGCCGTTGCTGGCCATCAAAGGAGCGCAAGGCAGCTTCGAGTTCCGCGATATCGCCGGCCGGTAGTGCGACCAACGCATGCATCGCGCGGTTTGCATTCCATCTGATCTGGTCATCGCGCAGGTCGTTGACCCAACCGGCAATGCGCGCGTCGATCACCGGTGGCAAGCGCACGTCTTCGCGCTGGAGCACCCGTTCGGTGACTCGCGCTTGGGCCGATGGAAACCAAGAATCTGGCAACGCCGTCGCGACCGCGATTTGATTGCGTGGATTGCTCGTGCCGGGCACCGCCCGTTTGCCGGCGGCAAGCGCTGACTGCGCATCGTCGTCAGGCTGCAACAGCAGCATCGCGAGAACGGTTCCCAACACCACGGCCATGACCACCGTGAACGTTCGCCGTTCGGACGTATCCCCCCGTCCGTTCATTGTGAGTTACCTCATCTTCATGTGTTGCGCGTGAGCTTGCTGGTGCGACCAAGGAAGTTCCTATCGCATACGTAGCCATGGCCGTGATTGTCGGCGCAAACTTGGCGCGGCTACAAAAAGTCGCCTGCCTCCAGAGCTCGCGCTTCCCGTCGTTGACCGCGCGCGGGTCCGAGTCCTGGTAGTCGCCGAGGTGGCAGATGACCGAACGGAGTCAGTAGAGGCGTGGCTGGAATGCCGCGTGCAGCGCGTGTGGATGGAATCACTGTTCTTGGTAGTGTGCGAGAACGTCGGCGAATTGGTTCGGCGAGGCTCTCGTGGGCCGCCCAGTGCGGCGAGACCGCCGCAGGCGTTGGACGCGGCTTTTCGGCCGGGCCTCTGGGAAGCTGATGCGCTCCACCAGGTCGGGCCAGGGTAGCTGCTTCTTGCCCTGGGGGCCGGGAGCGGCTCTGGAGCCGCTGGCAGCTATCTGATACAGACCTGATGCACTCTGGGCGTCACCGTTTTGTGGTCGAACGACAATGCTAGACGTAACCGCAGCGCCCTCCGCCCCGAGGGCACCGGTCAAAATTCCAACCATGCGCACCAGCACCCTGCTCGCGACCCTTTGTGTCGCCATCTTCGTTGCCGACAACCTCGAAGCGCAACGCGGCGGTGGACGCGGACGCGCGCGCCGGCCGGATGAGATCACCAGCCGGACCGCGGCCTACTTCAGCGAGATCGACGCCCCGGCGACCGAAGGCGACAAGGTCGCACCGCTCAACTCGATCGACTTGGTGCGCGCGGCAGCCGCTGCCGACCAGGTGACAGTGATCTACCTGCACGACGGTGAAGCCGACAAGCAGATCGTTCAGAAGTTCGAAAGCGCCATGTTCCGCACCGACAAGTCTGGCGATGAACTCGGCCTGAAGCTGCGCATGTTCCACTGTGGCCAGATCGACATCAGCAAGTCACCGGCGATGAAGGCGCGCTATGAGAAGAAGGTGCCGATGTTCGTCGCCTTCGACAAGACCGGCAAGGAGCTCAAGGAAGTCTCGATGTCGGGCTACAAGGCCAAGGCGAGCACGCTCGAAGCGCTGCTCGACCACGCGAGTGCCGGTGCCTACAAGCCTTCGGTCAAGTCGATCGCCAAGAAGTACGGCAAGATCATCGATGAGCTTGAGGAAGCGCTGAAGGATAAGACCAAAGCGCAACAAGACCTGACCAAGGCCGGCGAGGACAAGTCCAAGACCAAGAAAGCGGAGAAGGCCTTGGCCGCCGCGACCAAGCTCGAAGAGAAGATGCTGAAGGCCGAAGAGAAGCTGCTCGAAGGCGTTCGCCTGCCGGCCCGCGGCACCAAGAAGCTTGGCGGCCGCAACAACCGCCGGAACAACCGGGCCGGCAACACGGGCTCAGGCAATACTGGCAAAGGCAACACCGGCGCTGGCAACACGGGCAAAGGAAACACCGGCAAGGGCAACGCGGGCGGCAAGTAGACCGACGCAAGTAGACCGACGCGGCGCGCTGCACCGGCGCTACTTCGGCAACTCGGGCACCCAAAGGTATTCCAGCGTCGAAGGGAACCCGCGCAACACGATGCGCACCATCGCGCAGCCCCCCGCCTTCGGGAACACCAGGAACTCCTCGGACTCCGGCTTGCGGTGGTCGCTGTACCAATCGCTCGATCCAGTTGCGGGAGCCTTGAGATCGGAAAGGTCGCCGTATTTGCGGCCCCCCATCGACACGATCAAGCCGTCCATCTTGAAGCTGAGCCATTGGCCGCTGCCAGCTCCGCCGGTCAGCTGCAGTCCCTTCGCATTGCGAGCATCGAGATGCTCCGTCGCAAACTCGAAGCCGCCGCGCTGCATCGGTAACGTGAAGCGGCCGATGCGCACGTCGAAGCCATAGGTGTGCACCTTCGTCGTGCCGGCAGGTGATTCGTCGCCCTCCTGCGAGACCGCAACAATCGCCACGTCGTGCACGCAATCTGCTGCCAAGCCGGCGAGCGATGCGGAAGCTTGCTTCGTCAGCACGACGGGTCGGCCGGGAACGGAAACGCGATAGGAAACCGCGCCTGTGACCTTGGGCCATTGCACCGTCGCCACTCGATCCTTGGTCGTCGAAGTAGCAACCGGCGCTGCCATCAGGTCACGGCGACCGTCTGGCAAGAACACGGTATGCGCCCGCATGCCGCTGCGCAGATCCCCACCGTCGTTCGCGTCCAGCCAAACCATGCCGTAGCGACCGTCCGGCAAGCGGATCGCGTAGACATCGGACTCATCGAGGCGGCCGTAGCTCGGCAAGTAGCCGTCCGTCGGCAGCTCAGAAATGCGTTCAAATGTCGCCCGCCCCTGGCCGATCTTCTGCACCCCGCCGCCGGGAACGTAGACGCCGTAGAGGTAGCACACGACTTCCGCGTGGTCGGTCGCGACCGCACCCTTGGTCAGCGAGATGCCACCCGTCGAGTCATACCAGTTGTCGGCGTACTCGAGCACGTTGCGCTCGACAGGCTTGCGAGGACCGTGTTGCATGACCACGCCCGGAAGAGAGATCGCGCCATCTTCAAGACCTCGCACCGTGATGCGGTGCACGCCCTGCGGATCGAGGTCCGCGAGTGAGATCGAACTGGACGACACGAACTCTTTGCGCAACTGCTCGCCGGAACGCACTTCGACCATATAGCGCGTTTGCCCGCCCGACCACGACACCCTGAGCGAACGCGCGCCCTGTTCGCCCTCCCAACTCGCTTGCAAGTCGGTCGGCGCGGCAAGGAACACGGGATCGGTCGGTGGCACCACCACCCACTGCAGCGACGCCGACGCGACGCTGTACGGATTGACGATCGCCAACGACACCCGGGCAACCCCGTGACTGGTCTGCAAGAATGCGGTGACGCGCTGCTCACCACGGCGGCCAACGCGGATGCGATCGCGCGACCACTCGTGTCGACCCGGAGCCGTATCGCCCGCCATCGCAACCATGCCGCCGACCAGCGGATCGAGGTAGAAGCCAATGCCGTCGCGGCCAAACTGCATGTCCGCTTGCAACGCGCCCACTTTGCGTTCGCGCAGCACGACGCCGGCATCCAGATCGAGCAGCGAACCTGGTGCGATCTCGAAGCTACGCAACGTCGGCAAGCCATCGTGGCCTTGCGCGACGGCCGCACTGGAGAACGCGAGAACAACAGCGAGCAGATACTTCTTCACGCTGTCATGCTAGCCGTTCGCTAGAGGTGTGGCTGGTAGTCAGTGTGCATCGCGTGGGATGGAATCGCCGTGCGCTCTCGCGGGCCGCCAAGTGCGGCGAGGCCGCCGCATGCGATGGGCGCGGTTTTTCGGCCGGGCCTCCAGTCCAAGATTCACGGCGTGTGCTCATGATCGGGGTTGTAGATGTGCCCGAGCGTGTGCGTCGCGGCGGCTTCGAACGTGCTGCCTGTGCCCTCTGCAGCCAACGCTTCGAGAATCGGAATGGCCTGTTCGTCACGCTTGCCGGAGTGCAGCGACTTGCCCAGATACAACAGCGCATGCTGGCGCTCGGCGCCAAGCTTGTTGGTCGCAAGTACCGCCTGAAGAACCTTCGCAGCCTCGTCGTAGCGACGCTCCTTGAACAGCACGTAGCCCTCAGTCAGCTTTGCGGTGGGCGTCTTCGGCGCCGTCTTCAACCAACGCCGGGCCGCGGTCAGGTTGCCGTCCAAAGCGTAGAGGTGCGCCAACCGGCTGCGCGCTTCCGCGACCCCGCTGACTGCGGCGTTGATCAGCAACGACTCCGAATGAACGCGACATCCCAACTCCAGCAACAGGCAACCGAGTGCCCACTCGTCCCTCGGGCCAACCTCCTCTTCCTGCAACTTGCCACGCAGCATCGCCAGTTCGGCCCGCTTGCTGACGCACAGGTTCAAGAACGCGGCGACCTGCTCTGGGTCTTGCGGCCCGGGCCGCGCGGCATAGCAGTAGCCTTGGCCATCAAGCACACACATGCCCATGCCTTCGCTGCCGCCGATCCATTCGCCGTAGAGACGCTTGCGTTCGACACCGTCGGCGATGACCGCCACGAAATCGCCCGCCGCGAGGGCGTTGAGCACGACCGGATCGTGCAACCGCGACTCCATGAAGGCGCTCGCATCGTGGCCCGGTAGCGAGAAGAACACGACCAGATCCTGGCCGCTACTACGCGACGAACTCAGCGTTGCTTGCATGTCGCGCTGCCATTCAGGCGGGGCGGCACAACCGGCAAGCGCCCCAGCAACGAGCGCCCCCGCAACGAGCGAACGCCTCACCAACAACCGTCGAATCACTTCTTCGCATCCTCACCGCAGAAGCGCTCGAGCCACTCGAAGAACTCGCGCTGCCACAGAACCCCGTTCTGGGGCTTTAGCACCCAGTGGCCCTCGTCGGGAAAAATCAGCATACGACTCGTCACCCCTTGGATCTGCGCCGCCGTGAACGCCTGCAACCCCTGATCAAACGGCACGCGATAGTCGCGTTCACCATGAATCACCAGCAGCGGCGTCTTCCAGTTCTTGACGTATTGGTTGGGTGAGAACTTCTTGTAGCCCTCGGCAACCTCCGGCGAGATCCAGTACGGACCGCCCATGTCCCAGTTGACGAAGAACAGTTCCTCGGTCGACAGGTACATGCTCTCAAGGTTGAACACCCCGCAGTGCGCAATCATCGTGGCGAAGCGATTGCCGCCGTTGCCCATCAGCCAGTAGACCGAGTAGCCACCGAACGACGCGCCGACTGCGCCGACCCGCGCTTCATCGACGTAGTCGCGCTTGGTCATCGCGTCGGTGACCGAGAGCAAATCCTGCATCGCCTGGCCACCCCAATCGCGCGAAATCTGGTCGTTCCACTCCTGGCCAAAGCCCGGCAAGCCGCGGCGATTGACCGCCGCGACCACGTAGCCCTTGGCGGCCATCAGGTGGAAGTTCCAGCGGTAGGAGAACCACTGCCCAACCATCGATTGCGGACCACCCTGGCAATAGAGCAGCATCGGGTAGCGCTTGTTGGGGTCGAAGTTTGGCGGCTTGACGATCCACGCGTGCACCTTCTTGCCGTCGGTCGTATCAAACCATTCGGCGTCCACCGTTGGCAACGACATACCGGCGTAGGCCTCGGCGTTGGCGTCGGTGACCATCGTGATCTTGCCGGTCGCCACGTCGACGCGTGCGATTTCAGCGGCACGTTCGGTCGTCGTCATCGAGCAGTAGATCGTCGCGGCGTCCGGCGTGACGTGGATCGCGCCCAAGCGATGCCGCCCATTGGTGACCGCAACGGCCTTCGGTGCTTGCAGCGGGGTCGTGTAGATCTGCGTCGTGCCTCCGACATCGACGGTGAAGAACAAGCGCGTGCTATCAGCACTCCAGGTCACATCGTGCGGCGACGCGTCAAAGCCCGGCAGCAGTTCGGTGTTCGTGCCGGCCTTGCGGTCGTGGATCATCAAACGAATGCGGTCCGCTTCGAAGCCTGGGCGCGCCATGCTTGAGAACGCAATCCAGCGACCGTCCGGCGAGTAGCGCGGCTCTTGGTCGTAGCCGGGCATGCCTTCGGTCAGGTTGCGGTGCTTGCCACCGCCGACCGGAACCACCCACAACGACGAGTCGGTGCTCGCTTCGGGGTTTGGCACGCGACGCGCCGTGTAGCACAGTTCTTTGCCATCGGGCGACCAGCGAATCTGCTCGGCGCCACCGAACGGCATCAGCGGCGTGTGCACCTTCTCGGTAGGCATCAGGTCCAGCGCCTTGCCACCTCCTTGGGCCGCTTGCACGAACAGGTGGCTGTAGGTGCCATCGTTCCAGGTGTCCCAGTGACGAATCAGCAAATCGTCGTAGGCGCGCGCGTTCGCTTCGGGCAGGTCCTTGTGCTTCTCGGTGACGAGCTGATCGAGTTTGACCGACTGCGTGAACGAAAAGTGCGTGCCGGCCGGCGACCAATGCAAGTTGGACACGCCGCCTTCGACCGGCGTGACGATGTCGGGGCCATCCTCGTAGAGATGCCGCCGCACAATGCCTTCCTTGCCAACCCACGCAAACGATGCACTGTTGGGCAGCCAATATGGCGAGCGACCAACGGCAACTTCGGTCGGCTTGCGGCCGGCCTCCATCAGGTTGAGCAGGTAGACCTTGGTGCTGCTTTTGTTGGCCTGCACGTCCGGTGTGCTGATCGTGAACAGCAGGTGCTTACCGTCCGGCGCGAGCGTCAAACTGCCAACACGATGTAAGGAGTTCAGAATCTCGGGCGTCAGGACCTTCTGTGCAGAGAGGTTGGCAACCGGCAAGGACAGGGCCGCAAGGGCAGTCACGGCGAGGCGTTGAAGCATGCGCATGCGGCGATCATTGCGGGCCGAGCCGATCAATGCCACGCGTCAGCCCGAACTGGCAGGGGTTGGGGCAAAGTTCGAGTGAACTGACTCCACATTTGCCCGTTGCGCAGCTCCAATCCGCTCCGTTCTGCCGCGCCGCGAGGCCGGCCCCAAAACCCGGGATATACCGTGCTTCGATCCAATCTGGCCCGCGCCGTCACGCTCACGACACTCACCTTCACGACCCTGCTCGCACCGGTCGCGACGCAGGCCAAAGCTACTCAGGCGAAACTGCGCGGCACCCTCCCGGCCTCGGGAACCGTCGGAGACGCGCCCAGCGCCAACACCTACGCGATCGAGCTGCACCAAAACGGCCTGCTGTCGGTGGCCGGGGTTCCGGTGACGTTCGACGAATGCTTCCAGCAGCTCGCGGCCATGACCTTGGAACTGCCCAACGAGCGCATTGGTTCGATCAATACCAGTGTCGTCAACGTGCTGATCCGCGCCGACCGCAGCGTGCCGATGGCCTCGATCGATCGCATGCTGCGGGAATGCGCGCGCCGCGACATCGCCGCGCCACGTATCTTCTTCGGGGTGACCCATGCAGACAGCGGGGACGAGGGCGCGTTCGCCTACTTCCTGCCGATCGATCAAGGCGTCAACAAGGGGGGCGTCGAAGTGATTCCGATCACCGCGCTGCCTGGCAAGGACGGCTCCATTGACGGGCTGCACAGCTACCTGCAACGCTACGCCGCCGCGATGCAACCAGCGCAACGCAAGGCAGCTGCCGTCAACATCCAAGCGCAAGGTGACCTCGCGTGGGGAACGGCCCTGAGCATGCTCGATGCCGCGGTGCGGGCCGGCATTCCATCGGCCTACATCGAATGCACCCTGACGGCTGCGCAGAACACGTGCTGGCACGCGAAAACGACCAAGCGAGACCTGCGCGCACTGCAATTGTCCTCGCCGACGTCGACCGAGGTCGGCTGCCAGATCGGGCCGGTGACGGTGCGATCGGGTGCCAAGTCGGTACTTCCGGCGCGCGTGCGAGGAGCCTTCGCCGGGTATCCATCATCACCAGCGGGGTTGGCCGTAGAAGAGATCGAGATCGTAGAAGAGGTTGTCGACACGGACGTCAACCTCGACCTCAACAGTGGCATACCCAGCCGCTACGGCAATCGCTCCATCGCGGACAGCGGCAAACACACGCGCCCCCTGCAGAGCCAGGCGATCGACGACGGCCTCAAGTGGCTCGCGAGTCACCAGGACGACGATGGCAAGTGGGACAGCGACGGCTTCATGAAGCACGACCTCGGCGCCGAGATCTGTGACGGTGCCGGCAATCCGGTCCACGATGTCGGCGTAACGGGGCTGGCGCTACTCGCCTTGCTCGGCGACGGCAACACGATGCGTGTCGGCCCCTACCGTGACCAGGTCAAGATGGCCGTGAAGTGGCTGCGTTCGCAGCAACAGAACCACGGGCTGTTCGGCAGCAGCGCGTCCCACGATTTCATCTACGACCATGCGATCGCCGCCTACGCCATGGTCGAAGCCTACGGATTGTCCGACTACAAGCTGATCAAGAAGTCCGCGCAGAAGGCCATCAACTACCTCGAGTCGCACCGCAACGCGCACGGGGTCTGGCGCTACCGACCGCGCGATGGCGACAACGACACGTCGGTCACCAACTGGTGCGCGATGGCATACATCGCGGGCGAGTACTTTGACCTGCAGGTCAACCCAGTCGCCCTGCAGTTGGTCAGCAACTGGCTCGAGGAAGTCGCAGATCCGGTGACCGGCCGCCATGGCTATACCAAGCAGGGCGAGCTCTCGTCCCGTCACCCGGGTGGCCACATCAAACAATTCCCACTGGGCACGAACGAGGCGCTGACCGGCTCATCGCTGTTCGTTCGCTGCCTGCTGGGCCAAAACATGGAGAAGAACCCGATCATGCGGAAATCCGCAGATCTGATTCACAACCAACCGCCAGTCTGGAGCCCGGATACCGGCCACATCGATTTCTACGCCTGGTTTTGGAGCAGCGACGCGATGCACCAGGTCGGCGGCCGGCATTGGAACAATTGGTCCAAACAACTGGCTATCGCGCTGCTGACCGGCCAGAGCAAGAAGGGCGTTGCCAAGGGCTCCTGGCCACCAATTGGGGTCTGGGGCAAGGATGGCGGCCGCATCGCCAGCACGGCTTTGGCAACCTTGAGCCTGCAAAGCCATTACCGGTATGTCCGCCTCGGTCGCTAGCAACCGGGTCGCGACCAACTGGGCCTGCGGCCCGCCAGCGCGGCGCGGATGTCCCGATGGAGGTGGGTTTCTTCGACTCGGCGGCGTATTCCCCCGGGAAGGAACCGGTCCCAGCTCCGTCTCAAGGGCCTGATTCCAGCCGCCAGCTGTTAGACTCCGGTAGAGACTTATGAACGCCAAGAACCAATCCAGTCGGACCCCCGCCCCAACCCGCGCCTCCCAACGCGGCTTCACCCTCGTCGAAATCATGGTCGTGGTCGTAATCCTCGGCCTGCTCGCGACCCTGGTTGTCCCCAATATCATGGGCGCCAGTGACGAAGCCAAGGAAGGCAAGGCCAAGTCGGACGTCAAGATGATCGCCGATTCCGTCCGCTACTACTACGCCAAGAACAGCCGCTTGCCGGACTCGCTCGAAGACCTGGCAACCAAGGATGAGAAGGGCCGCAGCGAGATTCTCGAACTGCCGGTCGACCCGTGGAACACGGCCTACGAGCTGGTCCCAGGTGACTCACCTCGCGACTTCGAAGTTGTCAGCTGTGGTCCCGACACGCAACTCGGCACCGAAGACGACATCTCGAGCCGGGCCAAGGAAAAGGAATAGCCGTCCCCACGGACCGCCGGGCGCCGATAACCACGGCGTCCACGGACTGATGTATATGCAACGCCACGGCAAGAGCACCGCAGATCCGAGCACCCGCCGCGCAAGCCCGGGTGCATCTGGCTTCACGCTGATCGAGCTGATCGTTGCCATTTCCTTGGCGGCACTTCTGGTCGGCATCGTCGCTCCAAACCTCGTCGGGCTACTGCCGACGGCGCGTCTCGATGGCACCAGCAAGGACATCAAAGCCAAGCTGACGATGATCCGTTCGGAGTCGCGCATCCAAGCCAAACGCATGGAGATGGAGTTCGACCTCGACAACGCGCAGTACCGCATCATCCTGCCACCGGAAGAACAACTGACCAGTGACCAGGTCGTCTACAACGACGACGAAGTGCCGAATGAGCACAAGGACTGGATGGAGCTCAAAGAAGGGGTCGTGTTCGCCGGCGCGGGCGACTCGAAAAGCGGCACGATCACCAAAGGCCTGTATCGGGTCGTGTTTGATGAATACGGCTTCACGGCCGATCAGGTGGTCGCGGTGCGGCTCGTCGAAGATGAGACCATGGTCTGGTCAGTCGTGATCCACGGCCTGACCGGCCACATGGAAGTCCAGCAATCCGAACTTGGCGAGATCGCACAACCCACGCCAATCGGCGAAGGAGCCTTCTGATGATCCGCCCGCAGGTAATTGGCACGAAGCAACCGCACGGCGACCGCAGTAGCGAAAGCGGCATGTTGCTCGTCGAGGCACTGGTGGCGATGGCCATCGTGGCGATGGTCACGATCGCCTACATCGGCATCCGCACCGACGCGCTGATCGACGCGACGCGAGCCCGCAACTGGCGCCTTGCGCGCGAGATCGCCGAAGAGAAACTCTCGGGACTGATGGCTGGCGCGCACGAGATGCAGCCGGAATCGGGCCAGCCGATCGAGATCGAGAAGTACGAGGACTTCTCCTACAAGATCGTGCTCGGCGAATCCGCAGTCGCCGATATCGAAGCCGAAGTCGCCAATGAAGCGGCCGGTGAAGACTCCGAGGCCAAGGACCAGATCCAGTGGCAACAAGACCGCCGCGACATGCGGCGCGCCCAGGATCGCGGCCTTGACGCGATGGAGTATGAAGAGCAACAAGAACTCGATGACATCGAAGAGCGACTTGCCGAGAAGGCGCCCAGCGAAGAGGACTTCGAAGAGGTCGCCGTGGTCGTCTACTTCCCCAAGCTCGACGCGGACTTCCCCGGTCAAAAGGAAGCGCTGCTAATCAAGGCTCGAATCTCGACGCTCGCGATCTCCGGCCTGACACCGGATCAGGCGTCGAGCCTGGCGGAGTCCCAAAGCGGCGGAACCGATCCGGCGAACCCTGCAAGTAATCCGGCCGGCGGCGCTGCCGCAGGTCTTCCCGGAGGAGGTGGACGATGACCCCATGCACAAAAGCACGTAAGCAGAACGGCTTCACATTGATCGAAGTGCTGCTCGCCGTCGCGATCACCGCAACGGTCATGCTGACGGTCGGCACGACGTTCCACATCATGCTGAACGCGCGCGACGTCGTCGACGACCTCGCCGAATCCTCCGAAGCAGGGCCGCGCATCCTCAACCTGATCGAGCGCGATCTGCGCGGGTTGTGGACCTACAACATCAAGAACAACAAGGTCTTCAAAGGCACCGTTGCCGATGTCAATGGCCGCGATGCAGACCGCATCGACTTCCTGACCACGACCGACTCGGTCGGCATGGTCACCGACCTGCAAAGCGTGCCGCACAAGACCACTATTTGTGAGGTCGGCTACTGGTTCAAACCCAACCAGCACTTGCGCGATGTGTTTGAACTGTGGCGCCGCGAAGACCCGATGGTCGACAACGAACTCAACACGCAGGGTTCGTTCCAACTGGTGCACGACCGGATCAAGAACTTCAAGATCCGCTACTACGACTCGCTCGGCTTCGAAGCCGAAGAACTGCTCGAGTGGGACACCTCGAACGAAGACCGGTTGCCCAAGCGCCTGAAGATCGAGTTCACGATCGAACGTCGCCGCAGTAGCCGGAACGTCGTCAGCGACATCGAGGTCGAAGACTTCGAAGGCGCCGAGAAGACCTACATCCGCCACTTCGTGTTCGACGACCGCCTCAACGACATCCTGGCGGCGAACAATGCGCGCATCCCGGTGCTGCCCCCAGCACCCGACGCCGCCGCTGGCGGGGAAGGCGAAGGCGAAGGCGGCCCCGCTGGGCCGGCTGGTCCAGCTGGCCCTGGCGGTCAGCAGACCAACCAGGGACGGAATACGACAACGGTCACGGGTCGCGGCGAACGCGGCCTGACGCAGCCCGGCGCGAAGGGCGACCGGGGCGGCGGCGGCGGCGGTAGAGGAGACGGCGGTGGCCGCGCCACTACGTCTACCGGTGGTCGCGGAGCCATCCCGGGTGGCGGCCAAGTTCCAACGCAACTGCCACCAGGGTTCAACTTCGAGCAGATCTTCGGCGGCGGTGGCGGCGGCGGCGGCCTGTTCGGCGGCTAGCCGGCCCGACGGCGAACAACCAGCGCGCGCGGCCCAACTTGCCACGAGCCTTCGCACACCTCGGACCTGAGAGCCCAAATCGGCCGCGGCCGCTGGGGGCCCCACGATCGCCCCCCCACACTTGGGGCTCCACAATCAGGGCGCCACAGATTCGAACCGTCTAGAGGCCCGGCCGAGAAGGGGCTCTAGAAGACTGGCTTGCCGAGCACTTCGCGACCGCCGAGATACTGGCGCAGTCGCTCCGGCACGTTGATCGTGCCATCCGGGTTCTGGTGATTCTCAAGCAGCGGGATCAGGATGCGCGGGCTCGCGGCCACCGTGTTGTTGAGGGTGTGGCAGAACAACGGCTTGCCGCCTTCGGGGCGGTAGCGAATGTTCAGGCGGCGCGATTGGTAGTCGTAGAAGCGCGAGGCCGAGTGGGTCTCGCTGTAGCTCTCGCGCGACGGCATCCACGTTTCGATATCGTATTTCATCGCCTGTGGCACGCCGAGATCGCCGCCACACACGTTGACCACGCGATACGGCAACTCGCACGCCTGCAACAACGCTTCCGCGTTCTGCACGATCGACTCGTGGTGCTCGAGCGAACGATCCTTGTCGGCGATGTCGAGGATGACCTGTTCGACCTTGTGGAACTGGTGCACGCGGTAGAGACCGCGCGTGTCCTTGCCGTAGGTGCCGGCCTCGCGCCGGAAGCAAGCCGAACGCGCGACATACTTCTTCGGCAGATCCTTCTCGCTGAGGATCTCGCCGGCGTGCAACGACGTCACCGGCACTTCACTGGTGCCGATCAGGTTGAGGCCATCCTTCTCGCAGCGGTAGGTCTGTTCTTCGCCACCGGGGAAGAAGCCGGTGCCAAACATCGCGGCATCCCGCACCAGAAGTGGCGGATCGATCGGCACGAAGCCGCGCTCGACCAGCAAGTCGACTGCGAACCGCAGCACCGCGTCGTGCAGCAACACCAGGTCGCCAAACAGGATGTAGTTGCGCGAACCAGCCATGTCGGCCGCACGCGTGAAGTCCAGCCAGCCCTGAGCCTCGCCGATGTCGTAGTGAGGGCGGACCTCGAAGTCGAACTCGCGAACCTTACCGACCTTGCGCACCTCGGTGTTCTGGCTGTCGTCCTTGCCGTCCGGGACCTCTGGGTCCGGGATGTTCGGGATCAGACTAAGTTGCTCGGCGAGGTTGTGCTTGAGCTGCTTCTCCTCGTCATCGAGGACCGACAGTTTGGCCTTCAACTCCTTCTGCGTCTGCAGGAACGCCTCGCGCTCCTCCGGCCCCAGCTTGCCAAGCTTCTTGCCGCCGGCCTTCTGTTCCGAGCGCAACGCATCGATCCGCGGCGTCATGGCGCGCAGTTCGGCGTCCAGCGCCAGGGCGCGGTCGACAGCCGCCGCCCGGTCGGGCATATGTTTCTTGACAGCCCCCGCGCGCGCGGCGTCGGGGTTCTCGCGTAGCACCTTGATGTCCAACATTTCGCGGCGAAGTGTAGCCGCGACGTTGCTAGTGGTGCGATGCAGAAATCTGCCGGCTTCTTCACGGCCCTCGCCGCCGCTCACAGCGTTGGGTCGTCCGGCGACATTTGCGCCGAACTTTCGAAACGCCCGACCAGATAGCTACTTCCAGACTGTTTGCAGCGGCCCGAAGAACTTGTGCTTCTTCTTGACGAACAGCCCGACCTTCATGTTTTCTTCCGGCAGCTTGAAGGAGAGCACCATCTCGTCCTTCCGGTAGCCCTTGGGCATCGGGTAGGTCGCGACCATGAACCCGAGGTTGCCATACTGGTTGGCGGCTACGCCAATCAGCTGATCGTTGACGAACGGGATAAACGAGCCGACCACCTTGGCGCCCTTCTCGTCGGCAAACTTGTTGGCGAGCACGTCGGCCGCGATGCCAATGCCGTGCATCGCGGTGATCTTGCAGCCGGACTTTTCGGTGACGCAGATCGTCAGCGCACTGATCGATGCGTTCTGATCGCCCTCGCGCTCGAAGTTGAGCTTGAGGCCTTCCTTGCCCTCGGCGCCCATGTCGAGCGTGAACTCTTCGCCAGCCTTGACCATGAAGGACTCGTGGGCGGCGGTCGGATAGATCTGCGCAGTTTGCAGACGCGCACCCTTGCCGTGGGTCATGCGGCCCCAGATCACCGAGTATTCGCCGGCCGGAACCTCAACGGGCTTGCCGCCAGCGATGTCGAAGATGGCCCCTTCGTAGTCGCTGCGACCTTGGATGACCAGCTGATCTGGAACGGTCGATTTCGGCCCCGTCCACTTCACCTTGATCGTGCCGGTCTTGACGTATTCGGGGTTGAGCGGCCGCACCGAAACGTCGGCGCCGCCAGCAATCTCAATGTAGTGCCAACCGCCCGCCAGCTTGACGAACGACGAGAACGGCATGCGCTTGCCCTTGCCGATCTTCATCGAGTCGAACAACGGCACAGGCACGCCATCGCCGGTGGCATTGCCGACGATGTGCGATTTGAACTCGCCCGCGAACGGCTCGCCATTGCCCGGCTTGCCACTGGCATCATCGTCGTAGAACACGCACGACTCGGTTTCGATCTGGGTCTCCCAGCTCGAAGCACTGCGATAGTAGACGTTGGCGATCTTGCCGGTCGCCGAGTAGTTGCACTTGGCAACGCCAGTCGGCTCGGCATCGGTGCCCATCCAGAAGAACATCGCATACGGCAGCGTCTTGTTCTCCCCGAGGTAGAACATCGACGGCTTGGCCTTGGGGCTCACCGCGATCTCGAAGGCCTCCTTGCTGTCTTCGGGCGTCCAGGAGACGGCGAACTTGTTCGCGCCGCGGCGCAGCAGATACATGATGCGCTGACGAAACCAGCCCATCTGGCGGCTCGAACCGGATTCGGCCAACGAGTCCAACCACCAGTACGAAGGCACTGGGCCACCGCGGGGACCGTAGTCCGCGGCCTTCCAGTCCTTGAGCATCTCGAACGACAGGTTGTACTTCTTGGCAGTGACGTTCGGCATCAACAGCGCGTCGATGCCCTTGGCGTTGGCGTCGTAGCCTTGCTTCGAGCGCTTGTCAGCGTTCTTGCGGGCTTCTTCAATCTGCCGCAACTCCGACTTCACGTATTCCTTGTTGCGCGTGTAGTGCGTGTCGAACGTGTAGCCCCAGCGCTCCTTGCACGCCAATTGCTGCTCGATCGCAAACACCACACCTTCGCGATCCTCGATGGTCTTCTCCGGCATCTTGCTGCCGACGACGCTCGCGAGCCCCCAGAGGTCCGCGGCTTCCTGGTAGTGACCGATCGACTCGGCGACCTTGGCCAGCTTCAGGTAGTCCTGGTAGCACGACTCGTAGTCCTTCTTGATCAACCCAGTCGCGACGTTCGTGCTGTAATCATTCCAAAGCCGGGACGAGTTCGAACGACACGTCTGCAACCGCTTGAAGACCGCATCCGTGCAGCCATCGACCCAATTCTGCACGTGCGTGAGCGTCTTCTTGTTGCCGAAGCAGCGCTCCCACGATGCCATCAAAGCCTCGGCATTCCGCTCGGCCGCCTGGTCCGAGGAGGTCGCAGCAATGCGCCAGAACTCTTCGTAAAACAGGATCGCGTGCAGGTGGCCTCGCTTCATGGCCTTGTCGAGGATCTTGTCGTCCTCGAGGTTTATGCCCTGCGACCACTGTTTGCGGAAGTCCTCGCGATTCAGTTCTTGGGCGGGCAGTGCTGCTGCAAAGCAGAGCAGCAGGGAGACAACAACGGCAGTCTTGATATAGCGCATCATCAGCGTGGAGGGGTGGTCCCCCATCCTACCGAGATGACGTGGCCGGCGCAGCCGCGCAGCTACTTCTGCGCGTGCTTGCTGGCCCGCTCCAAGAACTTGCGCTCAGCCGGGGTCAACGAAGCCAGCCCCTCGGCCTTGACCTTGGCCAGAATCTGATCCATCTGCACCTGCTGTGCCTGGGCCTGCTCATAGTCGCGCTGGGCCCGCTTCTGCTGGAAGCCCTGCCGGATTCCAGCGATCCAACTCGGGCGGGATTTGCCCGCGTGGTCGGCCCAATCGACGAACAGATTCTTCTTGAAGGCGAGGTAGCCGAGCGCCGCGCCGCCAAGGTGGGCGCTGTGTGCCACCCCATCAAACCCTCCGGCCAAGCCGACGAAGGTCTGGTAGAAGGCGATGAAGACCAACACGCCAGCGAGCGCCCACAACGGGATGAAGTTGAAGACCATCGCGTTGGGGAAGCGGCAAGCGGCGTAGACCAAGAACCCGTAGCAAGCACCGCTGGCGCCGACCAGCGGCACGTGCTGGTAGCCCTGCAGCGCCGCCAGCCCAAGATGCAGCAGGGCGCCGCAGACGCCCCCGACCAGGTAGAGCTTGATGGTGCCGCGGTAGCCGAGGCGCGGCTCCGCTAGGGTGCCCATGAAATAGAGCACCATCATGTTGCCGAAGAAGTGCCACGCGTCGCTGGTGCTGTGGGTGAACTGGTAGGTCAGCAACCGCAGGAAGCCGAGGCCGTAGCCTTCGAGGCCCAAATCCCACGAAAACGCAAACCAGTAGCCCGAGACACCGGCCGTCAGGGGCGCACTCAGGCGGCCGAACAGGATGGCGTTCAGGCCGAAAACGATCGCATTGGCGATCATCAGGTGCTTTATCGCGCGAGTTAGTGGCGGAAGTTGTGGGCCTTCAGTCATCATGGCTAACAGCGGGGCTCAGGTCTCACAGTTGGGTGCGGGGTGCACCTCCGCTATCTTTCGGCATAACCATAACCGGAGACGTAGTCAGTGCCCGCTCAACTCCTAGACGGAAGACAGATCGCCAAACGCATGCGGGAACGCTTGCGGGAAGCCCGTGATGCCTTCGGCGACCGCGCCGTTCGCCTCGTATCCCTTGAGATCGGACAGAACCCCGCAGCTGCGGTATATGTCCGCAATCAACAGCGTGCTGCTGCAGAAGTCGGCATCGACATGGAGGTCGTGAACCTGCCAATCGCGACAACCGAAGCCGAACTGCTGCACACCATTGCAGAATTGAACAGTCGGGCCGATGTCTCGGGAATGCTGGTGCAGCGACCGATGCCAACCGGGATCGATCCCCGCACGGTGCAGATGGCCATCGATCCGCAAAAAGATGTCGAGGGCATGCACCCCACCAACATGGGCACGATCCTCTACAAAGAACCGCTGCTGCCACCGTGCACCGCGGCGGCGGCCCAACAGCTGATCGTCGCAACCGGCATGGACCTGCGCGGCACCGAGACCGTGGTCGTTGGCCACAGCGAAATCGTCGGCAAGCCGATCGCGGTGCTGCTGCTGCACCACCTGTCGACGGTGACGGTTTGCCACATCGGCACCAAGAACCTGGTTGAGCACACGCGGCGTGCCGACATCGTGGTCGTCGCGGTTGGCAAGGCGGGCCTTGTGCATGGCGACATGTTGAAACCTGGTGCGTGCGTCATCGATGTCGGCATCAACCAAGGGGCGGACGGCAAGATCGTCGGCGACGTCGACTTCAACTCGGCCAATGAAGTCGCCGGCTTCTTGACGCCAGTGCCGGGCGGCGTCGGCCCGGTGACCGTCGCCATGCTGCTACGCAACACCCTGCGCGCGGCGGGCGCCGAGGTTTAGGTGGCTCGGCCCATCGTACGCAGATCGCTGCTGCTGGGCGCAACGATCGCGGTAGCCCTGATCGGGTGCCAGACGCAACCGCCTGTCGCACCAAAGGCGAAGCAGCCCAACATCGTCGTGTTCTTGGTCGACGACTTGGGTTGGCAAGACCTGAGCGAACCGTTCCATACAGAGGTCACGGAGTGGAACCGACGCTACGAGACGCCCAACGTCGAACGGCTGTGCCGGGAGGGCACCAAGTTCCCGCATGCCTACGCGCATCCGGTCTGCACGCCATCGCGCGTCAGCTTGCTGACCGGTATGGCCGCCGCACGGCATCGCGTCACCCATTGGACGCTGCGACAAGACCAGTGGACCGACAAAGAGCGCAAGGGCATGGTGCGGCCAGCATGGAACCTGTGCGGCCTGAGCAATGATCCGGCGACCCCCAAAGCCATCCATGCTGAAACCCTCGCGGCGCGCCTCGGCAGCGCGGGCTACCAATCGATCCTGGTCGGCAAGGCCCACCTCGGTGCCATCGGCACCCCCGGCGCCGACCCTCGCAACCTTGGCTTCGATGTCAATGTCGCCGGCCATGCCGCCGGCGCACCTTCGAGTTACCTGGCGAGCAAGTCGTTTCTAAAGCGAGCCAACGACACCGTCTGGCAAGTGCCCGGACTCGGCTTCTACCACGGCAGTGACCGGTTCTTGACCGACGTGCTGACCGATGAAGCACTCGCCAAGGTCGCAGCAGCAAACTCGCAGGACGAGCCGTTCTTCCTGTATCTGTCGCACTACGCAGTGCACACACCGCTAGACCCCGACAACCGCTTCATCAAGCACTACCGCAAGGCGGGCCTGTCCGAACCCGAAGCACGCTACGCCGCGTTGGTGCGCGGCATGGATCACTCCCTCGGCCGCGTGCTGGACTGGTTGGATGCCCAGGGTCTGCAAGACGACACCATCGTGATCTTCACCAGTGACAACGGCGGCTTGAGCGCGAATGCACGGGGCGGTGAGAAGCACAGCCACAACGCACCGCTGCGCAGCGGCAAGGGCTCGGCTTACGAAGGTGGCGTGCGGGTTCCCCTGGCGATTCGCTGGCCGACGAAGATCGCTGCTGACGCCATCAATACGATGCCGGTGCAGCTCGAAGACTTGATGCCGACGTTGTGTGATCTAGTCGACGTCAATCCCAAATGCCCCGACGGCCGCAGCTTTGCCCGCACGCTGCGAGGCAGGCCACAAATCGCGCACCCACTGTTCTTCCACAGCCCGCACTACTGGGGCTCAACGGGGCCGGGCATTGAGCCGTTCAGCGCCGTTCGTCACGGCGACCTGAAGTTCATCTGGTTCTATGAACAGGGGCGTGGCGAACTCTATGACGTGGTTCGCGACGTCGGCGAGAGCAACGATCTGATGGCGAAGCGACCGGAGGCAGCCAAGCAATTGCGCGCCATGCTGCACGCGCATCTAGCCGACTGCGATGCGCAGGTGCCAACCCGTAAGGACGGCACGCCAGTCATTCGGCCGTAGCGTCGAGCGACCGTTCGGCCGGCAGAACGCGCGGCCGATAGCGCATGCGGAACGCACCGCCGCCGCTACGCAGCGGGAACGGGCGGCGGAGCGCTGGCCAAGGCCTGCACGCGCACGGGGTTGGGCCGCAACAGCACGTCGATTGCGCCGACAACCAAGAAGCTGCCCATCGCCGAATAGGTGATCCAAACGGCATCGCGCAGCTCGGACGAGAACCCGTAAGCGTGTAGGCCGACCTGCAGCAGATTGACGTGGAACCACGAGAACACGACGACCAGGCCCGTGATACCCGACCACATAACAAAGCCAAAGTCGCGAACCCAACCGGACATGCGCGCGTGCAACAACGAGATCTGCGCGAGGCAAATCATCAGCGCGCCGTTCTCCTTGGGATCCCAGCCCCAAAAGCGTCCCCACGAATCGTTGGCCCAGACGCCACCGAGGATCGTGCCGACGACCGAGAACAGCAGGCCAAAGCAGGTCACGCCGTAGCACATGCGAATCAGTGCCTTGGCGCCGACATCGCTCGGGTGGTAGATCCGGGTCACGCGCGTGAAGATCCACACGTAGGCGAGCAGCGCGGCGACCAGACCAGCGGCGTAGCCGATGTTGATCGTCGTCACATGCGTCGCCAACCAGAAGTTGCTGTCGAGCACGGCCACCAATGGATCCATCGTGTCCGAAGCACTACTGACCTCGTAGATGCGCGCAAACATGACCAGCAACGCGCCGAAGAACGGCGCCGCTGCCAACGCGATGCGCCGCGGCATCACGAACTCGGTCGCGATCAACAGCAGCACACTGACTGCCGCGATGAACAAGAACGTGTCGTAGAGGTTCTTGATCGGCGGGTGGCCGGTGATCAGACAACGCAACGTCAGGTCGTAGCTCAGCATGCCGAGCGCCGCGATCGACACCGCCATGCTCGCCCACCACATCACCTTGTTGCGCGGCATCAGCCACGTGACCGCCGCCAGCACGAAGGCGAACAAGAACCAGTGGATCGATCGGTAGTGCCAGCTCGCGCGGTAGTAGTAGGTCTCGCGATCGATCTGCACCTTGTCGTAGTGCGGCCCGGCGGCTGCAATCGACGCGGCCTTGTAGCGTAGCAGCGCCGCTTCGCGATCCGATAGCGCCTTGGCGTTGGTCGCTTCCTGCAAGCTGGTGATCATCTCGACCACTGGCCCCTTCTGGCCCTTGATGACACGCTCCAGAGCCGCTCCAAACGGAATCCACTCTTCGCTGTCTTCGTCTAGCGGGCCAACCAAGCCGACGCCGCTAGCGTCGTTTTCGACCACCGAACCAATGAACTTGGTCACGCTGAGCAAGCTTTCCGGGGCGTTCGCCAGTTCGGGATCCAACTTGGAGAGCATGCCGCGGAAGCCATCCGCATGCTGTGCGATCAAGCCAAGGTTCGCTCGATCCGAACCGAACAGCGTCTGCAGTTCGCCGTCGATCGGCACCGAGTAATGGAACGCCTCGAGCTGGCGGTGCAGCCGGTTGTAGGTGATGAACTGCTGCCACAAACCGACGATGTGCGCCTCAACCGGACTGCGGTTGGAGGCATCGATGTCTGCGTATTTGATCGCCAGCTCGCGCAGCTTGTTCGCGACCTTGAAGATCTCCTCGTAGCTGATGTAGACGAAGTCCGGCGTCTGGCCATCGTTTTCGAGGCTCAGGGCATCCATGACCGCACTGTTCTCAATGCGGAACAACGGGTAGTGACCGGCCTGCTCAGGGAAGCACCAGACATCGAGCAACCACTCGATCGGGCTCAGCGTGATCTTCTTCTCTTTGCCACTCGCGTCGGTGATTGAGTATTTGAGGTCACGACGGCCGTGGATCTTGTAGAGCCGAAAGGCCGCCAAAACCGCCAACGGCTTCTCACGTCCGTTGTCCTGCACAGCAACGGATTCCATCTCGTCGATGACGTTCTGGCTCCAGGGCTCGGTGCGCAGCACTTCGTGCTCGAACTTCGGCACCGGGCGACTGCAAGCCGCGAGCACCAAGGCCAGCAAGACCAGCAACGGCATACGGAGTTGTTTCATAGCATCACCAGGCGTTGCGCCACTCATGCGGTCATGTTCGCCCGGGTGGACGAGTTGAGGAAGCGCGACAGCTTCATGATCATGTGAACGAAGATCCCGAGTCCGATAACCCAGCACGACCACATCGGCCACTGGTCAGACGGGTTCGCGGCCACTTCGAAGACGGAATACCAAGGCGGACCAAGCGGGCGTCCATCCATGCCAGGCTGCTGCGGGCCCCAGTTGGTCTGGTAGGCCACGTAGCCATCCTTGCGCAACGGGGTGTTCATGTAGATCTGGACTTCGCGCTCGCTGCTGCCGTCATCGACGGTGACCGTACTGCGGAAGTCCGCTGGCGTCAGCGTGCCAGGGTGATCCCGCTTGACGAACTTCTGCAAGCGCATCTTGAACGGCAGCTCATACGTGACCTTGCGCAGGTCAACGGCCCAGCGCGTGCCATCCACTTCAAATACGAAGGGAAAGCGCGCGACGGCAATCGGCAGGTTGTCTGGGCCCCAGATAATGCCCTCAGCGTGTTGTTGGCCGCGCACCATCACGCGCACATACACACCGGTCCGGTTGTGTTCGCGCTGCGGATTCGTCTTCATCGGCTGCAGGTAGATACCTGGGCCACCGGGCTCGTCGAGCACCGGCGTCGTGGCCCGCACCATCGGCCCCTTCGGCAGCGGCCGACAGTTGACCAAGTAGTGATGAAGCTGCAGCTCGAACGGCAGTCCTTCGCCCGTCAGGGTGACCGTGTCGTCGATTGCACCAAGCAGCTTGGACTCCGGGATGACGCGCTCTTCAACCGTGTCGCCGGCGTCCTTGATCAACGCCAACTCGTAGTCGTGGAAGCTGACGAAGGTCGAGCTTTCATACTGACGGTTGGCAACTTCTGGCCCCGAGGTCGGCGTCTCGTAGAGGGCCAGGCCACCGGAGTACGAATACTCCATCTTGACGAAACCAGCGACCAGCAGCAGCGCGATGCCAATGTGCGTGATCAGCACACCGGCGTTCTTTGCGCGCCACTTGAGCCGCACCATGCCGCCAACCAACAGGTTGAGGAACAGCAGCAGCATCACCGGATACGCACCCGGCAGCGGGATCTTGATCACCCACTGGTCCTTGGCGGACGGGATCTCGCTGCCCCACCACGAAAGTGGTAGTTCGGCGATCAGGCCCCAAGACTCGAAGTATTCCTTCTGCGTCGCCCACAAGCCGCCGTCGATTTGCGCCAACGTGCCTAGCCAGGTCAACAAGCCCAGGACGACGAGCAGCACAACCGCGAGCTTCATCGAACTGAACGTGAGCACGACCCGCATCATCAATCCGTGTTGGGTAGAAGACTTTGGCGCGGTTGCACCATCGCCACCCGCAGCCTTTTGACCGGGGCTCTTGTCACCAGGCGTCTGGTTACCACCAGAGGATTGCTCGGGTGCGGGCCATGCGGCCGAATCCTTGTCCGTTGCGCTCATTGGGCTCTCCGCACCGAACCGCAGAACTGCACAAAGGCTGCGTGCTGCGCGTCGATCTCGTCCTTCGGACCAACCAACTTGCAGAAGGTTATCGTCGAGCCGTCCAGGCGCGCCGCAACCAGTAGACGAGCATTCTCAATTTGGTTTCCGGTCATGCCCTGGAACTTGCCGGAGAGGTCCATCAATACGGCGTCGTCGCCGAGGAACAGGGTCTTGGCAAGGCCGTTGTATTCGCTGTCGGTCAACGGCGACATGCGTTGGCCTCCGACACTGATCTCGGCACGCCAGATGTCGAGCGACTGGCGCAGCGTGCCGCCAAGCTGGCTGATGTAGAGCTCACTGCCACGACCGAATGTGTGGTTGAGGATGCGGCGGCCTTCCTTCTTGGTCCAACCTTCGGGCGTCGTCGCGGTGAACGGAGCCGGCGCCGGCGCTGGCTGCGTATTCGCGCTAGCCGCCGGGTTGCCGCCGTTGCCAATCGGCTGATGGCCTTCGGGCAATGCTTGCCCGGGACGAATGGGCGGCGCCTTGGCATTCGGGCTCTGCGCCGCAAAACGAATCGACTTGGCGAGCATCAAGAACTCCTTCTTGTTGGCCGCCACGATCAGCTTAGGGCCGGTGAACTTCAGCGAAGTCACCGCGCTGCCTTCGTTGTAGAAAGCGATCAGCGCCGCCCAATCTTGCTTACCTCCGAACGTTCCCTCGATCTCGACCAGGCGACCGGGGCGATCGGCGAGGTCGACAGGCGGCAGCGCTTCGACGGCGGGCACCACGGTCTTGCCAAATTGTTGGACATACCAACGGCGCAGGTTGCCGGGCACGCCACCACCGACGCCAATCGTCAGGTAGATGTCGGTCGAGTCCTCACCCTTGATCCGCCAGACGGCATTGCGGAAACGCGCCGGTGCCGGCGGCAACTCCTCCCAGCCATTGGGAACGTCGGCAACAACGCGCGTCGGGCCTTGCTGGCCACTTCCACCAGTGGCCGGGCTGCCGGCAGTCGGTGCCCCCATATCGCCAACTCCGAGGCGGTCGCGGGTGGAGGCGTCCCAGTTGATCGCACGCTTGGTCTTGGGGACCTCAGTCGGCGGGCCAAACTCGGCCGTCGACTCAGCACCACAGGCGCAAAGCAATGCGAGGAGGCAGATGGACGAAGCAGTTCTCTTCATGCGATCGAGCACCAGGATACCGGCGCAGCAGGGCCATGACTGTCAGCGGCCCGTGGAAACTCCACAATGGAAACCAGAGCCAGCGCGCAGAATTGCGGCTAACTGCCAGTCCACAACTACGATTAGACCCGGCGAACCAACACGAATCCGGCCAGTTGATGCAACGCATCGCGTGCCGGGCCGGGTGGCAATTGTGACAGAGAGGCCTGTGCCTTGGCAATTCGGCGCTGGGCTTCCTCCATCGCGTAGGCAATCGCGTGCTCCAGCGGGAACTCGGACTTCAGGCGACGCAAGCCTTCGGCCTCGCTCGTGCCAAGCAGGTCTTTGAGCTTCTGGGCCTGACCTTCGTCGCGCAGCAGGTAGAGCATCGGCAGCGTGATCTTGCCCGTGCTCAGGTCGGTGCCGAGCGACTTGCCGACGAAGCTCTCGTCGCCATCGAGATCGAGGCAGTCATCGACGATCTGGAACGCAATGCCTAGTTCGAGACCGTACTCCTCAAGGGCTCGTAAGCGGCCCTCGTTGGCCGAACCACTAGCAGTGCGCGAGGCGTAAAAGCCTCCCAGGCGGCAGGCTGCGGCATAGAGGCTGGCAGTTTTCTCGGCGATGACCGTGAAGTAGCGCGCTTCGCTCCATTGGTAGTCAAAGCGGTGCAGGATCTGCGTGATCTCGCCCTGACAGATGACGCGAACCGTCTCGGCCAACCACCGCGCGGCCGTCGGATCAGGCAGCTGAACGGCCATATGAAAGGCCTTCGCGTAGATGTAGTCCCCCAGCAGAACCGCGGTTTCAACGCCGTTCAGGTGGTTGATGGTCTCGATACGCCGACGCACGCTGGCACTGTCGAGCACGTCATCGTGCACCAACGTGGCGGTGTGCAGCAGTTCGACAACCTTCGCAACGGTAACGACGTCGTCGCCGAGGCCGCCACTGTGCTCCGCACCCGTCGCCGCCATACCCGATAAGAACGTCAACACGGGTCGCAGCTGCTTGCCGCGGAACCCGCCAACGTGCTCGATCAGCGGGCGCATCTCGGGATGCCCGGGAGCGAGATCGTCAAGCAGCTCGCGATTCAGCCGCTCGAGCGGGGCTTGAACCAGCGACGTGACGTCGTGCAGCGGCGTTGTCTTGGTCACCGCGATCCTTAGGAGTCCGAGCCCGTCTTGGACGACTCATCGTCGTCCTTGGACTTTTCGGCATCGTCCTTGGAGCTACCGTCCTTCAGGCCGCGCTTGAACTCGGTAATGCCGGAGCCAAGCGACCGTGCCATTCCCGGAAGTCGATGCCCGAAAAGGAGCAACACCACCGCGAGGACGATGAGGAGCTCCATGCCATGGGGAATGCCAAAACCGATCATTTGTTAGTCAACCTTACGTGCGAAGATCATCGCGGTGCGCCGCCTGCAACGCCAGTGCTCAGGGGCTACTTTCGGGGAAGATGACGGTGCCAAGAGGATGGCAAGACGCTGCCGGCCCTAGCCACCCTCCTGGGTCTTAAGCCACTGCTGCCATTTATCAGGATCCTTACCCAGATCCTGTCCAACCAGCCGGACCAGGTTGTGGTGGCTCGATTCCACGATGGACGCGTCGTCCGACCGCATCGCCGCGATCAGCAACTTGGCCGCTTCGAAGCGGGCCTTCGGGTTGCTGGCGCCCTTCTTCTTGCCGCCACCTCCGCCACCGGCCTCCGCAGCATGGTCACGATCGAAGGTCTTGAAGGCTTGGAGCAAGCCAGTCAGCAGCCCCTGCAGGCGCAACGACTCTCCCCACAGCAGCAGCACATAGCCAATCAGGAACAGAACCGCGACCTTCAGAACGATGTCGTCGCCGAACGACTGCACCATCCAATCGTGGTATGGAAGCCACGGCTCGAAGAACACCGCCAGCAGCAGCCCCAACAAGAACAGGGGCGTCGCCTGGCGGAACATCGACTCGAACTTCGCGACGTTTTGATTCACGGCGTTTCGGGCTGGTTGCGGGTCAAGCTCGCTGCGGACTCGGCTCGGTTAGCCGAGCACCTTCTTCATGGTTGCGCCAAGCACAGACGGCGTGTCACAAACGTGCACGCCGGCCTTGGCCATCGCGGCCTTCTTGTCAGCGGCCGTGCCCTTGCCACCACTGATGATGGCGCCGGCGTGGCCCATGCGCTTGCCGGGAGGCGCGGTCGCACCGGCGATGAAACCGACGACCGGCTTCTTCACGTATTCGGTGATGAACTCGCAGGCTTCCTCTTCAGCCGTGCCGCCGATCTCACCAATCATGATGATGCCGTCGGTGTCCGCGTCGTCCTGGAACAGCTTCAAGCACTCGACGAAGTCGAGGCCCTTGATCGGGTCGCCACCGATTCCGATACAGGTGGACTGGCCCATGTCGTTCGACGTGACCTGCCAAACCGCTTCGTAGGTCAGCGTGCCGCTGCGCGACACGATACCGACGCGGCCAGGCTTGTGGATGTAGGCCGGCATGATGCCAATCTTGCACCCCGTCGTGTCGGTGACTGGCGTGATGATGCCGGGGCAGTTCGGGCCGAGCAGCAACGTCTCGCTGCCCTTCATGAAGTCCTTGACGAACGCCATGTCGGCGACCGGAATGCCTTCGGTGATCGTGACCGCAAGGTCAAGTTCAGCATCGACCGCTTCGCAGATCGCGTCGGCCGTGAATGCGGCCGGCACGTAGATCATCGAGACCGTGGCGCCAGTGGCTTCCTTGGCTTCGCGCACGGTGTCAAACACCGGCACGCCATCGATGACCTGACCGCCCTTGCCGGGAGTCACGCCGGCTACGAGCTTGGTGCCGTAGTCGAGCGAGTTCTTACTGTGGAAGAGACCTGCTGCGCCGGTAAAGCCCTGGCAGAGGATCTTGGTATCGCCGTTGACGAGAACGCTCATTGGTTGTGTTCCTTTAGTATCTCGTGGGGTTAGGCGATCGCCTTGACGATCTTCTCGGCGGCTTCGTCAAGCGACGACGCCGTCTGCAAGTTGAGGCCCGCTTCATCGAGTAGCTTGCGGCCAAGCTCGACGTTCGTGCCTTCCAAGCGCACCACGAGTGGCAGTGACAAGCCGGTTTCTTTAGCAGCCGCGATGACACCTTCGGCGATCGTGTCGCACTTCATGATGCCGCCGAAGATGTTGACCAGCAGGCCCTTCACGTTCTTGTCCGACAACAGGATCTTGAACGCGTTGGTGACCTGTTCCTTGTTGGCGCCGCCACCGACATCCAAGAAGTTGGCCGGGCTGCCGCCCTTGAGTTGGATCACGTCCATGGTTGACATCGCGAGGCCCGCGCCGTTGACCATGCAGCCGATGTTGCCATCGAGTGCGATGTAGCTGAGATCGTGCTTCTTGGCTTCGATCTCCTTGGGGTCCTCCTCGTTGAGGTCGCGCAGCGCCAGCACTTCTGGGTGACGGAACAGGGCGTTGCTGTCGAAGCCCATCTTTGCGTCGAGTGCGAGGACCTCGCCACCCTTGGTGACGATCATCGGGTTGATCTCGGCGAGTGAGCAATCGGTTGCCATGAACGCCTTGACCAGCGAAGCGACCAGCTTGGCACCGGCCTTCGCTTGCGCACCGGACAAGCCTAGGTGCTTGGCAATCGCACGACCCTGGAACGGCATCAAGCCCTTGACCGGATGCACGCGATGACGAGCGATCGCTTCCGGGCGCTCTTCCGCGAGTTCTTCGATATCAACACCACCTTCGGCAGCGGCGATCACGACCGGCGCCTGCGCGGCGCGGTCCATGACGACGGCAAGGTAGAGTTCGCGCTCGATGTCACTGCCGGCTTCGACGTAGAGCTGCTTGACGACGCGACCCTCGGGGCCGGTCTGGTGCGTAACCAGCGTCTTGCCGATCAGCTCTTCGGCCACTGCCTTGGCTTCATCTGCGGAGCGAACCAGCTTGACGCCGCCGGCCTTGCCGCGGCCACCTGCATGGATCTGCGCTTTGACGACAGCGAGTGGCTCGCCGAGGGTTTCAAACGCCTTGTGGACTTCGGCAGCGGTTGTGCAAGGGATGCCCTTGCTGACCGGCACGCCGAACTTCGCCAACAGCTGCTTGGCTTGATACTCGTGGATGTTCATGGCTTCGGAGGGCAAACACGGTAGCGACGCGCCCCGGCCGAGTCGATTGCGCATCTGGTAGTTTCGCGAGCGGGACCTCCGTGCCCGCCGGATTCCGGCCGCGATCAGGCCCTTCCCCGGACCTGAAATCGGGCCCTTCCCCCAGGGCAGCCACCGGGGCAGCCACCGCCCACTGGCCACCAGAAGCCCGCCGCAAACGCCAAACGGCCAGCTGCATCCGAAGATGCAGCCGGCCGTCTGGCGGTTAGGCGAGCGCCTTGCCGATCAGCGGGTGACCGGCAGTTCGATGCGAACCCCAGTCGAACCGTTGTTCGAAGCAAACAGCTCGTCGATTTCCTTGATGACGTTGCGGTTCTCGGTGCCGTCGACCGGCTCACCAGTGAAGGCAATGTCATTCTCGAGCATGCGCTGGGCCACATCGAGGCGCTTGCGCACGCCGGTGATGACTTCCTTCGCCTGGCTCAGAGCCGTGCTATCGAGATCGAAGCGATCGCTCGAGGCGGCCATGGCCTCCACTTGCATCTGCTGCGTCTTGAGAGCGCGCACCTGGTCTTGCAGTGCGGCACGCTCGTAGCGAACGGCGGTCAGGCGTTCCTTGGCAGCTTCTACCGCACGCGCTTGGCGATCGATCAGCTTGCGCTTGGACTTGAGGATGGCGAGGTTGTTGACGTACGAGTCCTTGGTGCGACCAAGGTCCGCGTTGACGCGGCGGCGAGCACCGTAGTCCGCGGCGAGACGAACGCCATCTGGGGTGTTTTCGCGCAGCAGAGCGGCACCAAGCTTCAGCTTCTTTTCCTCGGCCGTCACCACTTTCTCGAGGTGCTGGACGGAATCCTGCAGCGAGCTCAGGTCGACCTCGGCGCGAGCCAGGTCCAACTTGCACTTGTTGATCTGTGGGTCAATCTGGCGGATCAGGTTGTCCGCTCGCTTGAGCTCGATCTCGACTGGGATCTGCTCCGTCACGCTTTCACGCACCGAAGTAGCAACCGAGCCAACGTAACTGGGGAAGTCGGTGCCAAGGAACAGGAAGCCCGCCCCACCGAGCACCGCGCTGCCAATGAGCAGCATCTTGAAGGTCTTGCGAATCATGTCGTTATTCCGTTAGTAGGAAGGCCAGGAGCTCTCAACTGGCTCCAACCCCACCTGCGAACCGACTCGCCGACTATTTGGCGCACGTTCTAGATTCTTCGCCGGATTCGGGCCCGGATCGACGGCGGCGGCCGTGATTGCAGGAACCACGCCCGATCTTCAGGCACCGGCGGCGTGCGAAGTTGCCCCATGCCAGTGACTAGGTCCCCATGGCACGACACCCCTGGGCTCAGCACCAGGGGCGGCTCAACACCAGGGGCTCAACACCAGGGGCTCAGCACCTCAGGCCCAGGCGCAACCGGCCGCCAGCAGCCCCTACCGCTTCGCCTTCTTCAACTCAGCCACGGTCGAGCGCAGCAGACGGTCCTTCATGTCCGTTAGCACGGGCAACTTGGCGTCGTCATCCCGCGCCTTCAAGTCATCGACGGTAGCGTTGCAATACGGGCATTCGCTGTCCTGCAGGTGAAACGCCACAAACTCGGCGGCACCGCCCTCCAAGCCACCCTGCAGCCAACTTTGCAACACGTGCGGGTGTGGACAGGAAATACGTTCACTGCGCCAAACGGTCGCAACGGTGAAGGCAAGCTTCGCATCGAGCTCCGCTTGCTTGGGATCTTCTGGTTCGCTCATCGTGACCCCGGGCTCCATAGGCCTAAGAAGAGGGAATGGTTCGGATCGTGCTGCCGGGCCATGCCGCGCAGCCGCTCGACCGCGCGGAACTTGATGCCGGCCACCGCCTTCTCATCGGAAATGCCGAAGCGCGCCGCTGCGTCCTTGTTGCGGCCGCCGATGACGAACAGGTATTCGAGCACCATCAGCTTTTGGAATTCACCAGCCGACCAGAGTTCGGCAACGTGCTCGCGCAGGATCTGCCCAAGCACCCTGCGCTGCCGCGATTCGTCCTCGGCCTTGACGACCCGCTCCTTGGGCAGCGGCGCCTTGTCTGGCGCGAGGTTCTCGAGCCAGACCTGGCTCTTGTCGCTATCGCCGTCCGGTTTCGACGGCATCAACGTCAGCTTGTGCTTCCGGTAATGGTCGATGACGCGGTTCTTCGCAATCCCGAACAAGAACTGGTCGAGCGTGTAGATCGGATCGAAGCCGGCAATGCCGCGCAACGCTCCGAGGAACACATCCTGAGTCAGGTCTTCCGCGGTCTGATGGTCACCGACGTAGCGCTTCACGTAGAAGTAAACGCGGCGATAATAGTCCTCTTGCAGCTCTGCCCAGGCGGTCTCATCCATCGCCTGCAGAGTGCCTATGTCGTGCACTTGTTCGCTCATAGCCGCGAACATGGTAGCAGCGACGGGCCGCGACTGCTCGCGCCCTCGTCGCAAGGTTCGAATTGCATCAGGCCAGAAGCAAGATCAGGCCGCCACTATCGTGAACACGGTCACGAGCACCAGCACGATCAGCGCGACTACCAGCAGCACCCCAATCAGGCGCGCCGCGAGGCTCAGCAGGCGGAACGGCAGGCGCAACAGCCAAACGAAGCCATGGCTGGCAAAGATGCTGACCGCCTTGATTGGCAGCAGCGCAAGCCGCACGGCAGCCTCGATCAGCGAGAACAGGACCCGCACAAAGAAGGCCACGATCCCAGTCGATCGCCCAGCTTCTTGGAACGGCATGCCCATCGAGTCGACCGGACCGGCCCCCGAGGGGATCGGCGGCGGCTCGATGGACGCAGGTGGCGAAGCTGCCGGACGCGGCGGTGGCGGTGGCGGCGCTGCTGGACGCGGCGGCGCGGCGAAGCGTTCGACACCCGGATCAACAGCGGCTTCGGCACTGCCATCGAACATCATCATGCTCTCGCCGAGAGCGACCGGCGCCTGCAGTGCGCGCAACAAATCCGCAGCCGACTGGAAGCGATCTTCAGGTTGCTTCTCGAGACAGCGGAGAATGATCTCGCGGTCACCAGCCAACGCGCCGGCGGGGAACTCCGGCTGGGCGGTCTCGTGCTTGCGCAGTACTTCCCATTCGGAATCGCCGCGGAACGGCACTTCCCCGTAGAGGCACTCGTAGAGCAGAATGCCGAGCGAATAGACGTCGCTGCGGGCATCGCCACGACGCTGCAGCATCTCTGGCGCCATGTAGTACGGCGTGCCACGACCAAAGCTCAACGAGTTGCGCGACGCCGAGACGAGCTTGCTGAGACCGTAGTCCCCCACGCGCGCGACATCGCCCTTGATGAAGATATTGGCCGGCTTGAGATCGAAGTGAACCAGCGAATGGTCGTGCAGCGCCTGCACACCGCGCGCGGCCTGCACGAAGATGTGCAAGGCGTCCTCGCGGGACATGTCGCCCTGCGCCAGACGCTTCTGCAGTGTGCCGTCGCCGGCGTAACTCATCACCAGGTAGGGGATGCCATCGACCGTGCCCTTGTCTTCGATCGACACCAGGTTTGGATGATCGATCTGGGCGAAGAACGACACGTTGTCGATCTCGCGCATGACCGCGTCACGCACCGAATCGTCGTCGACCTTGAGGAACTTGATCGCGTAGTCCTTGCCGATCGATTCCTTCCGCGCCTTGAAAACCAGACCGAACATGCCACCGCCAAGCTTGTTGACGATTTCAAATCCGCTCAGGTATCCGGGCTTGCGATAGCTCCGGTAGAACGCTTCCCAGTCGACCCGAACGGGATCCGGGGACTCGGCGTCGATGCGTTGGGCCTCCATTGGTCGAGTCATCATGCTACACCAGGAAAAGGGCTGCCGGCATCAGAAGCCCACCAAGGACTCCAATCGCACGGAGACGACCCGTCATGTAGCCACGGGACAGGCGATCCAGCCACCCCAACAACAGGGCCAAAAACACCCAGCCAGCGGCGATGCCACCGGCCTTGACGGCGGTAGTGCGCTCGAGCCGATTTAGCTCAGCCCGCAAACGCCTCTCACCATGCTGGACCAGGTCTTTGTTCTCGGCGATCCACAACGTGGTCTGGTAGCTGTTGCCGAACTCGTGAATCCGCTCCTTGTCATCGCGATCCACTTGCTGGACCAGACGCTGCATCGGCAGGTCCCCGAGCCAGCGGCGAACGGTGTTGTCGGTCAGCGCCTGCGGCATCCAGAACGGGCTTTGGCGAGCAGCAGCCCTCTTGGCGCGTTCTTCCCAAAGCGAACGGATGTGCTGGTCAACTCGCAACTCGGCCGACGCCAACGCGTCCGCAGGGCTCAATTCCGTGTCCCCGCGAACCTCGACTGCCGACGCCATGGAGGCCTGGGGCTCCTGTTGAGTTGGGCAGGCGATCAGGGTCGACAATAACAATGCGAGCATGGGGCACCTCCTTTGGACTGAGCCGAGCTACGCAGAGACCCCGAAAGTATTCGGTGTTTGGCAGATCCTTGGGAACGCGGCGTAGCGCAATGCCAGAGGCCCGGGCAGACCTGCGGGCAGCAACGCGCTACGGCATCGCCTGCCACGGCATCAGCAGGAACGTGATGCCGCACGCCTCGATGACCTGGCCAGCGGCTACCGGGTGCTCCCCCTTGAAAACCGTGCCATCGATCGAGCCACCCTGCTCACAGAAGATCCGCATTTGGCCGCTGTTGCTGGCGAAGAGCTCCACCTCGCCCGTCGCCTTGGCGACCGTGACGTGCACATCGCGCCCCGGCCCGATCAAGATGCGGCCATCGCGGCCTCGATCCTTCATCAGCAGGATCCGGTCCGTGCCCGCGACCTGGAAACCACTTTGCAGCAACATTCGACTGGTGAGGGAGCGGCTTGTCGGTTTCTGGTAGAGCATGCCGAGCGCCGGGCCGAGGTGCACCTTGTCGCCCGTCTTGAGCACGTGCTTCTTGACCTTCTTGCCGCCGACCCGGACCTCACCCTCCTCGGCGAGGATCGAGTCTTCCATGCCACCGTGGAACGACATGCTGCGGCGAATCGTCGCGTGGCGACCGGCAATGTTCGCAAGCACCGGCAGGTCGGCACTGGACTGGCGAACGTTGCCAATCGAAACGCTTTCGCCACGCATGACCAGCTGTTCGCCGCCCTCATCGACGCGCAACAAGAACGAGCCTTCTAGACCCTGCGCACGCGCCAGATCCTGCTTCATGTCGTAGACGCGTGTGCGCAACATTGGCGGCACGTTCGGCATCGACGCGAGCTTCTGATGCGCGCCGAGGAAATCCTTGTCTTCGGCCATCGCCGCCACCTGTTCGAGCGTGTGGGTTTGCTTACGCAACTTCTGCAATTGGTGCGCGAACGCCTGCACTTCGGCAGATTCGCGCCACGTACCTTGAGCTTCTTCGACGAGACGTTCGGCGTCCGCCAGATCGCGATCGATCAGCCGTGAACGGGCATCGCGCAGCAATTGCCCCACCGCGACTTCGCGTTGTTCGTGTTCCTGCTGCCAGCTGCTGGCGCGCACGGCAAAGTCCGAGCGCACGATCTCCAACTGCTGCAGGACCCCCACGCAACGCAACACCACTGCCAGGCGACCGTCGGACAATGCCCGATCCCCGAACTGCAGCACGCCATCGCCAAGCTGACACAGCTTGGCGTCGATGCGCTCGACAGCGAGCAGGTTCTTGCGCCCTGCAACTAGCGTCGGAACGGCATGCTCGACCACGGCGAGGTCCGCGCGCAGAAGCGCCGCCTCCGCCTTGGCACATTGGTCGAGGGCCTCGATTTCTGCCACCACTGCCTGCATGACACGCGGCAATTCCTCATGATCCACCTGCACCTTGGCCAGCTCTTCGAGCCGCTTGAGGCAGTGGCGCACACCTTCCTGTGTCGCCGCCGCACGGCCGTGCAGCGACACCCGCACTTCGTCGAGACCGGTGTCCACCAAGGTCATGCGGGCGCGCGCTTCGGCAAGAATCTGCTGGGCTTCGGTCGCAATGCGCGCCGTTCCGACCAACGCCATGGCGCCGGTGCAGGCCTCACGCAAGCGACCCGCACGCAACGCCATTCGCACGTCCGCCAGGCGGCGATCGAGATCGGCCATGCCCTCATCGACGAGTTCGAGTTCCTTCTGCACGCCTTCGTGCATCGGGTTGTCATTGAGGAAGGCGACGAACATGGCGCGCGCAGCTTCGAGGTTGCCTTGCTCCAACAGGGCACGGGCGGCATCCAGGCGTTCTTCTCCTGCGACAGCGGACGCGACGCCTGCCCCCGCCAGCTTCGCGAGCTGCCGGTATCCGTTCTGGGTTGCGTGTGTTTGCAGCTGCGCCAACACGGCAGCACGGGTGTGCGGCTGCGCATCACCGGATTCTGCCAACGCCAGCAGCGCCGCAATGACGTGATCGATCTCGGCGCCAACCGGCACGCCCGAGCTGCGCACCGAGCGCGCCAGTTGCGCAGCATCCTGCAGAGACACGACCGAACGGAAGCAGCGGCCGACGGCTTCTGCGACCTGTTCATGGATTGCCGCGAACTTGGCCTCGCTGGCAAGGGCAGGCAGCTTGGCGACAAGCTGGGCATAGCCAGACAGAATGGTCGCCAGTTGCGCAGCATCTGCCTTGCGGATCTTCGCAGTGGTTTCGAGGTCCGCCACGGCGGCGACAGCAAGCTTGCGCAAGGCTGACGAAAGCGCTGCCTGGGGCATGCCGCGATCCATCGCGATGGCTTGCTGGTAGCCATCGATGGCGCCAGCAACCGAAGCCTTGCCGGCGTCCACGACCGCTCGATCCAAGACCGCGACGGCTTCCTTGCGACGGCTCGCGACCAATGCAATCATGCTCGACTTGTCGGCATCCGAAAGCGGTGCAGATGCCAGCAAGCTCTCCGCGGCGGCCAAGTCGCCGCTATCGACCAGTCGACGAAGTTCCGCCCGCGTCGTGCGAAACTCCGTACGAGCCTCTTCGCCTCGTTCGGTGGCCTGCTCAGCGACCCGGAGCAAATCGGCAACGGCTTCTCCTCCCACAAGTTGCTTGAGGCGCTTGGCCTCAGCGAGTGCCGTCGACACGTCGCCGCTTTCCAGCCGCGACCGTGCGCGACGGATCAGCTGCTCCGTGGCCTCAGCCCGGACACGTTCCGAGCGACGGTCCGCCTCAATGAGGGGATCCGACGCCTGTTGCAGAGCGTCTAGATAACGCTGTTCGTGCAGGGCCTTCTTGGCCCTAGCCAGGCGGATGAAGCGGTCGAACATGGCAGCGGATTCGGGGCCCGCACCAAGAACGTGACGAGCCTATGCGGGCTACGACCCACAGCCCGACTATTGCCAGGAGCTACAAACTACGCCAGCCCCAGCATCTCTCGCCTTGGTCAAACAGGCCTCCGCGACCGCCAAAAAGCTCCTGCGATTGGCGATTTCAGCCGACGGAACGGTGCACAGCCCGCCCGCCGGATTCGCGACAACCTGCCCTTGCAAGCGCTCTTTCAGCGATGCCACGATGCGATTGGCCAGGACCTCCGCGCCCTCGGCACCGGTTCCTGGCAGCAAGAACAAGAAGACGCTCTCGGAAAAGCGCGCCAGCACATCGATGTCGCGACACTCGTTGAGAAATACCCCGGCGGCCTCGGCCAATCCGGCACGTCGCTCGATATCGCTGATCTCTCCCTGAAACCCGAGGTCCAGCAGGAGCAATGACAACGGCTGATGGAAGCGATGCGAGCGCTTCCATTCTTCGTCGAGCTTCAGCGTCGCGTAGTGGCCGTCAAACAGGCCGGTTTCTGCGTCCTGCAACTTGGTCATGAGCGAGTCTTCACGCTCGAACCGCATCAATCGCTGCAGGCTGTTTTCCTGACCGTGCTGGCCGGCTTCACTTTGCAAGCGAGCCAGCAAGTCATCAACCGACGGCCGCCGCTGGGACGTGGCTCCGATGCGCAATTCGTCGGTGCCCAGTTCCTGCTTCTCGGCATTCCACGTCAACACACCGTCGGCGAGCGTGAACCGAGACAGCTGCACGCCAATCTCATCGTCCGAGGCCACCAGCACGTAGACCGCGACACCGCGGCGACGCTTGAGCTCCCGCACACCGCTGTAGGCGTGGCCGTAAGGCAAGCCGGCCAGCGCGGCAGAATCCGCCGTTGGATCGACTACGACGAGATCCCCTTCCGCGGCATCCGCAACGCACGCATCCGTTGGGCCGCCACCAAAGGTCGCGGTGAGCGCGTCTTGAACTTCAGGTCGCGATCCGACCCAGAACCATCGCTTCGTTTTTCCCACCACTCATGCCTCCAATGCAGCCATGACGTCCTCACTGAAGTCTTCGTTACTGAACACTTCCTGAACGTCTTCGTTATCTTCCAGAGCGTCGATCAGCTTCATCAAGCGAGTGGCGACCTTCACATCCGTCACGGATGTGCGTTGCGTCGGAACACTGGCCAAACCTGCTTCGCGATACGTCACACCCCGCGCAGCCAGGCCTTCGTTCACTTCGCCGAATGCGCCAATCGCGCTCAGCACAACAAACGCGCCGTCTTCGGCGATGAGGTCATCGGCCCCCACTTCAAGGACCACGTCGAGCAAGCTCTCTTCGGTCCAGACGTCGCCATCTTCACGTTCGGCGGGCACAACCCAGCGGCCGCGGCGCTCGAACATCCAGGCCACCGCGCCATTGGTGCCGAGGTTGCCGCCGTGCTTCTCGAGCACCATGCGCACATCTGCGGCCGTTCGATTGCGGTTGTCGGTCAAAATCTCGAGCATCAACGCGACGCCCCCGGGGCCGTAGCCCTCGTAGCAGATCTCGTCGAAGTTCCCGATCGAGCCTTCGCCCGTGCCCTTCTTGATCGCCTTCTCAATGCCTTCCTTGGGCATACTGAGAACGCGGGCCTTGTCGAGCGCCATGCGCAACTTGGCATTGCCGTCGGGGCTACCACCGCCTTCCTTGGCGGCGACAGTGATCATCCGCGACAACTTCGAAAACGCCTTCGCGCGCTGCGCGTCGACGCGGTCCTTCCGGAACTTGATGTTCGAAGAGTGGGAGTGGCCTGCCATGTCCTTGCAGGTCGGCACAACAGGCGGGAATGCCGCTGGGCCGAGTTGGAGGTCGCGACGAGGCAACCCCTCCAACAGTCATCCGCGCGATCATGCGCGCGGTTTGGCAGTTTGACCAAATCGCTGCTGGCCAGGCATTCGCCACTAGCCGAGACGGCCAATGGCGCAACCAGCCAAGCAACAAGCTTAGCGCTTGCTGAACTGCGTCGAACGACGTGCCTTGTGGCGGCCGTATTTCTTGCGTTCGACCTGACGCGAGTCACGAGTCAGCAGACCCAGCTCACGAAGCAGGTGCTCATGGTTCTCGTTCTCTTTGCAGAGGGCTCGCGCAATGCCGAGGCTGGTCGCTCCGGCTTGGCCGGTAACTCCACCACCCTTGACGTTGACCCAGATGTCGTAGGTATCGCGGGTCTCGGTCGCCGCCAACGGCTCGACCGCAGCGCTACGAGTGTCCGCAGTCACGAAGAAGGACTCAACCTCCTTACCGTTGACAATGAACTTGCCGGTGCCGGCCTTGATACGGACGCGAGCGGTGGACGTCTTGCGACGGCCGGTGCCCCAGATGTACGGGTTGTTGACTACCACGTTCTATGATTCCTGTGCTTGGTTGCTGCGGTGGTGACGTGCTAGGAAGCCGAAATATCGACCGTGTCCGGTTTTTGCGCGGCGTGCTTGTGGGCATCGTCACGGTAGGTCTTCAGACGGGCGATCATGCGGCGCGCGATGCGGTTCTTCGGCAGCATGCGGCGCACGGCCAAACGCACGACCTCATCCGGAGCGGCCTCGAGGTATTCGCCGAGCAGACGCTTACGCAGACCACCGGGGTGACCCGTGTAGAACGTGTATTCGCGTGTGTTGGCCTTGTTGCCCGAAAGCCTGATCTTGCCGGCGTTGATGACAATGACGCCTTCGCCCACCAGGATGTGCGGGGTGTAGTCCGGACGGTGCTTACCCATCAGGATCGTGGCAACTTGCGTCGCCAGATGGCCCAGGGTCTGGCCCGCCGCATCGATCACGTGCCATGTGTTCATGGCTTCGTGGCTCTTGTCGACGGTCGCGAAAGTGGTCTTGGTCATGGTCAATTACATCGACGTGGTGTCCCCAGCCATGGCTGGCAACACCGGATAAGGGGCGAACAGACTACCGAGATCCCCCCCGGTGTCAACGCCGAACCGAACCCGTTACTGCGGGATCTGACGCCCGCCGGAATCGGCCCTGACATGGCCCCGGCGGCCGGTTGCCCCAATAGCCACGCCGGAGAGGTTGCCAAAGCGTCCCCGGACTACATCGTCCGGATGGTCATGGTGTTGGTCAAACCCGCCTGACGCAGAGTTCCAGCAATCTGGACGATGCGATCCCCGGGCTTGACGAGGCCCCCTTTGCGCAATGCCCGATCACCATGCAGGATCAGCTGGCTACTGGTCCGGCCCGCCGCGATCTTGTGGGGAATCACCCCCCAAACCAACGTCAGCCGCTGCACGGTGCGCCGCGACGGGGTGAAGCTGACAACGTGGGTCGGCGGCCGCTCGCCGGCCAGTTGCTGCGCGGTCGAACCGGTCTCGGTGTAGCAGACGATCAACTTGGCGCCGGTATTGAATGCCGCGTGGGCAGCTGCCCGAACGGTCGCTTCCACGAGGGCCATCGGCCGCTTGACGCGACGCGCCCGTTGCCCCATGTCCGAATAGGCTTCGCGCTCGGCAGACCGAATGATCTTTTCCATCGTCTTGACCGTGCGCACCGGGTATTTGCCGGACGCCGTCTCGCCGGAAAGCATGACCGCCGACGTGCCATCGTAGATGGCATTGGCGACATCCGACGCCTCGGCCCGGGTCGGACGCGGGTTGACGATCATCGACTCCAACATCTGGGTCGCCGTGATCACCGGCTTCTTGGCCTGGTTGGCCAAGGCAATGATGCGCTTCTGCACCGGCGGCACAGCTTCCGGCCCCATCTCGACGCCCATGTCGCCGCGTGCAACCATCAACGCGTCCGACTCTTCGAGAATCGCCGGCAGGTTCTTCACTGCTTCGGGGCGCTCGATCTTCGCAATGACTTGCACGTTGCCGCCGAGCTTCTTGATGTGCCGACGCAGCTCGACGACATCGGAAGCCTCACGAACGAACGACAACGCCACGAAGTCGACCTCGTTCTTAAGGATGCAGGCCAGGTCGGCCAGATCCTTCTTCGACAGGCAGCTCGCCGACACGTTGGTGCCCGGCAGGTTGATGCCCTTGGACTGAATCAGGATGCCGCCGTAGACGACTCGCGTGCGAATGCACGGCCCGTCCACACTGGTGACTTTGACCTCGAGATTGCCGTCGTCGAGCAAGATGCGCTCGCCCTGGGATACATCCTTGGCCAACTGCTCGTAGCCAGTGCCAATCCGAATCGTGCCGTCCTTCTCGACCTCACCAATGACGCCTGGAGTCACATCGATAATGACGGTGTCGCCGCGCTTGAGGTAGATCGGCTCTGCGTTCTTCAGCTTGCCGACCCGGATCTTTGGCCCCTGCAGGTCGGCCAGGATCCCCACCGCCGAATCAAGGCGCTTGGCCAGACGGCGCACCCGGTTGACGACCACGCGAATCGTCTCGTGGCTGGCGTGCGCGCAGTTGATGCGAAACACGTCCACTCCATTGCGAATCAGGTCTGTGACAACCTCGTCGGTGTCGGATGCGGGACCGAGAGTGGCGACGATCTTCGTTCGGTTATGCCAAGCCATGAATCTGCTAGTGGGCGTTCGGGCGCTCGGTGGCGTTCACCAGCGCGACCTTCGGACGAACTAACAAGCCGTAGCGAGGTCTCCAGCGCAAGACTGCTCGCACGCAATCTTCGCGAGACGGGAATATCGTTACGCGCGAACGACGCGGCGTAGCCGCCGCCGGCGATGGTGTGCAATGGCTACTGCAGCCGCTACGCACCGACATCAATCGACTAGGTGCCGAACGTCGCGCGCGCCTTTACCCACCAGTCTTGCCACGCTTGTGCCGAACGGCCGCGAGCTTCCTTGCTCGCAGAAGCCTCAAACTTGAACTTCTGACCAGTCAAGTCACGCAGCGATCGCCACGCGGTATCGCAGACATTCTCGTCTTCGTCGCGCAGGGCATCAATCAACGCATCGACCGCCTCTGGCTTTTGAAACTCGCGCAGACCTTCGACCGTCAACCGGCGAACGAACGCATCCGGATCCTTGGTGAGAGGTAGCAGGTAGGGCAAGACCTTCAGGTTCTTGCTCTCGGCCAGCATGTCGACGGCCTCAAAGCGAACCGCTGGATCGGCAGCCGACAGCTTGCGGACCTGATCGGCCAAATCCGACGGCAAGTCGATCACTGGCTCACGGATCGCCGGGCCCGGACCGGGCACGGGCGTTGCCGAAGCCGGCGCCGCAGCCACTTCCAAGCGCATGCCCTCGAGAGCTGCAAGGGCGCGCGTGTGCCGTTGCCGCAGGTCTTCAAACAACGGGCGGTAGTCGACGATTTTGGCCATCGTCTCGCTGACCTGCGTTCGCAAGCCGCCAACCTCCTGTTGCAGGACCGTCTGGCGTTGCGCCGTGCCATCGCGCAGCGTCGCCATCGTGCCGGCCAACTCGGTTTGCTTGGTCGCGATCGCCGCAAGGTCGGAGCGAGCCGCAAACCCGTCGGCCTTGACCGACAGCGCCTGCAGCGCCTCACTGTCGGCCTTTTGGCGAACGGCGGCGCCATCGGAAGCCTTGACGAACGCGTCCTCAAGCCGCGACAACCGACTATCGAGGAACATCACGCCGCCAGCGAACGCCATCATCATGACGATCGCGACCGTCAGGATTCGGCTCGAGTCGCCACCCGATCCCGACCCGCCTGAAGCAGGAACCGGAGCCGGAGCGACCTTGGCGGTGTCAGCCGCGCCAGTCGACGGGCTTGCAGCCGTCGCCGCACGCAACGTGCCAAGGCAACAACTGCCAATCGTCTTGCCCTGATGCAGAACGGCAGATTGCGCTTCGATATCTCCAGCTGGCACGGACGTGCCGCAGAGATCACAAAAGGAGACTTCGACTTCTTGCTCTTGCATGACCACCTCGCCTGGTATCGCCAGGGTTCGCTTATCCATAGTCGCGAACCACGGTCGCGAAACCAACTTCCAGCCGGAATCCGACATATCGGAAGCCGCACTGGCGGGACCCGAGCTTCTCTACGAACGTCAGGTCTCAGCCGAGAAAAGCGCGAGCGAATCCGAAACTGCCGGATCACCGGCAATGTGACCTAGACCATTCGCCGTAGCCCGCTAGGCTTGGCGCGCGTTTTTTCCGGAGCTTTTCGCAGCCGGGCCGGCCTCGGGGAGGCACTGTGCAGTCCCCCGGCGCTCCCGAGGAGCTGGCTGCACCGGACTCGGATTCCGAATGGGGCAACCATCCCGAGGCGATCCCGAGGCGGCGCCCGCAGACCGTCCCAACCGAAAATGTATCCGGCCAGGATCCGTCAAGACGAGGTTATCAGTTATCAGCCGAGGATCTTGCGCAGCGCGTCGACGCGGTCGGTGCGCTCCCAGGTGAACTCCGGGCGACCGAAGTGGCCGTAGGCGGCGGTCTGGCGGAAGACCGGACGCTTGAGTTCGAGGGCGCTGATGATGCCGGCCGGACGCAGGTCGAAGACCTCGCGGATCGCGGCAGTCAACGCGTCGTCCGCGACCTTGCCGGTGCCAAACAAGTCGCAACGGATGCTGACCGGGTCGGCGACACCAATCGCGTACGCAAGTTGCACTTCGCAGCGGTCGGCGTAGCCAGCCGCAACGACGTTCTTGGCAACCCAACGGCCGGCGTAGGCAGCCGAGCGGTCCACCTTGCTCGGATCCTTACCCGAGAACGCGCCACCACCGTGACGGCCCATGCCGCCGTAGGTGTCGACGATGATCTTGCGGCCAGTCAGGCCACAGTCAGCCTTCGGGCCACCTTCAACGAATCGACCAGTCGGGTTGAGGAACCAGCGCGTATCGGCGTCGACCATGTTCTCCGGCAGAACCTCCAGCGCGGTGCTCTTCAGCGCTGCGGCAAGGTCTTCGGTCGAAACATCGGCGCGGTGCTGGTGCGAGATGACGACCGTGTGCACGCGCTTGGCGTTGCCGTCGGCGTCGTATTCGACGGTCAGCTGGCTCTTCGAGTCCGGGCGGAGGAACGGGAACGTGCCGTCCTTGCGCACGTGCGCCAGCTTCTCGAGGATCCGGTGGCTGTAGTGGATCGGGAACGGCATCAGCACGTCGGTCTCGTTGCACGCGTAGCCGAACATCATGCCTTGGTCACCGGCGCCCTGCTGCTTGCCCTGCGACGTGGTCTCATCGACCCCGAGAGCAATGTCAGCGGACTGCGCCTGGATCGACGTCAACACCGCACAGGAGTTGGAGTCGAAGCCGATTTCGGGATCGTCGTAGCCGATCTCCTTGATGACGTTCCGGGCCGTCTCTTGGAAGTCGACGTACGCCTTGGTCGTAATTTCGCCAGCAACCACTGCGAAGCCACGAGAGACCATGGTCTCACAGGCGACTCGGGATTCCGGGTCCTGGGCCAGAATGGCGTCGAGGACAGCGTCGGAGATCTGGTCACAGACCTTGTCCGGGTGTCCTTCGCTGACAGATTCGCTGGTGAAGAGTCGCAGTTCCTTGCTCATGGCACGCTGGAGGGCTAACGTTTTTGCTTACGCGTCGGCGAAACCCGAGCGCGTGGATCGGCAGCAAGTCCGCCGATTCCTCAGTTTTGGCCAAGCACTGTAGCGGTGCCGGGCAGAAAAGCACTTTGAAACTCCGCGTGCGGATCGGCTCGCTTTCGTCCTCTCTCAGTAGAACCTCCCACAGCAAGTCGGAACTTTTCTGACTGTTCCTACGTGGTTGTTGCAACCACACCGCGATTTCAGACTACTAGACACTACGTCGCCCTCGAAGAGTCTCACCACCACCGACTCTTCTTGGCCCCTTATCCTCCACAAGACCATGCGAGACGGAACCACCACCACCAACTCGACCGCAGGCCTGAACCGCACGTCGGTAGCACTCACCCTGCTCGCGATCGGCATGCTCTGCCTGCTGGCCCTGTTGAACACCTAGGGCCCTGCTGAACACCTAGGGCCCTGCTGAACACCTAGGGCCCTGTTTATCACCTAGGGCCCTGTTGAACACCTAGGCCGGAACACTCAGGTCTGAACTCCTGGGCCTGAACTCCTAGATCCTGGACGCCGCGCTCCCAGCGCGACGCCGGATGAGTGCCGACCGAATGATGGATTCGGTCCCCCGGCCTCCGGGCCACTTCACCCGACGTTGATCTGCGACTCGGGGGATCTGCGACTCTGGCGTCTGGGCCTCTGGCTTGCGGCCATCGCCTCGCACCCAGCGCCGGTGCATGAATTGCCATCGCTCGGAGCCGGCGCAGCGGCCGCCAGCTAGCTTGAGCGACCCAACCGCGTCACCTGCGCGATCACGGCTCGCTGTTCGCCCGTCCGCGTTCATGCGCGACCGCAAGCCGCTCTGGCCGCGAGCATGGTTCAGGCATCCCTGCGGTCAGTGGCAAAGGCCGACGCTGGCTGGCAACATCCCACCCGAACGCGCAGCTGTGGCTGGACGCGACCGACACGCTTGTTCGGCCCCGGAGCCCGGCAACCAGTCATCGTCAACGGGAGTCCAAGGCGCATCGGGTCGCAGAAACTCGGGTCGCAAGACCTCGGGTCGCAGAACTTCAGGTCGTAGAGCCTACAGACCGACTTGGAAGGTGCCGGCGCGTGACGTTCCCAACGGCAGCGCGAACGGCATGCTGAGATCGAGGTCCACCCATTGGGTGCTCAGCCCTTGCCCGCACAACACCGCGTTGTTCGGAATCAGGATGTTGACCGAAGCGGTTGGCCCAGGAACTGCCGTCAACGTGCCAAGCGGACTGATGCACGCCTGCGATCCCACAATCGATCCAAACGGCGACAAGCTGACGGGAGCAACCTCGGTCCCGACAAACAGAACACTCAGCACGCCCGCCATGTTGCCGCCGTCGATCGCGAAGTTGGCGCCGAGCGTCGGCAGCCCAGGAAAGCTCAGCACGGGGCCAGCAAGACTGTGATGGCCGGCGCCACAAGCTGCCGAGAGCGACGTCGTCGCCGTGGTCGGGCTCGCGACACGCACGTTGTCGATGTGGATCTCCCAGGCGCCGCCGCCGATGCTGGCGTCGTAGTCGGACAAGACGTAGAGCGTGATGTCCGCAGGACCATTGGTGATGACTGGCACCGCCACCGTCTGCAGCAACTGGCCAGTGTCGTCACCCGCGGTCGCGAACGACTGCGAGAACGAAAGGTCCCAGTAGTCCGTCGTCACACCGCCGACCGCTGCGGCAATGCGCGCGCGGTCGACGCTGCCCGAATCAGTAACGATCCGCACGTCGACCATGACCGTGTGCACGCCGGCACTCGGCGCGGCGCCAACGTAGGTGTTGAACGCGCCGCCGGCGAAGCCACCGTCCGTCATCACCAACTCGCCAGCGGCTTGCGACACTGACGTAAAGCCACTGCCGAAGGGTGCCGTGGTCGGAGTGATCGAGGCCCAGCCATCCGTTCCCGAAGCGAAGTCGGAGAGCGTCACCGGGGCGCCGAAGCAGTTTTCGTGGGTCACATCATCGAGTTGCACGACCCAACCGCCGAGTCCCACCGCGTGGTCGTGCTGGTCCGGCGTGAAGAACGCCGTGAAGTCGCCGGAACCGTCGGCTCGCACCGTGGCAGCGTAGTGCACGAACGACTGGCCACTGTCGTCCGCCGTGGTCGACAGGCTGCGACCATAGCCAAAGCTCTGATCCTCGAGCCCGGTGCTGCCAGCCGCCAGCCCGAAGGACGATCCAAACGTGCCTGGGTTGGAGTTGGGATCGGGATTCAAGGTGCCTGGATCCGTCAGGATGCGAGCCTTCGCACTGATGGTTACGAAGCCGCCGACTGGCAGCCCCGAGTAGGTGCGAACGGCGCCACCGCCAAATCCGCCGTCGCTGAGGTTGAGCACATCATTGCCCGACTCGGTGACGCCGGAAGCGACGGTCGACCCGTTCGGGAATGTGGTCACGCCATTGATGGCGCCGCTCCAGCCATCGGGCGACGGGCCGGTAAAGTCAGAGAGCACCGATTGCGCCGATAGCGACGCGGACACGGCGAGAGCAAGCAACAGAGAACGTGAGAGGTGAGTCATTGGATGCGGGTCGTTGGAGAGATGGAGTTCGATGTCACTACAGAAGATGGGTCAGCGCGTCAGAACGCGTAACGATGGCGGGCTAGGAATCAGGTGCCGACACGTAGCCATCTTGGCGGCCTACTGCAATTGCAGAACAGCTTGGTCACCAACGCAACTCGCGGTGCCGGCGATGTCCTGGGCAACAAACGACCACTGCATCGGTAAGCCAGCCAAGAACGAGAGCACTTGTGGCGGCCACTGCAGCGTCGCGGTTGCGCGACCGAGCCCATTGAGCGTGCCGAGGCCGTTGCTGAGCAAGCCGCCGTTGGGCGACGTTACGAAGTAGTTGGTGAGCGCGTCGATATTGAGCGGCACGGGATAGCCCGGCCCCCATAGGAATCCCGGCGAGCCTCCCGAGAGGGATGCCAAGACCAGATACGTATGGCCGGCAGCAGCCGGTCCGGCATCGACAAACGCGTTGATCTGGCCACCGTTGATCGTGCTGATGCTCGATGGAAACAACGTCAATGGCGACCCCGTCGAGAAGCGGCGCCGGGTTGTCGCGACATGGTTGTCGGCATCGCGAACCTGCACCGTCTGCGTCCACAGCCCGGGATAGGGCGCAAGGTCACTCGTCGGCACGTTGCTTTGCCACGGCGTATCAAAGACCCCGTCGCTGTCAAAGTCGTAGCGAGCCAACAACGACGCGCTGGCTTGCTCGGCATCCGACGAGCCAATCGCATCACTGGTCGAGGTCAGCTTTGGACAGGACACGGTCACGCTCGGACGCGGCCAGTTGCAACCGGGCACGGCGTATTGCGCCATCGGCCCCCACCACGTCGGATCGTTGACCAAGTACTGATACCGAAACGACTGGTAGCCATTGCCGCCACCGTTGAGCGCGCCCGTGATCGATGCCGCAATGGTCTGCACCGAGGTCGTCTCGCCAGTGCTGGTGTAGGTCTTGACAACCGGCACCACACGACGCGTCGGCACGCCGGCCATGATGCAGGCAAGCCGCGCGTATTCGGCGGTCTTGGCGACGTAGCTTTGGTGGCCGGCATAGGTCGAGTAGATCGAGCCATCGGCGGTGTAGGCCATCGGCAGCAACACATCGAGCAATGGCGCGAGCTGTTCCCAATCCTGACCGTATTGCGAGGCCAGCGAACTGCGCACCGACGCGTAGCTCGAGAACTGCGAGTTGTACACCGGCCCGTCGAACGTGTAGCGATTGGCGATCAAGTAGGCGTGTAGCGACATGCCTGCGATCCGATCCCGCACGTCGGCCACGAACGACGAAACCACGTTCGCATTGGCACCCGTCGACCCGACGTAGCGCACGTAGTCGAGCGCGATCCCGTCGAGGTCGTAGGTCGGCGCCCCGCTTGGCGCAAACGAGTCCGTCAAGTAGTCGATCACGTCCAACAGGTAGGCACGGTGGGCGGCATCGCTTGGCTGAACCGCATTGTCGAAGCACTTGATGACCGCAACCACCCGGATGTTCTGCGCATGACAGCCAGCAATCAGGTTCGGCAAGTGGATGCCAGCCCCACCAGGTCGCACGCTCCCCCAAGAAGGCAACCAATCTCCGGCACTGTCATCGATCCAAAGACTGCCAGTCGAAGGTCCGGTGGTGCGAAACACACTGACGTAGACCGTGTCGACTCCGTTGCCTTGGCAGTTGCTGACGATTTCTCCGATCCGCGCGTCCATGTTGCCGACCAGAAAGGGGAAGACGCCAACCGACACATCCGAAGATGGATTCTGCGCACCGAGTGAGACCGAAAGCAGGCAGCCAGCCAAGAAGCTGGTCAGCGCGCGACATGACATTGGGAGCATGGAATTACGATGTCGGAACAACCAAAGCGGCGACGAAAACTTACACTCGCCAACTCCACTAGACACTCCCTGACCCAACATGATCAAGTCCCTGCTCCCTCTCGCCGCCCTGACTTGTCTGTCGGCCTACGCCGAAGCCCAGCAAGCCATCCTGTTCACCGGGCGCTTCCCGTTCGTCAGTCTCGACGCCAGCAACCACAGCGGTGCCGTCGTCGAGATGAGCGAGTTCGACTTCAGCTACTCGCTGGCGTTGCCAGGCCAAAGCATCGGCCGCACCTTGATGCCCGCCACCGCAATGCAGTGCTACCTCGGCGATGGTGATGCCAACGGCAACTACCTGAAGTTCTCCAACTGGAAGCCGTCCTACTTCACCAACATCGGCATCGATGGGGTGTTCGTGAAGAACAGCGTCACTGCGCCTTCCTGGCAAGACGTCTACTGGACTCCGCGCCTCGATGCGGCGGCCGATCCCATGGAAGTCCTGACCAACAACGGCACGCCGGTCGCACTGGCCGAAGGCGATTGGGTACGCTTCCTGCCAAACGGCAACGTCGAGTTCTTCCTGACGCAAGCCCAACTCGCGATCGCCGCCGGCTTGCAACCCAACAACGACGTGCCGGCAGCTGGCTCGCTGGCGCAAGCAAGCAACGGCGACCTCTACTACTGCCCGCACGACGGTGGCCACTGGGTCAACGGCAACCAATCCGGCCAGGTGTTCTGCTACGACGGTGCCATCTGCAAGATTGACGCCGCCAACATCACCTACGACGCCAACGGCAACATCGCCAACCTGGCACCCGATTCGGCGCGCTTGCTGATCAACGAGATCGGTTCGGGCCCCGGCGGCACGGTCAACGTTCGCCAACTTGTCGACAACGCCGGTTCGTACGACCGAACCGGTGCCCCGATCGTCACCGCGGGCGTCTATGGCAAGACCGGCGGACTTGGCATCGATGCGAACGGCGGCACCTGGTTGCCGATGTTCCCCGATGCGACGGGTGCCTTCCCAGCCGAGCCCAACCTGGTGTTCTGCAGCAACGCGGGCTCCTACGGCGGCACCATCTGGACGACGGCGAATAACGGCGACGTCTTCGAAATCAACAACTTTGGCACGCCCGGAATCGGCGTGTTGTGCGGCAGCAAGACCCCGGGCATTCCCGCCGACGGCGCGTGGCTCGGCGTGCAACTCGACGTTGGCAACTTCCAGCCGACGTTGCTCGGCATGACCATCATCCCGTGGCCGCAGGAAACGCTGATCGCCGACATGGACAACTTCGGCAGCCTGCCCGACAACACGGCCGCTGCGAACTGGGACATCGATTTCCATGGCGCCAGCAACACAGCCGTCTTCGGGCTGCTGTCACTCGGCCCGCAAGCCCCGAACCCGACGGTGCCGTCGCTCGACATCGGCGTGCTGCCCCTGACGTTCGCCGCCAACAGTTGGCCCGACCTGTTCCACCAGACCACGCCGATCACGCTCGGATTTGGGGTCTCCGATGCATTTGGTTATACGACGATCTCAACCCCCAACCCGAACACCGGCGCCTTCATGGGGTTCACGTTGATGGTGCAAGGGGTCGGCCTCGACCCGACTGGCTTCCAACTTAGTTCGCCAGTCGTCGTGCAGTTGCAGTAGCTGCATCGCACCGACTTCGCGGTTGTACCGGATGGGAACGTGCCGTAGCCGCTCAGGCTGCGGCACGCTGCACAACAAGTTCGCCGCGGCCGCCGTGCAGGCCCTCCAGCAGCAGGCGCCGCAAATTGCAGAGCGCTTCGATCCGCAACCAGCAGCGGCGTAGCCAGTCGCCTGCTGCTGACTCCGCGCGGCGAAAGCGATGTACTGAACGCCGCATCGCCGAGCAGGCAGCTCACCCAGCTTAGGTGATGAACACTGGCACCAGTGCATGCGGTTGCTAGCCTCTGAGGCACTCGCCGCCGACGGAGCGACGGCGAATGGCCCGCAACGACTTCATTGTGTCGGCGGCAATCACAACACCTCGCTCCAACCTAGCCAATATCCATGCTTAGCACCATTCTGCTCAACACCATGGCCCTCCTGCCGCAAGGCGGACAGGGCACCTCCACCGCTCCCGTCGTCATCAACGAGTTCAATTACGACGACTCTAGCACTGACGATTTCGAGTACGTCGAGCTCTACAACCGCACCGGTGCCGCCATCGACATCAGTGGCTGGTCCATCGTCGGCGACGACTCGAACGGCGTCAACTTTACCGAAGTGCTGCCTGCAGGAACGATCCTCGCCTCGTGTGACTACCTCGTCATCGGTGACGCCAACGTGCCCAACGTCGACATCATCCTGGCGTCCGGCTTCCTCCAGAACAGCAACGAGTCGATCACCCTGTTCGACACGACCGGCACCAACATCATCGACACGCTGATCTACGAAGCCAACAAGGGCGTGTTCAACCCGCTGCTCGCCGAAGGCGAAGGCATCTGGGGCAACTTCACGCTGGTCGAAGGTCTCGAGACCTCGTTGAGCCGCATGCGCGACGGCTACGACACCAACAACAACGGCAACGACTTCCGCATCCAGCCATGGTCGCCTGGCACCAGCAACACGCTGCCGTTGCTGCCGCAGATCCTCGAACCCTTTGACGGTCAGGTTGTCGGCAACGACATCGCGAACTGGCACGGCTCGTTCGTCAACCCGAAGGTCATCGACCCAGCTCTGGTCGATGCCAACAACCCCGCG
>TARA_R110002072_G_scaffold18165_2_pt1 | contig 83925 bp, 86 predicted proteins | sample TARA_R110002072 | Tara Oceans TARA_R110002072 (sample SAMEA4397118) | marine metagenome | biome: Polar Biome; feature: [SRF] surface water layer (ENVO:00010504); material: water (ENVO:00002006), including particulate matter (ENVO:01000060) such as... | depth 5 m
TTTTATCCTCGCTTCATCCCCTCTGTGACATATCGCAATACCTCGCAAAATCCTTTCTGAATAATCAGCTAAACATCTGAACTTATACGCATTTTCTGTCTCCTAACACGGTAGCCAGTGATCGCGGCAGCCTGCTAAGCTCGCGCTTTCACACCATTTGCCCTAGGGCGCACCGGACAAGGAACAAGCATGAAACAGCATCGTTTAGCAGCGGCGGTCGCCCTGGTAGGTTTGGTTCTCGCAGGTTGCGATTCGCAAACCAGCGAAATCACCCTGGAAACCCCAGCACAGAAAGCGTCCTACGGTATCGGCCTGAACATGGGCAAGAGCCTGGCTCAGGAAGGCATGGATGACCTGGATTCCAACGCCGTTGCTCAAGGCATCGAAGACGCCATTGGCAAGAAAGAACAGCGCCTGAAAGACGAAGAGCTGATCGAAGCCTTTGCCTTCCTGCAAAAACGTGCCGAAGAGCGCATGGTTACTCTGAACGAAGAGTCGGCCAAAGCTGGCAAGAAGTTCCTGGAAGACAACGCCAAGCGTGAAGGCGTGACCACCACCGCTTCCGGCCTGCAGTACGAAGTTGTGAAAAAGGCCGACGGCGCTCAGCCGAAAGCCACTGACGTGGTGACTGTTCACTACGAAGGCAAGTTGACCGATGGCAGTGTGTTCGACAGCTCGGTTGAGCGTGGCAGCCCGATTGATCTGCCGGTTAACGGCGTGATCCCGGGTTGGGTTGAAGGCCTGCAGCTGATGCATGTTGGCGAGAAGTACAAGCTGTACATCCCAAGCGAGCTGGCATACGGCGAGCAGAGCCCGACTCCGGCCATTCCAGCCAACTCGGTGCTGGTGTTTGATCTGGAGCTGATTGCGATCAAAGACGCCGCCGCTCAAGAGTAATTTTCAGCGTTTCCTGACAACGCCCCGTCTCGACGGGGCGTTGTCGTTTCTACAGGCTGCTTCGGCACTTTTCGCTTGACTGGAGTGTCTCAGTGGGTGTGTGAAGTGGGGATGGTGTTACGGTTATGCACATTTCTAAAATCAGCCGTGACGGATTAGGGTAACTTTCTTGCAGAAACCCTTTGCCATTTTTAACTTATTGATTTATATGATTTTTTACTGTGTGGGCAAAAAATGTTCGATCTATGGCGAGGCCGCATGGGCTGGGCGTTTGCCAGGGTTATCGAGAAACTGTTCACAAGGTTATCCACAGCTTTAGTGGATAACCATGGCCAGCCCAGCCCGTGCGCGGGTTGCCGGGAGAAAGCGATGAAAGCACCGAAGAATTTCGCGCGTTACCAGTTTTTAGCCAAGCGTTTCCTCAAGCTTGGACGGTTACCGGCATTGCTATTATCCGTCGCTCGAAAGCGTGAAAAACTTGGCAGCGGCTTTGCGGAATTGGCCGATCAGCTGAAATTGCTGCAGGCGCTTTGCCTGGCTTGGTGGCGCGGTGAGTATCGGGCCATCGACTCGCGTGCCTTAATGGCCGTGGTCGCGGCTTTGGTGTACTTCGTGACGCCGCTGGACGCCATGCCTGACTGGTTGTTTGGCATTGGCCTGGTTGATGATTTGGCAGTGCTGGCCTGGGTGTTGCGTACTTGGCAGGAAGAGTTGAACGCATTTCAGCAATGGCGGGCGAGTCAGGCGCCAGAAATGCTGCGGGTCGTTGAGCGGTTACCGGCGGTGGACGAGTCACAGGCACCGCTGCAAGGCCGCGTAGAGTAGGAGTAGAGGGGTGATGCTTTAGATGTCGTTGAGCATGTGCTTGATCAGGCCTTGATCGCGCAGGCGCAGCAACGTGCTGTCCATGGCTTCGTCGCTCACGGGCAATTGCGGGCTATAGGTGCAGTACATCTCATAGCGCTCGATCACCCAAGGGTTTATTTGCAGTGGTGTATCCGGGTGTTTGGCCATTTCGAAGCGCAGTGAGCGGCGCATGTCGATGATCGCGTCCAGCCGCTGCTTACGCAGCAGGTTAAGCCCTGCTCTGTGGTCGCGAAGATCCTGGCGGATGATCTGCTTACTGGCAAATGCTTGCATGAGCTCATTGTTGTAGACGTAACCCAGCTGGGTTCCGACAGTTTTACCGTGGAGTTCTTGCAGGCCGGTGATTGGCGCGTGTTCACGGTGCAACAGCAGCACGTCCTCTTCGCTGTAGAGTGGGGCTGACCAGTGATAGCGCTCCGGTTTGTCTATCCATTGCGGGTTACTGTTGCAGATCACATGGATACGCCCGCGCTGCATAAATTCATCAATGCGTTTATTTGGCGTTTCGACAAATGCTGCGTCGAAGCCCAGCTGCTGACTGGCCAATTGGCCCAACTGGTAGATGAAGCCACCACGTAGTTGCTGCTCGTGGACATCGACATAGGGCATGCCATCAGCCGTAGCAAAACCCCAGCGCAGCTCATCTGCGCAGGCCCAGCCACCGCAGCTAATCAACAGTATTGTTATCAGTGTGCGCAAACCAGCCCCCAGCAACCGCTTGATAACCTGGTGGCAGTATAGATCACGCTCTTTATCGTGCCGGGCTGTTAAGATGGCCGCCTGTTCTGGAGTTGCCGAGAGTGATGGAAGTGCTCTGCATGGAGGTTTACAGATGAATGTGCAAGTGATCGAGCGCGATGGCCAGCCTGAATATGCAGTGCTGCCCTGGGCGCAGTATCAGGCTTTGCTGCAGGCTGCTGGACAGGTGCCTAAGGCAGCCGCTGTGGTAGCCGATAGCAACAAGCCGACGTTGGATCAGCTGGCAGCCTTGCGTGAGGCCAAAGGTATGAGTGCTGAGCAGCTGGCACGCAATGTCGGCATCAGCCCGCATTACCTGGGCATGATCGAGAGCGGCGAACGCCAGCCCGACGCGGCCATCCAGCGTGCGCTGGCCTGGCATCTTGGTGTCGATGGTTGGGAGGCACAGTCTTGAGCGTGAGCATCAGTCGGCAACACTGGCAGGCGTTGCTCGGCGAGCTTGAAGATGCTCAGCGCCAGCGTCACCTGCTTACCTACCGTGCCTTGATCGAGCGCTTGGCCCTGCCTAGCCCTGCCATGCAGACCTTAGCTGCCGCGCTGGAGCATCTGGCGGCACTGGATGCGCGTGCCGAACGTCCTTTGCGCAGTGCGTTGGTGATCAGTCAGGGAGCCAGTCGCTTGCCGCGTACTGGCTTCTTCGAGTGTGTAAGCCGCTTGGGCCGCTTCAGTGGTGCATCCGATGGCATCGCTGCTGCCTCCTGGCATGCTGCTGAAGTGGCACGTGTGTTCGAGTTCAGCTACCCGGAAGAGGCCTGATGTTCGGCGCGCTGCGAGCCCGTATCGGCTATCTGATTGCGCGCCGCCTGTTCCACTGGAGCGGGTTGGTTAAGCAGCCGCAGGCCTGGCGTTGGATGGAAGGGCAGTTTGCGCGCATGGCTGCGTTGGGCGACACCCAGGCGCAAAGTTTCTATGGGCATATCCTGCTGTTTCGTGGCCAAGGCCTGGGCGCTCGCAACGAGGGTCGACGGTTACTCAGTTTGGCGGCCATGGCTGGCGATGCCAAGGCCGCTTACCAGCTAGGTGTGTTGAGTCTGTCGGGTGATGCTCAGCAGGCAGCAGATGCCGCCAAGGCTGTTGAATGGTGGACGCTGGCTGCGCAGGCGGGGCACCCAGCTGCGGCTTATCGCTTGGCTGAGTTGTACCGCAGCGGTGCGGCGGGTGTTGACGCTGATGCCGTGCAAGCCGAGCATTTCGCGGCGTTATCCAATCGCCTGAGCGGCCTCTGATCCTGCCTCCAGGTACTGCCATCAAGCTGCCGAATCCGCCTGGGTGTCGATGATATGCAGGCTATAGCCCGGCACGGCCTTGGCATGACGCTTGGCCTCTGAGGCCATTGCCGCCAGCTGGCTTGCATCCAATTGCGCACACTGCTCGGGGTGGACGTGAACGACACCTAGAGACAAAGACAGCAGGGCATATTCCTGGCGTTTGCCACTGCGATCATGGGCGATAAAGCAGCCTGCATGCAGGTCTTCTTCACGGTAGAAGCGTCGGCACTGGCTCTGGAAATCCTCCAGTAGGCGATTGAGCCGCGCGCGCCAGTCCTGCGAGCCAAGTACCAAGAGAAAATCATCACCGCCGATGTGGCCGACAAAGTCCCGCGACGGATCAACTCGGTCATTCAGGCACTGCGCCAGGCTCAGCAACACCTCATCACCTTTGGCATAGCCGTAGATGTCATTGAACGGCTTGAAGTTGTCGATATCCACATAGCACACCACCACTTCACGACACTGTTGCAGCAGACGAGTCAGGCACTGCTGGATCGGCACATTGCCCGGCAGCAAGGTCAGCGGATTGGCATAACGGGCCTGCTGGATTTTCAGCTCGGTGATCAGCTTGAGAACATCGATCACTCGGCCGAGCCCGATATAGCCGCCGTCCTCAATGATGATGAAGTCTTCTTCGATGCGTTGGCGGGCGCGGCTGGTGAGCAGGCGGCTGACTTGTTGTAACGACTGGCTGCATTCCACCGCCAGGTAGTCATCACTCATCAGGCGGCTGATCGGTTTGCGGGCGAACAACTCGTTGGCGAAGGGTTTGAGCAAGGCTTCGGCCAGCGAGTGACGGTGAACGATACCGACGGGTTGCTGCGCGGGGTTGAGCACTGCCAGCGAGTTCAGGTTGGCCTGGGCGCGAAACAGTTCCAGCACCTCGCTGGTCGGTGTGCTCAAGGCCACGGCTTGTTGTGTGTTGAGCAGGCCACGCAGGTCGCTGGACTCTTCGCTGAGTGGGCTGCTGCTGGTGGTGCTAGGCAATAGATTGAGGGCATCACGCGGCGGCTGCTCCTGCGGGCGGCAGAGCAGATAACCTTGCAACAGGTCGACACCCATTTCGGCGAGCACGGCCAGCTCCTCGGGCAGTTCGATGCCTTCCGCGATGACCTGGGCACGGGAGGCTTTGGCCATTTTCAGGATCGAGCCGACGAACTCGCGTTTGACCGCATCCTGATGAATGCCGTCGATAAAGTGGCGATCAATCTTTACGTAGTCCGGGCGCAACTCAGACCACAAACGCAGGCTGGAATAACCGGCGCCAAGGTCATCCAGGGCGATGGAAAAGCCCATGGCGCGGTAGTGGTGCAGTGCGGTGTCGAGCAGAGCGAAATCGTCAGTGGGCGATTGCTCGGTCAGTTCAATCACCACTTGGCTTGGCGGAATGCCCAGAGTTTGCAACAGTTGTAAGGTGCGCCCCGGTTGGTGTTTGGGTTCCATCAGCGAGTCGGGCGAGACGTTGAGGAACAGTTTGCCGTCAAGCTTGAGCTGGCTGAATCGCTGGCAGGCATTCTTGCGGCACAGCAACTCCAGTTCGCTCAGGCGGCCTGCGCTGCGCGCCACAGCGAACAGGTTGATCGGCGAGTGCAGGGCACTGTTGGACGGGCCGCGGCTGAGGGCTTCGTAGCCTAGAATGCGTCGTTCGGAGAGCGAAAAAATCGGTTGAAATAAGCTGTGCAGGTCGCCATTGGCGAGGATGGAGTCCAACGCGCTGAACTGCTCGGTGACGATCATGGCGGCTCTCTGTGCATAAAAAACGGGGACTGGCATTACTACCAGTCCCCGCATTTCACGACAGTTTGATGACCCTTTGATGACGCTCGCTGTTTTACTGTTTTGCCAGGCGCGTATTCAAGCCCAAGTAGTCGAGCAGAATGCGTCCGCTTTCAGCGAGGTAGGCGTCATCTTCCGGCTTGGTTTTCTCATCTTCAACCGGCAGGGCGTCTTCGTCTTCTTCCTTTAGTTTGTTCAGCAGCGCTTCACCTTTGGCTTTGCGGCGGCTGTTCTCGATGGCGAGCTGCTGGCCTTCGATATCGGCCTGCTGAGCGCGGCGTTTGCTTTCATTGAGGCTGACGGTGGTTTCTTCCATCAGCTTCTGCGCCAGTTGCAGGCGTTCACGGGCGAAGGTGAAGTCCGGGTTCTGGGCGGTACGGCCTTCAAAACGGCTTTGCAGCTCGGCGAGGAACGGCTTGATTGGGTCCAACTCCGGTTTGATCGCCGGCTTGATGCTGTCCCATGGCAGGGCCTCGGGCAGAGCGCTCTCACCGATTTCCTTGGTGTCCATGATATCCGGGTAGCGAATATCGGGAATCACACCCTGGTGTTGGGTGCTCTGCCCGGATACGCGGTAGAACTTGGCCAGGGTCAGCTTCAGTTCGCCATGGTTGAGCGGCTGGATGGTTTGCACGGTGCCTTTGCCGAAGGTCTGGCCACCGAGAATCAGTGCGCGGTGATAGTCCTGCATCGCGCCGGCGAAAATCTCTGAAGCCGAGGCCGACAGGCGATTGACCAGCACGGCCATGGGGCCTTTGTAGTAGATGCCGGTATTTTCGTCGGCCAGTACGTCAACGCGACCATCGCTGTTGCGTACCAGCACGGTCGGACCCTGGTCGATAAACAGGCCGGTCAGTTCTGTGGCTTCTTGCAGCGAGCCGCCACCGTTGTTGCGCAGGTCAATCACCACGCCGTCAACTTTTTCCTTCTCCAGTTCGGTGAGCAGGCGTTTGACGTCACGGGTGGTGCTTTTGTAGTTCGGGTCGCCGGCACGGAAGGCTTTGAAGTCCAGGTAGAACGCCGGTATTTCGATAACCCCGAGCTTGTAGTCGCGGTTATCGTGCTTGAGTTTGAGAATGGACTTTTTCGCAGCTTGCTCTTCCAGCTTCACAGCCTCACGGGTAATGGCGACAACCTTGCTGGTTTGATCATTTGGCGCATTGCTCGCTGGAATCACCTCCAGGCGCACTTGTGAGCCTTTCGGGCCACGAATCAGCTTGACCACTTCATCCAGACGCCAGCCGATCACGTCGACCATTTCCTTGCTGCCCTGGGCTACACCGATAATTTTGTCGGCGGGTGCGATCTGCTTGCTCTTTTCTGCCGGGCCAGCCGGTACCAAGCGCACAACCTTGACGTGTTCGTTGTCGCTTTGCAGTACGGCGCCAATACCTTCGAGCGACAGGCTCATATTGATATCGAAGTTTTCCGCGTTGTCCGGCGACAGATAGGTGGTATGCGGGTCGTAGGACATGGCAAAGGCGTTGATGTAAGCCTGGAACACGTCTTCACCGCGGGTCTGCTTGAGGCGCGCGAGCTGGTTGTTGTAACGCTTGGTCAGCAGCTCCTGGATCGCTTTGGGCTCTTTGCCGGCGATTTTCAGGCGTAGGACTTCATCTTTAACGCGCTTGCGCCACAGGTCATCGAGCTCGGCAAGATCTTTGACCCAGGGGGCATTCTCGCGGTCAATCAGTAATGTTTCGTCGGTGTTGAAATCGAGCGTGTCGACACCGTTTTCGAGCATATTCAGGGTGAACTGCAGGCGGCTCTGCAAACGCTCCAAGTGACGTTTGTAGATGACGAAGCCTGGCTGCAGGTCGCCGTTTTTCAACAAGTCGTCAAATCGCGTGCGCCATTGATCGAACTCGGCGATATCGGAAGCAGTAAAGTAGCTGCGCGAGGGGTCGAGCATCTTCAGGTAGCCCTGATAGATCTTTTCCGAGCGCTCGTCATTCAGCGGTGGCTTGTTGTAGTGATGGCGCTTCAACAACTCCACGACGTTGAGGCTGGCGATAACCTGTTCGCGGTCAGGCTGCAGGTATTCCCAGGAGTCGTCACTGGTGGTTTTCGCCGCGAGCGGCAGAGCGCTGAGGGCAAACGAAAAGGCGAGGGTGACGCTGAGTAGGGATCGCTTCATGCTAATTCGACGTGTGGGCAGTTGATAACGCATATTAGGCCGTCTTTAAGGGCGCCAGGTTCCATCGGCGCAATGCAAAAGCCCGGCGGCAGCGCCGGGCTCGGTTCAAATGCACTATGGAGGCAGCGTGAAGGCATTGCAAGGCGTTGAAGGCCGTGTGGAATGGGCGCAACACCCCACGCCGGCCTGTGATGTAGGGGAAATTCGCATCCGTGTAGCGGCTGCCGGGTTGAATCGTGCCGACTTGTTACAGCAGGCTGGGCTTTATCCGCCTCCGCCTGGCGCCAGCGAGGTGCTTGGGTTGGAATGCGCCGGTATCGTCAGCGAGGTGGGTGCCGGTTGCGACTGGAAAGTAGGCGACAGGGTGTGCGCGCTGTTGAGCGGCGGCGGTATGGCCGAAGAGGTCGTGGTTGATGCACGGCACGCCTTGCCGGTGCCCGAAGGCATGACGCTGGCCGAAGCGGCAGCGTTGCCGGAGGTGTACGCCACAGCCTGGCTCAATCTGTTCCAGCTGGCAGCGTTGAAGCCCGGGCAGAAGGTGCTACTGCATGCCGGTGCCAGTGGCGTAGGTTCGGCAGCCATTCAATTGTGTAAAGCCTTTGGCAGCCCTTGCTGGGTCAGCGTCGGCTCTGCTGAACGGCTGACCTACTGTGAAAGCCTGGGCGCTCAGGGCGGGGTACTGCGCGGCGAAGAGCAGCTACAGGCCCTGCGCGATTTTGCTCCGTTCGATGTCATTCTCGATCCGGTAGGTGGTAGCTACGCCGCGCTTAACCTGGATTTGCTGGCTGTGGATGGCCGCTGGGTAAACATCGGCTTGCTCGGCGGACGCAAGGCTGAGATCGATCTGGCGGTGGTATTGGGCAAGCGCATTGCGTTGATCGGCTCGACCCTGCGCAATCGTGATGAGCAATTCAAGGCTGATCAGTTGCGCGATTTGCAGCAATTTGTCTGGCCGCTTTTCGCCGAAGGGCGCCTTAAGCCGCAACTTCAGCAGGCTTATGCGCTCAAAGATGTCGAGGCCGCCTTTGCTGCGTTGGCGAGCAATCAGGTCAACGGCAAGCTGGTGCTGGTCATAGACTCAACCTTGGAGTGAAGCCTAGAGTCGATTGGCTTAATCAATCGGAATCATGGCGGCAATCAATAAGCTTTTTTTGCACAAGGCGCTAAGATGCGCCCTGTAAATTTCTAACCCTCAACAAGGAATCAGAGATGAATCTCATCAACACCCAAGTTCAACCGTTCAAGGCCAACGCTTTCCACAACGGCAAATTCATCGAAGTGACCGAGCAGTCCCTGAAAGGCCAGTGGTCGGTACTGATCTTCATGCCAGCTGCCTTCACCTTCAACTGCCCGACTGAGATCGAAGACGCTGCCAACAATTACGCTGCGTTCCGCGATGCCGGCACTGAAGTTTACATCGTCACCACCGACACCCATTTCTCCCACAAAGTCTGGCACGAAACTTCGCCAGCTGTAGGCAAGGCTCAGTTCCCGCTGGTTGGTGATCCAACCCACGCTCTGACCCGCGCTTTCGGCGTGCACATCGAAGAAGAAGGCTTGGCCCTGCGTGGCACCTTCCTGATCAACCCGGAAGGCGTGATCAAGACCGTTGAAATCCACTCCAACGAAATCGCTCGTGACGTGTCGGAAACCCTGCGCAAGCTGAAAGCTGCTCAGTACACCGCTGCTCACCCAGGCGAAGTGTGCCCAGCCAAGTGGAAAGAAGGCGAGAAGACTCTGGCTCCTTCCCTGGACCTGGTTGGCAAGATCTAAACTTGCCAATACCCCCCTGGGCTAAGGCTCGGGGCGTGGAGTACTTAGCGCTGTCAGGGTCGCAACCCGACCCTAGTGGTGCCCGATGCCCGGGCGCGATCCGCCCGGGCATTTTATTGCCCAGAATTTTTGTCATTGAGGACTATTCGCCATGTTGGACGCTAACCTGCAAACCCAGTTGAAGGCCTACCTGGAAAAGGTCACCCTGCCGTTCGAGATCGTCGCGTCCCTCGATGACAGTGCGAAATCTCAGGAACTGCTTGAGCTGCTGCAAACCATCGTCGGCCTGACCGACAAGATCACCCTGAAGACCGATGGTAGCGACGCCCGTCGTCCGTCGTTCTCGCTGAACCGTCCAGGCGCAAACATCGGTCTGACCTTCGCCGGCATTCCCATGGGCCACGAGTTCACCTCGCTGGTACTGGCGCTGCTGCAGGTGGGCGGCCATCCGTCCAAGCTGGATGCCGAGACCATCGAGCAGATCAAGAGCATCGAAGGTTCGTTCGAGTTCGAGACCTACTACTCGCTGTCCTGCCAGAACTGCCCGGACGTGGTTCAGGCACTGAACCTGATGGCGGTGCTCAATCCGAATATCCGCAACGTGTCGATCGACGGTGCGCTGTTTCAGGAGGAGGTCGAGCGTCGTCAGGTGATGGCCGTGCCGAGCATCTACCTGAACGGCGAAGTGTTCGCTTCCGGTCGCATGGACGTGAAGGAAATCCTCGCCAAGATCGACACTGGCTCCGCCAACCGCGATGCCGAGAAGATGAGCGCCAAGGAAGCCTTCGACGTGCTGGTAATCGGTGGTGGCCCAGCCGGTTCTGCAGCAGCTATTTACGCAGCGCGTAAAGGTATTCGCACCGCCCTTGCAGCCGAGCGTTTCGGCGGTCAGGTGCTCGATACCATGTCGATCGAGAACTTTATCTCGGTGAAGGAAACCGAAGGGCCAAAACTGGTGCGCGCTCTGGAGGAGCACGTGCGTGAATACGAAGTCGACATCATGAACCTGCAGCGCGCCAGCGCCTTGGTTCCTGCGAGCAGCGAAGGCGGCCTGCATGAGGTGAAGTTCGACAATGGCGCGAGTCTCAAGGCCAAGACCCTGATTCTCTCCACCGGCGCGCGCTGGCGCGAGATGGGTGTGCCCGGTGAGCAGGAATACAAGGCCAAGGGTGTGTGCTTCTGCCCGCATTGCGACGGCCCGCTGTTCAAGGGTAAGCGTGTTGCAGTAATTGGCGGTGGTAACTCCGGCGTCGAGGCAGCGATTGACCTTGCCGGTATCGTGGCTCACGTGACCCTGCTGGAGTTCGCCGACACCCTGCGTGCAGACGCCGTGCTGCAGAAGAAACTCTACAGCCTGCCCAACGTTACTGTGATCAAGAGCGCGCAGACCACCGAAGTCAAAGGCGATGGCCAGAAGGTTAATGCGCTGGTCTATAAGGACCGCACCACCGAAGAGCTGCACAGCGTCGAGCTGGAAGGCATCTTCGTGCAGATCGGTTTGCTGCCTAACACCGACTGGCTGAAGGGCAGCGTCGAGTTGTCGCGTTTCGGTGAGATCATCGTCGACGCTAAGGGTGCTACCAATATCCCGGGTGTATTTGCTGCCGGTGACGTGACGACTGTGCCGTACAAGCAGATCGTCATCGCTGTGGGCGAGGGCGCCAAGGCCTCCCTGAGTGCCTTCGATCACCTGATCCGTAGCTAAAAAGCTCGACGATCTACGTCGCACCAGAGCGGACAACCTTTGCGGGTTGTCCGCTTTTTTGTGCTCTGCCATCAGGCGGTTAGCGGTCTTTTTTCGAGTGTTTTACGTCCCAGGCGTTTGCGGCATGGCTGTCGATAGTTTTTATTATGATCGACATATAGTATTTATATTATGTGTGTAATATGAGTTGGCGCACTATACCTCCAGACGCACTACCTACCCCCGCAAAGCCAGGAGACGCACCATGAGCACACATAACGAGAAAGGCACTGCATTGATCACCGGCGCTTCATCAGGCATTGGTGCCACCTACGCCGAGCGCCTGGCGCAACGCGGTTACGACCTGCTGTTGGTTGCCCGCGATCTGCCGCGCTTGCAGGCGCTGTCTGCGCGTTTGACCGAGCAGTACGGGGTAAAGATCGAAACGCTGAAGGCCGACCTGACTGACAAGGCTGATCTGCATGCCATTACCCAGCGCCTGCGTACCGACAAGGCCATCAGCACGCTGGTCAACAACGCCGGTATGGCCATGAACGGTCAGCTGGCCGAGGCCGATCTCGGCACCGTGGATCGGATGATTCTGCTCAACGTGGTTTCGCTGACTCACCTGTCCACCGCAGCCGCGGCCAATTTCACCGCCGCCGGGCGTGGAGCAATCATCAATATCGCCTCGGTGGTGGCTCTGGCTCCGGAAATGTTCAATGCCGTGTACAGCGCCACCAAGGCCTATGTACTGAGCCTGACCCAGACCCTCAACGGTGAAGTGAAGGCGCAGGGCCTGCAGGTGCAGGCTGTATTGCCCGGTATTACCCGCACCGAGATCTGGGAGCGTAGCGGCATGGATGATTCGGCACTGCCGGCGAGCATGATCATGGAGGTCGGCGAAATGGTTGATGCGGCGCTGGCCGGTTTCGATCAGGGCGAGCTGATCACCATTCCATCGCTGCCTGATGCGGCTGACTGGCAGGCCTTTACCGATGCCCGTAGCAAGCTGGCGCCGAACCTGTCCCACAGCAGCGCCGCTGCACGTTACAAGTAAATCGCTGGCCACAACACAAAAAGCCCTGGCTGGAGACAGTCAGGGCTTTTGCTGTGGGCAATGATGTTCTGCAATCAGGTAGTTTGCGCCGCGTCGCCGGTATTCTGTTCGATCAGCAGGCTGCGGGTGGTTTTCAGCAGCCGGTCAGACAGTTCCGGGTCGCTTACGCTGCGTGACAGCAGCAGGGCGCCGACCATGGCGCTAAGAATCAGCACGCTCTGCTCATCTGCATTCTCAACGCCAAGGCCGGCTTCGATGGCTTGCAGGCGGTCGCTGATCAGCTCATCGGTCACCGGGCTGGGTGCGCCGCGCTGGCCCAGCTCGGCTGACATAGTCGGCAGCGGGCAGCCATCGCCCGGGTTGGCACGGTGGGCGGACGACAAGTAACCGCTGATCAGGCGGGTCAGCGGTTTATCGCTGTTGGCCATCTCGTTGGTGATCGCCGTCAGCTTGTCAGCGCTGTGACGCAGGGCGGTTTCCACCAGTTCATCTTTCGATTTGAAGTGGGCGTAGAAACCGCCATGGGTCAGGCCGAGGGTCTTCATCAGCGGCTGCAGGCCGGTGGCGCCAACGCCGTCGCGGCGGAACAGGCGCGCAGCCTCTTCGATGATGCGCTGATGGGTCTGGGCTTTGTGGTCTTCGGAATATCGCATGGAGTACCTGGCCGCTGGTTTCAGATGTTGCCTGCCATCTTACTCGCTTCGCCCCGGTGTTTCAGTGCCGGGTGTATGCGATGTCCCAGGCATGCTGAGAATCAGGCAGGTGGTTGAGCCGACGGCGTATAGGCGGTCGTCGACATCGTAAATGCGCCCTTCGGCCAGCGCCGTGGTGCGGCCGATATGGACGATGCGGCCTTCGGCGCGGATCGGCCCGACCTTAGTGCTGAGGGCGCGAATGTAGCTGATGCGCAGATCGGTGGTGGTGTAACCCTGGCCGCGCTGCAACTGGGTGTGGATGGCGCAGCCCATGCAGGAGTCGAGCAGGGTGGCCGCATAGCCGCCGTGCACGCTGCCCAGCGGGTTGTAGTGGCGCGCGTCCGGTGTGCCTTGGAAGACGAAGCGCCCGGATGACCATTCCAGCGGTACAAAATCCAGCAGATGGCCGATGGGCGGCGAGGGCAGTTCACCGCGGCCGATGCCGTCAAAGAACTCCTGCGGCAACAGTTCGCTGACCTGCGCCAGACTCATGCTGCCGGGTGCACCGAGGTTGGCGCGCATGGCCTGTTCAGCGGCGAGCCATTCGGCCAGTTTTTCTTCGCGTGATGGGATGCTCATGGATCAGGCCTCGTCTGCTGGGGGGGTAAAATTACAAACGTAATTTAATTATTTATATTATGGTTGAAATGTTATTGTTTGGCGAGCCACGCCAGCCCGTGATCACAGGACCCACACCCATGCATCCCTATCCCTTGCCGTCGCGCAGCCTGCTGTTGATTCTGGTGGCCCTGACCGCCCTTGGAGAGATTTCCACTCAGCTGATCATCCCCAGCCTGGGCGTTATCGAGCTAATCATGACGGCCCGTCCCGGCAGCAGTCTGTTGGCTTTATCGGCTTTCGTCGCCGCCTTTGGTCTGGGCCAGTTGTTGCTCGGTCCGCTGTCGGATCGCATCGGCCGGCGTCCGGTGTTGATCGCCGGGTTGCTGGTTTATCTGCTCGCGACCCTGTGGATGCTGCTGGCCAGCAGCATGGGCGAATTCATTGCCGCCCGCGTGCTGCAGGGGCTTGGGGCCTGTGCGGCATTGGTTCTGGCGCGGGCCATCGTTCGCGATGTGTGGCAGGCGCAGGCTGGTCCTGCATTAGCGCTGACGGTGATTGGCATGCTTTGCGCCATCGTCCTGTCGCCCATGCTCGGTGGTGCGCTGACGCTATATGGCGGCTGGCGCGCACCGATTGCCCTGGCACTGCTGATCGGTGTTGCCATCGTGGCTGCGGTGCTGGGCCTGTACCGCGAAAGCAATCGGCAACTCGACCCGCATGCTGGGCAGCTCAGCCGTTTGGTCGGTAATTACCGCGATCTGCTGCGCGCCGCTTCGTTTCGCGCGCTGGCCATGACGCTGGCCTGCACCTACGGCGCAATGTTCGCGGTAATTGCCGGCTCTTCGGCTGTGTATATCGGCCTCCTGGGGCTGAGCCCGGCGCAATACGGCATCACCTTTGCGGCGATTGTATCGGCGCTGATCGCCGGCGCGCTGTTTACCCAGCGGCGCATTCTGCAGTTGGGCCCCGAGAGAATAGTGGGCATAGGTGCGGCGCTGGTGGCGAGCGGCGCCGTGGCCACATTGGCGATTTATCTGCTGTTTGGTTTGTCTCTGCTCGGCCTGTCGTTGCCACAGGTGTTGGTCACCTTGGGCGGCGGCATGTTGCTGCCGGCATCGGTGGCGGGCGCGGTGATCCCCAATGCCCACCGCGCCGGCTTGGCCGCAGGGTTTATGGGCTTTGCGCAAATGGCCGGCGCCACTTGCAGCGGCGTCTTGCTTAGCTTGCTGGCGGATGGCTCGGCGTGGCCTATGGTGTTGCTGAACAGTTTATTCGCCGTCGCGGCGTTCTGCGCCTTCCACCTGCTGCGTCCACGGCCGGCAGCGAACGCGGCCCTGGTTCGCTAAACCTCTGCAGCCTAGGAGTAACTCAATGAGCAACTATGACGTGCTGATCATCGGTGGCGGCCCCGGCGGCTATAACGCTGCAATCCGCGCCGGGCAACTGGGCCTGAAAGTCGCCTGCATCGAGGGGCGCGAGACTCTGGGTGGCACTTGCCTGAATGTCGGCTGCATGCCGTCGAAGGCGTTGCTGCATGCCTCGGAACTGTACGAGGCGGCAACCAGCGGCGAGCTCAACAACCTTGGCATCGAGGTCAAGCCGACGCTCAATCTGGCGCAGATGATGAAGCAGAAGGATGAAAGCGTAACGGCCCTGACCAAGGGCATCGAGTTTCTGTTTCGCAAGAACAAGGTCGAGTGGATCAAGGGCTGGGGCCGTTTGAACGGGCCGGGCAAGGTCACGGTGACCCTCGCCGATGGCAGTGTGCGCGAGTTGCAGGCCAAGGACATTGTGATCGCCACCGGCTCGGAACCGACGCCACTGCCAGGGGTGACGATTGATAACCAGCGCATTCTCGATTCCACCGGCGCGCTGGCCTTGCCGCAAGTGCCCAAGCACCTGGTGGTGATCGGCGCCGGGGTGATCGGCCTGGAGCTGGGTTCGGTGTGGCGGCGTTTGGGCAGCGAAGTGACAGTGGTGGAGTACCTCGACCGCATCTGCCCAGGCCTGGATAACGAAACCGCGAAAACCCTGCAGCGTACCCTGAGCAAGCAGGGCATGAATTTCAAACTGGCAACCAAGGTCAGCGCCGCCAAGGCCACGGCCAATGGCGTAACCCTTGACCTGCAGCCGGCTGCCGGCGGCGCTGTCGAGCAATTACAGGCGGACTATGTACTGGTCGCCATTGGCCGCCGCCCCTATACCGCCGGCCTGGGGCTGGAAACCGTGGGTCTCGCCACCGACAAGCGCGGCATGCTGGAAAACCAGCAGCACCGCAGCAGCGTGCCGGGCATCTGGATTATCGGTGACGTGACCTCCGGGCCGATGCTTGCGCACAAGGCCGAAGATGAAGCCATCGCCTGTATCGAACGCATCGCCGGGCATGCTGCCGAGGTCAATTACGAGGCGATTCCCGGGGTGATCTACACCAAGCCGGAAGTCGCCACCGTGGGCAAAACCGAGGAGCAGTTGAAGGCCGAGGGGCGCGCCTACAAGGTCGGCAAGTTTCCTTTTACCGCCAACAGCCGGGCGAAGATCAATCACGAGGCTGAAGGCTTCGTCAAAGTGCTGGCCGATGAGCGCACCGATCAGATTCTCGGCGTGCATATCATCGGCCCCAGTGCCGGCGAACTGATCGGCGAGTACTGCGTGGCTCTGGAGTTCAGCGCTTCTGCCGAAGATATTGCGCTGATCTGCCACCCGCACCCAACCCGCTCGGAGGCGCTACGCCAGGCGGCGATGAGTGTGCATGGTTGGGCCATGCAGGCCTAAGCCTACTTACAGTCTGCTGCGCGTCGGCCCTGCTGCGTTAAAAGCAGGCTCGGAATGCTCATGTACAAAAGTACACTCCGCTTCCTTGCCTGCTTTTGCCTTGCATGGCTCTAGCTCGCAATACTTCAAAAAGATTCTTAAAGCCCCAAAGCATTACGCGCCGAAACGCTGGAGCTGCATCTCCTGCAAGCGGCTGAGGGTGCGGCGAAAGGCGAAGCTCAGGTAGCCCTCGGTATATAGTTCGGCCAGCGGCACCTGGGCTTCGAGGTACAGCGGCACCTTGCGGTCGTAGCACTCATCCACCAGGGCGATAAAGCGCCGCACGCTGTCATCCTTGACCGACAGAGCGGGCAGCTGGCGGTCACCGGCCTGCACCCGCTCGATGCCATCTTCGGTGCCGCGGGCGATCTTCGCCGCGCGTTGCGGGCTGCTCAGGTTGGGCACTTCGCTGAGCAGAATGACCTGGAAGCGGTCGCACAGGGCGATAAAGTCCGGCGCGGCTAAGGGCTGCTCACACAGATCGGCAAAGCGGCACCAGAGCACGCTGTCGCAGTGGCGCAGGGTCTGCACGCTGCGGTTGCCGAGCGTGAGCGGTTGATCGCTGCTGGGCCTACCTGCTGCCAACTGACTGAAGGTCCGGCTGAGCACACTGGGCAGTCCCTGCGTGGCGACCCAGTAACGGGTATGGGCGATACCTGGGTGCAGGCGATGGTCTTCCTCGCCGTTGATGCTCACTATCTGCATATGCCGTTGCAAGGCGGCCACCGCAGGCAGAAAGCGCTCACGATTAAAGCCTTCGGCATACAGCAGTTCAGGTGGCTGGTTGGAAGTGGCCACAAGCACCATACCCTGTTCGAACATCACCTGGAACAGGCGGCCGAGAATGATCGCATCGCCGATATCGCTGACAAACAGCTCATCGAAGCACAGCACGCGCACCTCTTGGCTCAGCTCAACGGCCAGCGCCTGCAACGGATCAGGTGTACCGGTGAGCTGAAACAGGCGCCTATGCACCCAACGCATAAAGTGGTGAAAGTGCTGACGTCGCGCCGGGACTTTCAGGCCTTTGTAGAAGCTGTCCATCAGCCAGGTCTTGCCGCGGCCCACCGGCCCCCACAGATACACCCCGTTGATTGAGTCCAAGGGTTCGTCTTGGTGCAACGCCTGATAGCAATCGTGCAAGGCTTGGGCGGCTTGCCACTGTGCTGGATCGGATTGAAAGCCATCACAGTCGATGGCCTGCTGATAGGTGACGAGGGGTGAATTGCTGGGCATGAAATCAGGCGCATGGCGATGAGGTGACGCGTTATAGCCTGTAGACAGGCCTACGCGCCACATCCAGCCTCAATCAGCGCCAGTTAAGGATCGGCCAACCGGCCTGTTGGGCGTGCGCAAGCAGAGTGGGGTCGGGGTTGACCACATAGGGCTTGTCGACCACCTGTAGCAGTGGCAGGTCGTTGCGTGAGTCGGAGTAGAAGTAAGCGCCGTCGAGGACTTCACCGTGCTCTTGCAGCCAATCACGCAGGCGCGTGACCTTACCTTCGCGGTAGGTCATCACGCCCTGGGTACGGCCGCTGTAGTGGCCGTGCTGAACTTCCAAGTCGATGGCCAGTACTTCCTCGATCTTCAAACGTGCGGCGACGGCGCTGACCAGAAAATGCGCCGAGGCAGAAATCACCAGCACCCGGTCACCGGCGGCGCGGTGGTTGGCCAGGCAGCGGGTGGCGTCGCTGTAGAAAATCGGCTCGATCACGTCTTCGACAAAGGGCTCGACCACGTGGGCGACTTCTTCCGGCGTGCGGCCCACCAGCGGCGACAGGGTAAAGGCCATGTAGTCCTCCATGGCCAGGCTGCCGGCGGCGTATTGGCGCATCAGCTCCTGCTCATGGGCGATAAAACTGTCGGCGTCGGCCCAGCCGAGCTTGACCATTTCCTGGGTCCACAGGCTGGCGCAGTCGCCGCCGATCAGGGTTTCGTCCAGGTCGAAAATTGCCAGGGCCATCAGGCCACCTCACAGATTGCGTTGTCTTCAATGTTCAGGTTGATGCGTTGCCCGCTGGCGTGCAGGTCCGCCGGGGAGCGGTTGAGCACGTCCACCAGCAGTTCGACGCCGCGCGCCTCGATGCGGTAACGGATCACGTTGCCGAGCAGACGATGGCTGCGGATCTGCCCTTCGATGCTGCCCTGGGCGCCAATCTGGATGGCCTCCGGGCGAATTGCCACGCGGCTGTTGACCGGGCGCAGCAGCAGGCGACTGGCGGTATCGGCGTCGAGCAGGTTGTAGTTGCCGATAAACCCGGCGGCAAAGGCATCGGCGGGGGCGGTGTAGAGGGTTTCCGCGTCGCCGCTCTGGACGATCTTACCGGCGTTCATCAGGAAGATACGGTCGCTCATGACCAGCGCTTCTTCCTGGTCATGGGTGACGAAAATGGTGGTCAGGCCCAGCTCCTGCTGGATGCTGCGGATCTGCTCGCGCAGGTGCTTGCGAATCCGCGCGTCCAGCGCCGACAGCGGCTCATCGAGCAGCAGCAGGCGCGGGCGGGTGACCAGTGAACGGGCCAGAGCTACGCGTTGGCACTGGCCGCCGGACAGTTGCTGCGGGTAACGGCCGGCGAAGTCATTCAGCTCAACCAGCTCCAGCACTTCCTTGACCCGCTGCTCGGCTTCGCTGCCTTTGACCTTCTGCATGCGCAGGCCGAAGGCGACGTTCTGTTGCACGGTCATATTGGGGAATAACGCGTAGCTCTGGAATACCATGCCGATGCCGCGTTTTTGCGGGGCTACGGGCACCAGGTCCTCACCGTCGAGCAGAATCTGTCCGCCATTCACTCCGGTTAGACCGGCGATGCAGCGCAGCAGGGTGGATTTGCCGCAGCCAGAGGGGCCGAGCAGGGTGATGAATTCGCCCTTGGCGATCTCGCAGTTGATATCGCTGAAGATCGCGGTATCGCCGTAGCGCTTGTGCAGGCCTTGAATACTCAGATAACTCATGACTTGTCCTTATTCAGGCGGTTGGCCGCCCAGGTCATCAGCAGCACGAACATGAAGTAGGAAATCACCAACGCGCTGGTGAAGTGACCGCTGTCGTTGCGCATGTTGTAGAGGTACACCTGCAGGGTTTCATAGCGGCTGCCGACCAGCAGGTTGGCGAACACAAACTCACCGAACAGGAAGCTGAAGGAGAGAAATACCGAGACCATCAAGCCCTTGCGCAGATTAGGCAGCACCACCATAAAGGCCGCGCGCCATGTGCTGGCACCGAGCAGGTGGGCGGCGTCCATCAGGTCGCGCAGGTTGATCGCCTGCAGGTTGTTACTGATGGCTCGGTACATAAACGGCAGGGCGATAGTGAAGAAGCAGCCAATCAGAATCCACGGCGTACCGAGGATTGGCAGCGGGCCGCCGGCGAACAACTGCATCAAGCCGACCGAGGACACCACTGGCGGGATGGCGAACGGCAGCAGGATCAGCACGTTCATTACCGCATCGAGCTTGGGGAAGTGGTAACTGACCACAAACAGCAGCGGCAGAATCAGCACCAGCGACAGCGCCAAAGCAGCCAGGCAGACCAGCAGCGAGCGGCCAAACGCAGCGAGGAAGCGTGCATCGCTCCACAGTGCCAGGTACCACTTTAAGGTTAGCCCGCTGGGCAGCACGCTGGCCGACCAACTGGTGGAAAACGAGTAGAGCAGGGTGCCGAGCAGCGGCAGCAAAAGGATCAGCAGCAGGCTGTAGACCACCAACTGGTGGAACAGCGGCGAGCGTTTTTCAGCGTGGGACATGGTAGCTCCGGCGCAGCAGCCATTGGTGAACGATGGTGATCAGGGTCATCAGGCCAACCAGAATCATCGCCAGGGCACTGGCCATATTCGTGTCGAGGAAGATGTCGCCGGAAACCATGGCGGCAATCCGAATCGGCAAGATATTGAAGTTGCCAGTGGTCAGCGCATACACCGTGGCGTAGGCGCCGAGTGCGTTGGCCAGCAGAATCACGAAGGTGCCGAGCAGCGCGGGGGTCAAGACGGGCAAGCCGATATGCCGCCAGAACTGCCAGTTGCTCGCGCCGAGCAATTCAGCCGATTCGCGCCAGTCTTCACGCAAGGCGTCGAAGGCTGGGTAGAGCAACAGCACACCCAGAGGAATCTGGAAGTAGGTGTACAGCACGATCAGGCCGGTTTTCGAGTAGAGGTTGAAATCCTCGATGATCCCCGCCTGCTTGAGCAGGATGGTCAGTGCGCCGTTAAACCCCAACAGGATGATAAAGGCGAAGGCCAGCGGCACCCCGGAGAAGTTGCTGGTCATGTTGGAAAACGCCATGACGAAGTCGCGCAGCTTGCTGTCGACTTGCCGCAGCGAGTAGCTGCCGAGAATGGCAATGCTGATGCCGATCAGGCTCGACCAGAACGCCACTTCAAGGCTGTGACGCATCGCCTGGCGGTAGAACGGTGAGGAGAAGGCCTGCTGGAAATTGCCCAGGCCCCAGCCTTCAGTCGTTTGCAGGCTGTTACTGGCCACCCAGAGCAGCGGGGCGATCTGAAAGGCGATAAAGAACAGGGCAAAAGGCAGCAGGCACAGCAGCGCCAGCCATTTGCCGCGCAGGGCAGACATCATGCGAGGAGCTCCCGGCAGACAGGTTTGTCGTGGGCCACGCCGAGCAGCTCGCAGACCGTGCCGCACAACTCCAGCTGTTTCGGCTGGGCGTTGGGGTTGAGGCTGAAGGCGCTGCCAAGTACCAGCAGCGGCACTTCGCGTTCTTCCGGCAGCAGGCCGTTGTGGCTGCGATCGTTGTTCATGCCGTGGTCGGCGGTGACCATGATCTGGTAACCGGCATCGAGCCAGGGCTGAATGTATTCGGCCAGCAACACGTCAGCTATGCGTGCGCTGTTGCGGTATTGCGCGCTGTCGAGGCCGTGTTTGTGGCCGGCGTCGTCGATATTCATCGGGTGCACCAGCAGCAGATTGGGCGCGTGGCGCAGGCGCAGGCTTTCCGCATCGGCGAACAGGTGCGAATCCGGGTAATGATCGGCGTAGTAGAAGTGGCCGTACTGAATTGGCAGGTTGGCGTCTGCCGTATGACGGTCGCGAGCGGCGTGGAAAGGTGAGCGGTTATACAGCTCGCTGATCCAGTGATAGGCCGCCGCAGCGGTAATCAGCCCAGCTTCGCGGGCGTAGTGGAACATGCTGCGCTGGGTCGACAGGCGCGAGACATCGTTATTAACGATGCCGCTGTCGATGGGCGCAACACCGGTCAGAATCGCTTCATACAGCGGGCGTGACAGGGCCGGGAGTTCACAGTCGAGCTTGTACAGCGCGGCGCGTCCAGCCTGGCAGTAAGCCTGCAGATGCCCCAGCGCGTGCTGAGCCACCTGATAGCTCAAGCCATCCAGAACCACGAGGATGACGTTGTGCGACATGATTGAAAGCCTTAGCAACCGAATCGGCCCCGGAGTGTATCCGGGGCCAGATTGCATTAGTTCATATTGATGATGACGTGTTCCTGCCACAGACGCGGCAGTGCTTTGGAAGTGGCTTCCCAGGCAGCAGCATCCTTGATCGGCTGAACCTTGGCGTATTGCTCCTGCGGCAGCAGCTTGGCTTGTACTTCGGCTGGCAGGGTCAGGTGCTCGGCACGGATAGGCCGGGCGTTGCCTTTTGCCAGGTTGATCTGGCCGGCGTCGCTCAAGATGTACTCACGCGCCAGTTTGGCCGCGTTGGGGTTTTTCGCCCACTTGTTGATGATGGTGCTGTAGCCGGAAATCACCGAACCATCGGAAGGAATCAGTACTTCGAAGCGGCTTGGGTCGATCTGGTCGCGGTAGCTCAGGCCGTTGAAGTCCCATACCACGCCCACTTCCACTTCGCCTTTTTCCAGGGTCTGGATGGTTGGGTTGGCCAGCGACAGACGGCCTTGTTTGGCCAGCTCGCCGTAGAAATCCAGCGCCGGTTGCACGTTGCTTTCATTACCGCCCATGGCGATGGCGGCAGCCAGTACGCCGTTTACGGCTTGTGCGGCGGTGCTGACATCACCGGCAGAAACTTTGTAGGTGCCCTTTTTCAGGTCAGCCCAGGAACGCGGGATATCCTTGACCAGCTGCTTGTTGACGATAAAAGCGATGGAGCCGGTGTAGGCGAGCATCCAGTGGCCGTCAGCGTCCTTGGCCCAGGTTGGAATCTGTTCCCAGGTGCTTGGCTTGTAGGGTTGGGTAACACCCTGCTGCACGGCGATGGGGCCAAAGGCCGCGCCGACGTCGCCGATATCGGCGGTGGCGTTGTCTTTTTCAGCGGCGAACTTGGCAATTTCCTGGGCCGAGCTCATGTCGGTATCCATATGCTTCAAGCCATACAGTTTGTTCAGGTCGGCCCAGGTGTCTTTCCAGTTGGCCCAGCTGTCCGGCATGCCCACACTGTTCACCGCGCCTTCAGCGCGCGCGGCCTTTTCCAGTGCTTGCAAATCCGTTTCAGCAGCCATGGCCGAGGTGGCCAGGGCGATGGCTGAGCCCATCAGTGAAGCCAGCAGCAGTTGTTTCATTGGAAACTCCTTTGCGATTGAGGTGCGTGCAGTGAAAAGTTCTGGTCTAGATCAGCAAGACCCAGGCCAATTTAGGCTTGTTAAATGACAGTTTTATGTACGTTGGTCATTTACCGGCTCGAGCCGGGTTGCACAAACTGGCGCACCACTAGCGTAGACCATGAACAAATTCAGTCATGTATGGCGTGCAGGCCAAGTTTTATCAGCTTTTACTGGCGCTGAAAGAAAGTTGTCATGGCGTGGTCATCAAGACTGCTTAAACTTGAAACATGGTTTTTACTGCTGCATTCACATGTTGATGCCCCGAAATGGGGCTGGACTAGTCCAATTTTGGAGGTCTTGATGCGCGATGAAGCGCCGCGGGCAGTCACAGCTATATGCCGGGCATTGGAAGAGCAGATCGAACACGGTCTGTTGCCGTCGGGAAGTCAGTTGCCGGCCGAGCGCAAGCTCAGCGAGGTATTCGATACCACGCGCATCACCCTGCGTGAGGCGCTGGGCCAGCTTGAGGCTCAGGGGTTGATCTATCGCGAGGAGCGTCGCGGCTGGTTTGTTTCGCCGCCGCGGGTGGCCTACAACCCGCTGGTGCGCAGCCACTTCCACGCCATGGTCGGCGAGCAGGGGCGGGTGCCGGCCACCGAAGTGCTGAGCGCCAAACTGATTCCGGCCAGCGCTGAGATCTGCCAGCTACTGGCTTTGCCGGCACTCTCCAGCGTCTATCAGATCCGCCGCGCCCGGCGTATCGACGGCCGTTTGGTGCTGTATGTCGAGCACTACCTCAATCCGAATTACTTCGCCGGCATCCTGGATTTCGACCTGACCCGCTCACTGACTGAGTTGTATGCCAGCGAATATGGCATTCATTACGGCCGGGTGCGGTTTGATATGGTGCCCACAGCGTTGCACAGCGAAGCCGCATCGGCATTGAAAGTAGCGGTGGGCAGCCCCGCGCTGCGCATTGTGCGGATCAACCGCGACCAGCATGGCCGACTGATTGATTGCGATCTGGAGTTCTGGCGCCACGACGCTCTGCATGTGAGCGTCGAGGTGCCGGAGTGACGGTAACAGCGGAGGGCGGATGGTGCTTTTTCATCCACCCTACAATATCGTGAGCTTTTAGATAATGAGCGTCACGGCAGCTCAGCGCTGGCGTAAAACGCCGTCAGCACTTTCACCAAATGCGCCAGATCATGGCTGCCTGCCAGTTCGCGGATCGAGTGCATGGCGAAGGTCGGCAGGCCGATGTCCACGGTGCGTACGCCCAGCTGGCTGGCGGTGATCGGGCCGATGGTCGAGCCGCAACCCATGTCGCTGCGGGTAACGAAACTCTGCACCGGCACTTCATTTTCCAGGCATAGATGACGGAAGAACCCGGCGGTTTCGCTGTTGGTGGCGTAGCGCTGGTTGCTGTTGATCTTGATCACCGGGCCGGCGTTGAGCTTGGGGCCGTGGTTAGCGTCATGTTTGTCGGCATAGTTGGGGTGTACGCCGTGGGCGTTGTCGGCCGAGACCAGCAGCGAGCGCTGGATGGTGCGCACAAAGGCATCACCGTCCGGCAGCACGCGGCGCAGCACCTGTTCGAGCATCGGGCCATCGGCGCCGCAGGCCGAGCAGGAACCGACTTCCTCGTGGTCGGTACACACCAGCACGCAACTTTCTTCATCCGGCGCTGCCAGCAGCGCCTGCAGCCCGGCGTAGCAAGACAGTAGGTTGTCCAGGCGCGCGCCGGCGATAAAGTCGCCATTCAGGCCAATCACTGCAGCGCTTTGGGTGTCATAGAAGCTCAGTTCGTAATCGAGCACCGCATCGGCGCTGAAGTCGTGTTCGCGTGCCAGTTGATCGGTGATCAGCGCGCGGAAATCCGCCGGTTCATCGCCGGATAGCTGCGCGAGGATTGGCGGCAGCTCGCTCTGCGGGTTGATTGCCCAGCCCTGATTGGCTTCACGGTTGAGGTGAATGGCCAGGTTGGGAATCACGGCAATCGGGCATTGGAAGTCGATCAGCTGGCTTTCCACCTTGCCATCGCGGCGGTACGTGACACGACCGGCCAACGACAGGTCGCGGTCGAACCAGGGCGCCAGCAAGGCACCGCCATACACCTCAACGCCGAGCTGGAAAAACCCCTGCTTCTGCAGTTCTGGTTGCGGCTTGACCCGCAGGCACGGGCTGTCAGTGTGTGCGCCGACCAAGCGGATACCGCCTTCCAGTGGCGCGCGCTTGCCTAGCTTGAAGGCGATGATCGAGGAGTCGTTGCGCGTCACGTAGTAGCGGCCGCCGGCCTCGGTGTGCCAGCTGGCGCGCTCGTCCAGGTGCTGAAAACCGGCCGCTTCAAGACGTTGAGCCAGGCTGGCGGTGGCATGAAAAGGGGTTGGCGAGGCCTTGAGGAACTCGATCAGGCCTTGATTCAAATCTTCGCGCATAGGGCACTCCAGACGGCAATCGGCCGAGTTTAGCGGATTTGCCTAGCGCTTTGGGCTGCCACGCTCGACAGATCAGCGCGGGATGCTGACCAGGCTCAGCAGATAACCGTCGAACTCGGCGAATTGGCCTGCCAGCTCACTGCCAGCGGGCCAGTCCGCATGCAGGTCAATCAGCAGACGCATACGCACGTTATTGTCGGCGTCGACGCTGAGCAGCTCGGCATCCTGAAAGTAGAAGTGCTGCAGCACCTGCGGGTAGAGCGCCTTGAACAGGCTTTCCTTGAGCGAAAATATCAGGCTGATGCGTTGGGCACGCTGTTCGTTCGGTAAGGTTTCCAGGCGGAACAGTTCAGAGGGCGTCAGGATTTCCGCTGCCAAGCGTTCGGCGCGACTGGCTGGCATGATCTGCTCGATGTCCAGGCCCAGGCCGCGCCAGTCCGTGCTGTTACCCACTACGGCGCCGGCCCAGCCGCTGCCGTGGGTGATCGAACCGACCATGCCTAGTGGCCACTGCGGCGCACGGTCTTCACCGCAGGCCGGCGTGGCGGAAATGCCCGTCAAACGCATCAATGCCTCACGCGCACACAGCCGACCGGCCAGATATTCGGTCTGCCGTTTGGCCACGCCGCGCACCGGCTCGACGGCGCAGCGGCTGAAATCCTCTGCATCCAGCAGCTCGGGGCTAAAGCGTGTGCTGATCAGCTGCACCGCCGGCAGCGCATGCGGCAGTGGCCAGTGGTCATTCAGCGGGCTGCAGCAGGATGGCAAGTAGGCTGTATTCATCGGTCTATTCTGCCGCGCGGCGGTTTGTACGGCCAGCCGGCGCGGGCGTTTACATTTCTTTGCAAAGCGGCAACAAAGCTAAACGAAGTCGTCCAGGCTTTTTTGCCACACTGCGGCATGCGTTTCTTCGGGGACGCAGGTGAGGTTGTAGCTGACGCAGGCGTGAGGCTTGTTCCGGCATTTCTCTGAGAATGAGTACGGGAGCCCGTTTGGGCTCCCGTTTTTTTATGGGCGCTATTTACAGCGACCATCCTTCGCGCTGCTTAACGTGTGCGCTACCAGCCCGGTACGCCGCTCATATCGGGCAGCTTGTGGGCGATGCCTTTGTGGCAGTCGATGCACGTAGCTTCGCCGCTGGCCAGGGCGGTGGAGTGCATCTGTTTGGCCCGCTGGCCTTGGCGGGTGAAGTCCATAAACTCGAAGTTATGGCAGTTACGGCATTCCAGCGAGTCGTTGGCTTTTAGCCGCGCCCATTCGTGTTCGGCCAGTTCGCGGCGGTGGGCGAGGAACTTATCGCGGGTGTTAATGGTGCCGAAGATCTTGCCCCACACCTCTTTGGAGGCCTGCATCTTGCGCGCGATCTTGTCGGTCCACTTGTGCGGCACATGGCAATCCGGGCAGGTGGCGCGTACGCCGGAGCGGTTGGTGTAGTGGATGGTGTCCTTTAGCTCGACGTACACGTTGTCGCGCATCTCATGGCAGGAGATGCAGAACTGTTCGGTGTTGGTGGCCTCCAGCGCGGTGTTGAAGCCGCCCCAGAAAATGATCCCGGCGATAAAGCCGCCGAGGGTGAGAAAGCCCAGGCTGTAATGCACGCTCGGGCGACGCAAGATGCGCCAGTAGTCCTTGAGCAGGGCAAGCAATGACTTCATGACGCCTCCTCAGGGCTTTGCCGGGGCAGTGGCTTCGTTCTGCAACAGCGTGTCGATGTTCTCGAAGCTGTTGCCCACCAACGGTTGCACCTCGTTTTGCGAGACATGGCACTGGTTGCAGAAGTAGCGCCGTGGCGACACCGCCGCCAGGGCCTGGCCATCGCGGTCCATGTAATGGGTGATGCTGATCATCGGCGCCTGGCTGCGTGCGCTGCCAGCGCGGCTATGGCAGGTCAGGCACTTGTTGCCGTTCTTGTCGATCTGGTAGCTGCTGATGCTGTGCGGGATGGTCGGCGGCTGTTCGGGGTAGTTGCGTTCGCGTTTGAGATCCTTGTTTTCCTCATTGGCGATGGCAGGGGCCGGCAGGCTCTGGCTGATGGTGCCGCCTGGGCGGCGGCCATCCGGCGCGGGTGCGTCCAGCGGGTAATTGAGCTCGGCAGCCACGGCAATGCCGAATGCGGCCAGCAGCAGGAGAGGCAGTAGGCGAATATTCATCAGGGTTCTCCTCAGGCCACGCTGATCAGTTCGATCTTCACCGCACACTTCTTGTAGTCGGTCTGCTTGGAGATCGGGTCGGTGGCGTCCAGGGTGACCTTGTTGATCAGCTTGTTGGCGTCGAAGAACGGCACGAACACCAGGCCCTGGGGCGGTTTGTTGCGCCCGCGTGTTTCGATGCGCGCACGCATTTCACCGCGTCGGCTGATCACTTTGACTTCGCTGCCGCGCCGCGCGTTAAGCGCTTTGGCATCGTCCGGGTGCATATACACCAGGGCGTCGGGTACGGCCTTGTGCAGCTCTTCGACACGCTGGGTCATGCTGCCGGTGTGCCAATGCTCGAGTACCCGACCGGTGCTGAGCCAGAACGGGTAGTCGGCGTCCGGCGCTTCGGCGGGCGGCTCGTAGGGCAGGGCGAAGATGATCGCCTTCTTATCAGGGTAACCGTAGAACTGTACGCCGCTGCCTTTTTCCACATAGGGGTCGAGGCCTTCGCGGTAGCGCCAGCGAGTTTCTTGGCCGTCGACCACCGGCCAGCGCATACCACGCTCGCTGTGGTAACGGTCGAAGTCGGCGAGGTCATGGCCGTGGCCACGGCCGAACTGGGCGTATTCCTCGAACAGGCCTTTTTGCAGATAGAAGCCGAAGGCCTTGGACTCATCATTGATATGACCGGCCTCGATCTGCTCGCTGGGAAACTGATCGACCTGGCCGTTGGCGAACAGAACCTGGTACAGCGTCTTGCCCTTGTGTTGCGGCGACTTGGCCAGCAGCTCGGCAGGCCAGACTTCATCGGTAGTAAAGCGCTTGGAAAACTCCACCAGCTGCCACAGATCGGATTTCGCTTCGCCGGGCGCAGTCACCAACTGATGCCAGAACTGCGTGCGACGCTCGGCGTTGCCATAGGCGCCTTCCTTTTCCACCCACATGGCGCTGGGCAGAATCAGGTCGGCGGCCTGGGCGGAAACGGTCGGGTAAACGTCGGAGACAATCACGAAGTTATCCGGGTTGCGCCAGCCCGGTAGCACCTCGCCCATGATGTTGGGTCCGGCCTGCATATTGTTGCTGGCCTGGGTCCAGTACACGTTGAGCACTCCGTCTTTGAGCATGCGGCTCTGCTGCACGGCGTGAAAACCGACCTTCTCCTGGATGGTGCCAGCCGGCAGCTTCCAGATTTTTTCCGCCGTGGCGCGGTGCTTGGGGTTGGTCACTACCATATCGGCCGGCAGGCGATGGGAGAACGTGCCGACCTCGCGCGCGGTGCCGCAGGCAGAGGGTTGCCCGGTGAGCGAGAACGGGCTGTTGCCCGGCTCGCTGATTTTGCCGGTGAGCAAATGGATGTTGTAGATCAGATTATTGGCCCACACCCCACGGGTGTGCTGGTTGAAGCCCATGGTCCAGAACGACATGACCTTGCGCTTGGGGTCGGCATACAGCTCGGCCAGAGCCTTGAGGCGTTCGGCCGGCACCCCGGTTTCCTTGGCGGTGCGCTCCAGGGTGTAGGGTTTGACGAAGGCCGCGAACTGCTCGAAGGAGATATCGCTCCAGGTGTTGGCTGTGGCGGCATTCTTCGCCTGCATTTCCAGCGGGTGATCGGGACGCAGGCCGTAGCCGATGTCGTCGGCACCCTTGGCGAACTTGGTGTGCTGGCTGACGAAGCTCTGATTTACCGCGCCGCTTTCGATGATGTGGTTGGCGATGTAGTTGAGGATTAGCAAATCGGTCTGCGGCTTGAACACCATGGGGATGTCGGCCAGCTCGAAGCTGCGGTGCTCAAAGGTCGACAGCACCGCGACCTGGGTCTGCGGGTGGCTGAGGCGGCGGTCGGTGACCCGGCTCCAGAGAATCGGGTGCATCTCGGCCATGTTCGAGCCCCACAGCACAAACACGTCGGCCGCTTCGATATCGTCGTAGCAACCCATCGGCTCATCGGCGCCGAAGGTGCGCATAAAACCCATCACCGCCGAGGCCATGCAGTGGCGCGCATTGGGGTCGATATTGTTGCTGCGCAGGCCGGCTTTCATCAGCTTGTTGGCCGCATAGCCCTCCCAGATGGTCCATTGTCCTGAGCCGAACATGCCCACCGACTCGGGGCCTTTGTTCTTCAGGGCTTCCTTGAACTTCAGCTCCATGATGTCGAAGGCCTGCTCCCAGCTGATCGGCTGGAACTCGCCCTGCTTGTCGTACACGCCGTTCTTCATGCGCAGCAGCGGTTCGGTCAGACGGTCGACGCCGTACATGATCTTCGACAGGAAATAGCCTTTAACGCAGTTCAGACCGCGATTGACCTCGGCCTTGACGTCGCCATGGGTGGCCACCACGCGGTTGTTCTTGGTCGCCACCATCACGCTGCAGCCGGTGCCGCAAAAGCGGCAGGGCGCCTTGTTCCAGTTCAGCGCGGTCATGTCCGCTTCGGTAATCAGGTTGCTGGCCGAAGTGGCGATCGGCAGGCCAGCCGCTGCGGCGGCAATGGCGGCAGCGTTGGCTTTGGCGAATTGACGGCGGGTTATGCTCATTCGGCGGCTTCCTCGGGGCTGAGTACTTCGTGGTAGACCAGCGCGGCGTTAAGTACGCCCGGCAGATTGCTGATCTGCTCGATGCGCTCAAGGATCTGCTGTTCATTTACGGTTTCCAGCACCACCACCAGCTTGCCCAGTGGGCTTTGCTGATGCAGTTCCACACCGTCAAGTAGATGCAGATTGGCTTTTACCGCCTCGAACAGCTCAGGGCGGGCGTGTACCAGCAGGCTGGCGATATGCAGGGGTGTGGCCATATTCCGTGGCTCCAAGTTGAACCTGTCCACGATCTGCTGCGCGTCGGCCCTACTGCGTTAAAAACAAGCTCGGGTGCGAGCCCAGTCGGCATGCTCATTTACACCAGTAAACTCCGCTTCCTCGCTTGTTTTTGCCTTGTAGTGCTCTAGCTCGCGAGATCGTGAGCAGGTTCTGTGAAAAGGAGGATTAGCTGGGCGGTCCGGGCGGGCCGAGAAGCATCTGCATAAACCAGATAAAGAAGCCGTAACCACCGACCAGGGCGATGGACAGCAGGGGAAAAAAGCAGACGACAAGAAACAGAAAAAGGCGGGTCTCCTTGCTTTTCTGCACGCTTTTGTCGTTATCGGTGGTCATGGCGGCTGACTCCATTCAGATATAGCAATCAGGTTAGACCCTACTCTTGATATGGATAGTGGCGTTGATCTGAATCAAGACGGATGGCTTTACCTCGGTATTTGTTCGCGCACGCACAACGGCTATGCCCGCTGCGCAAAAACCAGCCAGCTGGCTACGTGCTATCTGCAAGGACGGCCGATTTAGAGTCTTTTTATGAGCCTGCCGATGTCTGCTGCCGATTCCTCTGCGCACCTGATGCACGGCACTGCCGCCTACCGGCGCGCGACCCGGGCGCTGTTCTGTGCCGGGTTGGTTGCCGATGTTCGCCGTGCTAGCGGCTTTGTTTGTCGCGGCTGGAGTCAGCGCGCACAAGCTATAAGAGGGCAGGCGTTGTATGTGCGTTTCGCGTCGAATACGCGAGCAGTTGTAGAGCTGCGGGGCTAACCCGATGCAAATTCGCCGAGCTGCTTCGGCTCAGATTAATGCGCTCTGTAGCTCGCCAGCACCAGGTAAACCACCACCATCAGCGCGATCAGTCCCAGCCAGATCAGGGCATTTGTTCTGCTCAGGCCAACGATACCGGCCCCGCGTAGGCGAATTGGTGGGTTTTCTTCGAGGTAGGTATTTATCTGTTCTTGCGCTGCTTCCGGGCTGATGCCCTGGTTCAGGCTAAGCATACGAATGGCCTGGTCGTGATCGCCGCGTTGTATGGCCTGCAGAACGGGCTCGGGTAGTTGGCTCATTAGACGTTTCCTCCAGTAGCGATAGTCGTTAGAGCCCGCCTACCGGTCAGGGTTCGGTACTTTTCCTATCAGGGCCGACGTCAGCCTGTAGGAGGGGCTTTAGCCGCGAGTTTTTTCTGCTGTTGACGGTTCTTGTTCGGGTTCTGCGGAAAGGTCATTAGCGGGGTGATTTTGGGTTTTGGTTTCGCCCCTTACGGGCGAGTCACTTTTTCCAGTCGCGGAAAAAGTAACCAAAAACGCTTGCCCCGACATCCGGCCCTGCCTGCGGCAGGGTTCGTGAACAGAATCATTGCTCCAGGGGCCCGCCGCGAAGGGCCATCCCTGGCCCATCGCGGCTCTCGCGACATCCATGTCGCTCAACCCCTTCCGCAATGATTCTGTTCACCCTCCTGAAGGGGCGTTTGGCGTCGTCTGCACGTTTTGCGTGGGGTAACTAAAAGCAACGGCCGCGTTGCCACTTGTAGGGTGGAAAACCGCGAAGCGTTTTCCACCACTGCGATTTGATGGGTATCGCATTGCTCAACCCATCCTACGAACTAGAAACAGACGCTGCTGTGTTCGAACTTGATGAAATCTCACAAGCGCGCGTCCGGGGCCCGTCAGGAGGCCGAGTGGAGGTGTTGTGTAGAGGGGCGTTTGGCATGGATGCCAAACGAGGAACGATGGGCCAGGGATGGCCCACCGTGACGACCCTCGGAACAGCGCCGGAGCGAGGGAAGTTGAGCGAAGCGAAACCCGGATGTCGGGTGTGCTTTCTCTTTGGTTACTTTCTCTTTGCACAAGCAAAGAGAAAGTAACTCGCCGTAAGGGCGAAACCGGTAGAAATAGGCGACGGAGAAAATAAGCCTGTTCCCTTTTCCTACTGACGACGGAGCTCCAGATATATGCCTAGTTCGCTAAATCGAAGGTTCGATTTTAATATTTAGCTTGCGAAGCTCCTCGATAAACATCCGAGGAGACCACCCTTTCAGCAGGCCGCTAAGGACATACTCGTCTACAAGATCGAAACCTATGTCAGCTGCAGGTGCCACGAGTGCGCCGATCGTTCCACCGACCGCTAGCCCGACTGGCCCTGTAATTGCACCTACTCCAGCACCAGCGAGAGCCATGACTGTCGTTTTAGTGAGTTTTCCAGCGTGGCTATCAAAGAAGCCCTTCTTGTTTGCTACTGCGTCAATATAGGCTTTTGAAATTTCGCTGAGTTCGTTGTTTTCGACGGTCTCGTCAAGCCAAGAGCGGAATTTTCTAGTGTTTTTATTGCTTCTTATTTTTACAGCCTGTCTAAGAGGGGCGCTTATGTTGGAATAGACTTTTCTCAGGTCGGGGAAGTTTTCAATTTCAATTATTTTTGAGAATGCTTCGGGGTGATTTATTTTTATTATCTTGTTTATGCATTCATTAAGTAAGATGTGACTGCCAATGCTGTCGGTTGAAGTTAGTTTCGCGTTTGTTATGTGCTTGTATTCGAGCAGTTCTTCGGCGCACTTGGATAGTTTTTCTTTTAAATGGCTTGGGAGTTGGTATATGTCGTGTATTTCTTTGTCTAATCCGAGCTTAGAAAGCTTGTTGGAGTCGAAAGCTGATAGGACATAGTCTTTGGATTTGTGTTCTATGTTGTCCTCTGCGTACTCGTACAGGTCTCTGACCTTTCTAATTAAAGTTTTCCGTTCTTTTTTATTTAACTTCTGTGCGAGCGCATTGAGTCCTAATGAAATTGACTCCTCGGGGTCGTTGTGAGCCTTTGATCTATGGCGCCCAGATGCCAGTGGATACACTCCAGGTATATTTCCCACGAAATGTAGAATCATTGGGGTCCAGTGAGTGAATCGCAGCGCTTCTTGATCTATTAGTTCTTCAATCCCTTTAGTCCCTATCTCTGTAGCTAGAACCGCGAGCGGGATATTTTCTCCGACCACTTTAAAATTAATGGTGTTAAAGAGAAGCATACTTTCAAAAGTTGATGCTTTTATAGCTTCGAAGCGTTGCGGGAAAAGCATGATGTCTTCGAGGGTAGGTTGATATTGCCCTTTTAACAAAAACTTATGGCTGAACTCATTTGGTTTTGTGAGGTATGCCGTGCTCATTGACTCTTCCCTTTTTCTCAAATACGGCTGCAATTCTTCTTGATTTTCAAGCCTGAACTGAATTCGTTCGTGCAAGCAATATGGCTTTCTACTAATGGACACTTAACCTAGGCAGAAGCGCTCTTTCTCCATTTGATTCCTGAGATCAAGCGAGGTGCGCCAGGATTTGATCGCGGATCAATTCGACGTCGGTGCCGGTGGAGCCGTGCTGCTCGCGGTGGTTGTGTTGCACCTCAGCCTTACCCCTCCTGCGCCCGATAAGCCCCCGGTGTCAGCCCCGTCCACTTCTTAAACGCCCGATGAAACGCCGACGGTTCGGAAAACCCCAGCTGCTCTGCAATATCCTGAATCGCTAACTCATCGCGCCCCAGGTGGTAAATCGCCAAGTCGCGGCGCAGATGGTCTTTCAATTCCTGAAAACTCGAGCCTTCCTCACGCAAGTGCCGGCGCAGGGTTTGTGGGCTCATATGCAGTTGCTGGGCAACGGCATCCAGGTCTGGCCAGTTGCTGCAGTCACGGCCGAGCAGGCGGCGGATTTGGCTGATCAGGCTGTCGCCGCCATCCGGGCGGGCCAGCAAGTCGGCGGGGGAGTGTTGGAGGAACTGTTTGAGGGTGCGTTCGTCCTGCAGCAGCGGCATGGCCAGGTAGCGCGCATGGAACAGCAGGCTGGTGCGCCCGGCCGTGAAGCGCCGGGTGCAGGGGAATAGCAGTTCATATTCGCCTGCGTGGGTGGGTTGGCTGTAGGTGAAGGTGGCTTCTTCTAGGCGGATGCGTTGGCCGATCAGCCAACTGCCCAATCGATGCCAGATCACCAGCAGGCTTTCCACCAGAAAGTGGTCGGGATCCCACAGGGTGGAGTCGTCCACGCTGAGGCGTGCCCAGTCGCCTTCGCGCTGAATGCTGATAGCCGGCGCTTCCGGGAACAGGCTGTAGAACAGCGCGCCACGACCCAGGGCTTTTTCCAGTGAATGGCAGTGGATGATGGCGTAACACATCATGGCGAAGGTGCCGCGTTTGCTGCGCAGGCGGCCAAAGCCCAGGTATTCGTCGTCGAGGCTTTCCCAGAGCAGTTGCATCAGGCGGGCGAATTGCTCGGGGGCGATGCGGGCCCGTGGCTCATCAAGCAGGGCGGGTTGGATGCCCAGTTGGCGCAGCAGCGGCGTGCAGTCGTGGCCCTGGCGCTCGGCGCCGCGCAAGGCGGCGCGGACAAAGTGGCTGGCGATGGTGCGTTCGCGCATGACGGCTCCTTGAAAGTACGCCGATGGTAGGCAGCTCACTGCGCCGCCGACAAGCCGGTCGAGCGATTGGGTCAATCCAGGCTGAGCGCATGGGTCATTGAGGCGGCGGGGGCGTGGGGCCTAACCTGCTGCACGACTTCAGCTCAGGGAGCACACCCGCATGCAGCGCCTTATTTTCGACACCGAACACAACATGTTCCGCGACGCTTTTGCCGCCTTTCTGAAAAAGGAAGTGGTCCCGTATCAGGATAAGTGGGAAGCCGCCGGCGTGGTCAGCCGCGAGGTATGGAAGAAGGCCGGCGACATGGGCTTTCTGCTGCCCTGGGCGGATGAGGAGTACGGCGGCGCCGGGCTCAAGGATTTTCGCTATGAGCAGATCATGTGCGAGGAACTGGCGAAGATTAACGAGCCGGGCTTTATGTTGCCGCTGCATTCCGCACTGTGCGGCCCCTATATCGCTGAGTACGGCAATGCCGAGCAGAAGGCGCGTTTTATGCCCGGCATCATCAGCGGCGATCTGATTCTGGCGGTGGCGATGACTGAGCCGAGTGCTGGTTCCGACCTGGCCGGTATGCGCACCAGTGCGGTGGATCAGGGCGACCATTACGTACTCAACGGTTCCAAGGTGTTTATCTCCAACGGCCTGCTGGCCGATGTGGTGATCGTGGCTGCCAAGACCGACCCAAATAACAAACATGCCATGGGCCTGTTCCTGGTTGAACGCGGTATGGAAGGTTTCGAACGCGGCAAGAACCTGGAAAAACTCGGCATGAAGAGTCAGGACACGGCCGAGCTGTTCTTCAATAATGTCAAGGTGCCCAAGGCCAACCTGCTGGGCGATGCCAAGGGCGGCTTCTTCTACCTGATGAACATGCTCGCCCAGGAGCGCCTGACCAACGCCTGCGGTGCAGTGGCGGCGGCCGAGGCGGCGTTGCAGACCACCATCGATTACGTGAAGGAGCGCAAGGCCTTCGATCGACCGATTTCGCACTTCCAGAACACCCGTTTCAAGCTGGCCGAAATGCGCACGCAGATCGACGTGGCGCAGGTATTTGTCGACCGCTGCGTAACCGACCACAACGAGAAGAAACTCACCCCGGAAGTGGCCGCCGAGGCCAAGCTGTTCACCACCGAGCTGCTGTGCAAGGTGGTCGACGAAGGCGTGCAACTGCACGGCGGCTGGGGTTATATGTGGGAATACCCGATCTGCAAGATGTACGCGAACGCGCGCATCCAGCGCATCTTCGCCGGTACCTCGGAGATCATGAAGGAGATCATCAGCCGCGGCATGAAGTTGTAGCGCACGAGCCACCACCTGCCGATCCCGGCGGTTTATCGGGGTCTTCGCCTTTAGGCCGTAGGATATTTTTTACCGAGGGAAGCTGTTCAAACGCTAACGTTCACGTCGGTACAACAATAAGAACGAGGGATTGCGATGACCGATCAACTGCCCCTGGAGCGCCTGGCGCTCTGGGTTGAAAAACGCCCGGATGCGGTCTGGCTCAGCCAGCCGGTAAACGGCCAGTGGCATGACTTCACCTGGGCTCAGGTGGACGACCAGGCGCGGCGAATGGCCACGGCCTTGCATGCGCTGGGCTGTACGCCGGGGGATCGGGTGGCGTTGCTGGCGAAGAACTGCGCCGAGTGGATCATCGCCGATCTGGCGATCATGCTCGCCGGGCTGATCAGCGTGCCGTTGTATCCGTTGCAGTCGGCGGAAAGCATCGACTATGTGCTGCGCCATTCGCAGTGCAAGGCGATCTTCCTCGGCAAACTGGATGAGCCGGCCAAGCTCGCGCCGGGTATTCCGTCCGAGGTCATGCGTATCGCCATGCCGTACCCGACCATCGAGGCCAATCACGGCTGGCATGCCTTGCTGGTAGCGCACCAGCCGTTATGCGATGGTCATTCGCAGTTACCGGATGAGTTGCTGAGCATTCTTTATACCTCCGGCACCACCGGCCAGCCCAAGGGTGTGATGCTCTCGGCCAAGGCCTTTGCCATTGCCGGCGGGCGCTCGGTGAAGGAACTGCAGATTACCGAGCAGGATCAGTATTTCTCCTACCTGCCGCTGTCGCATGCCGCCGAGCGTTTTCTGGTGGAGATGAATGCGCTTTACAGCGGTGGACGGGTGGCCTTTGTCGAGTCACTGGAAACCTTTGCCAGCGACCTGCGCCATGTGCGGCCAACCGTGTTCTTCTCCGTGCCACGGCTATGGACGCGTTTTCAACAGGGCGTGCTGGAGAAACTGCCGCAGCCCAAGCTGGCGCGGTTGCTGGGTATTCCGCTGATTGGTGGCCTGGTGGCGCGCAAGATTCGCAAGGGCCTGGGCCTGGATCGTGCACGCATTCTGGTCAGCGGCGCGGCGGCGATTCCACGTGCCTTGCTCGACTGGTATCAGAGCATCGGCATCACCATTTGCGAGGGCTACGGCATGACCGAGCACCTGGCCTATGGCTGTTTCAACCGGCCGGGGCAGGTACGTTTCGGCACCGTGGGCCGGCCGATGCCGGGTAATGAATTGCGCATCGCCGAGAATGGCGAAATCCTCCTGCGCTGCCCGAGCCTGATGCTGGGCTATTACCAGGACCCGGAGAAAACCGCCGAAACCATTACCGATGGCTGGCTGCACACTGGCGACAAGGGCGAGGTCGACGCGGCCGGTTACCTGAAAATCACCGGGCGTGTGAAAGACATCTTCAAGACCAGCAAGGGCAAGTACATCGCCCCGGCGCCGATTGAGGGTGAGATTGCCAAGAACCTTTGGGTCGAGCAGGTCTGCCTGATGGGCAGCAACCTGGACCAGCCACTGGCGCTGATCGAGCTGTCGCCGGCGGCCCGCGAGCAATCGCGTGAGCAAGTCACCGCGGACTTGCAGCAGACCTTGCAGCAGCTCAATGCGCAGCTTCAAGCGCATGAGCGGGTGAGTCACTTTGTGCTCGTACGTGAGGCCTGGACCGTGGACAACGGCTGCATGACCCCGACCATGAAAATTCGCCGCAATGAACTGGAAGCTCGCTTTGCCGATCAGCTCAGTGAGCTGGATGCCAAGCAGCCGCTGCATTGGCAGTGAGCGCTTAGTAGCCCGGATACAATCCGGGAGCCTGTTGATATTCCCCGGATTGCATCCGGGCTACGGGATTGAGATCCCTGAGGAGCTGTCATGCAAGGCCCGTTGTCGTCACTGAAAGTGCTGGATTTCTCCACCCTGTTGCCCGGGCCGTTTGCCTCGCTGCTGCTAGCCGACATGGGCGCGGAGGTGCTGCGGGTCGAGTCGCCTTCGCGCATGGATCTGGTGCGTGTACTGCCGCCGCATGACGGCGGCGTATCGGCCAGTCACGCCTACCTCAACCGCAACAAGCGCTGCATTGCTCTAGACCTGAAAAAGCCTGAAGCGGTGGAGATGGTCAAGCAGTTGGTGGCCGAGTACGACATCGTGCTGGAGCAGTTTCGTCCTGGGGTGATGGACAAACTCGGCGTCGGTTACGAAGCGCTCAAGGCAATCAACCCGAAGCTGATCTACGTGTCGATCACCGGTTACGGCCAGAGCGGCCCGTACAAGGACCGCGCAGGCCATGACATCAACTACTTGGCCCTGGCCGGTATCGCCAGCTACACCGGGCGCCGTGAAACCGGGCCGTTGCCACTGGGCATTCAGGCGGCGGATATTGCTGGCGGCTCCCTGCACGGGGTGATCGGCCTGCTGGCGGCGGTGATCCAGCGTCAGGCCACGGGGCAGGGGCAGCAGGTGGATATCAGCATGACCGACTGCGCCTTCAGCCTGCACGGCATGGCCGGCGCGGGCTATCTGGCCGCTGGAGTGGAACCGGCGATGGAAAACCAGGCGCTGAATGGCGGTAGTTTCTACGACTACTACCGCACCCGCGACGGCCGCTGGTTCTCGGTCGGTAGCCTGGAGCCGCAGTTTATGCAGCAGTTCTGCGCCGCCATCGGCCGCCCCGAACTGGCTGCGCGCGGGCTGTCGCAGAAGCCGGAGGATCAGCAAGCGCTTAAACGTGAGATTGAAATCGAGTTCGAGAAACGCGACTTTGCCGAGTGGAGTCAGGTATTTGCCGGCCTGGATGCCTGCGTCGAGCCGATGCTCAACCTCAGTGAAGCGGTCGAACATCCGCAGATCAAGGCGCGCGGTCTGGTCACCGAGGTGCCGCGTGCAGGCAACGCGCCGCAGACGCAGATCGCCTGTCCGATCAAATTCTCCAGCGGCTTGCCTGTGCCCCGGCATATCGGCGCAACCCTAGGTGCACATACCAGTGAAGTGCTGGCGGAACTGGGTTACAGCACTGAGCAGATCGCTCAGCTCAAGGCAGCTAAGGTGGTGGCCTGATTGACTGATGCAGGTGTTAGCGCAATCCCGTCACTGCGGGGATGCACACTGACACTCGTCAAACGCTGAGTTTTCCGGCATAAGCCTGATGCATTTTCGCCATCGGGCAGCTTGGGAACGGAGAACATGTATCACGGGGAACGCTTCAACGCCTGGACCCATCTGGTCGGGGCGCTTCTGGCCTGCGCGGGTGCAGTGTGGCTCTTGGTGTTGGCGAGCCTGGACGGTGAGCTGCGTACGATCATCAGTGTGGCGATTTATGGCCTGACTTTGGTGCTGCTCTACAGCATCTCCACGCTTTATCACAGCGTGCAGGGGCGGGCGAAAGTGCTGATGCGCAAGCTCGATCACCTGTCGATCTACCTGCTGATCGCCGGCAGTTATACGCCGTTTTGCCTGATCACCCTCGAAGGTGCCTGGGGGTGGACGTTGTTTGGCATTGTCTGGACGCTGGCAATCATCGGCATGCTGCAGGAGATCAAGCCACGCTCCGAGGCGCGCGTGTTGTCGATTGTGATCTACGCCGTGATGGGCTGGATTGTGTTGATTGCGGTCAAACCGTTGATCGCTGCCCTGGGCATGGAAGGGTTTATCTGGCTGGCAGGTGGCGGGGTGCTGTACACCGTGGGGATCATCTTCTTCGCCTATGACAGCCGCTTTCGCCATTGGCATGGCATCTGGCACTTGTTTGTCATGGGCGGCAGCCTGATGCACTTTGTCGCGGTGTTGCGTTACGTCCTCTAATGCCAACATCGGCTTATTCGACGCGCTGTTCGCCGGTATAGCTCAAGGTCACCTTGCAACGCCGGCAGTAGTAGCGCCGGCCTTTGCTGACCAAGGAATGACGCTGGGCTGAAAACGGAAACTCGCCCTGAGGGCAGCTGCAACGGTAGATATAGCGGCTGACCGTGCGCCGCTGAACCGCATAGCTGTGGCAGCGATTGGGCGGCAGCTCATACACGCCGCGCATGATCAACTGCCATTCCTCGCCATGGGGTTGGATTTTCAGGCCGAATAGCTGATGCGCGATCAGGTGCGCCACTTCATGCGGCACGGTCTGTTTGAGAAAGTCTTCGCGGTTTTCCCGGTACAGCTGCGGGTTGAAGCGCAGCTTGTTTTCCGTCAGGTGAGCCACACCGGCTTTTTGTCCACGCAGCTTGAAACTCACCTCGGCGCGGGCAAAGGGGCGTTTGAAAAAGGCTTCAGCCTGCTGGTAGCACTGCTCTACGCGGCTTAGAAGGTGTTCGGACATAAGTACGGTGATCAGGATCGGAGCGACGATTATGCCCAAGCAGCGCAGCGATCACAGCCCTGAAACGACGAAACCACCCGCAGGTGGTTTCATCTTGTGTCATCAAGTGTTGCGTTAGCTGGTGTAGACCGGGCCGACCCCAAAGCCCCAGAGAATCACCGAACTGGCGATCATCGCCACCAGCACCACCAAACCTACAGCGAGCACCGAGCTGGAGAACATGAAGCCTTCATCCTCGGGTATGCCCATGAAAGTCGGTATGCCGACGTAGAGTAGATAAACCGTGTAACAGATGGCCGCCGTGCCCACCACCATGGCTAGCCAGAGATGTGGATAGAGCGCCGCCAAGCCACCGATAAACAGCGGTGTAGCGGTATAAGCCGCAAATACCACGCATTGCGTAAGGTTCGGACTGGCATCGTATGTGCGTGCCATCCAATGGATAAACGCGCCCATCACTGCGATCCCGGCAAGCATCGCCAGGTAGGTCATGACGGTCATTTGCAACGCACTGGCTTCGGTCAGCATCACCGGCGCTCGATCGCCGATTGCCCAGCCGACCTGGGTGGTGCCGATATAGGCCGAAACTGCGGGAATTGCCGCGAGAATCAGTACGTGGGTGAGATACATGTGGCTGATGGTTTCTTCTTCGCCACGGATTTCCTGCCATTCCTGGTCAGGATGGGTGAATAGCCCCCAAACGTGATGGATCATGCCAGACCTCCTGTTTTTATAGCGGTCGCCCCCCAGCGCAGCGCCTGATTCGCGTGTGCAGCGTCATCAGGTACAAGGCCGAACCTATGCGACCGTATGTCGCAGTATAGGCAGAGGTCGCGATTGGCAAAGGCTGGGTGTTAGAGCAAATCGGACTCTCAAGCACGTCCGTAATAGCGTTCGAGGATTTCCATGGCCTTGTTGATCGATTGCAGGCGCGCCGTGTTACCGCCGCGATCAGGGTGATGCAGGCTCACCAGTTGTCGGTAGCGGTGCTTAATCATGGCGAGATTGAGCGTCTGTTCGCTGCCTTCGAGCTCGAACAGCTCCAGCGCCGCCTGTTTCTCTTCGCTGCCGTGCATGCGCGTCCAGAAACTCAATAGCAGCTTGGCCACATCCTGCTCGTCGGTGTCGTTGAGCTGGCTGAGATCGAGATAATAGTCACGCAGCGGGTCGTGTTCGCTCAGTTCCGCGCTTCCGGTTTGATAGGGCAGCAATTGGATATTCAGCGCACTGATTTGCAGGTAACCGCTCTGCGTCGCCCAAAGTCGTTCACGCAGCCGGTAGAGGGCGTTGAACAGCAGAAAATGGGTGCGGAATAGCACCAGCTTGTCGGTCAGTGGCAGATTGGGGATGTGCACACACTGGCGGGCTTTCAATTGTTGGATCAGCTGGTATTCACCGAGGCCTTCAGGGACCGCGCGCAGCAGCTGGTACAGTTGTTCGGGCAAGTCGAGGCCCGGGTCGAAGTCGTCATTCATCGGTCGAGCCTAGCATTTCAGCAACTCTGGGGTAGGGCACGTCACGCTTTCTGCGTAAAATGCCGCCTCTTCAACGACTTCCGGACTCCAGCGCACCATGGGCACCCTCTCGGTCAATCAGAACAAACTGCAAAAGCGCCTGCGTCGTCAGGCCGGCGAAGCCGTTGCCGACTTCAACATGATCGAGGACGGCGACAAGGTCATGGTCTGCCTGTCTGGCGGCAAGGACAGCTACACCATGCTTGACGTGCTGCTGCACCTGCAGAAGGTCGCGCCGATCAAGTTCGAGATCGTTGCGGTGAATATGGACCAGAAGCAGCCGGGTTTCCCCGAGCATGTGTTGCCGGCCTATCTGGAGTCCATCGGTGTGCCGTATCACATCGTCGAGAAGGACACCTATTCGGTGGTCAAGGAGAAGATCCCGGAAGGCAAGACCACCTGTTCGCTGTGCTCGCGCCTGCGTCGCGGCACGCTGTATACCTTTGCCGATGAGATCGGCGCGACCAAGATGGCCCTAGGTCACCACCGCGACGACATCCTGGAAACCTTCTTCCTCAATATGTTCTACGGCGGCACGCTCAAGGCCATGCCGCCCAAGCTGCGCGCCGACGACGGTCGTAACGTGGTGATTCGTCCGCTGGCTTACTGCAACGAGGCGGATATCGAGGCTTACAGCCAGCTCAAGGAATTCCCGATCATCCCATGCAACCTCTGTGGTTCTCAGGAAAACCTGCAGCGCCAGGTGGTCAAGGAGATGCTGCAGGACTGGGAGCGCAAGTCGCCGGGGCGCACCGAGATCATGTTCCGTGCCCTGCAGAACGTGGTGCCGTCGCAGCTGGCTGACCGCAACCTGTTCGACTTCAAGAGCCTGAAGATCGACGACAGCGCCACACCGCGCTTCCTTGATGTGATGAACCTCTGATCCAGCAGTTTCCCGCCTCAAGGAATGCCCGATGCGTGATTACAAATGGCTGCATGAGTACTGCCTGAACCGTTTCGGCTCGGTCGCTGCGCTGGAGTCGATCCTGCCGCAGCCACGCAGCGCCGAGGAACTGCGCGCGATCAGTGATGATCGCTACCTCTCAGTGCTCAGCCTGCGGGTGTTCCGTGCGGGCCTCAAGCACAGCTTGGTCGATGCCAAGTGGCCTGCATTCGAGCAGGTGTTCTTCGGTTTCGATCCGGAGAAAGTGGTGCTGATGGGCGCCGAGCGCCTGGAAAACCTGATGCAGGATGCGCGCATCATCCGTCACCTGGGCAAGCTCAAGAGTGTGCCGCGCAATGCCCAGTTCATCCTTGATGTGCAAAGGGAGAAGGGCAGTTTTGGTGCGCTGATTGCTGATTGGCCCGTGAGCGATATCGTTGGCCTATGGAAGTATTTGGCCAAACATGGCTGTCAGTTAGGCGGGCTGTCCGCACCGCGGTTCTTGCGCATGGTTGGCAAGGACACCTTCGTCCCTAGTGATGACATGGTTGCCGCGCTGAAGGCGCAGAAGATTATCGACAAGGTGCCGACCAGCCTAAAAGAGCGGGCCGCCGTGCAGGCCGCGTTCAACCAATGGCAGGAGCAGAGCGGGCGGCCGCTGTGCCAGCTGTCGGTGATGCTGGCGCATACGGTCAACCACTGAGGGTTTGGCGATGGAACGGGCAATCAAGCAGGTTGCACAGCAGCTCAAGCAGGCTGAACGCATCCTGCTGATTACCGGTGCTGGGCTGTCCGCCGATTCCGGTTTGCCCACCTATCGCGGCCTCGGCGGCCTGTATAACGGCCACACCGCTGAGGGTTTGCCGATTGAGGCGGCGTTGTCCGGCTCGATGCTGCAGCGTGATCCGGCGCTGTGCTGGAAATACCTGGCGGAGCTGGGCAAGGCCTGCCTGGGTGCTCAGGCCAATGCTGGGCATTACGCCATCGCCGAATTGCAGCGCAAGAAGCCAGAGTGCTGGCTGCTCACTCAGAATATCGACGGCTACCACCGCGCCGCTGGTAGCCCGATGGAGCGGGTGATCGAGATTCATGGCGAGCTGGCGCCGCTGTATTGCCAGTCCTGTGGCGCTGTCGACAGCGAGCTGGCGGAACACCTTGAACGGCCGCTGCCGCCCAAATGCCGGCAATGCGCCGGGGTACTGCGTCCGCCCGTGGTGCTGTTCGAAGAAATGCTCCCAGAGCAGGCTATCGACACGCTCTATACCGAGGTGCGCAAAGGCTTTGAGGTGGTGATCAGTATCGGTACCAGCGCGAGCTTCCCGTATATCGTCGAGCCACTGCTGCGTACCCGCCAGGCGGGTGGCTTTACCGTGGAAATTAACCCGCAACGTACCGACTTGAGTGCTCGAGTGGATGTGCATCTGCAAGGGCGGGCATTAGATGTTTTGCCGGAACTACTGAGTCACATTTAGAGCCATAGAATTTGCAAATGCATGCCATAGAGGGCATAGTCACGCTCTTGTGAAATTCACCGACACGGTCGTGCCCATGCTCAAACGCCTCGCACCCCTCGTGCCTATCGCACTCTCCGTGGTTCTGGCCGCCTGCGCCAACCATGCCCCACATCCAGAGCTGGCAACCCAGCCTGCGGTGTTCTCCTCGACAGAACTTGCCGAGTTTGACGAACAAGCCAAAGAAGCGGCTTTGGGCGACTTCACTGAAGACAAATCCTTCAAACTGCCGCAACTGGCTGACAGCATCCTGACTCACGGCCTGTCGCTGGTGGGTACCCGTTATCGTTACGGTGGCAGCTCGGTGAAATCCGGCTTCGATTGCAGCGGCTTTATCGGTTATCTGTTCAAGGAAGAGCTGGGCATGAAACTGCCACGCTCGTCCCGCGACATGATCAATATCGACGCACCGCTGGTGTCGCGTGATGACTTGGAGCCGGGTGATCTGCTGTTCTTCAGCACCAGTGGCCGTAACCGCGTCAGCCATGCCGGCATCTATATGGGCGATAACCAGTTTATCCACTCCAGCAGCAGCCGCAGTGGCGGCGTGCGGGTCGATAGTCTGGATGATCGTTACTGGTCGCGTACCTTTATCGAGGCCAAGCGTGCCCTGGCGCTGGCGCCAAGCGAGTCGGTTGTACGTCACCCTTGATCTCGTGAATAGCGACTGAATCTGTTCGGTCGCTGCGATTAACTGACACTCCCGTCCTATCTCGATAATTTTCAACAACCTGCCAAGCAAAGCTAAAGCTTGCACTACGATGTGCAAGCCGGCAGAGTAGGGTGCATCCCGGCTCAGGATCGCTCGTCCATGACCGCTATCACCCGTCTCAGTTTGATTGTGCTTGCCGCGTTGCTCAGCGCCTGCGCCAGCAATGCCCCCACGCCAACCCCCAAGCCAGTTGTGCATGCGCCTATCAGCAGCTTTAACGGCAATGCTGAAGATGTGCTTTTTCGTGCCCTCGGTTTAGTCGGGACACCCTATCGCTACGGCGGCAATACCCCTGATGGCGGCTTTGATTGCAGCGGTCTGATTGGCTATGTCTACCGCGATGCGGCGGGCATCAAACTGCCACGTTCGACCCGCGAGCTGATCAGCATGCGCGCCCCGATTGTCGGCCGTGATCGCCTGCAAAGTGGTGATCTGGTGTTCTTCGCCACTAATGGCGGCAGCCAGGTCAGTCACGCGGGTATCTATGTCGGCGATGGCCGTTTTGTTCATGCACCTTCAAGCGGCGGCACCGTACGCCTGGACAGCCTGAGCAATACGTATTGGCAACGCACTTATCTGAATGCCAAGCGCGTGTTCACCCCGGAACTGGCGCGCAACCCCTGACAGCTTTGGTTTGTAGAGGGAGTAGGCATGACCAATCGAACGCTCAATCTCGATTCCACCCTGTATCAATACCTGCTGGATGTTTCCCTACGTGAAACACCGCTGCTCAAACGTCTGCGTGAGGAAACCGCGCAGCTGAGTACGGCGCGTTGGCAGATTGCTCCCGAGCAGGGGCAGTTTATGGCCTTGCTTGTGCAGCTGACGGGAGCGCGGCGGATTGTCGAGGTCGGCACCTTTACCGGCTACAGCGCCATCTGCATGGCCCAGGCCATGCCTGAGGGTGGTCGGCTGATCTGCTGTGATATTCCCGGCGAATACAACGCCACAGCTGAGCATTACTGGCGCGCCGCGGGATTGAGTGGGTGTATCGAACAGCGTTTGGCGCCGGCGCTACAGACCCTGGTGGAGCTAGAAGCTGAAGGTTTGGCTGGCAGTATCGACCTGCTGTTTATCGACGCCGACAAGGCCAATTACCTCGCCTATCTGGAACATGCCCTGCGCCTGGTGCGCCAGGGTGGACTGATCCTGTTCGATAACACCCTGTGGAGCGGACGTGTGCTTGAGCAGAACCCCGAAAGCGACGACACCCGAGCCATTCAGGCGCTTAACCTGGCGCTGCGTGATGATCCGCGCATCGACCTGTCCCTGTTGCCGTTGGGCGACGGTCTGAGCCTGTGCCGTAAACGCTGAACCCGTATGCCTGAACCGATTCGTCTGCCCGAACAACCTGATGCCTGCGAGCTCTGCGCCCGTGCGGCCGCTTTGACGCGTCACCATTTGATCCCCAAGGCGCTGCACAACAAGGTTTATGTGCAGAAGCGCTTCGGCAAAAGCGAGCGCATCAGCGCCACGCTCTGGGTCTGCCGCGCCTGCCACAACCAGATCCACCGGCTGTTCAGCGAAAAGGAGCTGGCGCTGACCTATAACAATCGCGACAGCCTGCTCAGCGACGAACGCCTACGTACGTTTGTCGAGTGGCTGGCCAGCAAGCCGGCGGGCTTTATGCCCAGATATTGAATCGCGGCTAGGCTTGCTGCTTGTTTGTGATGACCTTCTGAACTCTTAGTAGTGGCGACTGCCGATGACCTGTTTACGCGCGCTGTCATGTGTATGCCTTGCTCTGTTGTTGGGCGCCTGTGCTGGGCCAACGCCGCTGATGCTGATGAGTACGCCGGTGATTTATCACCAGGCTGCTATCGATCCTTTCGCCCATTTGTCACCGGCAGAATGGGTGCCCGATGTGGCACTGTTCTACGCCACTACTCGGGCGCCAGAGGGCGTGGGCTATGGCAATCGCGTCAGTCCAACCTTGCAACTGGGGCGTGCCCAGGTGCGTTTGGGCGATCAGCAGAGTGATTGGTCGCAATTGCATTCGGCTTCGGTCAGCGAGCTGCGCGCGCGTGAGCTGCCACTGAGTCTGATTGAGGCTCAGCAAACAGCGATACTGCCGGTGCAGCGGCCGGTTGATGTGCCTTTGGCGCCGGCGGTGCAGAGCTATGTCGATGCGATCAATCTGGCGCTGGACAAGGCCCGCGACAAGGAAATCATCATCTATGTGCATGGTGCAAAAGTGGATTTTGCCAATGCCTGTGAACTGACGGGCGAGCTTGTGCATTTTGCCGGGCGCGACTTTGTCGGTCTGGCGTTCGACTGGCCGTCACACCAGAACATTGCCAGTTATCTGCTCGGCATCGATGTGAATCGCGCTCGTGATTCCAGCCAGGCGTTGGCGCAGTTGATCGAGCTGCTGGCGCGACATACCGCTGCTGAGCGGATCAACCTGATCGCCTATAGCGCCGGTGGGCGCGTGGCATCTCTGGCGTTGCAGGCGTTCCAGAATCGTCATCCGGATTTGAATACCGCGCAGTTACAGGCGCGTTATCGGATTGGCGCGGTGGTGTTTGCCGCTGCGGATGTCCCCGAGGAAGTATTTGAAGGGCGTCTGCCGGCAATCAGTCGCGTCGCTGAACAGGTGATGATCACCGTGTCCGATCAGGACGAGGCGCTGGATTACGCGCAGCGCCTGATGCCCGGTGGCGCGCGGATTGGCAGCAGTCGGGCCGAGCAGAGCCTGCACCAGTTCACCCGCAGGCGGCACTTGAACAATGTCACTCTGCTGGATGTTTCCGGTAATAGCAGCGAGCGCGGCTTTGATATCGTCGGGCATCACTACTGGTACCGTCATCCCTGGGTCAGCAGTGATGTGATCTTGCTGCTGCGTACCAACCTGCCGCCGGATCAGCGAGCGCTATCTGTCACCGAGCACCCGGCAGTCTGGTACATGAATACGGACTACCCGCTGACGGTACGTGAAGCAACCCGGCGGGTACTCAAGGGGCAGTGGTAGGTGCTCTGGTCTGGCCTTAGCTGACGAAGCATGCAGCTTGTCGCAAGCAGGGTGTACGCCTGGATACGGCTATTAAAAACCAACGTAAAGCGGACGAGGAATCAGCATGTTTACCCCTAAGCGTTTTGCCCTTTTAGCTCTGCTCGGCCTGCCGTTAGCGACCCTGCAGGCGGCTGAGCCATCGTTCAGCTGTACCAAGGTTGAGGCTGGCAGTATCGAGGAGCTGATTTGTCAGGCGCCTGCTCTGGCCGAGCTTGATCAGAAAATGTCGAATGTTTATCAGCAGGCGTCGGCCAAGGCCATAAACCAGCATCCACCGGTACTCAAGGCTGAGCAGAGAGGTTGGATAAAAGGCCGCAATGACTGCTGGAAGGCCGCTGACCGTGAGCAGTGCGTAGCCGAGAGCTATCGCCTGCGGATTGCCGAATTGCAGGCGCGCTACGCGTTACTGAAAGGGACCGGTCCGGTGCGTTTTCAATGCGATGGTCTGCCGGCCAAGGAAGTCATCGTCACCTACTACCCCACCGAGCCTGGGACCCTGGTGGCCGAGTTTGCTGACAGCGTGTCGTTGATGTATCAGCAGCCTGCAGCCAGCGGCAGCAAATATCAGGGGCGCAACGAATCATTCTGGGAGCACCAGGGGGAGGCGACCGTGGTGTGGGGCTATGGCTCGCCCGAGATGAAGTGTCAGGCCAAGTAACCCTGGTGGCTTAAGCAGTCTGCGCCAAATGGCGCATTCGTTTGACGCTTAATCATGAACTCTCTAACCTTCGCGCCTTGTAGCAGGTGCCCCCAACGCATTGCGTGTGCGGGGTGAAACAGGGAAGTCGGTGCGCTGTGCGTGTGAACGCCCGCTATTCCGACGCTGCCCCCGCAACGGTAAGTGAGTCAAACGCCGCAAGAACCACTGTGCGTGATGCATGGGAAGGTGCGGTCGTGAGCCATTCGGCTCGCTCACAAGCCCGGAGACCGGCCTGCTGCAGTCCACGGCATCGCGGAGGGCGATGGCTGGCGTGTGGTGTGCGCTGTGCGCAGGCCCGCGCTTTCCCTATCCCCGCATGCTTTTTCCAGCCAGATCGCCCTGTGGCGGTGGAGCATGCGATGACTGAATCGATTGAACGTGACGCCCGGCACAAGGCGCGCATGGCCCGCAAGAAAGCCCTTATCGATGAAAAGATTGCCCAAGCCCAGGATGAGTACGGCCTGCTGCTGGTGCACAGCGGCAATGGCAAGGGCAAGAGCAGCAGCGCTTTCGGCATGGTCGCCCGCGCCCTGGGCCACGGCCTCAAAGTGGGCGTGGTGCAATTTATCAAGGGTGCAGCCAGCACTGGCGAAGAAGCCTTCTTTCGCCGTTTTCCCGATGAAGTCAGCTACCACGTGATGGGCGAGGGCTTTACTTGGGAGACCCAGGATCGCCAGCGTGATATCGACAAGGCGCGCGAAGCCTGGACGGTGGCGGCGCAGCTACTGAATGACCCGGCCATCGGTCTGGTGGTGCTCGACGAGCTGAATATCGCCCTGAAGTACGGTTATCTGGAACTCGACGCGGTGCTCGCCGACATCGAAGCGCGGCCGCTGCTACAGCATGTGGTGGTAACCGGTCGCGGCGCGTTGCCGGGCATGATCGAGGCAGCGGATACCGTGACCGAGATGAGCCTGGTCAAGCATGCGTTCAAGGCCGGGGTTAAGGCGCAGAAGGGCGTGGAGTTTTGAACAGCGCCCACTCTTGCCCCGCGTTATTGATCGCTGCACCGGCCTCCGGTCAGGGTAAAACCACGGTCACCGCTGCCTTGGCGCGCTTGCATGCACGCCAGGGCAAGCGCGTGCGGGTGTTCAAATGCGGCCCGGACTTTCTTGACCCGATGATTCTTGCTCGCGCCAGCGGCGCGCCGGTGTATCAGCTCGATCTGTGGATGGTCGGTGAAGCCGAGAGCCGTCGTCTGCTCTGGGAGGCGGCGGGTGACGCCGACCTGATTCTGATTGAAGGGGTGATGGGCCTGTTCGATGGCACGCCTTCGGCAGCCGACCTGGCCCGGCACTTTGGTGTGCCGGTGCTAGCGGTGATTGATGGTTCGGCGATGGCGCAGACCTTTGGCGCTATGGCCCATGGACTGGCGACCTTCCAGGCGGATTTGCCATTCTCTGGCGTGCTCGGTAACCGGGTTGGCAGCGCGCGGCATGGCGAGATTCTGCGTGATGCGCTGCCAGCCTCGATCCGCTGGTACGGCGCGCTACCGCGCAGCGCCGAGGTCGGTTTACCGAGTCGTCATTTGGGACTGGTGCAGGCGGGCGAACTGCTCGACCTGGATGCGCGTCTGGATGCCGCCGCCGATGCCTTGGCTGCCAGTGCCGATACCAGTCTGCCGCCGCCCGTCAGCTTCGCCGCGCCTGAGTCTTGTGGTATTGAACCCTTGCTCAAAGGTGTGCGCATTGGCGTTGCACGCGACAGCGCTTTTGCCTTTCTCTATCAGGCCAACCTCGATTTGCTGCGCGCACTGGGTGCCGAATTGCAGTTCTTTTCGCCGCTTACAGATGAGCAGTTGCCGGATGTCGACAGCCTGTACCTGCCTGGCGGTTACCCAGAGCTGCATCTGGAGCAACTTGAAGCTAACCAGCACATGGCCGAGGCAATCCGCGCTCACCACGAGGCAGGCAAACCGATCCACGCCGAGTGCGGCGGCATGCTCTATCTGCTCGATAAACTGACAGACAAGCAGGGCGCCAGCGGGCAGATGCTCGGTTTGTTAAACGGCGAGGCGACCCTGCAACCACGCATGACCGCCATGGCTCTGCAACAGGCTGAACTGCCAGAAGGGCTGCTGCGCGGCCATAGCTTCCACTACTCGGCGCTCAGCAGTGAACTGCAACCACTGACCCGTGGTGAGTGCCCGAACTACAAGCGCACCAGTGAGGCGGTCTATCGTCAGGGGCGGATGACCGCCTCCTATATTCACTTCTATCTGCCGTCCGACCCGGTTGCCGCTGCTGCACTGTTTTGTCCCGGTGCGCCGGCATGAGCGAGCAGGCTTTCAGTCCCGAGGAGCGTGCGGCGGTATACCGCGCCATCGCTGAGCGCCGCGATATGCGCCATTTCAGCGGTGGCGAGGTGGCTCCCGAGTTGCTCGCGCGCTTGCTCGAGGCTGCGCATCAGGCGCCGAGCGTGGGCTTGATGCAGCCCTGGCGATTTATTCGCATCACTCGTCCGGCCTTGCGCGAAGCGATCCACGGTCTGGTAGAGGAGGAGCGCACGCGCACCGCCGAAGCCTTGGGCGAGCGCAGCGACGAGTTTATGCGGCTGAAAGTCGAGGGTATTCGCGACTGCGCCGAGCTGTTGGTTGTGGCCCTGATGGATGGGCGTGAGGCTCATGTGTTTGGCCGCCGCACCTTGCCCGAGATGGACCTAGCGTCCCTGGCCTGCGCGATTCAGAACCTCTGGCTGGCGGCTCGTGCAGAGGGTTTGGGCATGGGCTGGGTGTCGCTGTTCGAGCCCCAGGCCCTGGCGGATTTGCTCAACATGCCAACCGGTAGCAAACCGTTAGCGGTGCTGTGCCTGGGGCCGGTGACGGAATTCTATGAGGCGCCGATGCTGGTGCAGCAGGGTTGGGCTGAGCCTCGGCCGCTCAGCGAGTTGCTGTTCGAGAATCAGTGGAGCACGCCATGAGTCTGGTACTGAGTACCTGCGCCGGGATCGTTCTGGATGCGATTTTTGGCGAACCCAAGGGCTGGCACCCGCTCGTGGCCTTTGGTCGTATGGCCGAGCGTATCGAGCAACGCTTCAATCCGGCGGGCGGCGGTTGGCGCAGCCATGGCGTCAGCGCCTGGTGCCTGGCGGTATTGCCGCTGACCCTGCTGGCCTGGCTGTTGAGTGAGATCAGCGGGCTGGGTTGGGCAGTGGAGATCATGGCCTTGTATGCCGCCTTGGGCCTGAAAAGCCTGGGCGAGCATGCCATGCCAGTGGCGCAGGCGCTGCGTCTGGGAGATTTGCGCCTGGCCCGCGAGCGGGTTGGCTATATGGTCAGCCGCAATACCGCGCAACTGGATGCCACAGGTGTGGCCCGCGCTGGCAGCGAATCGGTGCTTGAGAACGGCAGCGACGCGGTGTTCGCCGCGCTGCTCTGGTTTGTGTTGGCTGGCGCACCGGGGGTGGTGCTGTATCGCCTGAGCAATACCCTGGACGCCATGTGGGGCTATCGCAATGAGCGCTTTGAACGCTTCGGCTGGGCCGCGGCGAAGATCGACGATGCACTCAATTACCTGCCTGCGCGGCTGGTAGCCTTGACCTACGCGCTGCTGGGTAAAACCTTGTTGGCGCTGCGTTGCTGGCGCACTCAGGCGCCGCTGTGGGACAGCCCGAATGCTGGCCCCGTGATGGCAGCGGGTGCAGGTGCCTTGGGCATCAGCCTGGGCGGAGCGGCGGAATATCACGGTGAGGTGCATGTGCGGCCTGATCTGGGTGCGGGGCCGCCGCCCCGGGCGCGGGATATCGAACGGGCAGTCAATCTGGTCTACGGCGGCGTGCTGCTGTGGCTGGCGCTGCTACTGCTGTGGGGGCTGTTTTATGCTTGAACATGGTGGTCGCCTGCGCGCGGCCTCGCTGCATTATGGCATAGCCCTGGCGGAGTGGCTGGATTTGTCCACCGGCATTGCGCCCTACGGCTGGCCCTTGCCCGCCATTCCGGCCAGTGCCTGGACACGCTTGCCCGAGCAGCAGGACGGTCTGGAAATCGCGGCGCGCGATTACTACGGCGTCGCCAACCTGCTACCGGTGGCGGGTTCGCAAGCCGCCATTCAGACGCTGCCGCGTCTGCTGCGGCACGTCACTGTGGGCATTGTTTCACCCGCTTATGCCGAGCATGCGGCGGCCTGGCAGCGCGAAGGGCATCGTTTGCTGGAACTCAGCGAAGGAGCCATCGAGCGAGCGCTGGAGCGCATCGATGTGCTGTTGCTGGTCAACCCGAATAACCCCACCGGCCGCTGTATTGAACCTGCGCGTTTGCTGGAGTGGCATCGGCGGTTGGCCGAGCGGGGCGGCTGGCTGGTGGTGGACGAGGCCTTTATCGATTGCGCGCCGGCATTCAGCCTGGCGGCGTTCAGTGAGTTGCCCGGGTTGATCGTGCTGCGCTCGTTTGGCAAATTTTTCGGTTTGGCGGGCATTCGTCTGGGTTTTGTCCTGGCGCAACCGCAGCTGCTGGCGCAACTGGCCGAATTGCTTGGCCCCTGGACCATCAGCGGACCGAGCCGCGTGGTGGCCACGGCGTTGTTGCAGGACATGGCTGGTCAGCAGGCGCAACGTGAGCGGTTGTTCGCCGATGGTGAACGTCTTGCGGCGCTGTTGGCTGCGCATGGGTTCAGCCCCACAGGTGGTTGCGCGTTGTTCCAGTTCTGTTGCACACCGCAGGCTGCCTTGCTACATGAGTTTCTCGCCCTGCAAGGCATCCTTACCCGCCTGTTTGAAAAGCCGCTGAGCCTGCGTTTTGGTTTGCCACCGGATGAAGCCGGCTGGCAGCGTTTGCAGCAGGCGCTGGCGGTCTTCGCTAGAGAGCTGACATGAGCACACTGATGGTGCAGGGCACCACCTCCGATGCTGGCAAAAGCACCCTGGTCACTGCGCTATGCCGCTGGCTTAAGCGCCAGGGCGTTAGCGTGGTGCCGTTCAAACCGCAGAATATGGCGCTCAATTCAGCCGTCACCGCCGACGGTGGCGAAATCGGCCGCGCCCAGGCAGTACAGGCACAAGCCGCCGGGCTGGCGCCGCATACCGATATGAATCCGGTGCTGCTCAAGCCCAATAGCGACACCGGCGCCCAGGTGATCATCCACGGCCGCGCCCTCAGCAGCATGGATGCCGTGGCATACCACGATTACAAAAAGGTGGCGATGCAGGCGGTGCTGCAGTCGCACCAGCGTCTGAGCGCCGCTTATCCGGTGGTGATGGTGGAGGGCGCCGGTTCGCCAGCGGAGATCAACCTGCGCGCCGGCGATATCGCCAATATGGGCTTTGCCGAGGCGGTGGATTGCCCGGTGATCCTGATTGCCGATATCGACAAGGGCGGGGTGTTTGCCCATCTGGTCGGCACCCTGGCGTTGCTTTCCGAGAGCGAGCAGGCGCGGGTCCAGGGTTTTGTGATCAACCGCTTTCGCGGTGATATCGCCCTGCTGCAACCGGGGCTGGATTGGCTGGAGCAGCGCACCGGCAAACCGGTACTGGGCGTATTGCCTTATCTGATGGATTTCCATCTGGAGGCCGAGGACGCCATTGATATTCGCCAGAGCGCCAAGACGGCCGAGCGGATCAAGGTGGTGGTACCGGTGTTGCCCCGCATCAGCAACCACACCGATTTCGATCCGCTGCGCCTGCATCCGCAGGTCGAGCTGACCTTTGTCGGCCCGGGCCAGGCCATTCCTGCGGCCGACCTGATTATCCTGCCCGGCTCGAAAAGCGTACGCAGCGATCTGGCGTTCCTACGTGAGCAGGGCTGGCCGGCAGTCCTTAACAAACACTTGCGCTATGGCGGCAAGTTACTGGGTATCTGCGGTGGGCTGCAGATGCTCGGCCATCAGATTGATGATCCGCATGGGCTGGAAGGCGCGGCAGGTTTCAGCCCTGGGTTGGGGCTTCTGGATTTCCACACGGTGCTGGAGCCGGAGAAGCAGCTGCGCAATGTACGCGGCCAGCTGTGTCTGGAAAATGCCGCGGTCAGTGGTTATGAAATTCATGCTGGGGTCAGCTCTGGCCCGGGGTTGAACGCGGCTGTACGCCTCGATGATGGCCGCAGCGACGGCGCGCTGAGCGCTGATGGCCAGGTGCTCGGCACCTATCTGCATGGCCTGTTTGAAACCCCGGAGGCATGCAGCGCCTTGCTACGCTGGGCGGGTCTGCGTGACGTGCAGGCGGTGGATTACCACGCCCTGCGTGAGCGTGATATCGAACGCCTGGCCGATCTGGTCGAGGCGCATCTGGATACAGCCCGGCTGCGCGAGTTATGTGGAGTGGGCCATGCATGAACTGATTCTCGGCGGTGCCCGCTCTGGCAAAAGCCGTTTGGCTGAGCGGCTGGCGGCCGAATCCTGCTTGGCGGTGACCTATATCGCCACCAGCCAGCCGCTGGATGGTGAGATGAATAGCCGTATTCAACATCACCGCGAACGTCGGCCGGTGCATTGGGGCCTGGTGGAAGAACCGCTGGCTCTGGCCCGAGTGCTGCGCGAACAGGCGGGTGCGGACACGTGCCTGCTGGTCGATTGCCTGACGCTGTGGCTGACCAACTTGTTAATGCTCGATGACCCAGCACGCCTAAGCGCCGAGCGTGATGCGTTGCTGGATTGCCTCAGCGACTTACCGGGGCGGCTTCTGCTGGTCAGCAATGAGACCGGCCTGGGCGTGGTGCCGCTGGGCGAGTTGACCCGCCGTTATGTTGATGAGGCCGGCTGGTTGCACCAGGCCCTGGCCGAACGCTGTGAGCGTGTGGTCTTTACCGTGGCGGGTCTGCCGATGGTTCTCAAAGGAGAGGCGCTGTGAGTGAGCAATGGTGGCAACAGGGCTGTCAGGCGTTGGACAGGCCTGCGCGCAACACCGCCGAGGCGCGGCAGCAGCAGCTGACCAAGCCGGCCGGCTCCCTCGGCCAGCTGGAGCAGCTTGCGATTGACCTAGCGGCCATGCAAGGCAGCCAGCGGCCGCAGGTCGACCGGCTGTGGATCAGCATTTTTGCCGGTGACCATGGTGTGGTGGCTGAAGGGGTTTCGGCATTCCCCCAAGCCGTCACCGGGCAAATGCTGCGTAACTTTGTCAATGGAGGCGCGGCGATCAGCGTATTGGCCAAACAACTGGGCGCAACGCTTGAGGTGATCGACCTAGGCACCGCGCTGCCGCTCGAACCGCTGCGCGGCGTGCGTCATTTGCATCTCGGTGAAGGTACGCAGAATTTCGTCCAAGGCCCGGCGATGACTGCCGCGCAGTTACTGCTGGCCCTGGATGCCGGCCAAGCCAGCGTGCAGCGTGCCGGTGAAGCTGGCAGCCAGCTGTTTATAGGCGGCGAGATGGGCATCGGCAATACCACTGCCGCCACAGCCATGGCCTGCCTGTTGCTGGAGTGTCCGGCGCAAGAGTTGGTCGGCCCCGGCACCGGCCTGGATAGCGCGGGTGTGGCGCACAAAGCCAAGGTCATCGAGGCAGCCCTGGCCTTGCATCGCCCGGCGATCAGCGGACCCATCGATATCCTGCAGCGCCTCGGCGGCTTTGAGATTGCGGCGCTGAGCGGCGCATATCTGGCTTGCGCGCAGCGGGGCATCACTGCACTGGTGGATGGGTTTATCTGCAGCGTGGCCGCGCTCATGGCGGTGCGCCTGAATCCGGCTTGCCGCGACTGGCTGTTGTTTGCTCACAGCGGCGCCGAGCCCGGCCATCAGCGGGTGCTTAAGGCGCTGCAGGCCGAGCCGCTGCTTGATCTGGGCCTGCGTCTGGGTGAGGGCAGTGGCGCGGCCTTGGCGGTGCCACTGCTGCAACTGGCCTGCAGCCTGCACAACGACATGGCCACCTTTGCCGAGGCGGCGGTAGCCGAGCGTCCGCTATGACGGTCTATCTGGAACTGCTGCGTCACGGTGAAACCGAACTGGGCGGCGGCCTGCGCGGTAGCCTCGACGATGCCCTGACCGAAACCGGTTGGGCGCAGCTGCGCGCGGCGGTGGCTGACGGCAGCCGCTGGGATCGCTTGATCAGCTCACCCTTGCAGCGCTGCGCGCGCTTTGCCGAAGAGCTGGCCGCGCAGCATGGCGTGCCACTCAGTCTGGAGCCTGATCTGCAGGAACTGCATTTCGGCGCGTGGGAAGGGCGCAGTACCGCCGAGCTGATGCAGACCAACGCAGAAGAGTTGGGCCGTTTCTGGAACGATCCCTATGGTTTCACCCCGCCCGAAGGCGAGACCTTGCTGGCCTTCGAGGCGCGGATACTGAGTGCCTTGCAACGCTTGCAGGCCCGGTATGCCGGCGAGCGCTTGTTGCTGGTCACCCACGGTGGGGTGATTCGCCTGCTGCTGGCGCGTGCCCGTGGCTTGCCGCGCAATGATCTGCTGCAGGTTGCTGTGGGCCATGCCGAGCGCTATCAACTGTGCCTGGATGAACAAGGCGAGCTGTGGGAGCGCGCATGACGCCCTGGTGGATTGCCCTGCAATTTCTCACCCGTTTGCCAGTGACCCTGGCTGGCATGCCGACGCCTGAGCAGGTCGGCCGCTCGCTGTTGTTCTATCCGCTGGTGGGGCTGCTGATCGGCCTGTTGCTGCTCGCCGCGCAACACTTGCTGGGCGATAGCGCGGTGTTGCTGCAGGCGGCGTTATTGCTGGCGCTGTGGGTGGGTATCAGCGGCGGCTTGCACCTGGATGGCCTGGCCGACAGTGCCGATGCCTGGGTCGGTGGTTTTGGCGATAAGCAGCGCACCCTGGCGATCATGAAAGACCCTCGCAGCGGACCGATCGCAGTGGTGGTGCTGGTGCTGCTATTGCTGCTCAAGTTCGCCGCGCTGGTGGCCTTGCTGGAGAGCGGCGCCGGATTGCTGTTGCTACTGGTGCCTTGGCTGGCGCGTTGTCTATTGCCGCTGCTATTTATGACCACACCCTATGTGCGCGCCGGCGGCCTCGGTCAGGCCTTGGCCGAACATCTGCCGCGCCGACAACTGCCTTGGGTATTGGTTGCCAATGTGCTGGCCATGTTGCTGTTTGGATGGCCGGCGCTGCTCGCCTTGCTGGTGGCCGGGGGCGTGTTTATCTGGCTGCGCAGCTTGATGCTCAAGCGTTTGGATGGCACCACCGGTGATACCGCCGGAGCTCTGCTGGAAATCGTCGAGTGCGCGGTGCTGGTGGCGTTGGCCTGCTAGCGTGTAAGGACAGCAAGACACAGCAGGGATGGACATGGGGCGTAGGTTGCTTTACTCGACGCTGGTGGCGGCACTGCTTGGGATCGTGCCCTGTGCGGGTGCCACTCAGGCTGAGGAGCTGGTATGGGGCGTTGTACCGATACCCGGCGCTTTCAATGTGCGTGACGGTGAGGTGGTTGATGGCGTGCTGTACGAGGTCATGCAACTGCTGGCCGCCCGTCTACCCGAGTTGCAGATGCGTTATCAGGTTTTACCCATGGCTCGGGTTGAACAACGCATGAGCGAGCAGGGTGAGTTGTGCAGCAGTGGCCAGCTGCAGAGCCCCGAACGCGACCAGTTGGGTTACTTCGTACCCTATGTGGCGAGCACACCTATCCATGTGCTGGTACGCAGGCAAACCCTGGATCAACTGCTGATCGAAGACGGCCAGGTCAGCCTTGACTGGCTATTCGGTAATCCTTATTTGCGAGGGGCTCTGGCCAAGAGTCGCGTCTATCCCGCGCCGATTCGTGATCGCCTACTTAAAGCGCACGCCGAAGACCGCATCCCAGAGCTAGGCGGTAGCCTGGCCGGCGAGAATTTGCTGCTGATGGTCAGCCATCACCGTCTGGATTATGTCTTCGATTACCCCGTGATCTACACCGAGGTAATGCGCCATTTCAGTCTCAGTGATGCGCTGGTCAGCGTACCGCTGCGCGAGAACGCTGAACTGGTGACGGTGGGCATCTATTGCTCGCGCACACCATGGGGGGCGCAGATGGCTCGGCGTCTCGATCAGGCGATTCGCGAGGTTTCCGCCGCGCCCGCCAGCACCCTGGCGATTTACCAGCGTTGGCTGCCGCCTGAGGTGTACAGCCATTACCACGATGCGTTGCTGCAGTTTTTTGCTCAGCGCGCCAGCGACGCGCCGCTGCGGTTCGATTAGCCGATGGTCGGCTTGTCGGCATGGTCAATTCAGCGTGCAATCTGTAACACCGGATTGCCGAGCAGCTGTAGCTGTTGCCAGCGCGGGTAGGGGTATATACCTGCGTCATCTTGCCGATTTATCGAGAGCGGGCCAGGCCCCGCATAGGACACCGTATGACTTCGTTATGGCGCACCAGTGGCTGGTTAATGCTGGGGGCATCGCTGGTGCTGGCGCTGTCACTGGGTATTCGCCATGGCTTTGGCTTGTTCCTGCCGCCGATGAGCGCCGAGTTCGGTTGGGGGCGTGAGGTGTTCGCCTTCGCCATCGCTTTGCAGAACCTGATATGGGGCTTGACCCAGCCCTTTACCGGCGCCCTGGCTGACCGCTTCGGTGCCAAGCGCACGGTGATTGTTGGCGGCATTCTGTATGCCATTGGTCTCGGTTGCATGGGCCTGGCCGACTCACCTTTAAGCCTGTCGCTGAGCGCCGGGTTGCTGATCGGTATTGGTTTGTCCGGCACTTCGTTCTCGGTGATTCTCGGTGCAGTGGGGCGCGCCGTACCGATGGAAAAACGCAGCATGGCCATGGGTATCGCGGCGGCGGCGGGCTCCTTTGGCCAGTTCGTCATGCTTCCTGGCACCCTGGGCCTGCTTAGCTGGCTCGGTTGGTCGGTAGCGCTGATGGCGCTGGGCCTGTTGGTGGCCCTGATCATACCGCTGGCAGCCATGCTCAAGGACACGCCACTGCCGCTCACCGGCCAAGAGCAAACCCTAGGCGAGGCCTTGCGCGAGGCCTGCAGCCATTCCGGGTTCTGGCTGTTGGCGCTGGGCTTTTTCGTCTGCGGTTTTCAGGTGGTGTTTATCGGCGTGCATTTGCCGGCTTATCTGGTCGATCAGCATCTGCCTGCGCTGGTCGGCACCACAGTGCTGGCGCTGGTCGGTTTGTTCAATATCTTTGGTACTTACATTGCCGGTTGGTTGGGCGGACGGATGTCCAAGCCGCGCCTGCTCAGTGCGCTGTATCTGGCCCGCGCGGTGGTTATAGTGGCGTTTATCGTGACGCCGCTGACGGTGTGGAGCGCCTACGCCTTTGGTGTGGCCATGGGCTTGCTGTGGTTGTCGACGGTGCCGTTGACCAATGGCACGGTGGCGACGATGTTTGGTGTACGCAACCTGTCGATGCTCGGTGGTATTGTGTTTCTGTTCCACCAGCTGGGGGCGTTTCTCGGCGGTTGGATGGGCGGCTATCTGTATGACCACACCGGCAGTTATGATCTGGTTTGGCAGATTGCCGTCCTGCTGAGTTTGCTGGCCGCCGCACTCAACTGGCCAGTACGTGAGTTGCCCGTGGCGCGCTTGCAACAACAGGAGGCGAATGTATGAACACCGATTACGGTTGGAATACCGCGCTGGTGATGGGCGGCATGTTGGCTTTGGGCCTGGCCTGGTGGGGTTGGTTACAAAGTGGCCTGGCTTTTCTGCAGCTGGGTTTGGGTGTGTGTTAAAGCAATTACGGCGTCGTGAAAGGGGTTCAAAGTGATTCGGATGTGGCGTTTTACCCTGCTGGTTGTCGCTTTGCTGAGTACCTGGGTTATCCCTGCGCAGGCTGATGAGTGCCCGGCGTTACTGCAAGGTGAAGTGCAGAAGTTGCGCAGCGAGGAACGTATAGATCTGTGTGCCCAGTTTGCTGGTAAACCGTTGGTGGTGGTCAATACCGCCAGCTTTTGCGGGTTTACGCCGCAATTCAAAGGCCTTGAAGTGCTCTATCAACGCTACAAAGCCCAAGGCTTACAGGTATTTGGCGTGCCTTCTGATGATTTTCGTCAGGAATCCGACAACAGCGAAGAAACGGCGAAAGTCTGTTACGTCAATTACGGCGTGACCTTCCCCATGAGTGAAACTCAACGTGTGACGGGCAGTGAGGCGCTGCCGCTGTTCAAAGAGTTGGCCGCGCAAAGCCAGGCGCCACGCTGGAATTTTTCCAAGTATGTAATCGATGCTAAGGGTAAGGTGATCGCCAGCTTTCCCAGCAGCACCACACCGGATGATCCGGCCTTCCTGGCCGCCGTCGAGCAGGCAATCGCTTCGCAGCGTTGAACCTCAGATGGGTGAGCGCCTCACCCATCTGGGCGATAGTCCACACCGCAGTACCTCCTTAAAGTTGTGAGTACGCCGGACGCAGTTCTCCCGGCGTGCCAACAAGAAAAATAAGGAGGCACCCATGCGTCGCGTTATTACTTCTGCTTTAGCTGTATGCGCCCTGGTCGGCGCGGTTGAGGCTCAGGCCAACTACACCAAGACTAAATACCCAATCGTGCTGGTGCACGGGGTGACCGGCTTTGACACCATCGGCGGTCTGATCAACTACTTCCACACCATCCCCTGGAACCTTGAGCGCGATGGCGCAAAGGTCTATGTGGCCAGTGTTTCTGCGCTCAATGACAGTGAGCAACGTGGCGCCTCTCTGGCGCAGCAGATTGTGCCGTGGGCCAGCGCCAATGGCGGCAAGGTCAACCTGATTGGTCATAGCCAGGGGTCGCCAACCTCGCGCGTAGCCGCTTCGTTACGTCCGGATCTGGTGGCGTCGGTGACCTCGGTCAATGGCGTTAATAAAGGCTCGAAAGTGGCCGACGTGCTGCGCGGTGTGATCCCGGCGAACAGCGCCATCGAAGGTGGGGCCAATGGCCTGGCCAACGCCATCGGTTCGTTGATCAACCTGCTGTCGGGTAACAACAACCCGCAGAACGGCTTGGCGGCCCTGAAGACGCTCACCACCGCAGGCACCACGGCACTCAATGGCCGTCACCCATGGGGCGTGAACAGCAGCAGCTACTGCGCCAAGTCCACCGAAGTGCACAACGTGCGCGGGCACAACATTCGTTACTACTCATGGACCGGTAATACCCCGTACACCAACGTCTTTGATGCGGTTGATCCGTTTCTGGCCATCACCGGCCTGGCGTTTGGCAGCGAGAAGAACGACGGCCTGGTTGGCGTCTGTTCAACTTACCTGGGGCAGGTCATTGGTGATGGTTACAACATGAACCATGTGGATGCGATCAATCACCTGTTCGGCGTACGTGGCTGGACCGATCCAGTTTCGCTGTACCGCCAACATGCCAACCGCCTGAAAAGCAAAGGCGTCTGACCGTCACCTCAGCGGGCTGCGTCCTGCAGCCCGCATTTTGGAGGTCATATGGCCCTGTCGTTACGTTCAACGGTTCCTCTTTTACTCCTGGCCGGCAGCGTTGCCGGCTTTACGCTGTATTGGCAGTGGCCAGATGCTGCCTCACCCGGTGCGACGGCTATGCCGGTCACTGCTTCGGCGCCTGTAGCTGTTGTCACCCCCTCTCAGTTACCCCTCGTCAAATCAGAGCGCTCAGTGCCTCGTGCGCCGACCAGCCTGCCGGGTTTGCAGGACACGGAGGTGGATGGTGAACTCAAGGCCGACAGCGCCGGCAATCTGCAGCTGAACCTGGCGCTGCGCGACTATCTGGATTACTTCCTTAGCGCCGCGGATCAGGCTGGGTTGGACGCGGTGGTCGAAGTGATGCTGGCCGACGCCCGAGGGCGTTTGCCGGAGCCTGCCCTCGGCCAGTTTATTGGCCTGCTGGGCGACTACATGGATTACAAACGCGCCAGCCTGGCGTTACTGCAACAGCCCTTGAGCACGGCCCAGCAAAGCACCCCAGATGGCCAACTCGTTGCGTTACAGCGGGCTTTTGAACAGCTTGCCGAGTTACGCCGGGCGCATTTTTCCAGTGCCGCTGCCGAGGCCCTGTTTGGTGCGGAAGAGGCTTATGGCCGCTACACCTTGGATAATCTGGCCTTGATGGCCCGTACTGATCTCAGTGAGCACGCCAAGGCTCAGGCGCAAGAGCGTCTGCGTGCGCAGCTGCCCGAGGCCATGCGCGCCAGTGAGGTGCGCCAGACGCAGGCGCAAGCGCTACAAGTTCAGACCGACAAGCTCTGGCAAGACGGCGCCAGTGAAGAGCAGGTGCGCCAGCTGCTTGCCTTGACCTATGATCCGCCCACGGTCGAGCGTGTACTCGACGAACAGCGCAATGAGCGCGCCTGGCAACAGCGTTATGCCGCCTACCAGCAGGAACTTGCCGCATTGCAGGCCAATGGCCTCAGTGCTACGGATCAGCAGCAGGAGCAGCAACGGTTACGTCAGCGCCTGTTCAGCGCCGAAGATCAGCACCGGGTGGAAACCTATGACGCCATCGCCGCCAAGCAGCAGGAAAATCAATCCCCCGAGTTGTAAGGCATGAGCCTGGAGCGTCAGGAGTCGCTGCTGTTGGCCCAGCAGCGTCGTGGTTACCGGCGGCTGCGCTTTACTGGCGTTCTGGAAGATGAGTTTCTCGACCATCGGGTGCAGCGTATTCGCCGCCGCCTGCTGCTGATCATCAGCACGGCAGTCATCTTCCAACTCGTCTACACCGCCCTTGATCTGGTGTTACTGCCCCTCAACGCCAGCCCGGCAACTTTACCCATGCGGATGATGGGGATGTGCGGTGCGCTGTTGGCCTTCTTCTACTGTCGTCGTCCGCACACGCCACCGCGACGCGCCTTGCTGGCTTATGTGGCGGCCTATGCACTTAATGGCGCTTCGGTTGCGGTGATTATTCACCTGTGTTGGAGCCTGGGTGTGGCCATGCCCTATGACGGGCTGTTTCTGGTGCTGCTGTTTGGCTATGTGTTGTTGGGGGTTTCGTTTCGTGCCGTGAGCCTGGCGTCCTGGGGCGTCTGCGGGTTGTTCCTGTGGCTGGGGTGGGTTGTCACGGGTGGAAGCGTGGCATTGGGTTACCAGGGATTGTTTCTGTTTTGCGCCAACCTGATTGGCAGTGTCGGCGCGTACCTGCAAGAGCATGGCCAGCGCGGTGCTTGGCTTAACCTGCGATTGCTCGATCTGGCGCGGCAGCGTGCGGAAGCGGACGACGCTCGCAAGCTGCGCCTGCTGGCAGCGGCCAGCCATGACCTGCGCCAGCCCCTCAACGCGATGGGCCTGTATGCCCAGCACTTGCTGGAACAAAATCAGGATCCCAACGTACACCGCATCAGCAGCCGCCTGGCCATTGCCGTGGAGCAGCTCAGTCGACTGCTGCAGTCGCTGTTTGATTACACCCGTCTGACCTTGCCCGGCGGCGTGCAGGCCAAACCAGAGGTGTTTGCCTTGCGTCCCTTGCTGGTGCGCTTGAGTGGTGAAAGCCGCGCCGAGGCCGATGCTCAGGGTGTCGAGCTGCAACTGCAATGCGCGGAGCTCTGGGTACGCAGTGATCCGCTGCTGCTCGAGCGCGTGCTACGCAATCTGCTGAGCAACGCCTTGCGGCATGCCCAGGCGCGGCAAGTCTGGCTGCATGTCAGTGTTGAGCAGGGCGAAGTGCAGCTGGAGGTCGGTGACGACGGCCAGGGGCTGAGTGAAGAAGAACAGAGTCAGGTCTTTGAAGAGTTCCGCCAGCTCGATAACCCTGGGCGTAATGCCGAACGTGGCCTGGGTCTGGGTCTGGCCATCGTTCAGCAACTGGCGCAGTTGCTTGGGCATCCGCTGCGGCTGGATTCAAGCCCTGGCGACGGAGCGCGTTTTATCCTGCAACTGCCGCAAGCTGAAGCCGGTGAGTGGCAGCCACCTGCAGCGGTTGCCGCAGCATTGAGCGGGCGGGTGTTATTACTGGAAGACGACGCTGCAGGGCGTGAAGCCCTGTCCGGTTTGTTGCAGCGCTGGGGCTGTGATGTCTGGGCCTGCGCCGACCCCACAGAGGCCATGCAGTGTTTGCGTGAAGCGCAGCCGCAGGTGCTGATTAGCGACTACCGCCTGGCCGCCACCGAGGACGGCTTGCGCGTGATCGAGCGCTTACGTGAAGAAGCCGGACGCATGCTCCCAGCGTTGCTGATTACTGCAGATGTCAGCGCTGACTTGCAAGAGCGCTGCACCCGTGCCCATGTCACCTTGCTCGGTAAGCCGCTGTTGCCAGCCCGTTTGCGTCAAGCGCTGGCAGTGCTGTTGCCCGCCGAGCTCAGAGCCAGCCCCGTTGCCGCGCCGCACTGACACAAGCCGTCCGGGTGTGCACAGAAAACTCCTGGAACAGTGATTTCAGGTGGGTTTTCACCGTGTCCTCGGAGACCCCCAACTGACGGCTGATCGACTTGTTTGGCAAGCCTTCGGCCAGTAGCTGGAGGATTTCCATCTGTCGTGGAGTGAGCTGCGGTTTGTCGCCCGTTTGCGGTGCGGGCAGGGTTTCACCCAGCAGTACGCGGGTTACTGCCTGACGCAGTTCATCGCTATTGGCACTTTTCGGAATAAAGCCCAGCGCACCGGCGGCTAAGGCTGCTTGAGCATCCAGGTTCGAATCGCTGGCGCTGAGGATTGCCACCGGGGTCATGCGGCCTTGTTGTTGCCAACGCTGCAGCAACTCCAGGCCCGGCAGGTCGGGCAAGCGCAGGTCAAGCAGAATCAGGTCGAAGGTGGTGTGTTGCAGGCAGGCTTCGGCGGCGGCAGCGGATTCGGCGGTGCGAATGTGCAGGTCGGCGCAGAGTGGGCCGAGGGCCAGGCTGAGGCCATCAAGAAAAATACGGTGGTCGTCCACCAGGAGCAGGCTGAGCTGTTCGGGCAGGGTAGTGCAGAGTGTGGTCATCAGGGCTGTCTCAGGCGGCTTCATGGCCTGCCATCCATGGCGGCCACCCGCGGGCAGTCGCTACGCGACGTTAGAACGGTTCCAGACCATTCTTCTTATTGTTGTGTGCGCCGCGCGAGTGTAACCCAAACTGCAGGGTGATTTAGAAGCGGTACGTCACCTGAGCGCCCAGGCCGTGAGCGGTGTTTTTGTAGGTGGCGCTGTAGTCGTCGCGCTCGATGTGCGCGTCGTCTTCCATCAGGTAGGAGTAGGCCAGGTCGATGGTCACCTCATCATTCGGGCTCCAGGCTGTGCCCAGGCTGACGATGGTGCGATCGCCCGTAGGAATACGCGGCGAACGGTCAGTGTTGTTGGTAGGGGACTGGTCCACAGCCAGGCCGGCGCGCAGGGTCCACTGCGCGTTCAGCTTGTAGGCAGCACCAACGGCGTGAGCCCAGGTGTCGTGCCAGTTCTGCGGTTCGCTGATGCTGTTGAGCTTGCCCGCCAGCAAGCCACCCACGCCTTTGTTATTTGCACGAATTTCTTCCAGACGGCTCCAGCGCGTCCAGGTGCTGCCGGCGTAGAGGGTCCAGTCAGCATTCAGCTCATGGGTGACGGAGACATCCACCGACTCCGGAGTGGTCAGCTCCAGTGACGCATCGTAGGTGCCAGCCGAAGTTGCAATAACGCCTGGGCCAGAGACTGTGGTGTCACCCTTCAGGCGGTAGTCCACTTTGGAGTGGTAGGTCAGGCCGAAGCGTGTCTGTGGGGTGATTTCAAACAGTACGCCGAGGTTGTAGCCCAGCGCGGTGTCATCGCCCTTGATTTCGACCTTGCCGTCACTGGCGCCAGGCACTGGGTTATCGATAGCCGAAGTCAGCTCGCCGTCGATGCGGTTGATGGTTGGGCCGAAGCCGATCGACAGTTGCTCGTTGACGCGATAGCTCAACGTCGGCTGCAGGGTAATCACCCGCACCTCACTGCGGTCACCGTGGTAGCGACCCTGGAAGCTGCGCTCATAGTCGGTCACCAGGCCAAAGGGCACGTACAGGCCCAGGCCGAAGCTCCAGTTGTCGTCCAGCGGTTTGACGTAATAGCCCATGGGCGCGCCGATAAACGGCACCATGTCGCCGTCATTGCTGCCGCGGGCAGAGCCGCTGGTGTTGTCGATATCGGTTTTAGCGTGGATCAGGGCAATGCCGCCGCTGACTTGTTCGCGCTTGATGCGTGCCATGCCAGCGGGGTTGCCGAATACGGTGCTGGCATCATCGGCAGACGACGAGCGGCCTGCGAAAGCGGTGCCCATGCTGCTGACGCTTTGTTCATTGATGGCAAAGCCACCGGCAACGCTTTGACTGGTAGCAGAAATGAAGGCAATTGACAGGCAGGTCTTGACGACTCTTTTAGGCACGGAGGACTCCTAGGGTTTAGCGGGAGGCGGAAACTAGCAACTTTCCATGACCCTTGCCAAGCCTTTGAAGTTCCCGAGATAGAGCGGTTTTATGCCTTTATCATGACGCTATTTTCTGCTAACCGCGTGGATGTTGTCAGACAATCTTCTGGCCTGTTTGGCTTCAAGCCACTTGGCTGAGGCTGCCGATGCAGCGTTGCCAGGCGGCGATAAAGTCTTTAGTGCGACCGTGCGGCTTGAACACTCGGCGCCAAACGTGCGCCATACCCAGCAGATCATCAGCGGCTGGCAGCTCGCGGTGCTCAGCTTCGATCAGCATCCAGGCAATCGCTGTGGCATAACGCAGGTTAACGGTCAGTTCCAAGTGCGGCGCCGCGAGGAAGGCATGCTGGCTGGCGAGACCGCGTACTTGGCTGGCGAGGTCCGGATCCAACGCGAGGTGCTGATCCCAGAGCTGTTGATGGCGCAGAGCGGCGATCCGGTAGAGGCCATGACCGTGCTTGTCATCTAAAACAGAGCCAAGCCCGGATTGGCTGGCGGCGGCCCCCAGTAACAAGGCTTCGGCAGCGGTGGAATGGCGGCCCAGGTAAAGCAGGGTCGGGCGGATGACGTACTGGCCTAACTCGCAGGCGGCAATTCCCATATAGCCCTCGGCGAAAAGTGACCGGTGGGGCCGGGGCGCTGGCAGCTTCGACTTATTCTGATAAAGGCCCCACCGGGAGCGGGGTTAGCCGCTCAAGTTGAAGTGTAGTGCGACCTTTTTACTGTAAAGGGCTGTTTTTAAATTGTTTTCGGCTTTCGGTTATTGCCTATATTCCAGTTGGTGCTTAAGCACTGCTGGCGAGCATGAGTCGCGCGGCCAGCCAGCCTGAACTGAAATCAGTCGCCAGTGGCTACTGGGCGAGCAGGGTCAGTGATCCATTCGCTCCAGGAACCGGCATACAGCGGCGCCAGCGGGTAGCCGGCCAGGCACAGGGCAAACAGGTTATGGCAGGCTGTCACACCAGAACCGCAGTAGGCCACCAGTTCACTGGCCGGGCGCTCACCGAGTTGTGATGCAAAGCGCTGGCTTAGCTGCTCTGCGCTGAGGAAGTGCCCGTCGCTGTCGAGGTTGTCCGTGAACGCCGCGCACTGCGCGCCGGGGATATGCCCTGCGACCGGGTCGATCGGTTCGACTTCGCCCCTGAAGCGCGGCAGGCCACGTGCATCCAGCAGTGTCATTTGCTGATCGCCCAAGCGCTGCTGCAGTTGGGCGGCGCTGACCACCAAGTGGGTGTCCGCTTTGCCACTGAATGCCCCTGGCGTTGGCTTAGGTAGGTCCTGGGTCAAGGCGCCGCCTGCTTCGCGCCAGGCCTTGAGGCCGCCATCAAGCAGGTAAACGCCCTCACGTTTGCCTAACCACGCCAGCAGCCACCAGGCACGTGCCGCAAAGGCGCCCGGACCGTCGTCGTAAAGCACCACTTCGCTGTGGTTGTTCAGGCCCCATTCGCGCAGGCGCTGCAGCAGTTGCGCCGGTTCTGGCAGGGGATGACGGCCGGTGATGCCTTTGTGGATCGGCCCGGACAGATCACGCTCTAGATCGGCAAACTGCGCGCCGGGAATATGCCCTTCGCCATAGCTGCGTTGGCCGTAAGTCAGATCCTCCAGGGCAAAACGGCAATCGAGAATCAGCAGGTCGGGCTCATCAAGGCGTTGCTGCAGCTGTGCGGCACTGATCAGTTGGGAGAGGGGCATACAGTCATCATGTGGGTAAATAAGAACCTGCTCACGATCTGCTGCGCGTCGGCCCTGCGGCGTTAAAAACAGGCTCGGAATGCTCATGTACAAAAGTACACTCCGCTTCCTCGCCTGTTTTTGCCTTGCATAACTCTAGCTCGCGAGATCCTGAACAGATTCTAGGGCAGGCGGCATCATAAACCCTGGCGTTGAGCTGTCGAGACGCCGCGCATAGAAGAATTTCTGCCGACAGGGCGCTGCATCTTTGTCGGTTTATGGGCATGCTGCATGCCCGTTTTGTTCTGACCCAGGTTGCCGTACCCCATGAAGCGTTTTGTATTGCTCGATACCGCCCCGATTCCCGATGGCTCCGGTGCGCTGTGCCTGTTCGAGTACGGTGAGGACTTTGTGATCAAGATTGCCGGCGGCGATGGCGGTCAGCTGATGAATACGCGCATGCATGGCTCTGAAGATGCCCTGGCGGCGATTCCCTGCAAGAAGGTCGCCGGCCGGTCGGATTCGCGGGTGCTGATCGGCGGTCTGGGCATGGGTTTTACCCTGGCGGCTGCGTTGCAGAACCTGGGCAAGACCGCCGAGGTGGAAGTGGCCGAGCTGGTGCCTGGGGTGGTGGAATGGAACCGCGGCCCGCTGGGCGCTAAGGCTGGTTATCCCATCCTCGATCCGCGTACCCGGGTGATTCAGGACGACGTGGCTAATTGCCTGAAGAGCGCCGATCAGCGTTATGACGCGATCATGCTGGATGTCGACAACGGCCCCGAAGGTCTGACCCAGAAGCGCAATAGCTGGCTGTATTCCGCCCAGGGCCTGCAGCGCTGCTACCAGGCGCTGCGCAACAAGGGCGTGCTGGCGGTGTGGTCGGCGAGTGCCGACCGGGTATTCAGCGACAAGGTGCGCAAGGCCGGCTTTAAGGTCGAAGAAGTGCAGGTCTACGCCCATGGCAACAAGGGCACTCGGCACACTATCTGGATCGCGGAAAAGATCAAATAGGTAAATCGCGAACATTAAAAAGCCCGCGCAGCTAAGCAGTTGCGCGGGCTTTTTTACGAGCTTAGAACCTATTCAACGCCTCGCGAGCTAGAGCCATGCAAGGCAAAAACAGGCGAGGAAGCGGAGTGTACGAGTTGTACATGAGCATCCGAGCCTGTTTTTAACGCAGCAGGGCCGACGCGCAGCAGGCGTTGGGCAGGTTCTTAGCGGATTTTCAGCTTACCGATCCGATCATTATCCAGGCTGCCAAAGTACAGGTAGTCGCCCACCGGTTTGACCGAGGTGATCATGCGCAGGTGGGTGCCGCTGGTGTCGTGCAGGCTCTGGGTGATTTCGCCTTGTTCATTGAGGGCGATGGCAAAGCCGTAAGGCACGGCCTTGGGCCAGAAGGCGCGTGGCAGTTTGGCTAACTGTGATTTCGCCCAGGGCGAGCGGTGCAGCATGTCGGCGTCGGCTTTGCGTGGGGTTGGCAGGGCCACCCAGAAGGTGCCATTGCGGTCGCCCTGCAGGTTGTCTGGCAGGCCCGGCAGGTTGTCGATAAAGATGTCGTGGGTGCCGGCCTTCTCGCCGCTCAGCCAGTAACGGGTGATGCGGTAGCGGTAGGTTTCGTTAACCAGCACGAAGTCTTCATTGGCCGACAGCGCCACGCCGTTGGCGAAGTACAGGTCCTTGAGCAACACCTTGGTTTCGCCAGTAGCCGGGTTGTAGCTGAGCAGGCGGCCGTGTGGGCGGGCTTCGAGCAGGTCGAGCAGATAGTCGGGCTGTTCGAAACGCTGGCTGGCATCGCTGAAGTAGATGGTGCCGTCGCGAGCGATATCCAGATCGTCGGTGAACTTGAAGGCTACGCCTTCGGCTTCGGTGGTCAGTACCTTGATCTGGCCCTGGGCGTCGATGCTCAGCAAGCCCTTGTAGGCGTCGGCGACGATCAGGTTGCCGGCGGCGTCAAAGTCCATACCCAGTGGGCGGCCCTTGGTGTCGACAAAGGTTTCCACGCTGCCATCGGCCTTGATCCGCACTATCTTGCCGTCATGCAGGCCGGAGTACACCAGGCCCTGGGCATCCACGGCGGTGTCTTCCGGGCCATGCACCTGGCCGCGGCCGAGCAGTTCGGCCTTCATCAGCGTGTCGTTGGGTTCCAGTACGCCGGTCATCGGCGGGATGGCCGGGGCTTCCCAGGCCAGTGGATCAATCGGGCTGGGTGTGACGGCGAGGTAGATCGCCGCCGCAGCAATCAAGGCCACAAGCAGGCCAAGCAGTTTCTTCATTGTTTTTATTCCCTGTGATGAAGGTAAGCAGATGCAAGCGCCGGCCAGATTACAGGGTTCATTCGCATCTGTGATGCCCCGGGGGTAAATGGCCGGCAAATGCCCGGCACAGTGCCTGGGCATATATACTGCGCGGCATTCTTGATGGGAGAGCTGTGTGGCGATTGATATTCAGTGGATTGGTGATAACGCCAGCCTGGCGCAGCATTGTGCAACCTGGCGCACGCTGGCGTTTGTGGCGGTTGATACCGAGTTTATGCGGGTCGACACCTTTTACCCGATTGCCGGCCTGCTGCAGGTCAGCGAGGGCGAGCGGGCTTACCTGATCGATCCACTGCTGATAAGCGACTGGGCGCCCTTTGCCGATCTGTTGCAGGACCCTGCCGTGGTCAAGGTGCTGCATGCCTGCAGCGAGGACCTGGAAGTCTTTCTGCGCCTGACCGGCAGCCTGCCTACGCCGCTGTTCGACACCCAACTGGCGGCTGGCTACCTCAACTTGGGTTTCTCCATGGGCTATTCGCGCCTGGTGCAGGCGGTGCTGAATATCGAACTGCCCAAGGGCGAGACCCGCTCTGACTGGCTGCAGCGGCCGTTGTCGGCCACTCAGGTCAGCTATGCGGCCGAAGACGTGCTGCACCTCGCCGAGGTGTATGCGCATCTCAAGGCGCAGCTGTCTGCCGAGAAATACGCCTGGGTGCTGGAAGATGGCGCCGAGCTGGTCAGCAACCTCAAGCGCGAAGTCGATCCCGAGCTGGCCTACCGCGAAGCCAAGCTGGCCTGGAAACTCAACCGGCAGCAGTTAGCCGTGCTGAAAGCGCTGTGCACCTGGCGTGAAGAGCAGGCGCGCAAACGCAACCAGCCGCGTAACCGGATTATCCGTGAGCATTCGTTGTGGCCACTGGCGCGCACCCAGCCGGATAACCTGGTGGCGCTTGCGCGGATCGAGGACATGCACCCGAAAACTGTGCGTCAGGACGGCGACTTTATTCTGCAATTGATCCAGCAAGCCGCCGCAACCCCGCCTGAGATGTGGCCCGAAGCGTTGCCTGAGCCCTTGCCGCTTGAGGCCGCGTCGCTGCTGAAAAAGCTGCGTGCCATTGGTCAACGTGAAGGCGAGCGCCTGAACATCGCCCCGGAGCTGATGTTGCGCAAGAAAACCCTCGAAGCCTTGCTGAAAACCGGCTATCCCAAAGGGCCTTATCAGCTGCCGGAGTCGCTGCGCGGCTGGCGGCGTGAATTGATGGGTCAGGCGCTGCTTGATTGCCTGGCTGCAACCGGAGAGTCCGCGTGAAACGTATCTGCTCAATCTATAAAAGCCCGCGCAAGAATGAGATGTACCTCTATGTGCTGCGCAGCGATGGCCTCAAGCGCGTGCCGGAAAACCTGCTGCTGGCTTTCGGCCCTCCAGCCCTGGCCTTTGAGATGGTGCTGACGCCTGAGCGCGTTCTGGCCCGCGAAGACATCCACAAGGTGCTGGCCAACCTCGACGAGCAGGGCTACCACCTGCAGATGCCGCCGCCGGAAGACGAATATATCGAGCATCTGCCCGATGAGTTGTTGCGCCGTAACGACCCAATGTAACCGCCATGCCCGCCACTGCGAATGCCCCACTGCGTGTATTGATTGCCGAAGCCGAACACGGCCTGTATGCCGAGTTGCTGCGCCAGCAGGCACCTGAGCTTGAGTTGTGCAGCAGTGATCAGCCGGCCGAGTTGGCCGAATACGCCGCGAGCTGCCCGCTATGGCTGGGCCAGCCGGATCTGCTCTTGCCTTTGCTGCGTCAGGGCAGCAGGCCGCAGTGGCTGCAATCGACCTGGGCGGGCATCACGCCGCTGCTCGCCAAGGACTTGCCAACGGATTACGCGTTAACCCGTGCCGTGGGCATCTTTGGGCAGGTGATGGCCGAGTATGTGCTGTGCCATCTGCTAGCCCATGAGCGCCAACTGTTTGCTGCACTGGCCTCTCAGGTTGAGCAGCGCTGGGACAATCGTCTGCCGCGCAGCCTGGTCGGGCGCAAGGTGCTGATCGTCGGCAGCGGTGATATCGGCCTGAGCGTGGCGCAGTTTCTGGCGCCGTTCGGTATCGAGCTACTGGGCATCGCCAGCAGTCCGCGCAATCTGCCGCCGTTCCGTCAGGTGGTCGGGCTCGACGAGCTGCCGCGCCTGGTGGGTGAGGCCGATTACCTGATCAACCTGCTGCCGGATACACCGAATACTCGCGATATTTATGACGTCGCGCTGTTCGCCGCCTGCAAGCCCAGCGCGCTATTTATCAATGCCGGGCGCGGTGTCGCGGTGGTCGATCATGCGCTGGTGAATGCGTTGAAACAGGGGCAACTGGCCGGCGCGGTGATTGATGTGTGCCGTGAGGAGCCTTTGCCCGCTGGCCATCCATTCTGGGATGCGCCGCGTCTGCTGCTTACCGGACATAGCTCGGCGCCGACTGATCCTCATCTATTGGTGAAGTTGTTTGTCGATAACCTGGCGCGCTGGAAGGCCGGTCATGCACTGCGCGGGCACGTGGACTTTGTTCGTGGTTATTGAAGTTTCTAGAATCTGTTTACGATCTCGCGAGCTAGAGTCATGCAAGGCAAAAACAGGCGAGGAAGCGGAGTGTACTTTTGTACATGAGCATTCCGAGCCTGTTTTTAACGCCGCAGGGCCGACGCGCAGCAGATCGTAAATAGGTTCTCAGGACCATTCGGCTCGCCGCCCTTGGCCGCTGTTGCCCCAGCCGCTAGACTGCCGGCCTTTTCACCCCTCACCGTACCCTCGCCATGGCCGCCAAAGTCGAACCCTTCTGGAAACGTAAAACCCTCGAACAGCTGGATCAGGACGAGTGGGAATCGCTGTGCGATGGCTGCGGCCTGTGCTGCCTGCAAAAACTCGAGGATGAGGACGATGGCAGCGTGTATTACACGCGCATCGCCTGCAAACTGCTGGATCTGAAGACCTGCCGCTGCACCGACTACAGCAACCGGCGCAAATTCGTTGCGGACTGCATCCAGCTCACCCCGGCCCAGGCTGACCAGTTCCAGTGGCTGCCGCCGACCTGCGCCTATCGCTTAGTTAGCGAAGGCAAGGATCTGCTGCTGTGGCACCACCTGGTCTGCGGCGACCCGGAGCAGGTGCACAAACAGCGGATTTCCCAGGCTGGGCGCATGCTCAGCGAGAACAGCGTGGCCGAGGACGAGTGGGAAGACCACATGATTTTCCGCGCTGGCTGAACCTCGCCGGTAAATGTCAGCCTAAACTCGCCTGAATCAATGATTTGCACTGTGGAGCTTTGCCATGTTGATGCGCCGTTTGCTGCTGTCCGTTGTTCTGCTGAGCCTGAGCACGCCACTCTGGGCAAAGAAGGTCGATCTGGATTATCGCGTGCGCTTTCTGCCAGACACTGAGCAGGCCGAGGTCAGCCTGACCTTGGAAGACGGCGCGCAGGTGATCAGTCTGGCCTTCAACCTTGGTGAGCAGGGTGCCTACAGCGATTTCAAGGCCGATGGCCAGTGGACGCAAAACAGCCCTGAGGTGGGCACCTGGCAGCCGGGAAAAGGCAAGTCGACCCTGAGCTACCGTGTGCGCATCAATAACGAGCGCAGCCCGGATCGGTTTGATGCGCGGATCACCCCGGACTGGGCGTTGCTGCGGGGCGATGACCTGGTGCCGGCGGTCAAGCTGCGCCAGGAAGATAAAACCGAGCTGGTCTCGCGCCTGCAATTCGACCTGCCCAAGGGCTGGAAGAGCGTCGAAACCGGCTGGCCGCGCATCGGCAAGAACAAATTCCGCATCGACAACCCTCAGCGCAAGTTCGATCGCCCGACTGGCTGGATGGTGGCCGGTAAGGTCGGCACGCGCCGCGCCAAATTGGGTGAAACCGATGTAGCTATCGCCGCGCCAGTGGGCGAGGGCATGCGCCGCATGGAAGTTATGACCCTGCTGACCTTTATCTGGCCGCATGCTCAGGACGTGTTCCCGCGCGACCCGGCCAAATTGCTGATTGTCGGCGCCGGTGACCCGATGTGGCGCGGTGGCCTGTCGGCAGCCAACTCCTACTACATGCACACGGACCGTCCATTGGTCAGTGAGAACGGCACCAGTTCTCTGGTGCATGAGCTGGTGCATGTGTTCAGCCGGATTCGCGCCCGTGATCGCAGTGACTGGATCACCGAAGGCCTGGCGGAGTATTACGCCATTGAGCTGATGCGCCGCGCCGGCGGCCTCAGCGAGGAGCGTTATCAGAAAATCCGCGAGCAGCTGATTCGCTGGAGCAAGCCGGTGGACAGCCTGCGCACCAACAACTCCAGCGGCCCGGTCACCGCCCGCGCGGTGTTGCTGCTGCAGGAACTGGATCGGGAAATCCGCCAGGCCACCAAAGGCACCACCCAGCCACGTTCGCTGGATGACGTGACCCGCGGCCTGATGCGCCTCGACAAAGCCAGTACCAAAGACTTTATCGAGATCAGCGAGAACGTCATGGGTAGCGCCTCGAAGACGCTGGACAACAAGCTGTTGCGCTAGCCCACGCCCTGAGTAAGCATGCGCAGCCTACCGTCCCTCACCGCCTTGCGCACCTTCGAGTGCGCCGCCCGGCACTCCCACTTCGGCCGGGCGGCGGCCGAGCTGTGCGTTACTGACAGCGCAGTCAGCCATCAGATTCGCCAGCTGGAAGAACAACTCGGCACGCCGCTGTTTACCCGCGAAGGTCGCCAAGTCGTACCGACGCCAGCCGCACGGCGTTTGCTGCAGCGCTTGCAGCAGGCTTTCGAACTGATCGGTGAGGCTTGTGACGAGCTGCGCGACCCCGGCTCGCAGGCGGTGCTGCGTATCGCGGTAACGCCCGAGTTGGCGCAGAAGTGGCTGGTCAGCCGGCTGGCCGACTTCAGCGATCGCTATCCGCAGATCACCCTGCATCTGCACGAACAGCCGCTGGAAGCCAGCCTGCCGAGCCCGGATATCGATCTGGCGATTACCTACGGCACCGGTCCCGAGGATGCCAGTGCCTACTTCGTGCGACCGCTGCCTACCCTGCAGTTCTTTCCGGTGTGCAGCCCCAGCCTGTTCAACCAGGGCGGGCTCAAGCATCCGCGTGACCTGGCCCGCCATGGTCTGCTGCACGATGATCAGGACGGCAAGACCTGGACCGCCTGGCTGACCACTCATGCCGGCGATATCCAGCCGGCGCGTCATCTTTACCTGGGACATGCAGGCCTGGCGCTGGAAGCTGCGGCGCAAGGGCAGGGCGTGGCCATGGGCGACAACCTCACCGCCGCCGAAGACCTGGCCAGCGGCCGTCTGGTGCGGCCGTTCAACGCCAGTGTGGCGGCGCTGGGGCAGTATGCGCTGGTCTGTGAACGCATCCGTTTGGAGAGGCCTGCGGTGGCGCACTTCTTAGATTGGCTGGGGGATCACCTGGCTGACTGATGAATTGAATTCAGCTATTCCGCAATAATCGTCGTTGGAACCTCGGTCAAAGCGCCGCGTACTGTGTGGCCATCTTCCCCACAGGCATAAGGTGCATCCGATGGCGCGTTCCCTGACTTCTCTCCCCAAAGCCGATGGCTTCCGTCTGCCCGGCGAATTCGAACCCAAGGCCGGCTGCTGGCTGGGTTGGCCGGAACGCACGGACGTGTGGCGCAACGGTGCCAAGCCGGCGCAGAAGGTCTGGGTGGATATCGTCACGGCGATTGCCAGCAGCGAGCCGGTCACCGTGTGCGCCTCTGCCAGCCAGTACGCCAACGCCCGGCGCCAGCTGCCGGCCCATGTGCGGGTGGTGGAGATGACCTGCAACGACACCTGGTTCCGCGACAGCGGCCCGGCCTTTCTGGTCAATGACGACAGCGGTGAAGTGCGCGGCGTGGATTTCGAGTTCAACGCCTATGGCGGCCTCGACGGCGGTTTGTACTACCCCTGGGACAAGGACGACCAGATCGCGCAGAAAATCCTCGAGATCGAAGGCTATGACCGCTACCGCGCACCCTTTATTGCCGAAATGGGCGGCATCCAGACCGATGGCCAGCGCACTCTGCTGACCACCGAGCAGTGCCTGCTTAACCGCAACCGTAATGCGCATCTGGGTAAGGAGGAGATGACTCGCCGACTCAGCGATTACCTCGGCGCCGAGCAGGTGATCTGGCTGCCGCGCGGCTGCAAGTTCGATGAAACAGACGGCCATATCGACGACCTGGCCTGCTTCGTCCGCCCTGGCGTGGTGGTGCAGCAGTGGACCGACGACCGTAACGATCCGCAGTGGGAAATCTACCAGGAGGCCCACGACATCCTGCGCAGCACCCGCGACGCTCGTGGCCGAGCGCTGGAAGTGCACAAGCTGCCGCAACCGCGCGTGCTGGAGTGGACGGCGGAAGAGGCCGAAGGCCTGGATCAGGATGACGCCACCCACACCCGTCAGGCCGGCACGCAGATCTGCGCCTCCTATATCAACTATTACGCCGGCAACTCGGCCATCGTCGTGCCGCTGTTCAATGATCCCTGCGACCGTGTGGCTCAGGCCACTCTGGCCGAGCTGTTCCCCAAGCACCGGATTATCGGCATCGAGAACTCCCGGGAAATTCTGCTCGGTGGCGGCAACGTCGCCTGCATCACCATGCCGCAATACGCTGCGCCCAAACGCGCCTAGGAGGCTCTGATGAAACTGCATACCAGTCTGTTGGCCTTGAGCCTGGCCGTGAGCGCGCAAGTGCTGGCGGCCGAAACGCCGAAGCAGGTCAATCTGTTTATCTGGGGCGAGTACCTGGCGCCAGACACCTTGAGCAGTTTCGAGGAGAAAACCGGGATCAAGGTGGTGGTCGATCATTTCGACTCGCTGGAAACCGTGGAAACCAAGCTGCTTACCGGACGCAGCGGTTATGACCTGGTGCTGACGGCCGGTCAGCATCTGCAGCGGGCAATCCAGAGTGGGGCGTTGCAGCCGCTAAACAAGGCCGCGCTGCCGCATTTCAGTGGGCTAGACAGCGAGTTCACCGGGCATATGGCTGCGTTCGATCCGGGCAACCGTTACGCCGGCCTGTACGTCTGGGGCACCACAGGCTTTGGCTATCAGCAGCAGGCCATTGCCAAGCGTATGGCCGATGCACCCACTGACAGCTGGGCGATGTTGCTCGATCCGCAGGTGGTGGCGAAGTTTGCCGACTGCGGGGTGAGCTTTCTCAATGACCCCAATGAGGTGTTTTCCGCCGCGTTCCGTTACCTGGGCCTGGATATCAACAAGCAGAGCCTGGACGACCTGAAACTGGCCGAAGCCCATCTGGCCAAGGTGCGGCCGTCGATTCGCTACTTCGACAACGACCGCAATATCACTGACCTGGCCAACGGTGATACCTGCCTGGCGATGTCATGGAACGGCAACGTCTCGATCGCTGCCGGTCAGGCGCAGCAGGCGGGTAAGCCTTACAGCCTGCACTACAGCATCCCGCGTGAAGGCACGCTGATCTGGTTCGATGCGATGGTCATTCCCAAGGACGCACCGCACCCTGAGGCCGGATTGGCATTGATGGACCACCTGATGACGCCAGAGGTGATTGGCGCGATCACTAATAGCATCTACTACGCCAACGCGGTACCAGCGGCCAATGCCACGGTCGATCCAGCCATCCTCGCTGACCCCGGCACCTATCCACCGGCCGCTGTGCGCGCGCAGCTGTACACCAAGAACGACAACGCCAAGGCGTTCAACCGCGCATTAACTCGCGCCTTTAGCCGGCTCAAGTCGGGCTTGTAGCGGCGGGGCAGCGGTCTACTTGAGCCCTGGCCCGGACTTGGTGTTGATGCCTTTGGCCATGCGGTCGTAGAGCACCACATTGACGGTGGCGGCGAGGTTCATGCAGCCCTGGGTGGGGATGTAGATCACGTCCTCGCACCAGTCGAGGACTTCCTTGCTCAGCGAGCCGTCTTCGGGGCCGAAGATATAGATGGCGCGGTCGGGGTGGGTGTATTGCGGCAGTGGCCGTGCGCCTTCGACCAGCTCCACGGCCACCGGCGTACAGCCGATGGGAATGATCTGCTGCAGGTCTTCCACGCCAATCAGCGGAATATCCATATAGATGCGCTGGGTGTCGGTAATAAAATCGCGGGCACGGGCGTAGCGTTTGCCGCTGTAGAACACCGAGGCCGCGCTATAGCAGCCGGCTGCGCGCATCACTGAGCCGACGTTTTCCGGGGATTTAGGGTTGAACAGGCCGATGCAGGCGTATCTCTTGTTGGCCACGGTGGCACTCGCGCAGAATTTTCGGGAGAAGTTTTGCAGCCGCGCCAAGGGTGCGGGCGACAAAAAAGACGCGAGTATACCTGTATGGCAGCGGCCTGATTTTTCTAGGAGCCAGCTTGCTGGCGATGCGACGACCCTAAGATCGTCAGCAAGCGGGTTCCCAGAGTATTGCGCTACTGCTTTTTCAGCCTTGCAGCCAGGTCGGCGAAGGGGTTGTGGGTCGCCTGAGCAGTCTTCGGTGTGCTCAGCGAACCTTCGCTGAAGTACTGCTGGTCGGTGTAGCGCGAGTGTTCGTTGTCATGGCAGTACAGGCACAGCAGCTCCCAGTTGGAGCCGTCCTGCGGGTTGTTGTCGTGGTTGTGGTCGCGGTGGTGCACGGTCAGCTCGCTCAGGCGCTTGCCGGAGAACTCACGGGCGCAGCGGCCGCAGACGTGCGGGTACATCTTCAGCGCCTTGTCGCGGTAGCCTTCTTCACGCGAGCGCTGGGCCTCGGCGAGGATGCGGTCAAGCTTGCCGGTGGCGGAGGGGGATTTGTCGCTGCTCATCTGGATTCTCGTACGCTGGGGCTGTGCGATCAGTCTAGCCTTGCCAGTGGTCAGTGAGAACCGCCCGTGCGGCACTTAGCTGCAGGGTTGCTGCCCAAGAGGATAACTGCCCTGGAGATACCAGCATGCGCCTGAACCATCTGTTGTTTGTTCTAACCACGCTGGCCAGCACCGCGCTGCTTGCCCAGCAACCGCCGAAAATGCCGAGCACAGCCCCAGCGGCAGGTGCCCCGGGTACCGCCACGCCGCAACCTTATGCACCGGCGCCGCCGCAGCATCTACCTGCCCCGGCCCGCAATAATCCGCCGCTGCTCAGGCAGGCGCCGCAGCCGCAATCCAACCAGCCGCGCAGCGATCAGGATGTGCCGTTGCTGCAACAGCAGCGCGAACGCAATACGCAGCCGGTGCCGAAGCCTGACGAGTGAGTTGCGGGTAGCTAGAGCTGCTGCTCGACCAGCTGCCCATCGGCCATCCGCAAGCGCCGGGACATGGCGATAGCGATGGCGCGGATGACCTTGGCGGCGGTCTTGGGGGCTTCGCCGAGCATCTTGTCCAGTGAGTCCCTGGCCAGCATCAGCAGGCTGCAGTCACTTACGGCGATGCAACTGGCCGAGCGGCGCTCGCCGTCGAGTACTGCCATCTCGCCAAAGGCGCGGCCCTTGCGCAGCTTGGCCAGTTCGATGGTTTCCCCGCTGGAGTTGATCTTGCGCACCGATACCGCGCCCGAATGGATGATGCACATAAAGGTGCCGGGGTCGCCTTCGCGGCAGATGCTCGCGTCCGGGGCGCATTTGCTGATGTTGAAGTAACCGGCGGCGCTGAGCAGCTCGTTGGGCGTGAGGCTGTCGAACAGGCCGCAATCGAGCAGCATGTCGCGTATTTCATCAATCAGTTGGGAGTGGGCGGGCATGGACGGCAGCCTGGATAGACGTGGCGCGAGGTCAGTCGCATAGATTGACCTTAGCCGCCTGCCACTTGGCTCGCCAGCGCCACTCGCGACCTGCAGCCGAGTGGCCTGAACGGGGGCTACGGTCTAGAAACTGAAGCGCCGCATCACGCCCTGCAAGCGCCCGGACATGGCTTGCAGGGACTGGATGGCCTGGACGATGCCGCCTTGTGCCGCAGAGTTTTCCTCAACAACTTGCGCCACCAGCTCCACGTTCATGGCCACCTGCTCGCTGGCCGCACGTTGTTCTTGCAGTGACAGCGAAATCACACTGACGGCTTGCAATGATTCATTCAGCGCCAGGCGAATGCCCGTCATCGAATTGCCCGCCTGATCGACCAACTGCGTACCGATGCTCACTCGTTCACAGCCAGCGGCCATGCTGATTTTTGCTTTGTGCATACCGCTGTGAATGGCATCGACCAGGGCGATGATTTCCGTGGTTGAGTGGGCGGTACGCCCGGCCAGACTGCGCACTTCATCGGCGACCACGGCAAAACCGCGACCTTGCTCACCGGCACGTGCCGCTTCGATAGCGGCATTCAGGGCAAGCAGGTTGGTTTGCTCAGCAATGCCGCGGATTACGTCGACAATGGCGGTGATGTTGCGCGATTGTGCGGCCAAAGTTTCGACATCCTGCGCGCTCTCAGCAACCAGCTCGGCGATTTTGTGCATTTCTGTGGTGGCGCGGGCCATGACAGAAATGCCGGCATCGGTCATGTCACCGGCTTTCTTGGCCATGTCATAGGTTTGCTGGGCGTTTTCGGCAATGTGATTGATGCTTACGGCCAGTTGTTCGACGGTGGCGGCCATCGCTGACGCGGTATCACTTTGCACATTGGCGCTGGTCAGCACCTGCTCGGAGGAGGCGGCCAGTTGCAGGGTGGCGCATTCAATCTGTTCGGAGGCTTCGCCGATATTGCCGATCATATCCTGCAGGCCGCGGCGCATGCTCTGCACCGATTTCATGACGCCGGTCATCACTTGGTTACCCAAGCTCTTGCCGCCGCCCAGACGACCTTCGGCAATCCGTGCGCTGATTTCTTCCAGCTCACCGGGCTCTGCGCCCAGTTGCTGGCTCATCAAGCGGATGAAATAGATGACCTGGGCCAGACCAATCAACAGCGCAATCAGCAGCACACTGATGCTCAGTTTGAGGTTGCTCGCATAAGCGGCCTCACCCAGTTGGTACTGGCGCTTGGCTTCGAGCAGTTGCACATCGATCAGCTCGGCGAATTTCTCAGAGAGTGGGTCGATCAATGGATAAAGACGTTGGCTGGCAAAGGCATCAATGCCAGTCTTATCACCACGGTTAAGCAGGCTCTGTAGCTCATTGAGTGGTTGCCGTGCCTGTTCCATCAGCGGGTTGATTTGCTCAATCAGCTGACTTTCTTCGCGGATCAGTTCGGTGGCTAAGTACGCTTTCCAGGTGTCCTCAATTCGTACCTGGGCCTCTTCAATCAACCGTTGCGCCGTTTTTTCATCCAGTTCGCCACTGTGCGCCTTGTGGGTCGCGTCAACGATATTGACCGCGTAGAGGTCGGCAATCAGTTTGAGGTCGCGCAGCGGCACCACGCGGTCTAGATACACCGTTTGTAGCCCCTTGACGGTGGCCTGCAAACCATACAAACCCAGACCGCCAACACAGAGCAAACCCAGCAGTAGGCAGCCGGCGAGCAGGAATAAGTGGGTTCTGATCTTCCAGTTTTTCATCACAGACCGTCCATGGTGAGCAGGCAGCGAAATGGGAGGGATTGCAGTAAGCCAGCGTGCAATTCAGCGTAGTTGAACTTGTACGTCAGGCCGGTTAGATCTGCATGACCGGTCAAGTAATTTTTCGCGCTAAACGTCCGCTGTTTAGTGCGAATGACTCTGAGCGTGTGTCGCGCGGCTTAACCGCCTGACAGCAGGCGGTAGCGCGGTGGTGGCGGGTCAAGCCCGACCGAGTACCTTGAGAATAAAGGCGTATTCCAGGGCGACATCTTTGAGCGCTTGGTAGCGACCGCTCATGCCGCCATGGCCGGCGTCCAGTTCAGTTTTCAGCAGTAACAGGTTGTGGTTGGTTTTCTGCGCGCGCAGCTTGGCCACCCATTTGGCGGCTTCCCAATACTGCACGCGGCTGTCGTTGTAGCCGGCTACTACGAGAATCGCTGGGTAGTCTTGGGCCTGGACGTTTTCGTAGGGTGCGTAACCCTTGACCCGCTCGAACACTTCGGGCTGGCTAGGGTCGCCCCATTCGTCGTACTCGGTGACGGTCAGCGGCAGGTCGGGGTTCTGCATGGTGTTGAGCACATCAACAAACGGCACTTCGGCGATAGCGGCGGCGAACAGCTCGGGACGTTGGTTGAGCACTGCGCCCATCAGCAGACCGCCGGCGCTGCCGCCGCTGATCACCAGCTGTTGCGCGCTGGTATAACCGGTGCTGATCAGGTGTTCGGCACAGGCGATAAAGTCGCTGAACGAGTTCTGCTTGTGCTCCAGTTTACCCGCGCGGTACCAGGCTTCACCCAGCTCGCCGCCGCCACGCACATGGGCGATGGCGAACACGAAGCCGCGCTCCAGCAGGCTTAGGCGCGCATGGGAGAACCAGGGATCGAGGCTTTCGCCATAAGCGCCGTAGCCATACAGATAGAGTGGGGCAGAGGTGCCAATCACCTCGCGTTTGGCCACCAGGCTGATTGGCACCTGGCTGCCATCGGCGGCAGTAGCCCACAGGCGCTGGCTGACATAGTCGTCGGCATCGAACGGCCCAAGCACCGGGGTTTGCTTGAGCACCACTTGCGCGCCTGTAGCCAGTTCCAGCTGACGCACCTGCGCCGGGCGATTGAGCGCTTCATAGCGCAGGCGAATGGCGGGGCTGTCGAATTCCAGGCTGTCCTGTACATAGAGGCTGTAGGCGGCGTCCGGTAGCTGCACGCGGTAGGCCGCTTGCCCGTGCGGCTGCACGTCGATCATCGGTAAACCGCCTTCTCGCAGACTCAGCACCAGCGCTTGCTGATTGAGGCTAACGCCTTCCAGCATGACGTCGGGGTCATGGGCGCGCAGCAATTGCCAATCGCTACGGTTCAGCGTTGTGTCGCATGCAGTAAACAGCGCGAAGTTGATGCCGTGCTGGTTGCTGCGGATAAACCAGCGCCACTGGCCATCCAGAGCGCCGTGGTCGACGTCGTATTCGTGACCCTCTTCGCGCGGGACCACGCAGCTGAACGCGGCTTGCGGTGTTTCGGCGTCCAGCACCCAGGCTTCGCTGGTGGTTTTGCTGCCCAGTTGCAAGATCAGCTGGCGCTCGGAGCTGCTGCGGTAGCAGCTGAGGAAGAAACGTCCGTCCGGCTCGTGGAACACCAGTTCGGCTGCGTCGGTGCCAAGGCGGTGGCGGTAGAGTTTGTGCGGCCGGTGGGTATCGTCCAGTTCACCGAAGAACAAGGTCTGGCTGTCATTGGCCCAGGTCATGCTGCCGTCGCATTCCTCGAACGGCAGCTCGATCAGGCTGTCATCGGCCAGCTCTTTGACAAACAGCTGGTAGGTTTCCTCGCCGCTGGTATCCAGGCTGTAGGCCAGGCGCTGATGGTCAGGGCTGATGCTGAAAGCGCCGAGGGAGATAAAGCCGCCATCGGCCAGGTCGTTGGGGTCGAGCAGCAACTGTTCGCTGGCCTCATCGACCGTCAGCGAGCCATCGGCGGGTTTGCGGCAGCGGTAATGCCGCGGGTATTCGTCG
>TARA_R110002072_G_scaffold273413_2_pt1 | contig 83809 bp, 60 predicted proteins | sample TARA_R110002072 | Tara Oceans TARA_R110002072 (sample SAMEA4397118) | marine metagenome | biome: Polar Biome; feature: [SRF] surface water layer (ENVO:00010504); material: water (ENVO:00002006), including particulate matter (ENVO:01000060) such as... | depth 5 m
ACTTGGCGAGCCGCGGAAGCGAGTCTCCCGTTGCTCTTCGGTGACGTCTGATTTCACTCTGCGGAGTCGGCGTGATGATCCGCTCGGTGTCCGGATAGACTTCGGTGACGACCCAGCCATCGGACCACTCACCGTTGTCACGCAAATTCAGCATCTTGCCGTTGACCGCGAACGATGCCGGTATCCAAGTCAGCCGGAATGCCGGTCCGCGACGGACTTCGCATTGCCTGTAAATTGTGCGTTTCATGGTTCTTCTCTCAGTCGGCCCAGACGGAGTCGAACCGTCGTCGTGCCCTTATAAGGAGCCTGCTCTCACCCTTGAGCTACGGGCCGTGTGCCTCGTGTTGCTCAATGAGGTCGGAGGGATTCGAACCCTCGCCGTGCAGATTAAAAGTCTGCTGTGCTGCCGTTACACCACGACCTCGTGCGAGGAGTGGGTATCTGTTTCAATCGATGCAGCGTCGGCATGTCAGGCTCCGGGTATTGTCTGTGTGAATTTCAAGTAGCCCGAGAAGGAGTCGAACCTTCGTCTCCGCCTTATCAGAACGGCGTCCTCGACCGTTGAACGACCGGGCTGTGTTGAGTCTTCGTCAGTCGGGATGACAGGATTCGAACCTGCGATCTCCTGGTCCCAAACCAGGCGGGGCGCCAACTCCCCTTCATCCCGTTGTAAGTAGCCCGCCCAGGATTCGAACCCGGAATAAGACGTTCGAAGCGTCTCGTGATGTCCAGTTTCACTAACAGGCCATGTAGTACCCCGTGCGGGAATTGAACCCGGCATCGCCGGCTTGAAAGACCAGCATCCTGAGCCATTAGAAGAACGGGGCATGTGCGAGTGCGCATCAGATGCGCAAGTGGGTCGAGAGGCGCTTGAATCCTCGTCTACGGTTCTTCAGACCGTCGCTAAACCATCTCAGCTACCGACCCGCTGAGTCGTGAATTGCATGAGTCCACGAAAAAAGCCCGATGTCAGTGACACCGGGCTATGCAATCAGAGAGAGAGGCAGGCCAGATGTCACAATCGCAGGGGGCACGGCAACGTATTCGCCGATTGATCGGCAAATCGTCCATAACCGCTCTGTTCGCTAATGAGTCCTGACCTGAAAACCATCATCTCGCTTGTTCCCGGATTATTGGTTGTCTGCTGACTTGTGAATGCGACGGTGTCGAGTGACTTCGCCGTGCTTGCGGGGTTTAGATGCGCGACAGGCCCGAATTGTTCGCGCTGAACTCAAAGATTATGAGAATTGACGATGGAAGACGCCTTGCCGACACATGCGATCCCTGGACGAGTGGCCTTCGCGTTTTTCCGCCGGGTCCCATGCTCGACCGCCCTGACAACGACTCACACGGCAGCACGCCGTCTATACACTTGCAACATTCCAGTTGTGATGACCGACTTTCGTCGCACGTCGGAGCTGTATGCCTGCACGCCTTTGGAGTGATGGACGGTCAGTGCAGGATGACGGTGCGAGCGGTGGCACGGGTTAAAAAGTCTGTTGCTTCTTCGTCGTGAAGACGCCGGGCCAGCATGTCCACTGCGAGGTCGAGCGGGATGCACTCGGAAAACTTCAGGGCGGTGATGGCTTCATCGTCGATAGTGGGTCGCAGCTGCTTCGAAGGGACTTCCTTGAGCTGTTGAATGGCGGCAGTTAGTTGCTCGGTCGTCACATACGACTCGAAGTCGAGTTTGAAGCAGTCGTGGTCCACGCGGCTCTGCAGCAGCTTTGCCAACTCGGCCGCGACGGTCGCGTTGCCACCAGACCCGCTGAACGTCCACCAGGAGACGCTGTCGTCCGCCTCCTGGAGGATGACCGGGACGTTTGAGGCTGACTCATCACTTGAAGACGACGCCGCAGGAACCAGCCACGAGTAGCCGGCACGAAGTTCTGTCAGGCGGTCGATCGCTCGTTGCGACCAGCAAGTCTGGGGCTCGTCAGATGCGAGCACTCGCTGGATCGCCTGACACAGATGAAACCCCAGGCCGGGCGCGGTTCCTAACCAGCGGGAGCGTCCTTTCTGTTCGCTGGGCTCGACGAACGCGACCTTGCGCTGCCAGTCGATGTGTGTCACCTGCCAGGCTCGACCACCCAGCAGCAGGACTCGTGCTCCCTCCTGGCGGCTCAGGAACGTCATCTCGTCCACGAAGCCGAGGTCTGCTCGTCCGTGCCGGATCGCGAACAGGGGCGGCGACATGAAGACCGAGAACAGCTCCAGAAAGTGCTGGCGACCGAAAGTGTCTTCGCCTTCGCGGCCCATGCCGAGGATGCCGTCTTCATCCCAGAGGATATCGCTGGCCAGCATCCCATCCACGATCCGCTCGATCTGCTCCGGCGGGATGGCCGCGAAACCAGACACTCCCTCGATCCAGCGGAACCAGTCCCGTCGTCCAATGCCCCCTTCCTGCAGCGTCAACGCCATCAACTGCTGAGCGACGATGTGACAGGGATGCGGTGGCGGAACGATGGGCTCGACAAAGCCGGTCTGCCACAGGTCGATCAGGCCGGCCGCCTGAATCAGCGACTCGTCTCGCGTGGCCAGAAACAGGCAGTTGCGAGGACTGCCCGCTCGACGTCCCGTGCGACCCATACGCTGCAGAAAGCTGGCGACCGTGCCGGGAGCGTCGATCTGGATGACCCGGTCCAGGTCACCGACGTCGATGCCCAGTTCGAGCACACTGGTGGCGACGATGACGCAGTCGTCCTGCGTCGCGAAGGCTTCTTCCGCCTGCCTGCGTTGTTCCGGGCTGAGCGAGCTGTGCGTCACGTACGTCCGCACGCTGAGACTTCGCAGTTCGGTCCCAAGCTGTTCGGCGCGGGCTCGGCTGTCCATGAAGACGAGCCGCTTCTCGCCGCGATGCAGGCGACTGATCACCACGGCGGCGTTCTGCAGCGATGCGACGTAATCGAGCGTCACGTCCGCTTCGCCCGGTCCTGAGTCAGCCGGCAGAAACACATCACGCGTCCCCTTGCACGATCCTGCCAGCCAGTCGGCGAGCATCTCGGGATTCCCGACTGTGGCCGACAGCCCGATTCGCTGCAGTTCGCGTCCCGCCAAGCGGCTGATGCGTTCCAGCACGGCCAGCAGATGCCAGCCACGGTCGTCACCGGCGAAGGCGTGAATTTCGTCGATGATGACGACCTGCAGGTTGGCGAACAGCCGCCGGTCATCCACGTTGGGAGAGTCCAGCATGACTTCCAGCGACTCGGGCGTCGTCAGCAGGCAGTCGGGCGGCTCGCGCAGAATTCGCTTGCGGGCCGATGGCTTGATGTCCCCGTGCCAGACCGCCGACTGTCGCCCCAGCAGCGTGGTGTAGCGCTGCAGGCGGAAGTCCAGATTGTTGAGCAGCGCCTTGATCGGGCAGATGTAGAGCATGCTCAGGCCAGACCAGCCTTCGGACAACGCTCGCGACATAACCGGAAAGAACGCCGCTTCCGTCTTACCGCCAGCCGTCGGTGCGAGCACGATCAGGTGCTTGCCGTCGAGCACCTGCGGGATGACGGCATCCTGAAACGGTCGCAGCTCACGCCAGCCGAGGCTGTTGACGATGTGGTGCTGCAGGGCGGGATGCAATTGGTCAAAACCAGTCATCAACAATTCTCAAGTAGTGTTCTAGACCGGGGATGTAATACGCGTTCATTCCGCCCCCTCTGAGCATAAGACATACTCAGATATAAGCTCGAACAAAGGGTCAGCTGCAGGCGGTGTAAATCCAGGTGACCTTGTCAGGAATGCGAAGTCGTAGTCTGTTGCGGAGAATTGATCGCGCGGTGTGAGGTTCAAAGGGATTAGCGTTCCCAATTGCCAGTCGGCTGGGCGGGCAGCTGCCGTGAATGGCGGTCTCCACCTCGCAAATTGTTCACTCGTGCAAGACGGTATCTGAAACAACAATTGGTCGGCTTCGAGGTCAAACGAAAGAAGCACTTCGGAGAAGTCCATATCTTCGTCGGGATGGTGAACATAGTGGATCGCCCCCAGCCACTCGCAAGCTGCGAGAAACAGAACAAAGGTGCCTCGATTTAATCCGGCATCGCCGCGCGTAGGGGATTGTCGTTCGCTCACTGGACGACGCATCAAGTCGGTAAATAGGTACTCGTATGGAAGCCATTGGCCAGCACCCATATCGGCGTGAGCATCGACATGCACCAGTTCGAACGGAGTTTTCAATTGCCCGTTATCTATAAGGTGCTTTACGTGGTCAAAAACTTCATCGTGTTCCTCGAAAATCTTTCCCGGTGTTGGCGAGTCTCGCCTAAGCCCACATTGGCCCTCTAGAAACGTTCGAACCTGGTCACGCGAGAAGACCGAATAATTGTCGTCGCTAAGTCGATTATCGGCGTGAATTGTGCCAATTGGTGTGACAAACACATCCAGATCGATATCAAGGATTCGCTGCATGTCTTCTCCTTCTCCCGAATCACTTCGTTACCACGGGACGTGAAAGTGTGTTACCTCACAGGTCCAGCTCGATGTCATCCACGCTGGCTGCTCCGGACGCCTGGCGTTCGACGGGGGTCAGCTCGGTCTCGGAAATTGTCAGTGAGTAGTCACGGCGGGGATCGAATTCTTCGAACTGATCCACTCGATCGAGCACGTCGCCCACCAGCTTCTTCAGGAAGATGCGGGGAGCAATTCCAACTTTGCCGCCGAGTTTTCCCGTGACCGCTTCGGCGAGCTGCCGGACGTACTCGTCCGAGCAGTGCTGAGCGATCCGTGCTCCGGCGGCTGTATGCTGCTGATAGATGTCTCGCACGCGGCACCCGACCAGGCACAGTCGGTTGAGGTCGAAGGCGGGCAGTCGAATCTGCACGGCTCGCGGGTTGTCGAAGCGGGCGTCCGTCACGAAGTCCGCATGCAGACGTTGTGCCAGCGGTTCCAGGCGACTGATGCCCTGTGGCCCGTCGAAGAACGCCGGCGTGCCGGTGATCAGCAGGTAGAGGCCGGGGAAACGGCCCGAGTCGACCTCATCGATGAGTTGCCGCAGGGCGTTCAGGCTCTTGTCCCGCACATCGCTGCGAACGCGCTGGATCGTTTCCACCTCGTCCAGCACGACCAGCATGCCCGGCTGCCCGGAGTCTCGCAGGACTGCCAGAATGCCCTGCAGAAAGTTCATGGCACCAAAATGATCGATGTCGCCTTTCACCCCCGCGTAGCGTTTCGCAGCGGCTGCCACGTTGGGCTGACCTGACAGCCAGGCGAGTATGCCATCGGCGACCGTCTGGTTGTCTTCGGCCTGAGCCTGGCGATAGCCGCGCAGCGCCGCACTGAATGTCGGGGCGGCACTGCTGACTTTCGCGAGTCGCTGTTCGAGCAGTTCACCCGTGCGTTCCAGCAGGGCAGCGGCATCGTTCGGATCGATCGTGCCCTCGGCCAGCACGTCTTCTTCGAGTGTGAAGAACCAGCCGTCAATGATGTTTCGTAAGGCTCCCTGAGGAGTGTCGGCCGTGGCGAGTCGCTCGGTCAGACGCCGGTAGACAGTTTCCAGGCGATGCAGTGGTGTCTCGGTTTCGGAGACCTGAATTTCAGACGTCGCGAAACCCAGCTTCCTGGCGGTGTCCGCCAGCCAGCGGGCAAAGAACGTCTTGCCGCAGCCGTACTCACCTCGCACGGCTTTGAAGAGGCCGCTGCCTGTACCGACTCGTTGGAGTTCTTCGTGCAGAACCTCTTCAAAACGACCCAGTCCGACGGCGAACGCATCGAGGCTGTTCCGTGGAACCGTGCCGCGACGCAGGGCGTCGATGATCTCCTGTCGGCGTTGTGGGCTGATACTCATGCCTGCTCCTGACCAATATCAAACTGGCGACGCAGCAGGTCGCGGTCCAGTTCAACAGTATCTGAGGTGTCGTCCCGCTTGAGTACGTCGTAGCCGTCCACGTTCAGCACACGCTGCACAACGGCCAGTAATCCCGGCAACCGCATCCGGGGCCAGTTCATCACTTTGCACAGTGCCGACGTGGTCAGCTTGCCGCCACGACTGCTCAACGACTTCAGCAGTTGCACGAACACCTCGTCCTGAGGAACCGAACGACCCGCAAAACGCTTCTGCTCGGCGAAGACTGACGACTCCAGCAACGCCACGATCCAGTCAGCCGCAGGAGCTGGTGCCCCAGCCTGAGCCGATGTGGCAGCCGCTTCCGGTGAAACTTCGGGCTCATCCACGTCATCAATCGCGAACAGGCGACCGGGTGGTTTCTTCCTCGCTGGCTTCCGGACGACAAGAGCCGGCTCGTCAACTTCTACTTCAGCGATCTCTTCGTTCCACCAGTCAGGTTCGCTTGTCAGTGCCTCGTCCCAGCCCTTGGGGTATTCGGCATTGGCAGACAGCACGGCGATCGGGACGACCATCTCCTGCAGGTTGACGCCTCCGTGGTAACCGTTCGCCTTGGACGCGTATCGCAGTTTTTCGGACCACGGGACGATCACGGCGTGACCGCCGGCATCCAGTCCTGACGAGGCCGGAATCTGTACTCGCGGGCCGGAGATGCGGACTTCTGCCGCCTGGGGCTCGTCGTCGGCCATACGCCAGCGATGACTGCCGGCGTTCTGGGACTGAGTCGTGCCGCTGTCGAGGATGTGCCCGTGGTCACTCAGCAGGACGACCGTCCGTCGCGCCAGTCGAGCCTCGTGTAGCAGGACCGGGAGCACCTTGATTTCGTCGCGAGTCCAGCGTGTTCCCAGCTGGTCGCCTTTCGACAGGTGATCGTCGATCGCGTTGACCACAACCCCCACCACTTTCTTATGGCTGTTGCCGATCGCGTCGCGAATGTCTGACGCGAGACTCGCATCGTCGGCGTCCATGAGTGCCTTCTTGTGAAACAGCTCGGGCGGGTTCTTGGCCCGACAGGTGGCGAGCAGTGCCGGATGTTCGGCGAATCCCGTTCGCTCGGTCGTCTGATTGCCCTGGGCCAGGCGGCCGCACAGCAGACTCGACCGGGAAACCTCCGTCAGGCTGGGGATCGTCGCGAGTCCCGGCTGCATTCCAGCCTGACCATCGGCGAGCAACGCCCACTCGTGCCCGAGGATGTCGGCCATCAACTCCCGGAACACAGCGACACTCATGCCATCCAGCACGATCACGAGTACCGGCTGGCTGGACGCGATGGGCGCGACAATCCGATCCAGAACCTCTTCCACCGGCACGATCGACTGGTCGGCCTTCGCGGCCCGGCTCCAGTCGGTCAGCAGTTTCGCAAACGCCTGCGACTTCTCCTCGCAGATCGCCGTGACGACTTCGAAGAGCTTTGCATAGGCGGTCGACAACTGCCGTTCGGGCTCCGAGCCCTGTAGGCTCAATCGAGCCCAGTCCACAAAGCCACCGTCCTGCAGATACTCATTCGCGGCGTTCGCCAGAGACGTCGGTGACGCACCCGCTCCGGACTTCTGCCGATTGCACAGCCAGCGAACGAGTCTCACTGCCATGTTGAGTCGCTCGATGCGGCGTTGTTCACGCTGACTGCGATCATGAGCAAGGACTGCTTCATAAGCGGTCGTCAGCACGTCGGGGATGTGATCCAGCGGCGAGTTCAGAGCTTCTTCAAGACGTTGACCGAACGTCGCGATCCGCTGTTCGAACCCCAGCCGCGATGTGTCGCTGAGCCTGGCGAAAGCCGCTGCACCCACGTCTTCCAGAATCCCGTCGACCCGGGCCACGATCTGCTCTCGTGACCGGGTATCGGTCAGCCCCGTGCGAACCACCTCAATCGCCGCTGCGCACCATGTTGCGATGACATGCTCGGGCAGCGAACTACCACCGAAGCATTGCATTTCAAATCTGCCGGCAGCTTTCTGAAGTTCACTTCCAGCGCTGGAGTGAAACACGACGCCTGCCGCGATCCCGACGGGAACGGCATCCGGACGTTTCAGAGAACGCAGACATTTCAGGATCACACCGGCGGAGGGTCCGGCGAGGCCTTCCAGCCATTCCGACGCGACGTTCTGGAACTGCTCAGGACACGCGCAGTATCGCGTGACATTGTCGGCATTGAGCGACCACTTCAGCAGCGAGACCAAATCCGGAGACGGAGTCTTCAGTCCGATCGTCCGGCCCAGCAGGATTGGCCAGGCGGTTTCGGCATCCAGAAACCCGCCGGGGACAGGAGCAAAACCTTCGGGAGGCACCTGCTCGATGAGTCTGTCCGCAATCCAGCGATGCTGAGTCAGCCGAGGGTCGATCGCCCGTGCCTGAAAGAGAGCCTTGACGATCTGCCAGCCGTCCAGCGAGACGATCTTGCGCGGCTGCAGCCGCATCAGGATGTCCTGCCCCACCTCCAGGTCTTCCAGCGGCGTGACGAGCACTTTGGTGACATCGTCATCGTTCCTCTCTCGCAGAGCGATCCGCATGGCCAGCGGCGAATCGCATTGATAAATCGCGAACTGCTCGCCGCCGTCCTGATAGTGCTGCTCGCCGGACCACCGTTCCGGAGTGCGGATGGCGATTGTGCGGGCGTGCGGAATCTTGCGTCGCACGGCAGCGATCTGCGCCTTGATCTGGCTGAAAGTGGGGGCGGTCGTAGTCACGCTTACTTACCCCCTTCCACGATCGTCCAGCTGATATTGAGTTTGATCTGCCGCTGCTCGGAAGTCTTCGACGTCAGCTGGTCCAGAAGCTCCGTGGCTGTCTTCAGATCAAGGTCGGACGCGGAATCCTGCTCGACTACACGAGCCCCTTGTCGCGGTTCCGGCTGACGTACCTGTGGAGCCTCTCCTGCTCCCTCGCGCGCCCCACCTCCATCAACCGGTTGTCCTGGCTGTGGCTGTTGCCCGGCTGCTTCCGTAATCAGCCGCAGAGCCTGGGCCTGAGCTTCCTTCAGGACCGGGCCGAGTGCGACGGCGTGCTCGTCGCTGACGAGCCCGTCACCGACGCTGCTGCAGATTGACTCAACACGTGACTGATGGCTTGCCGGGAGTTTTCGGATCGAGGCAAAGATGTCCCAGTTCGTTGCTTCGAGTGTGCTGGTCCACTGCGACGCACTGTTGAGGCATTCACCCATCGCGGATTCACTCGTTGCCACATCGGCAGCGGCCATTTCGGATACGACGTCGTCACCATCGGCTTTGTGGAGTCGCTCGACCAGCGACAGACAGGCCGAAGCGGTCTGCATGCGGTCGGCGGTTCCGGGATCACAACTGAACTGCTCCAGCCGCTCCTTCAGCACAAGACAATACTTCTGACACGCCTCGCGGCGTTCGGCACTCTGCTTCCTGATCGTCGCGGACAAGGCGACCACGTTGGCTGCTTTCAGCAGTGGCGAGGCTGCGAAACCGAAGATGCTTCCTGCTCGGTCGACAGCGATCTTCCAGTCTTCTTCCGGCGGGAACCGCTGTTCGCGAAGTTCGCAGTCGTCAGGCAGATTCGAGAGCGACACATCCCAGACCGTACTGTGACGTGTGAAGGTGCGATTGGTCTGCTCGGCGAAGATCAGGATGACCAGATTCTGAGCCTCCGTCGGCAGCCCCATTGCTCGCGGCTGGTCAATCCACTCCCGCAGTTTCTCGACGGTCAACGTTCCGCCACTCTCTGTCGCCTTACGCGTAAAGTGGTTCTTCCAGTGCTGCCCGAGGACGAAGTGCGTCGTGTCGTGAGCCATCTCACCCAGCAGCAACGGATTCACCACACTGGCAATCAGAACCCGCTGTGTCTTGTCCACCAGCACGCGACCGTCCGCCGCCCGAGTGGCCTCATAGACGACCTCGTAGACCTTCTTCAGGACGTTGCCACGAATCTCGGTCTCGAAGGCCGGCGCGGCGGGAAACTCGCTGTCGAGTGCCTGATTCAGCAGGTGCGTCATTGCCTGTCGCAGATTCGCAGCAACGGGAGGGTGCGGCTCGAAGCCGTTCCACAGTGACACGAACTGCTCTTCCGGCTCCAGCTGATTCGTCTCGTCGAGCGCTCCGTCGGTGATTGAATCCAGTCCGTACGCAGCGTCCAGATGATTCTGCACTCGCTGAGTCAACATGCTGCGCTGGTTTTCCAGTTGCGACTTCGCCGCCAGCCGGTCCTGTGGCGACAGATGGCTGGCGTACTGACTGAACCGCTCGCCCATCAGGATATGTTCCAGGCGGACCAGCTTGCCGAGGTCCTCAAGCGACGCGTCGCTGAAGAACTGCGGAATCCAGCACAGCGTCTTGGCCCCATTCGGGTGCGACTTCTTGAACTGCTGCAACTTGGCGATGTCCGACTTCGGACCGTGTCCCGCTTCATCAAAGGGGAAGTCGATCACCAGCTTCCAGGCATCCTCGTCGCTGTTCTCGAACGAGGGATCGCTCAACTCACGAATGTTGCGAAACAGGACGACGCACGAGCGCTTCGTGTTCTTCCACAGGATGTCGTGGTAGTGCTCGAACTCGCCGTCGCCGGACACATCGAGCTGCTCGAACAGCATCTGCCTCACGCGGCGAATGCGGTTGCCCTGTGTGTCCTCGCCTTCCGCCTTGCTCAGGATGCTCTCCGTATCCACACCGGACAGCTGCACGGAGATCGTCGGGTTGTTCTCATCGCCGACCCGCATGGCACTCACGTTGGCTGCCCATTCGCGACAGCGACGCAGCACCTCGCGGCCTTCGGTGCCTGGGATCGGCGTGCGGATTGTGCCGTGGTTGAGTGCTGCCAGACGTTCCGGAGTCAGCCCTCGCAACGACTCCACTTCCGGCACCAGTGCCGACAGCAGCAGTGTCTTGACCAGTCGATCGTTATTCCGGAAGGCCGTGCGTTTCGGGTCGTCGTACGGCAGGGCTTCGAGCGACTCACGGCTTCCGCCCTTTTCGAGTTCAGGCAGCAGCTTCTGATGATACAGCCGGCAGGCATTCTCAAAATGAATGGCCATCTCCTGACTGAAGGCTTCTTCCCCATGCGCGACCGCATCAAACAGGTCGCCGACCGGAACCAGGTCGCCGACCTGCAGCGTGTCGCGCTGGTCGACCAGCAACTGCATCATCACTTTCAACGCCGTGCGTTCCCGCTGCAGCACGCTCGACACGGCGATCAGTGTCTGCACGAGAGCCGGGCTGAAGGGATACACTTTGCGGAACATGTCGCGGTCGCCGTCGCTGGTCAGCAGCGTGTTCATGACGGCTTCCCGCACCTTGACGGTCTTTTCAAAGGCGGCGTCGAGTTCCGTCCGGGCCGTATCGTTGTTCGGCTTGAGCACTCGTTTCTGAGCGATCGCCGGCAGGTTGCGATCTTCCAGAGTGATGCGGTGAAAGCGGCCTTCCCAGTGCTTGAGTGCGTCGCCGAAGTTCAGGCGGTCGGCACCGGGCACCGAGTCACCGATCAGCTCGCTGAGGTCTCGCTGCCTGGCGATGAAGCTGATGATCGGCACCGGCCGATCGGACGACTGAGCCTCCACCAGCTTGGCCAGCTTCTGTCCTTCCTGATGGACAAACTTCAGATCAGCCGCGTGACTGGCGAGCCACAGAATCAGCTCGTCCAGAAACAGGATCAGCCCGTCGTAGCCGAGCGTCTTCGCGTGCTGGCTGATGACAGACAGCCCCTGGTCCAGCGACAGAAACGCCTCGCCATGCCCGCCGGCCTGAGTGTCGTAGGACGTGAAGAACGTCTTGATCAGTTGCCCGATCAGCAGCGAGCGTTCCTCGAACTCCTTCCGCTCGGCTTCCGGCAGGTCTTTGATGTCCTGCCCCGGCGGCAACGGTGGAGCCAGCATCGCCGCTCCGAATCGATCAGCGTCCCAGCCAGCGTCCAGCTCACCCCAGCCGCTCTCCGCATCCACCGAGCCGTTCAACGCAGCGAAGAACGCGTCATCCCCCATGCGATCTCGCAGGCTTTCGGCATCCTTGAACATGCCTTCGGCGACGTAGACACCGGGAATCGGAGCTTCCGGATGCGCGCGACGCACGTAGTCGACATAGCCGCCCAGGATGCCGGACTCGACATCGTTCGCCCCGATCATGTGATACGGCACGAGCAGAAACTTCCGGCCGTTGATCCACGCGTTGTGCTTCGTGACGGTGGCTGCCAGTTCTGGAACACTCTTCGCCGCCGAGTTGCCCTGCAGAATCAGATGCAGCATGGCCATGAAGTGGCTCTTACCACTCCCGAAGCTGCCGTGCAGATACGTCGCCTTGCTGGTCCGGCCCTCGATGGCGCCCCGCACAAAGCTCAGAGCGTCATCAAAGCACTTCACCAGCTGATCGGTAGGCACGTAGGTGCCCACCGTCTCCTTCGGATCAGTCACCCCTTCGGTGAGCTTCAGGACGAACTTTCCCTTGTCGACGTATTCGGGAATATCGATCAGTTCTTTAAGCAATGTCATGGTGTTACTTCCAGCGGTCAGTCGTCAGAGGATTCAGACTTCAGCGGTCGGGCATCGAGTGTCTGGCGAGCAAGCAGGACGGCGTCGTGGAGTTTCTGTTCCAGCAGACGGCGTGGCGGGAGTTCGGTCAGGTAGCGGGCGACGCGGATGCCGCTTTCGTCCAGTCGCAGCAGCCGGACATGTTCTTCCGACTTGTCCGCACACAGGATCAGGCCCAGCGGAGCCTCTTCGCCAGGACAGACTTCGTGAGCTTCCAGCCAGCGCAGATACAGCTCCATCTGCCCCTTGTCGGCCGCCTGGAACTTGCCCAGCTTCAGGTCGATCGCCACCAGCCGACGCAGCCGCCGATGGTAGAACAGCAGGTCGAGGTAGTAGTCCTCGCTGTCGATCGTGATCCGCTTCTGCCGGGCGACGAAGGCGAAGTCCGTGCCCATTTCGAGGATGAACGACTCCAGCTCCCGCAGGATGGCCTGCTCGATGTCGCGTTCCTGGTACGTTCCCGTCAGCCCGAGGAAGTCCAGGAAGTACGGATCGCGAAAGACCAGGTCAGGCGTCAGCCGGTCCTCATTCCGCAGTGCGGCCAGGTCGTGCTCGATCACTTCGGTCGGCTTCTGGCTGATGGCCGTCCGCTCGAACAGCAGCCCGTCGATCTTCTGCCTCAGAGTGCGGACGCTCCACCGCTCGATGCGACACATCTCGGCGTAGAAGTCACGTTTCAGCGAGTCGTCGAGTGGCAGAATCTCAACAAAGTGGCTCCAGTTCAATTGTCGCGACAGCGTCGCGACAATCTCTGAGTCCGGAAAGACATCGGCGAACTGCATCATCCGCCAAAGCCCCTTCGCACTGAATCCCTTCCCAAACTCCTCCGTCAATTCTTGCGACAGTGTCGAAAGAATCTCCTTCCCGTACTCGGCCCGGTCGCTCTTCAGCACGTCTTCACGAATCCGCCTTCCGACATGCCAGTACAGCAGGACCAGAGCCGAATTCACCGTCACGGCAACCTGCGAACGTGACTGCTCAATGAGCGCACGCAGATCGCTGACCAGCCGTTTCGGCGGCGCAGCGACACCCCGGCTCGTTCGCGTCAGTTTTCGAGTTGCCTTCTTCTTTGCCATACCGGGTTCTTCGATCTCGCCTGTGTTGCCGGAAACGTTCGCGTCTCAGTGATCAGTGTCCTCTTCCGCAGCGATCTCACGAGCGTCCTGCCAAACCACCTGACCGTCGCGCCAGACGACAATTCGCTGGCCAGCACGAGCGTGTTCGTTGACCGCTTCGCGAGCTGCCTTCTTGAGAGCCGCCTTAACGCCCGCCGTGTCGCGCAGCCGCTCGGCGATTGTTTCGTGATCGTGGGACTGGATCATTGGTACTGCTCCTCGATTCTTTGCCAGACGGCTGTGTTCTCTATCTGCAGTTCCCCGGTGCGAGACTCCTGAGCAATCTGCTCGTAGCCGCCTCCGTCGGAATTATCGAATATCCGCCACTCATCCACGAAAGGCCGGTACATGCTGAAAAAGTTCGTGAGCCCGGCATCGTATCGGCGGCGAACAACTTCGTCCGGGACGTGATGCCCGCCTCGCTGGACGCGGCTGGCCACGCGAGCGATCGCCATCTCGGGCGAGGGCAGCCATAGAAACAGCAGATGCACCCGGTAGCCATCCGCCTGAAGTTGTCGCAGTCGCGGTGCGAACGAGCGTGAGGCCAGCGTCGTTTCGAACGCGAAGTCGGCCTGGCGGGTGGCGAGGTCGGTGAGTCGTTTCAGCATGATGCGACCTGCCTGCAGAGACACCTGCTCCGAACCGAACCCGGACAGCCCCTGAGCGATCACGTCAGCATTCACGAACTCGACGAGCCCCAGGTAATCGCGCAGCAGCGTCGGCGCGGCTGTGGACTTGCCACTGCCATTCGGGCCAGCGATGACGACGACGTTGGGCGAATTCGATGTCACTCGGCTGTCTCCTCAGAGGCTGCCTTCTTTTTTGTCGCTTTCTTGCGGGTTGCCTTCTTCCTGGTGGCTTTCTTCTTTGCCTTCTTCGGTGGCTGCCAGGCTTTGATTTCGTCCTGGGTCATGTTCAGGGAGCGGGCTTCTTCCTGGACGAAGCCGGCGAAGTAGTCGCCCATGGCCATGTCGTAGGTCGGGTCGATGTCGTTGTGCCACTGCTTCAGCCACGGCAGCAGCTCGATCAGGCAGGCCAGCAGCGGGATCAGACGCGAGTCCTCTTTGCCGCCCTGACGGTCCCGGATATCCACGTACCAGGCACTGATCGCCGTCGCCTGCTGCAGGTGGTCGTAACCCGCCCAGCAGATTGTGAGTGACCCGTCCTCGGCGTGGCTGTGAGGGAAGCTGATCCAGCGTTCCTTCGGCACGTCCAGCTTGCCTCGCAGTGACCAGTACCTCGCTCCGCCGGTCGAGATGAAGTCCTTAGCGGCGTACTTGGGCGGGACTGGGATTTCCGGGTTTTCAGGGACAGCTTCCAGTTCGGTGGCGAGGTCCTGATATTTCGTGTCGGCGGCCGCTGCTTTAAGGACCGCTCGACGCAGTGTTCGCTTTGCTTTCAAGACGGCTTCCTGACCGTCATGCACAGCCGTGGCCGCTGCCTTGTGCTTGCCGGCGATCTTCAACGCGAGCAGCTGTGCAGCCATGCCTTCAGCGTCTTGTGACTCGTCGATTTCCGGAGGCTCCGGCAACACCTCACTCAGGCTGAGACAGGCCGTCAGCAGCGGTTTCCGAGCGACTGCGATCGCAGCCAGCTCCTCTGAGTGCTGTTGCTCCAGTTCCTTTTCACGCAGCTTCAGCGCATGCCGGAGTGCCGTCCGCTGTCGTTCCAGCTCGTCCTCTTCACGCTGCAGTTCCCAGGTGTCTTCCCACTGTTCGCGTTTTCGGAGTCCGGTGGGGTTGTAGCGAAGGACCGGCAGCAACGGGACGTGTTCGGCGGCGACGAGTTCCTCGACGAGACGCTGGACGTGGAAGGCCGGGTCGTCGCGGTAGACCTCACCCACTTCCATGAACTGCTCGTCCCTCGCTGCTACGTCTGCCAGGCGGGAAAGCGACACCACAGCGATCTCAGCGAGCGGAGCCGTGGCAGTCTCACTACTCTCTTCACCGCGCATCCGCCCGTCGAAGTCGAAGTAGCTTTCGAGGCGATTCAGCAGCCGGAACTTCAGAGCACGCTCTACCTGCGAGTCCCACGATTCGGTGTTCCAGCGGCGTTTGTATTCGGGCTGCTCGATGAGGGCGATCTGCGGATTGGACTCGATGACGGCGATGCGGCGTTCGACCAGTTGCCGGTAGTCGTCGGGCCATTGATCGGGCAGTTCCGTAATGGGCGTACTGCCGTGCCGCTCGAACCACGTGGTCGCAACTTCGCCGCGAGTCATCTTGCGCGCCAGCACGATCTCGAAGGCCCGCTCGCCAAGCTGGATGCCGAAGGAATTATCAGTTGTCAGTTCACGGTTTTCAGAGTCTTCCTGACCACTGACGACTGACGACTGACAACTCTGGTACGTCAGGTCGTCCTCACACAAACCGTAAAGACGGTAGCATTCCCAGTCGAGGTCCTCTTGGAGGCGGATCAACAAAGCGATTGCCTCATTTGCTGAATGCTTCGCAGCTTCAAGCAGTACTGCGAGTTCGTCCCTACCAGAGTCAACCCACTTTTGGACCACAGTGTAGGGAAGTGATCCGCTTAGATTCGCGACATTTAATTCAATTGCTGATGATTGAATACTTGGGCGTTCCTCAGGAAGTGGAAAGTCCTTCAGCTTAGTTGAATTTCGTTCTAGGCGGCCCTGCCATCGTTCTTCACGTTTTCCACTTACTTCTCGGTGGACTTCTCGCTCCCAAAGAGAACTCACCGATGAGTTTAGAATCTCACGCAGCTCACAGTAGTCTTTTCGTGTGCCCTCTCGAAGCTGAATCACCGGTGCGGTTTGATTGAAGACGAATCGGCTGTCATTTAAGGCAAAATGGTTGTGCGTTGCCTTAAAGGCGAATGCAACTGACGTAGTGTGGCGATGGCGTTTCGGAAAGAACATCGAGTGATCTGTCCAATGCAAACCTCGCTCTTCAATCGTCTCTCCGAAATCTTGTCTCGACCGTAGGGTCGCACGATGAATCCAATAGTGACGTGACAGCGTAATTGGCATGTTGTCCCGCCGCTCACCTGTTTGGTGATCATATGGAAATATCGTCACTTCTTCGGGCTCTATCAGCCAGTCACGAATATCCTCCCCACTTACAACGGGAAGAACCCAATCACTCCAGCCACGAGTGCGGTCTGCTCCGTTTAATAGATAGAATGCGGGGTTTTCACCAGTGTGCGTCGTGCGCCCGATTTCACTGAGATGAACACGTAACTTTGTGTTCGCTGTGCTGACAAGGTAGTCATAAAGCTCTGACGCTCCGCCTCCACCAATCGACCAAGGGTGAGTTGAGAGTTCTTCCCGGCTTGTGTCACACACCGAGACAAACTCGCCCTCAGAACCGGGCAGGTCGATCTGCCGAAGAATTGAGGTCCAGACTTGCCCAGCTGACAAGTCTGGCGGAACGGGCGATTCTCCCTTGATTCCTCGCACCACCCGCACATCAGCATTGACCGGTCGCCTCGCCCTTCCAAACAGAATCACAGTGGGGGTTTCGTGCCCCTCTGGCTGAAGGTAGCGAGTATCGACGATATGCGTTAAGTCAATCGTAGGGAGATAAGTCTCAACGAGCTTCGTACCGAACTCGTTGTTCATAAAGCTGTTCGCGGTTATCTGTCCCGTGAACGCTGCACTCGTATGTGAGTCAATTCCTAACTTATTAATGCGTTGCAAGAATGGTGCGGCGAGCGAGTATTGCTTGTGACAGACTTCCTTGTAGAGTCGGCGATAAGCTGCGTTCGCCGCCGGATCACTAACAACGATATAGGGTGGATTTGCGACGACGGCATGAAAGGTTCCTTCCTGCAAAATGCGTCTTAGATTCTCGGCGTCTTCGGTGCGGAAATAGTGCGACTCGTCCGTCCAGTCGCCCAGCGTCTGTTGCCGCTCGACGCCGTGATACAGCGAATCGCCACACGCGAGATTCATTGCAAACGCGGGAGCATCCGCCAGACGCTTCACACCGCAGGCCGCCAGCGCCGCCAGCAGCAGACGAAACCGGGCGATCGCAATCGCAAACGGGTTGATATCCACTCCGTGAATTGAATCCAGCGTTCGCTGCACCAGCACCCGTACGTTCGTCCCCGGCTCTTCCTGATTCCAGTGGTCGAGGATTCGGGGGAATGATCCCAGCAGAAAGTGGCCACTGCCACAGGCGGGGTCGATCATCTTGAACTCGGTCAGGCCGAACTCGTCCAGAGCCGGTTCGAGGGTGCGGTCGAGGATGAACTCCTCGACGAACTCAGGCGTCTGCAGCAGCGCGTACTTCTTGCGGGCGGCTTCGGACAGGTCCTGATACAGATCGCCCAGGAAGCGGGTGTTCCAATCAGGATCGGTGAAGTCATGCACAAGCTGCCCGGTGCCGGCATCGATCTTCTGGAAGAACGTCAGCAGCTCGCCCGCCGCGTCCGGTCCCAGCCAGTTGGGCAGCGAGTTCAACGGGTTGTGCTCGCCGAACACGTCCGCTGTCGCCGGCAGCTTCGCCAGCCCGGCAAACACGTCGAGGAGGTAGTCGCGGTCCGTGTGTTTCGGATGCTGGCCGAAATAAAGTTCACGCTCATCCCGAGCCCGGCTGAGCCGACTGCTGGCGGGATTGTCGACATCCTGAGGCCCGCTGATACGCGGCGGATCAACCAGCCCGTTGTCTTCCAGAAACCGGGCAAACACCGCACTGAGCACCCACGCGGCCGCGACCTGCGTGATGAAGTCATCGACCCACTGCTTCTGAGTCTGCGCGGTGCGTTCGGATTCCTTCGCCTGCTGATACTCGCGCAGCAGCCACTCGCGGACTTCGGGCACATCATCCGAGTCACTGCGGTCCAGCAAATCAGCTTCCAGCCGCTTCAACAGCGACTGCAGGTCAGAAAGAAGAGCAATACGGTCGATCATGATGTGGGACTTTCAGCAGTCAGCGGTTGTTTTCCTCGATGCTCATTCCTGATCCAGCCGACCGGGATGCGGGAGCACTGAGCCGGGCTGATCATGGGGATGGCTTTGCCGTCGATCGTGGCGTGCTGTTCGTCGGGGATCAGCAGCCACAGACCGGGGATGCCGCCTTTGCGGCCCACCTGGTCCCGCAGTCGCTGCAGTAGTGACATCTGCTCGTAGCGAGCCAGCAGGCCCGGGTAGATCATCAGCATCGTGCGGTCAGACGCGGCCAGTTGCTGCTCGACCAACGGCATCGCTCGACCGAGCAGCAGCAGCAGTCGGTCCCAGTCGCCTTTCCCGGGAGCGGCGTCCGTCGCCAGGACCAGGTCCCACTTCACTTTCGCCTTCTCGGCGACCTCGCGGAGCGCTTCGATCAGCAGACCTTCGAAGTCCACCAGTTGCACCGGGAAGCGTCGGGACACTTCCTCTGCTGCCTGTTGATAGTCGCGGGGATTGACCAGCAGCGTCAGAAACGCACCCTCGCGAATGCCTCGGTCCAGCTTCTCTTCAAACTGACGGGCGTCCGCGATCTCAGGCGTATCGTCTCCTATTGCCACTGCCCGGTCTGACGTGCGTGCTGTCGAGTTACGCGGAGGTGTCTCGCTGGCACTGGTGAACGTGACGATGTCCTTCTGCCGACTGACGTAACAGCCTCCGTCGCCAGCCAGCGCGTCCCACTCAAACTGGAATCCAGCGTCCAGCAACAGACGCTCCAGTTCCGGATGACCGGGCAGAGACTCTGCTTCGGGATACCGGCCTCGAACTCGTGAGTGAACCTGATCGACGGTCAGACGCGGGACTCCGTACAAGGCCCCCTGCGACAGCTTCAACGCCCGGTCGGCAGCAAGCCCTCGCGGATACAGTTCCTGCCGACTGGAGACCGCCGCCTTCAGCGACACGGCAGACGCCAGCCGCAACAGTCGCGTGTCGCTGACGGAAGCCAGTTGTGGGGGAACGGGAACGTCACGCAGCCGAGCGAGTGCCCGGGCAGGAGCGACCAGCGGGTCTTCGTCCGCGATCTGATCCGCCTCGTCACCCAGCCGCAGCGCTGCGTCGGCGAGTTCCGAATCGAGAGCAATGAGGACTCGCCCCTGACTGCGACGCACCAGGAATCGCGGGTCCGTCAGCGTCCGCTCAACCTCGACGCAAACGCGCGTCAGAGCGGCGGCCAGCCGAGACCGCTGCGGCTCGTCCTGCGTCGAACCACGAGCGACCAGCAGAGCCTCTGCCAGCTCAGCAGCGGACATCACGCCTCCCGCCGTCGTCACGATGTTCGCCACATCGGACCGCAACGCCGTAACCGCAGCATCCTTCGTCCAGCGAGTCTGAAACTTGCCGACCAGTTGCCCGATGCGGCCACGCGTGACGCCCACGACAGGAGCCACTTCGGTCTGACTCGGCCAGGCTTCTGTGAGCCGGTCGTCCAGCCCGAGCAGCGCCAGCAACGTCGCCCGTGACGAGTCGCCTTCTTTTGCTCCGGTTTTCGTCACTCGCTGAGCCAGCAGGTCCACGCTGAGGCTGCCGACGTCCGTGACTTCCGTTTCGACGACTTCTTCCTCGACTTCCGGCACGTCGGACTGCTGCGGGCGTCCGAGACGTTCACGCAGGATGCGGACGACGTCCAGGATTTCGCGTCGCGTCTTGTTGCCGACGCCCCGCAGCTTCATCAGGCGTCGCACGGGAACGGTCAGCAGGTCTTCGACGGTCAGCACGTTGGCCTTATCGAGTGCGTTGGTCGTCCGTGTGCCCAGGCCGAGTTCCGGAATCTGCGTGTCGAACGTCGCCGAATCCAGCAGGGCTCGCAGATCGGTGTCATCGTCGTGGTCCGACAGCGGCGATGAGTCCTCGATGCCGATGAAGCAGTCTCGCCACGCGTCGCGCATCTGTTCGGCATTGTCGAAGCGCTGCTGCGGGTCTCGCTGAAAGGCTCGAACAAAGAACGCGGTCAGCGGCTCCCGCAGTGACGGATCGAATCGGTCGCCGTCGATCGTCGCCTCGTCTTTAGTGAGCGACGGCAGACTGGCTCCGTCACCCCACTTCGGCAGAATCCCCGGCCCTGCCGCCAGTTCGTACAGCGTCGCGGCGGCGGCGTAGCGTTCGGCGTGCAGGTCCCAGCGTTTGTTCTTGCGCAGCGGCAGCATGGGGTCGATGTAGCCGTTCGTGCCAGCCCGGAGCGACTCGGTCGAAGATCGTGACAGCGAGAAGTCAAACAGCACCAGGTGCAGCTTCTGGCCGCGTTTGATCTGACCAATGGCGATGTTGTCCGGCTTGAGGTCGCGATGCGGGATGCCGGCTTCCTCTTCCAGATACCGCACGACGTCCAGCAGGTCGTTACCGAATCGCTGCAGCAGATCAACATGCAGACGACCTTCGCTCCGCAGCCGGTCCCGCAGTGTCTCGATCGTGCGTTTCTCGCGTTCGGCGAAGACGGGACGCATCAGGAAGCCGAAGTGGTCGCCAATCTCGACGGTTCCGCACTGCACGACGATGTGGTTGTGATGCAGCCGCGACAGCACATCGACTTCATCCTTCAGCCGGGCATTGTGCTCGGGATCGCTGGCCGCCTTCAGCACGAACTCTTCGCCATCCCGCTCGACCAGCAGCACGATTGAGCAACTGCCGCGACCCAGTCGTTTAATCACTCGCAGGCCACCCGGCAGGATGTCGTCTTTGCGGGCCTGATTCGGGTCTTCGACCGAGTGTTCGGCATCGGGAGCTGTGGCTTCGTCTTCGACCTTTTCGAGCAGCGTCAGGAACTCGTCCGCTGTGTCGAGCCGCAAGCCGACGTCCGCGTGAGTGCTCCACTGAATGAGTTCCTGCAGGTTCTCACCGGCTCCGTTCAGCACCGAGCTGATCTGCAGACCGTTGGTCTCGTGCAGCCGATTGCTCAGTTCCAGACCGTTGGCTGCGGGTGGTTGCCCTGTGAAGACGTGCCACGCAATTGCCCCCAGCGAGAACACATCGAGGTGCTCGCCGGTGTTGTCTTCCCCGGACATCGCCTCGGGTGCGATGTACGCGGTACTGACATCTTCCACGAGCCGGTCCACATGCGACGTCGCCGTGACACCTCGGGATTCGTCGGTTGTGGATGACGGATCGCGATAGCCGACCTGCCAGTTGAAGACTTTGAGCTGCAGCCGACTTCCTGCGCCTTCACTGACCAGCACGCTCTGAGGCGACAGGGCACGATGCACGACTCGCCGCTGATGGGCGAATCGGACGACCTCGGCGAGTTGCCGGACCAGGTCCAGCCGCTCGTCCAGCCCGAGTCGCTCGTGCCGTTCGGCCAGGAAATGATCCAGCCGCATCATCAAGGGATCATGCTCGAAGATCAGAGCAGGACCGAGTTCGTGCTGCGTGTATCCCTCGCGGCGAAGAATGCCCGGATGCTGCAGCGACTCCAGCAGCTCGGCCTCGCGATGAGCCGCACGTTCGATGGTGTCGCGTTCGTCCTGACTGGCTCCCGTTCGGACGTTGTAGATGCGGACGCGACGGCGAATGCTCTTCAGAGTTGTATGTGTCGCCTGCCAGTCCTGGTAACCGGGACCTTCGTTGATCAGGTGGTCGAGCACATAGTCGCTGACCTTGCGGCTGCGCTGGGAGGGCCGAATCCCCGCCTGATCCATCGCCTGCGTGACGATGCGACAGGCAGGCTTGTCGTATCGGTCAGAGAGGTGTTGCCTCAGGCCGGGACATTCGCGACGTCGAATCAGCCCCATAACACCCGAGCGGTGCTCGGTGTCCCGCAGTACGACGTTGTGGGCTGCGGTGTCCACCAGATCGCATTGCAGGTCCGGTGCCGAGCAGAAGACAACCGCATCGACCCAGGAAATACTGCCGTGCTTCTTCGCTGCCTTCTGCCGGCTCAGCAGCGACCGCAGCTTCTTCGCTTTCGAGTTGGCCAGAAACAGAGGGTTGTCGACCGTGGCCGTTGGCTTGCCGTCGGTCTCCCATCGCCAGGTCCCCGCATCGCCGCGCAGGCGTCCCGGTCGGCTCTTGATCTCGATCAGGAAGAAGCCCTGAGGCGTAAAAACCAGCAGGTCGACTTCGTTGATGCTGCCATCGTCGCCGATGAACTCGAAGTTGGCCCATGCCCGGTAAGGCTCGTGCGAGGGAAACTGCGTGCGGACAAATTCAAGAGCTTCCCGTTCCCACGGAAAACCTGACTCGGTGTGGACAATCCAGTTTTTCGCCCGCTTCGACTGTGCCATTCGCTGGTCCGCGACAAGTCGCCTGATTTCAGGCGTGCATTAATGTTCTGGTCATGTTCTCAATAACTGCGCCACGATTCGCCTGAAGAATCGTCAGCGTGGTTTGCGACGAGTCGTCGAAACTGACGCCTCGATTTCCTGAAGGATGTGCTCAACATCCTCAGGTTTGAACAGCCGGTAGTTGTTCACCGGATGCCGATACTCGGGAATCTTTCCGGACGCTCCCCAGGCCCTCAGAGTGTTGGGAGCGATCCCCAGTCTCGCAGCCGCCTGTTTGACGGTCAGATACTGCTCGCGAACGCTCATGGTTCTCGAAATCTCCTCGGATATGGCTCAGGAATTGTGCTCCATCAGCATTGCAGAACCTTACCAATGCTTCAGTAGACAAACAAATCAGTTCAGAAGCCGCCTGCGGTGTGACGGGAGGCACCTGGACGCCTTCCTGCTAAATTCTGCCGCGAAACGGGGCATAGTTAGTTGGGGAGGCTGCCTACTCATCAGGGACACCGTTTCTGTGGTGATTTGCAGTCTCAGGCCAGTATTTGCACTCGTTTCCGGGAGGCTTGTCTTGTCACACATTGTGGAGATCAGAACTGAAGTACGGGACGCCGCCGGTGTCCGTGCGGCCTGCGATCGGCTGCGACTGGAGCCGCCGGTTGAGGGTAAGTCGAAACTCTTCAGTCGCGAGGTGGAAGGCCTGGCAGTCCGGCTACAGGATTGGCGGTATCCAGTGGTCTTCCAGACAGCCACTGGCGAAGCCCAGTTCGACAACTACGGCGGTCGGTGGGGTGATCAGTCTCGGCTGGATCAGTTTCTGCAGGCTTATGCCGTTGAGCAGACGAAGATTGAGGCTCGTCGAAAGGGGCACTCAGTCACGGAGCAGAGCCTGGCCGACGGTGCGATCAAGCTGACCGTGCAGGTGGGAGGTGCCGTATGACCGGGACCTCATCGAAGACCATCGAAATCATCGTGAAGTCCGACGGCTCGACGTCGCTTGAGACGAAGGGCTTTGCCGACAGCGAATGTCGGGTAGCCAGTGAGTTCATCGAGAAGGCACTCGGCTCACGAGCCTCTGAGCAGTTGACATCGGAGTTCCATCAGAGCGTGGCCGGCACTCAGCAGACCACGCAGCAGCGGTAACCGAGCCATGTCGGAATACCGCGTTCACCTCACCCGGACTGTTTGCGTCCACAGGATTGTTTGACGTCGTCGCTGATGACGAACACCAAGTCCGTCGAGCTGCACTGCGTGGCGATGATGGCTCCAACAACTGCGATGAATCGGCAGCCCGTCGCCGCGTTGTGAGCGTCGAACAGACTGCTTCTGCCGAATCGCCCGCTGCGGACGTGTGATCCGCAGCCAACTCGCTCACGACTGTGTCGTTTGGAGCGATCTCTCTACTTACCCATCAGAACACCAACCATTGGGAGACTTGTATGACGCTCAAAGAGCGCCTTGCGGAGTACGTGCGCGCGTGCTTCACCGGGCTGTGGATTGAATCTCATGAACATGAGGATGCGCTGCGGGAGATGGCTCAGCTATGTGCTGAGCAGGACTGGCAGCTCATGACCTGGAACATCGACGCGGGGCTGTCAGCAAGTGGGCAGTCCGATGACGTCGAGCAATCGGCGTCCGACCCGCTGGCTGCGATCCGCACGTTGCGGTCGGCTTCTGGCGATACGGCGACGCTGCTGGTGCTGTCGAACTTTCACCGGTTCCTGAACAGTGCCGAGATTGTGCAGGCTCTGGCCGAGCAGCTTGTGGCCGGGAAGCAGACAAGGACGTTCGTCGTCGTGCTCTCGCCGGTCGTCGCCATTCCGGTGGAACTCGAAAAATTGTTCGTGGTGGTCGAGCACCTGCTGCCAAACCGTGAGCAACTGCACGACATCGCGACGGGGATTGCTGCCGAAGACGGTGAGCTGCCAACCGGCACAGAACTCGACACCGTGCTGGATGCGGCCTGCGGGTTGACGCGGTACGAGGCCGAGAACGCGTTCAGCCTTTCGCTGGTCAGGCACAACCGCATTACCAGTGAGGCGGTGTGGGAACTGAAGTCCGGGATGTTGAAGAAGTCGGGACTGCTGGAGCTGCATCGTGGGCAGGATGATTTCGAGGCGCTCGGCGGACTCAACTCGCTGAAGTCGTTCTGCAAGCGGTCGCTGCTGCAGCCGGGACGAGGAAATCCGTTGAAGCGTCCTCGTGGCGCGTTACTGCTGGGAGTTCCCGGCACCGGCAAGTCGGCGTTTGCCAAAGCACTTGGTCGAGAGACCGGTCGTCCCGCGTTGATCCTCGACGTGGGTGCGATGATGGGGTCGCTCGTGGGGCAAACCGAAAACAACATTCGGCAGGCTCTGCGCATCGCCGACGCGATGGCTCCGTGCATCCTGTTTGTGGACGAGATCGAAAAGGGGCTCAGCGGTGTGGCGAGTTCCGGGCAGACTGATTCCGGTGTGTCGGCGCGGCTGTTCTCGTCACTGCTGACGTGGCTCAACGACCACACTTCTGACGTCTACTTCATTGCCACCAGCAACGACATCTCGAAGCTGCCGCCGGAGTTCTCAAGGTCCGAGCGCTTCGACGGCATCTTCTTTCTCGACCTGCCCACCGATACCGAGAAGGCGGCGATCTGGCAGCTCTACCTCCAGCAGTTCGAGCTGGATAGCGACCAGCTACTGCCGCCCGACGACAAATGGACGGGAGCGGAAATTCGCTCGTGCTGCCGTCTGGCGGCGCTGCTCGACATTCCACTGACGCAGGCGGCGAGCAACATCGTCCCCGTGGCCGTTACGGCGGCGGAATCGGTCGATCGACTCCGGCAATGGTCCGACGGTCGCTGCCTGTCGGCTCACGAAGCCGGCATCTACTCCTGCGAGCCGTCTCGCAAGCCTGGACGTCGCCGTTCGGTAACACGCCGTGATTCCCTCAACTGACCGCTCACCGTTGTGCGCGGTAACACATCCATCCCACTCTCTAATCAGGAGACATCCTGCCCATGACAAAGCTCACCGACGGTGGGATCGCATTTGACGAACTGTTGTCCAACATTGAGAAACGCCGTGAACAGGGACGACAGAAAGCACTCGCCACACTGGCTGCAGCCTTCACGCAACTGGCGAGTCTTGGAGCCGATCGCGTGGTAGTCACGTACGACGGCTATGGCGACTCCGGCTGCGTCGAGAGCGTGAAAGCCTACTCTGACGAGAGCGAAGTCGAACTCGATGCCGGGCTGAATGAGCAGCTCGCTGCCGTCGCTGAGCAGATTCTGCCGCTTGGCTGGGAGAACGACGCCGGTGCGTTTGGCGAACTGATTCTGCACGTGGCTGATCGTCGCGTCGTGCGCGAGCACAACTGGAGAATTGAATCTTGTGATTACTCAGAAGAGGAGTGGCAACTTTGAATCCCTGGCATCATGCCCAATCGAGTGCCGCCCGTTACGGTGGCGAACCTGATGACTATCTCGAACTGCACCAGTGGTTCGATGAATCCAAAGCGTTTCTGCCCGACCTGCGGCACCGGGCATTGCGACACCACGCCGAAGGCATCTTTCTGGCCGAGCGTTTGTTCGGACCGGTAATCCGCAACTCGTCCGGTCGCGACGTGCCAACCCGCTTTATTGGCGAGCAGCACGTCAAGGAAGACCTCGGCCGCATTCCCACGGTTCAGGACTGGCTTTCGCAGCTGGTTCCGGCTCCGTGGATGCTCCGTTCGGGCGAGTGCCCGGACGTGGTGGATGCCGAAGAGCCATCGACTTCTCAACTGCCGAAGCCTGCGACACCAGTTGAGTGTGTCTCGAACTGACGCACGCAATGACGTTTGCACTGCTTACTGAATCTCTAACCCGGCCTGCGTTGATTCGCAGGCCACAGGAGTATTTTGCCCATGACCACACTTCTCGACGTGCCCGAAACGGATATCGGCACAGACGCTGCGCATCGGATGCGCACCACAATGACAGCCGCCCGACTCAGCTTCACCTGGTTCGGCGTCCGCAAAAGTCTCACCAAAGAACAGAAGGAACAAGCCGCAGATTCGTTCGGAGCGGAAGGCCAATTTCTGTCGGCTGGTAAGAAGCTGATTGACACGCAGCATCCAAAGTTTCGGGCTGTCACAGCGGTCCGGTCTCGCACGATGAACTACTGGAAGGGACTCAGTCTGCCGTACCCCGAAACCGGCATTCGGCTCATCAAGCAGGATGCCATCGACGAGTTCGCTCGCCACATGGGGAGGCTGCGACAGGAACTGGAAGATGCTGTCGTCCTGCTCGATGAACACTACGACGAATTGACCCAGGCAGCCCGGCAACGACTGGGAAGTCTCTACTCTGCTGCGGACTACCCGACCTCGTTGCAGGGGTTGTTTTCGGTGGATTGGGATTTCCCATCGGTCGAGCCGCCGGAGTACCTGCGGCGTCTCAATCCGGAACTTTACGAGCAGGAATGCGAACGGGTGCGGAGTCGCTTCGACGAAGCCGTCCGGCTTGCTGAGACGGCCTTCACGGACGAGTTCGCTCAACTGGTCTCGCATCTGTGTGAGCGGCTCAACGGCGAAGCTGGAGGCCGTCAGAAGGTCTTCCGGAATTCGGCGGTGGACAACCTGCGGGACTTTTTCGAGCGGTTCCGGTCGCTCAACGTCGGGACTAACGTTGAGCTGGATCGACTGGTTGTTCAGGCTCAACAGGTTGTCAGTGGAGTGCGGCCGCAGAGTCTGCGGGACAATTCGGAGCTGCGGCAGAACGTCGCGACCAAACTGTCTGGTGTGCAGTCGGTGCTGGACGGCCTGCTGGTCGACCGTCCCCGCCGCAACATCATCCGCAAGCCTCGCTGACGGAGCCCGCCATGCAGCTTATTATTGGCTCCGACGGTTCCGCACGGTGTCTCTATGGTGAAGACATCGACCTTGGGGCACTTGGAACACTCACCATCTCACGAGCCTCCCACGTTGAACCGGACGACTCCGGTCAGTGGTTCGCATCAATGATCGACGGGCCGGTGCTTGGCCCTTTTGTGCGGCGCAGTGACGCACTGCAGGCGGAAGCCGATTGGCTCCACACAAACCGCCTTGCCTCTGCACCTGCTGCGACGTGATCTGACTTCGTCGGCGATATCCACGCCGAACTGCTTGCGCCCTTCGTGGGCGGTTGTGCCTTTACCACGACCGCCTCGGTGCTCGGGGCGGTCGTCTCTTTTCCAGATATCTACTCGGAGAATGCGATGACCCAGAACGAACTCAACCGCGCTGTCGCCTGCGCCACCGGCGAAACCGTCAGCGAAATCTCTTCCCGTGGCTTCAGCTCGTTGCCTGATGACCCATACGACTGCGGCCTCGAACCGATCGACTGGGACTGGCTCGATCAGTCCCGCAGCGTGGCGGTATTGCCGTCACGCAATCTCCCCCGTGTGCCCCGGTGATGACTGGCGTACCTGTCACCGGCCTTTTCCCAACACAAGGAGAGCTGCTTGATTCCCATCACGCGAAAACTTGTCAAGACCCTACGCAGCGTGTTTCGTGCTGCGTTGGGTCTGTCGGCCCAGTCGAACGGGACGCCGCTGCATGTGAAGACCGGACCAGACGGTCTGGTTATCTCGGCGGCCATGTTCGGGCTGGGGATTCGATACCGCCTCGACGGCTCGTACCCTGAACACGAATTCTGGCTGCCCTTCGAATTCCTCAAGCAAGTCGAGGGAAACCGGAACGATGCCGTTCTGATCGATCCCAAACCTGGCGGTGTCGATATCCAATGGGTCGTCGACAGTGTGCCGCAAACAAGAACCTTTCACGTTGAGAATGCTCCAGACGCGATCACACTTCCGGAAGTCGACTTCACCGACAATCCACCGGAGCAGCTCGTCGCCTTGTCGGAAGCAGCTCGAACTTGCGATCACAATCAGCACCGCTTCGCGCTGGGCTGCATTCAGCTTCGTGGCGAGACGGGTGAGGTTGCCGCCACGGACAGTCATCAACTTCTGATAGAGGGCGGTTTTCAATTTCCGTGGGACGACAACGTGCTGATCCCCGGCGGCAAGCTGTTCACTCACCGCGAATTCCGGACGGATGATACCTTTGGAATCGGACGAGCTGACGACGTCGTTTCTGTCAGAGTCGGGGCATGGACAGCGTGGATGTCGATCGAAAAGGAACGGCGTTTCCCTGAGATCGACCACGCCATCCCGAACATCGACGCCGCTATCGGCACAGTCAGCATTCCCCAAAGCGATGGCGACTTTCTGGCCCGAGTCGTCAAGCAACTTCCTGCCAACGATGAACAGCACTCGCCGGTTACCGTCGATCTCAACGGCAGCATCGCGGTCCGTGCTGTTACCGCTGGAGCAAAGATTCCCACAGAACTGGTGCTGACACAGTCCAGCCGCACGGGCGATCCCGTCCGCTTCTGTACCAACCGCAAACTGCTCGCTCGGGCAATGCAGCTTGGTTTCGACGCGCTGCACGTATTCGGTCCGGACAGTCCCGTTCTGTGCATTCGGGGCGAGCGAAAATACGTCTGGATGCTGCTCGGCGAAGAGGGGGCCGTCAAACCATCGAAACAGGCGATCCGTATCGAGTCGGCTGCGACGGCTGCCCAAACTACCGAAACCTCAACGACCGCAATCCCAAACTCAACAAGGAAACCAACACCCATGAAACCCGCAAAGCAAACGCGAAGCACTACGCCGGCACCGGACACACAGCCCGACAACTCTCCATCGCTCATCGATCGCGCCGAGTCGTTGCGACAGTCGCTCCAGACGGCTCTGGCCGATACTCGGAACCTGATCACGACGCTCAAACAACAGCAGAAGGCATCGCGTTCGGTTCAGTCAGCGCTGAAGTCGCTACGACAACTCGAAACGATCGAAGTCTGACAGCCTACGACGACCACTGCCCCAAACTTCAACCTCAACAGGAGGGACTTCATGCCGATGAAACTGAACGTGGGCCTCAGCCGGAAAGTCGGCGAACCCAACTACGGATCACGCGGAGCCAGCGTGAACCTGGAACTCGAACTCGATAATTCACTGGTCGAGCAGCCGGAGCGTCTCCGTGACCGCATCCGGCAGCTCTATCAACTGGCCAAGGCATCCGTCGACGAAGAATTAAACGGAGCCGGCCAGCAGCCTGCTGTGAGTAACGGTCAAGGAAACAATCGCAACCATGACCAGAACAACGGTCGGGGCCTTGACCAGTACCGCATGAACGGAAACGGTTCGAGCAACGGCAACGGTCGCTCAACCGACGGAGGCGGTCCACGGCAGGCAACCAGTTCCCAGGTCAAAGCCATCCACGCCATCGCAAGCCGCAACCGCATTGATGTGGGGAGGTTGGTGAAGGATCGATTCAACGTGCAGCGTCCCGACGATCTGTCGATTTCCGACGCCAGCACGCTGATCGATGAACTGAAGTCGGCACAGGCCGGAGCGTCACGATGATCGCGAGCGTCGATCAAAGAGGCTCACCGCTCAGTGTCGTCGGCAAGGAACGTGACTACATCTCGCATTCGGCCATCACGACTTACCAGCAGTGTCCACTGCGCTATCGGTTCAAGTACGTCGATGGCATCCCCGAGCGATTTGTTTCGTCGAATCTGATCTTTGGCGGCGCGATCCACTCAGCACTGGAGTTTCACTTCACCGAGCGGCTGTGTGGAAACGAGCCACCATCGCAGGACCAACTACTGGATGTATTTCAGGAAGCCTGGCGTGGGCGAGTTGTCGACTACGAAGACATTCGCTTCGGCAAGAGCGAGGACCACAACTCACTCAGTGCCCTTGCCGATCGGATGCTCACCGCCTACCGCGAAAGCCCTGACTTCACAACCAACGATACCGTCATTGGCATCGAAGAAGAGTTGCGCGGCGAACTGATCCCCGGCGTGCCAGACCTGCTCGCCCGCATAGACCTGCTTACGACTACCAGCGACGCGCTGGTCATTACCGACTTCAAAACAGCCCGCAGTCGCTGGTCTCAGGGGCAGGCCGAAAACTCGTCGTCACAACTGCTGCTCTACAGCGAACTCGCCCGGCGTCTGCTTCCCGGTTGGAAAGTAAAGCTGCGTTTCCTCGTGCTGACCAAAACAAAGACGCCAAACGTCGAATCATTCGACGTCGCCGTCAGTCAGCACCGGGTTCATCGCATCACCAAAGCCGTCGAGCACACCTGGCGAGCCATCGAGGCCGGCCACTTCTACCCGGCCCCCAGCCCCATGAACTGTCCAACCTGCCCGTTCCGATCCGAGTGCAACGCCTGGACCGGCAACTGACTGTCGCACTCTCATCCAACCCCTCAACGGAGACACGACTTGCCATCAGCACGTCATAAGCTGAACGCCGCCTACATCCACGGTTCCCTGATCATCGCCGGCCTCCTCGGCGCGATCGGCCAATCCTGGAACGTCTTCATCCTCACCGCCGCCATCCTGACAGCAACATCAGCCCTCAGCGGCGAAATCCGCCTGAAACAACAGAACCGGCATCGATGAAGCCGGAGCTGCAAACGCTCGCCACGCACTTTTGCCGTGGCGGGCGTCATTCTCTTCAGAACGGAAAACCAAAGCATCATGCCTTCTTTTTAGCTATCAGGACTAGTGTTGACCGGGAGCTGACAATTCCGAACCTGGTTGCAATGATGTTGCTCTATACGAAAACACCAGTGTTACTTTGGCAGCAAGAGATAATTTGCCGTGGACCTTACAGATTTGAGCATTTCCAAGAACGCGCTCAAGGCAGCAATCCAAGATGGAGTCCACGACGCACAGGACTCTCGTGACTGCTCTGATTACGTCATTCCGTTCGGCCAACGATCATCTGAATTGTCAGACATCGACTCTGATGCCTCAAACGCCTTTCGGCTTCTTTCGATTGTCGCGACGTTGCGACTCGATCCAGATGACCCGGAAGACCCGTTTCAGCCTGGGATGGTCACTTCAGAATCCAGAACGGCCGTCGTTGACGACTTGCCACAACGTCTGCTTGATATTGTTGAGCAGAATGCTTCGGTCCCAAACGATCCTGATTTGCGCGCCCGGCTGTGCGACATCTGTTGGATTCGTCGTCGAAATCAGCATCTGGCAAACCAAGCCGTTCTGGCATACATAGAAGCCGGTAGGGTCATCCTCACATCAGACCACTCGTTGAACTGGGCAGAACGGTTTGAACGCGGGCTCCAGATCGCAAGAAGCCTGAATCAGGCCTCACTTCAGGATTCTGCAGAAGATGCCCTTCGCACGCTGGCCCTTCAGCAGGACACCGAAGCGCACGCTGTTGCAACAGCGATACAACTCCTGCATACGTACTCTCGCGACCTGGAACGAGCGATCGCGGATCGCGCCATCGAGATGTCCGAGCGTCCGGAATCAACTCTGATATGGCGGGAACGTTTCTATGGACTTGCTGCCAAGTGCTTTCGGCGATCGCGTCTGAAGGATGAATCACGCTCCGCCGCGATCAGTCATGCTGAATCATTCGTTTCGCAAGCTAGTGAGGTCCTGGAACGTCCGTATGGAGGACACGCTGTGGCGGCTCAATTTCTGGAAAGGGCCGTTCAGGCGTATCGGCAGATAGCTGGAACCGAGAACCGTCGTGACGAACTCCACCAGCAGTTGCTTCAACACCAGAAGCAGATGTCGCGGGAAATGTTCTCCAACAAAGCTGGTGGAACAGAAATCAGCGAGCACTTGCAGATAGCCAGTGACGAAGTTACCGGCAAGTCGTTCGCACAATCACTAAGGATTCTGGCACTTTCCGGCCGCAGCCCTGATCGAGGCGAACTTCGAAAGACCTCGACTGAACTTATTCGCGATTTCCCCCTTTCGTTCCTCTGGCCGTCGACAATTGTAAGCAGTACGGGAAAAACCATCGCCCAACACTCCGGTGTCTCTCCGAATTCCGACGCGCCAGATGATTCCGTTGTACTTCGGGAGATGCATTCGCTGGCGCGTCGACACAGGGATATCGCTGTTATCGGGCGCATCGATCCGATGCGACGGACGATCATTCGAGAACACGCAGTTAGAATCCACTCGTTTCTGGACGTTGTGCAATTCAATCCGTTGATCCCACATGGACGCGAGTATTTATTCGCCCGCGGACTTTGCGCGGGAATGCACGGGGACTTCCTGCTCGCGCTGCACCTGTTGGTTCCTCAACTCGAACATGCGATTCGGCACGTGTTGGAGTCACAAGAAGTAATTGTCTCAAGTCTTCGTTCTAACGGCATTCAACAAGAGCATTTGCTCGGTCGGCTGTTCAACAGTTTTGAAGCTGAGTTAGATGCAGTGTTCGGCCCGGACACGATATTCGACCTTCGCGGCCTGCTTGTCATTCAGGAGTCCTGCAATGTTCGAAATCTTCTCGCGCATGGGTTACTGGAAGCTGAGGCCTTCCATAGCCCAACGGCAGTTTACACCTGGTGGCTGATCTTGCGTCTGGTCGTGATAGGACACGTTAGAGGCAAGGACTCTCGCAATGCAGACGATGAAATCGGCCTTTGAATTACGAGTAGCATCATTTTCTTACTTTGCTAACTGACAATTGTGCGCGACTAAGTCCTGGCAAGAATATCTTGATGGAGATGGCACACATGACTTTGTTTTCACGTCGGCATAGTCCAGAGGCTGACACCTACCGATACCAAATCCCAGAACCCGTCCGGAATCGATTGTTCCACACAATTCGAGGGTGTTTGGAATCCCGAGGCCAGAATCATGGCATTGGGGATGTCCTCGACGAAATGCACGACAAGATTCTTCAGAGACTGGGAGGGTTTCACCAATCATCCTATGAGGCTGCAAGAATCAGTGATAATCCTGTCGTTGAACATTTCTTTCGATGCAAGGATGAAGAATTGATCGACTTCCTGCAGATGTGCTTCGAGACACAGTGGCATCTTGGAGGACAACCAACGGTCGAAGCCATCAACAAGGTTCTTGAAGAGGAAAACATCGGATACGAGTTAACGCCATATACCGAGACTCAAACCGAAGGAGCGACGCTGTTCGGGCACTTCAACCCAAAGGGTAAGACTATCCGCCCACACCTGCCCAAAGTTGTGAGGAAGGACGAAAAAACACTACACGCGAAAGCTGTGAAGCCGTGCCTTGAAGTCCTGAGCGATCAACGGTTTTCGACGCCAAGTGCAGAACTGCTGGGAGCGTTCGATGAATACCGGCAGGGCAAGTTCGGAGATGCAGTGACCGACGCAGGATCGGCCTTTGAAAGTGTGTTGAAGATCATATGCACAGAGAAAGGCTGGCCGTATGACAAAGAACGAGATACGTGCTCAAAACTGCTTGAAGTTTGTCGTCAGCATGGCCTGTTTCATCCGTTCTACAAGCCAATCCTGGAAGGCGTGGCCACGATCCGCAACAAGGTGGGTGATGCACACGGAAAGGGGCCAGTTGCAGAATACCCGGCAACAAAAGAACTGGCCGACCACATGCTCTACACAGTCTGCAACAATATCAACCTGGCAATTTCTTTGGCAAATTTGTGAGGCCTAGCATCTTGCAAATTGCAATGCAGCCGGCCACGCGGCTGCCGAGGTGGCAGATTCGTCGGTTAGATCAAGATGATACTCTGAACAAACAACGTTTGTGTCGGTCGGTGACCAGGATGTCTGCCAAGCTTACCACTTCATCAACGGTCTCCGATCAGGTTGGCATCGCTTCAGGATTCACTGGTTAGTTGAATGAACTCGAATTGGGAAATTATCAGGACACGCTGGCCAACGTATCGGGTCGGAGACAGCGATGCGTCGCTTGTCGACGTGTCGGATTGCGTGTTTCTTGGCGAAGGCAGGCACGAATTCGCCGTCTACTCATTTGGTCGATATCTGCGTTGTGCTCAACGGCGACCTGAGTTCGAGTGCCCAGTCGGAATTCAGTTCGGAATCCATTTTCCGGACTACGTGCCCGAAGAATCGCCGGCAATCGGGCACTTGCGAACTCGATTCAGCAATGACACCACCGGGCTGGTTGAACCGGTGAAGTTGCTGGCGATCGTCGCTACAGACAACGGCCCTGAATTCTGGAGTCGATTGTGGCAGAGACTGGAAAAGTTCGATCGACTGGACAGTGGGCTGATTGAAGCTGAGCGGTGGCTAAGAGCCGACGTCACGGAACTTCTCGATGCAGTCGGCGAGGTATGTTTGATGCCGCTGCCTCCGTTTCAAGTCATGTCACGATCTGGTGGCAGCAGCGTCTCGATTTCGCTGGCCGATATTCCTGAGCCGCAGTTTGCGGGATACTACCCCGGTGAGGATGAACTCAGTCCTCTGCGCACTGGCCGCTGGGCGTACGACCTGAAGAAGTCGATCAAGAATGACGGTAGAGGTCGGCAGGAGAGCCGCGAACGAGTGGTACTGACAGAAGACCTTCGTCGCGTTGATGATTCGCTGTTCAAAGGGCAGCTCGGCTGGACCGATCCGGACCGGGGATTCTCGATCAAGAAAGGCGGAAGCAGTCTTCAGGTGGCGGTCACGTTTGACTCGGATGTGCAGCTCAACGTCAACGTCTACTGGATCGATTTCATCAGAGAAGACGCCGCAGCCGCGCTCTCTCAAAAAATGATTGATCACTTTCGTGGGACACCGTTCGATGCGGATACGTCGGTAGCCGGCACATGGACCCGAGACTTCCCGTTTTACATCCCCGCTGAGACTCGGATCATCGGTCGCGGGCTGGACGAAGTTTATGCCTACACCTTCCGCAGTTGCGTCGAACGAGCCGCTGAATCCGGACATTCCAACTATCCGATGAAAATCGGGTACACCAGTGGCGTAGACGGTGCTTTACAGCGAATTGTCGGCCAGTTCCCGGCAGCAATCGCAGATGACGCGCGGCTTCAGTTCATCGGCAGGTGCAGCGAGGGCCGGAAAGTCGAAGGGAAGATTCAAAAGCACATCAGAGATTCAGGACGAAAACTCAATTCTCCGGGGCGGGAATGGTTCTCCACGACAGTTGATGAAGTTGAGGCCCTGTTCAAGCAACACGCCGATTGACCGCGTCCAGCGACGTACAAGTTCGCACGGACCGAGTGCTCGATGTGCGTCGCTAATGCTAAGAAGAGCCGATTGCTCCAAGGGTGTCATAGTCATGACTTCGGGTTCCGGTAGTCGATTCCGATGACGGTGACGGCATTCACTGCTGGGCTGCATTCTACCAGCCCGTCCGCAATGGACTGAAGGTCTGAGACCAGTTCGGAGAAGGTCAGTAACTCCCCCGTGTCTTTCTTCCAGTGTTCTTTCTTAGCGGCATCGGCGTAGCCGAGCAGGAAGAAGCCGTAGCGATTGTCGCGTGCTCGGAGGTACTGCCCGAAAAGCTGATTCTCAAGACGCTCAACAAGCTTGTTGTAAGACCAATTTTCAGCCCATTTCACCTCAATGGGAACCGGAGGAAGTCCAGGGTGCTCGGTGCGCACGTCCGGGCGTTCCGCCTGATCAATTTCCACTTCAAGCGTCGTGACATACCGACCCCTCGAATGGTCACTGAGATTTCGTGCGATCCAGCGACACAGTGCCTTCTCATCGTGATCGGCGCGTACTTCGTCACGGAGACTGTTGTCGGATTCTTCGACGTCATATCGAAGCTGAGTCAGTCGCCGTCGAGTAATCAGGTAGAGTTCTTCCCCCGATTTCGGCTCAGTTTCGAATTCCGTGGCGAAATTAACGACGTCCGATTCCTTCCAAGGGGCACTGGCAGCGTCGATGCGACGTCTTCGTGCGATCAAATCAAGGACATAGTCTCGGTAGTTACTCAACTCGGATTCATTGAGGAGAGATCGAAGGACTGACGGTGTTTCGCTGCTTTCATTGTTGGCAAGTTGTGTGATCAATGAGTCACGGAATCGTTGGGCGTGATCACGACTCGTCGGCGAATACGCTCCTTGCCGTTTGATGTCGTCAACAGTCTTGATGAGGCGATGGCATTGCAAAAGCAGCCGTTTCATCTGCTCCGGGGACCAAGGTTGCGCGTGCCGGAACGACTGCGACCGGGAATTGATGTCTTCACCGCTCAGTGTCGCAACGAATTCCAGAGTAGTTTCGCGATCGCGGGCGTCAAGGGGTGACAGGCTTTCAAGGCGGCTCAGCGCGCTGGACGGGTTCAGCTGAATTTCAGCTACACACCAATGCGTAAAGCGGGCACCGTGCGTCGGGCAATTATTGAGTGTTCTCGTAGACAGTTCAGACAGTCGCTGAAGAACATCCGCTGGAGCGTCGACCAGACATTGCAGCACAAGCGACAACATTCGTGGATCGGATGGTTCCGATTTTTCAAGCAGTTCGACGATGTCGCCTGCGAGTAATTCGCGCAGAGTCGCTTCGCCCCATCGAATATCGTGCAGCACGCCGAATGAGACGTGATCGCCGGTCCAATTCCATTCACCAGAGACGGCCTGAGACAACACTCCGCGCACGATATCTGAGTGACACTCAACAAGTGGACTAAACCACTCGGGGAAGCCATTCAGTTCTGTCGCGGCATAGCGGATTGCCTTCTCAACATCCGACTCCGAAAGGGACACGATGTTGATCTCGCCGCTAACGATTCCCGTCGACAATCCTGAAAGCCCTGCGCGGTCGCCGGAAGTGTTGGTATTGGCCGCCTCTCTTTCATGAGGCAGATGTGGTTCGTAGTCCATCCACACCTGCCGGCATCCAGCACTGACCGCGTCTGCGATCCGTCGCCCGCGTTTTTTGCGAAGGCCGTCCCACGTCATGGGGGCAACGCGAGTTGACCCGTCGCCCTTGACGGCCTCTCGTGCCAGTTTGGACAGAACGTCAGCACGCTTCCCTGACCGGAGTAGTCGAAGGTGCATGTGCAGCCACAGCGTGTCTCTTAATTCTCCATAGCGCTGCTGCAGGGACCACCAGCGCCGACGCCACGTGTATCCATCCAGCAACTTCTGGCGGACAATCCCGTACCAGAAATGCTTTAGCCGCGAAAACCGTGCCTGGCGAAGTCGCTCGCCGAGCTGCTCGGTGAGCAGTTGATCCCCTGAAACGACAGATCGAACGCGTTTAGTTTGTGCCGCAAGCCGACCGTTTCGCTGCCAGATGTCGATCCATGTATTGAGGGCCATCTTCTTCCTCGTAGGGGAAGATTGTCGTTCAACATCGACCTGCAGCCAGTCCATGTCGGTCGCTGACGCTTCAAAGCCGCCGTGACCTCGAAAACCAAGAAACTGAAATGCCCGGCGAGGCTCACCTTCTCGCCGGTCCAAATGATCCTGGTACCGAAGCCAGAAATATTCCCGCCTTAGTTGTGGGTGTTGCTTTGTGTTTTCAACAAAGTCATCCGGTAGCGACGATATCCCGTTTGTGGATGCGCTGAACTCTTCGAGCCACGCCCAAACACGAGCGACGACCTCAAAATCTGTCGGGCTAAGTGTTGGCTCCCGAACGGCGTTACCAAGCAGAGGTGGGAACCACGGGCCAAGCCACTGAAACTCGACTGACAGCCTCAGCGGGATGTCGCTCAATGTTACCCGTGGCGTCTGTTCTGCCAGAGGCGCGAGAGCAAGCAGGAGATCGAGTGCATTTCGAGAGGTCAAACACTCTTCGAAATGCGAAACCAGCCAGTGCGATCTATCTGTCCGTTCTTCAGAATTCGATTTAGATTCGGTTTTGTCGACGAATGATGCCACGTCGTCAGCACTGGCTACGGTCGGAAACACCGCTTCGATCAGAATCCCAAGCAGCTTCTCGGGGATGCTTATCGCATCGCGGCCCCATTGAGCGAGCCGTTCCCGGTACAGATCGTCCGAGGCGTCGCGGATTGCAGCAATTGCTGACGTTCGCAGTTCAATACTCTCTGCAGAATCCGTAGCGAGAGTCAGCGCAGTCTCACTACATCTCGTGAGGCGACCGTGCCTCATTAACCGCAAAGCCAGCAAACGAGCGTCCAGTCCCAATGTAGAATCAGCCGCGATTCGATTCAAATCAGGGTCAAACGCGTTCTCGGCAAACCTCGCGAGGGACTCAGGATTAGTCGCTGTCCCTGAGTAGTCGCAGCCAGTGCATCGATCGATATACGCATCGAGTAGTTGCCGGCGGTAGTCGATCGGCAGGCATCCCGGATCGCCTTGTGAGAAGAATAGTTCGGGGGATGCTTTCAGCACCCACGTTCTGGCTTCCTGCGACAAATATGAGTCGCCACATGCGACCCACGCCAGCACTGATTCCATCTCTTCACGAACAACAAGACCATCTGGAAACTCAGCGCATAGCAACTCTTTCACCGTTTCGATTGGGCATCCCTGCGAGAACCGATCCTGTAACCACTGAGCTGCGAGGAAGTCACGCACACGTGGATCATGAAAGCGAATTGTGCCAAGAGACGCCCCGTCGAAAAGCGACCGTCCGAGCAGCGACTGAACTCTTGAAGGTGACCAATCGGTCGACAAGCATTTCACCGGGTCGACAACGCTACGTTCCCCGGCAGTTTCCGGATCGCGAACCAGCAACGCACGACGCCGTGTGAACACGACGGCAGCGGCGAGAGTGCGCGCACCGCCGAGAGCCTGTGTCGGTGTGAGTGGATCATTCTGCTCTCGATCAGGCGATTCGCGCAGACGCTCGGCAACGTCGTGTACCAGAACATCTGTCAGACTTTCGACTTCGATTCCGTCCTCGACCGATCTGGCATACCGAAGAGCATCAACAGGACGTCGGACGAACCCCCAGAGATGACGGTCATCGAACAGGCTCTTGATGCGCGACGCATTTTTGAAGCCGCAGCCATTGAGCAGACACAAGACCATTGACTCATCAAGTGGGAGAAGCCGGACGACGTGCAGCTTGTCGAATTCTTCGTCGGATGAATCACCGTCACCGGCTCGCGACTGCGGCATGTCAAGGCATCGGGCTACTCGCTCTGCGTCAGTGGCCGGGCTCCACTTACTAACCCGAGAACTCAACACGATCTTTGCTCGCCTGAGTCCGGTCGATGTGACGTCTTTTGCAAACTGTCGCAACGCGACTTCGAAATCGCCCGGCTTGACGAGTTTCGATTCATCAACAGAATCAAGAAAGAACACTGCGGCCTCGCCGAACTTGAACCATTCACTGAATCTCCGCTCATCAGACTCGGAAAGAACTTTCCGCAGTTCGTTGTTCACCAGGTTTTCGAGCGGTATGAAGAAAGCGGCTTCACCCCGCTCGCAAAGACGTTCAGCCTGTCGTCGAAACTCTTCGGTCTTGCCACTCCCTTGTTCGCCGAGCACTACAGTAAGGCGACGGTGCAGAAGTTCTTCCCATGATAATGTTGAGCGCGCGTAGAAAAGCGACTCCGAATAGCTTCTGACGATCACATCCTCTGTGACGAACTCGTCCGTAAACGGAGAAAATCTGCGATCAAGCTGGACGTAGCTGTTACTCAACTTCAACACACCCCTTGTGCGGTCCCATATCCTGTGTGATTCGTGAAGACTGAATCAGAGAAACCGGGTGACACCTCGCAAATTGGCGAGACTACTGAAACCGCGATTCTATCGTGAATCGCGTTTCTCGGCAGTGTCCTGGCCTGAATCTCGACGGGCCCAGTGCTGCACACACGCGAAGACTGACTTTTTTCAAAAAACGTTGTAAGGATTGTGTATTGTCCACGTCCACTGCTCGGAAATGCCGGTCACAGGCGAACGCAGGGCTTCGAGTCGAGTTGAAGCCAGACTTGGTACACACAAATTCGGCACTTCAGCGACATCGACTCACGGGCCCCCGGTCTCGGCATACCTAAAGGAAAAAGAACCATGAAAGCTGTTGCACTTACACGATATTTGCCCATCGACAATCCAGAATCTCTGATGGATGTTGAGTTGGATAAGCCGACTCCGACTGGCCGCGACCTGCTGATTGCGGTCAAGGCGATCGCCGTCAATCCGGTCGACTACAAAGTTCGTGCTCCGAAAGATGGTGTTGAGTCTTCGCCGAAAGTTCTTGGTTGGGATGCGTCGGGCGTTGTCGAAGCTGTTGGCTCTGACGTCACTTTGTTCAAGGCGGGCGACGAGGTCTTTTATGCTGGAGATATCACTCGCCAAGGCTCCAATTCAGAGTTTCAACTGATTGACGAGCGGATCGTTGGAGCGAAGCCAAAGTCGCTGGACTTCGCCCACGCAGCCGCGTTTCCGTTAACGTCGATCACTGCCTACGAAGCGTTCTTCGAGCGGCTTGGTATCGACGTTGACGGTGCGAATAAGGGCGAAACGATTCTGATTGTCGGCGGAGCGGGCGGCGTCGGGTCCATTGCCATTCAACTTGCAAAGATTGCGGGTCTGACCGTGATCACGACTGCGTCGCGGCCGGAATCTTCAGAATGGGTGACAAAGCTGGGAGCCGATCACGTCATCAATCATCGTGAAGCGTTGCGTCCACAGATCGAATCCCTCGGCATGGAGAACGTCGACTACGTTGCGCTGTTCAACGACACCGATGGGCATTGGAATTCAGCCGTCGATTTGATTCGCCCTCAAGGCCACATCGTCACGATCGTCGAGAACAAGGAGCCCTTGGAACAGACCCAGATGAAGCTGAAAGCGGCCACGTTCTCGTGGGAGTTCATGTTTACTCGTTCGATGTTCCAGACGCCGGACATGATCGAGCAGCACCGCTTGCTCAATCGAATTGCTGCCTGGATTGACGAAGGTCGCATCCAGGGGACGGCGAGCGACGTCATCTCACCAATCAATGCCGAGAACCTGCGGGCGGCTCATGCAACACTCGAAGCGGGGCGAGCCATCGGTAAGATTGTTTTGCAGGATTGGGACTGAGATCGCAACAAATCGTAGGCCGAACCGAGGAGCGTAGCGACGATGTTCCGGCAACTTGAATCGCCGCAGAGAACCTTAAACTGCCGGAGCGGCGCTGCGCTTGATCCGGCCTGCGAATTTGCACAATCGAAGAACTCATAATTCACGCGAGAAGCACGATGACATTCAATGCCCTAATTCTTGAGAAGAACGATCAGGCAGAAGTTTCTGCTGCGGTTCAGGAGTTGACTGAGGATCGATTGCCGGCTGGCGACGTGACGGTCGCAGTCGAATACTCGACGGTCAACTACAAAGATGGTCTGTGCATGCAGGCGAACAGCCAGTTGGTGCGCGATTATCCTCATGTGCCGGGGATCGACTTTGCGGGAACAGTCGAGTCGTCTGACAATTCTCGCTACAAGCCTGGCGACAAAGTCGTTCTGACTGGCTGGCGAGTGGGCGAGACTCATTGGGGTGGTTATTCGCAGAAGGCTCGCGTCAACGCCGATTGGCTGGTGCCGTTGCCGGATGGTCTGACAACAAGTCAGGCGATGGCAATTGGAACGGCTGGCTTTGCAGCGGGGCTCGCCGTGATCGCCTTGGAAGATCACGGTCTCAAACCGGATCAAGGAGAAGTGCTTGTCACTGGTGCGGCGGGAGGAGTCGGCTCCATCGCGATGGCGATGCTCAGCGATCTCGGCTACGAAGTCGCAGCGGTGACCGGTCGACCAGAAACATCGGATTATTTGAAATCGCTTGGTGCAAACCGGATCGTTGCCCGAGATGAGATCGGCACAGTCTCAAAAAAGCCGCTTGAACGCGAAACCTGGGCGGGGTGTATCGATGCCGTTGGCGGCGAGATGCTGGCTCGCGTGCTCGGGCAGTTGAAATACGGTGCATCGGTTGCCGCTGTCGGACTCGCCGGTGGAGCCACGCTGCCGGCTTCAGTGATCCCATTTCTGCTTCGAGGCGTCAACCTGTTAGGGATCGACACCGTGTTGCATCCGTTTGAAAAACGAGTACGAGCCTGGCAACGCATTGCGACCGATCTGCCGCGGGAGAAACTTGACACAATGATTCGCCCGGCGACGTTGGCCGAAGTGCCCACGCTGGCCGCCGATATCCTGAAAGGCCAGATCAAAGGCCGCATCGTGGTTGACGTGAACGCCTGACGAATCTCTTCCGTCGGGAAGGATAGCTACTTGCGTTTTAGCAGGTAGCTGATTCCGCATTCGTGGGGGACGAACCAGAGAGAGGCGCCGAAGATGTCGGCGTTCTGTTCGTCGATGAAGTCTGCGTCTGACTGGAGGGCTTCGATGGCTGGCACGAAGTGGGGCGAAGTGTCTGACACGAGTTTGATTGATTTGGTGTCGACGATCTGGCCCGCTTTGGATTGCAGGGCGACGCTGGATGACTTGGTGCAGGCCACGACGATTTCGTCCGCTGTTGAGTTGCGGTCCATCTGCCGTCGGAGCAACTGGTTGATGTCGCAGTCAATCAAGAGGCAACCGAATATGTCCTCGCTTTGTGAATCGTAGACGGGAACGCCGGATAACAGACTCATGTCCGTCGGGCATCGGTCTTCAGGTTCGGCGTAGGGGTCGGTGACGATGGATGTGTAGACCTCATCGGGTTTTTGTTGAGTGACACGTTGCAGGAAGTTGCCGACCGGGCCGTTCTTCAGGAGGCTGCGAGGGACAACTCGGATGCTGGATGAATCGCTGCTGTGCCGTTCGACTCGAACCAGTTCCGTAAACTGACCGTCTATGATTCGGGTGTAAGCGAAACTCCGAAAGTACGGCGTGGCTTTGAGCAGGCCCTGAAAGATGATCGCCATTCGTTCGCGCCAAACCTTTTTGTCCTCGTCGGTTTCGGCGTGCATCAGTTGTTCGATGGGAGGCATTCCGGCTGCGAATCGGATGTTGCGTTCCATGTCGCGAGCGGTCGCCTGCATGTCGGCTCGCAATTCGCGGCCTTCCATACGGAGCGCGTCATAGGCCGCCTGATTTCCGTTCTGGCCAGCCATCCAGCTTTCAAGGGCGCTTGCGAGATTCTCTGCCGAGCGAAACCGCATGTGCTGTTTTCTTGCCATCGCCTTGAGGCAGATTTGTTCCAGCTCTTTGGGGACGCATTTTCCGTAGTCGCTGGCGGATGGTGGTTCGGACGCGGCAATGACCTTTAAGACGGATACCAGGTCTGATGCTTTGCCTGCCACGCTGTTTTCGTGAGGAGCTTTTCCGGTCAGGATTGAAAACAAGATCGCGCCCAGTCCATAGACGTCGGTGCGGTAGTCGATCTTGTCGAGATCGCCAGCGGCCTGTTCGGGCGACATATAAAGCGGGGTTCCGATGGCCTCTCCCTGCATCGTCTGAAGCAGAGCCGATTCGCTGAGCAGCGCGTCCGATGTCAACTTAGTCGCCAGCTCGCCGTCTTCGAGAACTTTGGCCAGCCCCCAATCAATGACAATCACCTGGCCAAAATTGTCCAGCGCGACGTTGTCCGGTTTGAGGTCGCGATGTACCACTCCGCGAGAATGGGCGTACGCCACTGCCTGGCAGATATCCAGAAAGACTGACAATAGACGATGAAGGCAGACCGCTCCGGTTTCGCCAGCTTCCATGCGATCGTGGTACTCTTCGATGGCGTTGGCCAGAGTTCGCTTGCCGACAAAACGCATCGCGTAAAACGGTTCGCCGGTGTTGCTGTCGGTCCCGTAAAGGTAGAGCGGCACGACGTTCGGGTGTTCGAGGTGTCCGGTGATCTCCGCTTCGCGGTGAAAACGGTGCCAGGAATCCGGAGCCGCCAACGCCGCCGCATTCATTTCCTTAATGGCGATCGTGCGGTTCAGTTTTTCGTCTTGAGCCAGCCAGACGTTTCCCAGGCCGCCCTGTCCAAGTTTGCGAATCAAACGAAATCGCGACTGCAATTGTCGTCGGTCGCCGGTTGGCTGCGGAGCCAGAGTTCGAGCACCGTCAGATTTCTCAACCAGGACTGTCGGTCCCAGCAGACCGGCCTGAGAAAGACTCAGCTTCTCCTGGACGGCTCCACGAATCGAATCCCTGAGTTTCTGCTTCGACTGTTGAGAAAGACCATCTTCCCGATCGCTTGCTTCGGCCATTGATGTTCCGGACACAGAAGTTTGAATCAGCGTCGACAGCTCGGCGAATTTCCGAGCTTCATCATTCTCGCGAAGATGGTTCTCGACGACCGCCGATTCGTTTTCGTTCAACATGCGTCGCAGCGATTGCGAAATGAGCTGGCTGATTTCTTTGTCATTTGGCATGTTGGCTGACCTCCTCACCGGCATGCCACTTCGCTCCCACACAGCTTGCCAGACCGGCTCGGGCACGGTGCATTCTGACCCACATGTTCGCGGGCGTGATCTCCAATTCACGACAAACGTCGTCGGAGTCGAGTTCTTCCATCACGCTGAGAACAAAGACAGCCGCCTGACTTTCCGGCAGAGTCTGCAGGCAATCTCGAACGACAAGCTGCAACTCCTCCATTTCGATTTGCTGGTCGGGCGCCGCAGACCAGTTGACCGCGCCGGGCTTCCAGTTTCCGTTGGCATCAAAAAGCTGCTCGGACGGATCGTGCTCGTCTTCGTAAGGTGACTCTTCGCGGTGTTTGGCTCGGAGTCGTACCTGGTCGACGATCTTGCGTTTCAGAATCCCCATCAACCAGCCGCGTTCAGACCCGCGACCTTCGAACTGCTCGGAGTACCGAACGCCAGCCAGAAAAGTCTCCTGCACCACTTCTTCTGCGGCGACAGAATCACGCAAACGCGACTTCGCGTACCGGTAGAGGTAGTCGCTGTACTCATCGACCCAGATGTCGGGATTCAAGGCAGCCATGTTCGTCAAGTTTTGGGTTGGGAGTCGTGACCAGAAGACAGCCGCTGGCCGCACGGTTCGAGTTTATCACGAATCGAAGCCGTAAAGAATCCAGCGAAACGGCGTGCCGGGTGGGTGTTTCAGGAGCTGATATCGCTCGACTCGGCCAGACGCTGAATCCGACCGCAGACTTTCCGAAAACTTTCTCACAATCCGTGTAAGGCGAGTGCCAGTCTCACGTCTCCCGGCCGGATAAGTGACAAGCAGGTCAGCTCGGCATGGTCCTGAACTCTCAATTAACCAGGTATTCACAACCGACGGAGAACAGAAATGACAGACTTTACCCTTCACACGACCGAAACCGCTCCCACAGACGCTCGACAGACTCTGGAAAATGCAAAGAAAACAAACGGCTTTGTGCCGAACCTGTACGCCGTGATGGCCGAATCGCCAGCCATGCTGGAAGCGTACACAACGATTTCGAAAACCTTCGGAAAGACAAATCTCAGCGAAACCGAACGCCAGATTATTCTCATGACCAACAACCGACTCAACGGTTGCGAGTATTGCATGGCGGCTCACACGTCGATCATGCAGGGGGCGAAGGTGCCCGAAGATGTCGTCACCTCGCTGCGAGACGGCACGCCGATCGCCGACCCGAAACTGGAAGCTCTGCGAGTCTACGCGGAGAAGGTCAACATCAGCCGAGGCTGGACAGGCGAACGCGACATCGAAGCGTTGCTTGCTGCCGGGTACACAAAGCAAACAGTTTTCGATGTGGTCGTCGGAACGGCTTACAAGGTTCTGTCCAACTACACAAACCACGTCGCCGAAACCCCGCTCGACAAACCGTTCGCCAAGAACGCATGGAGTGCCGAGCCACAGCCGGTTGACTGATGCCAGAAACAAATCACAAAAGCCTTCAAGAAAACAACACCCCTTCACCTCATGCGGGAGAGTGTCATGAAGCTTCAACGAACCTCGAACTTCGCGTATCCACTGTTACCTCGTCTGATTGCGGGCGGAATCCTGACTGTCTTCAGCATCATGCACTTCATGAACCCGGGACACTTCCGAGATATTCTGACTGCCGCTGGATTCCCGATGGTTGACGCAAATGTCTATGCCGCGACGGCAGTTGAGTTTATAGCAGGCGTTCTGCTGCTGAGTGGCTTGCTGACGCGAGTTGGCGGACTTCTGGGTGTGGCCACGATGTTGCTGGCAATCTACGCGACAATCCAGATTGCTGGATTGACGACTGAAACGCTGCCCGGCGGACTGACTGCGATTCCCTTCGTGCCGCCGGTACCGCTCCCCATCATGGTCACGCTGTTGTCGATCGCCACGATTGTTCTTGGTGGAGGACGTTTCAGTCTCGATCACCGCATGACGGCAGCCTGCAACCAGCGGGATGGGCAAACCAAAGCAGCCGTCGCCCTTTCCTGAAGATCATGCGGAGGAACTCGCAAGAGTTTGGACGAGTGGAAAACATCATCACCGGTCTGGCGATGTCGATTGCCAATCAAAAGTGAAACATTGATATGAAAACACGTGCCCGAATACTCTCAGCCAGCGTTGTGTTGTCGACAATGCTATTCGCCGCGACAGCCGACGCCGCTGAAGAGTTCACAAGTGGCTATGGTGCGTTGGACGTGTTTGATGGCCAGGCATTCGTCGGTTTACCGCTGGCGGTCAAGTCGTGGCTTGTCTTTATGTTGCTGACTTTTGCAGCCGGACTCTTGTTCGCACGGAAGCATCCCATCGCTCGGTGGGCAACAGGCGGGATTGTCGTTTCGATGCTCACGGGTCACGCGGTTTTCCAAGCACTTGGTCTGCCGATGTTGTCGGGTTCGATTGCGATCTGTCATGTCGTCTGCTGGACGCCCGCATTGGTGCTGTTACTTATCAAACGTCCGTTTTTCGATAGAGACGAGGGTCGGTGGTTCCGTATCTGGTCAGCAGTCATGACCTGCGTGATTCTGATTTCATTCGTGTTCGACATTCGCGACGCCGCGATCTACATCAGACATTTCAGCGAGTAGAAACGTGGCTCGTACAACGACATCACCCAAACATTCGGAGATAAAATGACGGACTCACGTTCACGCCGACTGTTCACGTTGTCCCTTATTATGGTTGCGGCGACATTCGCAAACGCCCAGGAAACTCCACCTTCAACGTCACAGAGCAATCAGGACAAGACCATGTCAAACAATTCCCAGCCTCGCCCCAAAGTGATCATCTTTGACGTCAATGAAACGCTGCTTGATCTTACTCCGTTGAAAACTTCCGTCGGGAAAGCACTCAACGGGCGGGAAGACCTTTTGCCGTTGTGGTTTTCGACGATGCTGCACTACTCGCTGGTGGAAACGTTGAGCGACAACTACCACAGTTTCGGCGAAATCGGCACTGCCGCTTTGATGATGGTCGCCGAAACGCAAGGCATTGAACTTCTGCATGAAGACGCCAGGGAAGCGATCGTGACACCGCTTCGCTCGTTGCCGCCGCATCCGGACGTGATTGCGGGACTGAAGGCACTCAATGAGGACGGTTTCCGCATCGTGAGCCTGACGAATTCATCGGCAGTCGGAGTTGAAACACAATTCAAGAACGCTGGTCTGACCGACGTGTTTGAAAAGCGGTACACGATTGAGACCGTCAGGAAGTACAAGCCGCACCCTGACACATACCGCATGGTCCTCAGCGATCTGGGCGTCCAGCCAGCAGAAGTGTTGATGGTCGCCGCTCATGCCTGGGACCTAGCCGGAGCCAGGAACGTAGGACTGCAAACAGCCTTCGTCAGACGCCCCGGAAAAACGCTTTATCCCAACGTCGCACGACCGGACTATGTCGTAAGCGACCTGGCAGAGCTTGTGAAACTGCTACGACGCGATGAGACGCCGTCCGCTGCTGGTGGTGACTCGAAAAACGAGAAGTAGCTCCAGCATCGATTTTTCATTCTATCGACAAGAAGAAGGACAAGATTCATGAAGGCGATGATTATCAACACGTATGGCGAAGACGCAGTCTTTGAAGCGGCGGAAGTCGAGAAACCGTCCGCCAAAGCCGGTCACGTTCTGGTGAAAATCGCAGCATCGAGCGTGAACACCGTGGACACAATGATTCGCAAGATGGGCGAGGAGTTACCTCTTTCGCCCGCCACGCCAGCTATTCTCGGAATGGACTTTGCGGGCACAGTCGAAGCAGTCGGCGACGGCGTTGATAATTTTTCAGTCGGCGATGAAGTCTATGGCTGTGCAGGCGGATTGGCAGATTTGCCCGGCACATTGGCGGAGTTCATCGTGGCCGACAGCAAGTTGATTGCCCATAAGCCAACGAACTTGTCGATGAAGGAAGCCGCCGCGTTGCCGTTGGTGGCGATTACAGCTTACGAAGGTCTGACTCGCGCAGGGATTAAGGAAGGCCAGAAAGTTCTTGTACACGGAGGATCGGGCGGAGTTGGTCATGTTGCCGTCCAGCTTGCCAGACATTTTGGCGCCGATGTCTACTCAACCGGCGGCGGTGAGAAGCAACTGGCATTGATCGAACAACTCGGCGCAACGGCCATCAACTACAAGACCGAATCGGTTGAGCAGTACGTTGCCAAGCACACGGACGGGGCTGGGTTCGACATCGTTTTAGATTCGGTTGGCGGAGCTAACCTCGCGAATTCATTCGAGGCCGCCGCGCTGAACGGTCAAATCGCCACGACGGTTTCGATGTGCGAGCTGGATTTGACGCCAGCTCACTTCAAGGGCTTGTCGCTGCATGTCGTGTTCATGCTGATTCCGATGCTCCACAACTTCCGGCGAGAAGAACACGCAGAAATCCTCCGCAACCTGGCACAGATCGCCGAGTCTGGCGCACTGAAACCCGTGCTTGATGAAACGCACTTTTCGCTCGACCAAGCCGGGAAAGCTCACGCTCGCCTGGAAAGCGGACAGGCAATGGGCAAGGTGGTTGTCGAAAACTGAGTAATCCAAGGTATAAGCGCGGACTGTTTCTGCCCAAGTTCCTCCCTTACGCGTCGGGTTACCACAAGAACTCTGTCCTGACCTGTCAGAGATTCCACTAAAAATCAAGGAGCACCAACATGACACGACTGCACCTGCCAATGGCCATGCTGCTCGTGGCGACTCCGCTGTTCGCCCAGGACAATGCCGCGACGCGAAAGCTGACGGAGCAATCCAAACAGTTTGAGGAACAAGTCATCAAGGTTGCTGACAACGTCTACACGGCGGTCGGCTTCAGTGTTTCGAACGTCTCGATGATTGTTGGCGACGATGGCGTCGTCATCGTTGACACGGGAATGATGGTGGGTGATGCCAATCGCATCGCGGCTGAATTTCGCAAGATCAGCGGCAAGCCGATCAAGGCGATTGTTTTCACGCACTCTCACGGCGACCACACCGGCGGCGCGGCAGCATTTCTGGGAAGTGAACGTCCGCAGATTTGGGCACACAAGAATTTTGGCAGCGAAGCCAGTCCGTGGAAAGCCGGTGGTTTGACGTTTCAGAATGTGCGCGGTGCGCGACAAGCTGGATTCAAGCTGCCACCTGATCAACGAATCAACAACGGTGTCGCTCCGGCTCGTTATCCCAAACGCGGTGGAGCTGTTTTTTCATCCGGCAAAGAAACCATGCCGACTCACTTCCTCGAAGGCGAGCGCATATCAGTCAACATCGGCGACGTGGAAATCGAACTCGTTGCGGCGCCGGGCGAGACCAACGATGAAATCTTCGTCTGGTATCCTGAAGGCAAAGTCCTGTTCGCGGGCGACAACTTCTACCGATCGTTTCCTAACCTGTATGCAATTCGCGGCACCCCCAATCGCAGCACCCGACTATGGGCTGAAAGCCTCGGCAAGATGGCCGACACGAATGCGGAGGCTCTTGTCGGCGGTCACACGAACCCGGTAGTCGGGGCCGACCAGGTCAAGCAAGTTCTGAACGACTACCGCGACGCGGTGCAGTTCATCCATGACAAAACGGTTGAAGGAATCAACAAAGGACTGACGCCGGACGAGTTGGTCGAGTACGTGCAGCTTCCTGAAAGGATCGCCAGCAAAGACCACTTACAACCGTTCTACGGACATCCGGACTGGGGCGTCCGCACGACCTTCAACTACTACCTCGGTTGGTTTGATGGCAATCCATCCAACCTGTTCCCATTGCCGCCCAGGGCCGAAGCGCAACGAATGGCCAAACTTGCTGGAGGAAAAGACAAGCTGGTCGCTGGCGCCAGAGCAGCACTTGCCGACGACGACAACCAATGGGCCGCACAACTCGCCGACCATCTGCTGGCGATTGACAAGGACGACGCAGCGGCGAAAGAAATCAAAGCAGATGCTCTAACGAAGCTCGCCGACAATATGGTCAACGCAACCGCACGTAACTACTACCTCACAGTCGCCCGCGAACTTCGTGAATAGGGAAAGCCCGAGTGACCGTTGCGGCGGTTGGAGTAGGAACGCGGAACGTCCCAAGTTGTCGCGTGCCGCACGATCCTTCGTCAATTGAGTAGAATCGACCATACAGGGAAGCTACGATTCTCAAGCCACAGAGAATTCGAGAGAAACATGCAGTGCGACGCATTGGTTTCGGCCTGCATTTGCACTTCACATTATTCAGGAACCCGCCTCGATGAGTCTTCGTTTCCAGTCGGCAAACTGCGTGTTTTTGGCATGCGTTGCCATGTTGGCTTTCGCGGTTGGGGGATGTTCCGGCGATTCGAAACAGGATGCGGCCCTCGTCGTGAAGCCGCCCAAGCCGGTTTCAATAATGGTGTTGAAACGCAGCGCTCCGTCGTTTCAGCATCACACGACGGCATCGGTCGCTCCGTGGAAAGCCGAACGAATTGGTTTTGAGCAACCGGGGCGTGTCGTGCAGGTGATCGAGCCCAATGAGATGGTGAAAGGCCCCGGTGACCGAGCCACCAGTATGCCTCTGGCGAGACTGGATGATGAGCAGTTTCGGATTGCAGTGGATGCTGCCCGAGCCGATGCAGCGGTTGCACAGCGCCGACGTGAATCGAATCTGATCGCGATCGAGCAACGCCTGCCGGCTCAGATCAAGACGGAGCAGGCGGAACAACAGCTTGCTGAATCGGAACTGGCTCGCGCGAAACGGCTGGCAACTTCGAACTCGCTTTCTGAGTCTGAGTTTGAGACGGCTCGCACGCGTGCGTCGACGGCTCTTCTGCGCGTAGCCAGTGCGAAGGCGGAACTGGCGCAGGCAAACGCAGAACAGCTTGCGTTGGATGCTCAGGTTCAACAGGCGACACAACGACTCGCTGAGGCTGAACGGAGTCTGAAGAACTCCGTGCTGTTCAGTTCGTTTCCCGGCCAGGTGACAGCAATTCACGCGGTGCCTGGAACGTACGTCAAAGAAGGCGATCCGATTGTCACCGTCCAGATGGTCGATCCGATGCTGGTTGAGTTTGAAGTGACGGCCGCCAACTCTCGCCGCTACCAGCGTGGAGATACGCTCGAAGTCAGCGTCACCGATCACAACGGCCAGCAACGAGTGTTGACCGGGATGGTCTATACCGTCGACACAATCGCGGATGCCAACAACAGAACGTTCACAGTGTCGCTGCATGTTCGAAATCAACGGGAGCGCCGTGTTGGAACCCTCGCGACGAACGAAGTCGTCGCGAGAACGAAAGACATCTTCCCCTTGAACCTTGGCCCGATCGTGACGGGTGACGACCGGCTGCTGGTCGAACAGAGTGCCATCCACCACATTGGCAACGACGATTTCGTTTGGCGAATCACCAATCGTTCATGGGGCAAAATCTCTCATGGCGAAGATCGTGAACTCATCGTCGAACGACTCAAAGTGAACGTCACCAGTGAGGTGATCCCATTCCTGGGTTCATGGAATTTTGTGGCGATCGAATTTGCAAACGGTTCGCCGGACGGCTCCAGGAAGGTCGATACCGAACAGGACCTGATCACGGGAAGGCTGTTTTTCAACGACGATCCTTCGGTGGATTCAACACCGCTCAGCAGTTGGAAAGGCAATCGAGTTCTGCTCGAACAAACTCGCTGGATGCTGCGTGCCGGCGACACGGTGCGAGTCGCCATCATGCCTGAAAGCTCCGCGACTGGTTTTTACGTGCCGATGAAAGCTGTCCGTCGCGAGAACGGGAACACGTTCATTCACGTCGTCAATGATGGGCAGGCAGATGGTTCGGCGGCGAAGTCTTCACAGGTGGATACGACGGTTCTCCGAGTCATGGTGAACGTGTCCTCGGAAAATTCGGTTGCCGATGAATCGCTGATGTTGCGAATTGAGCCATCGAACGCTGGCGAGTTGCAGGAAGGCGCGCAGGTCGTTGTCGGAGGCACTCACTACGTTAACGACGGCGACAGCGTGAGAATCGTACCGACTCAGCGAGCGTCGGAGGGCGGTCGATGAATCGGTTGCCTGCTTTCGCCGTTGCGCGACCGACGGTCGTGATCGCGTTTGTCTTGATGTTTGTTTGCTGGGGCGTCTTCAGTGCATTCACGATGCCGCGTCGAGAAGACCCGGAGTTCACACTGAAGATTGCCGTTGTGGGAACTCGCTGGCCCGGTGCTTCCGCTGAAAAAATGGAAGAGTTGGTTACCGATCCGCTCGAAGAGGCGATCGACGGAATGGAAGAAGTACGTCTGATTCGCTCGACATCCAGCAGCGAGCAGTCGGTGATCTTTGTCGAACTCGAAGAGTGGCTACCCGGTGCCAAGATCGATGACGCCTGGGATCGAGTGCGGGCGCGTGTCGAGAACGTGCAGATGCCCGATCCGTCCATCGTTCCGTTTGTGAATGACGAATTTGCTGACACCAGCGTGATCCTGTTCGCCGTTCATCAACAACCGGTGGAAGGTCACGACGCGGTCGAGCCTCAGTTTGAATACTCGCACCGGGAACTCGACATTTATTCCGAACGCATTCGAGACGCACTTCGGCTGTTGCCCGGCGTTGCCAAGGTCGAACGCCACGGCGTCCGGGAAGAAGCGATCTACATCGAAACCGACGAACGCAACTGGTCACAGCTCCAATTGACGACCGATCAAATCGCCGCTCTGGCACAGTCGCAAAATATTGTCGAACCGGGCGGACGCCTTGATGCCGACGACGGTCGATATTTTGTGAAGCCCGGCGGCGAAGTGAATGCCGTCGCCGAAATCAACCGTCTGGTCGTGAGTGCGGTGCCGTCGAAAGGCGGCGTCAGCCCGATCCACCTGGAAGATATGGGACTGCGGGTACGGCGAGGCTATGTCGATCCGCCGACTCGGATTTGCCGCTACGGCGACACGCAACAGGAAGCGTCGGCCAATGTCGTAGCCGTCGCGATGAAGTCGGGAGCAAACATCGTCGACATCTGCACGGGCGCGAAGAATCGGATCGCCGAACTTCAAAGCAATGGATCACTCCCTCCCGATCTTGCGGTGTCGATTATTTCCGATCAATCAGACAGTGTGAATCAACGACTTCGCGAAGTCGTCGTCAATATCATCTCTGCAATCGTGATTGTCGTCGTCGTCGTGTACCTCGTTGTCGGGTTTCGGACGGCTGCCGTGATGGCCGCGAACATTCCCTTCGTTGTGCTTTCGTCGCTGGCGATCGTGACCTTGTTTGGCGTCCAACTGGAGCAAATGTCACTGGCGTCGATGATCATTTCGCTGGGATTGCTGGTCGACAATGCTGTCCAGATATGCGACCAGACTCGCACCAATCAGATCGCCGGAATGAATCCCCGAGACGCGGCAGTTTCAGGAGCACAAACGCTGGGCGCCTCAATGCTGAACGGAACGCTAACTACCATCGCCGCGTTCATCCCAATGTTGATTGCGATGGACGGAGTGAATCGCGAGTTCATCTACAGCCTGCCCACGACGCTTTCGGTCATGCTGGCGGTGAGCTGGCTGCTGGCCATGACGTTCTGCGTGATCCTCGCAGCGTGGTTTATTCGGCCCCCGAAAGACCCGTCAAAACCATCAGCACCTTTGCCGTGGCTGATGACGAAACTTAGTTCCATTTCCTTTCGAAAAAGAAACGACCATGCCGCCGCCAATCGAGCTGAGTCGAATGAATTGGAATCTCGCGGCGTGCTGTTTCGCTGGTACGGAAACATCCTGCGTTGGGCATTGAAACACCGATTCGTCACCTTAGCTGGTGCGTTCGCAGTGCTTCTGCTGACCACGCAATTGCCGATCTCGGCGGAATTCTTTCCGCTGACTCAACGCGATCAATTTGCGGTGGAAGTCTGGTTGCCGGAATCGTCGTCGATCGAACAAACCGACCAGATCACTCGGCAGGTCGAGAATATGATTCGACGCTGCAGCGCTTTCACCAATGAAAGCGGGCAGTCGCAGGAACGTTTGCTCAACATGCGATCGATCGTTGGCGGTGGTGGAGCACGCTGGTATCTGTCGTGGGAACCAGAAGCTCCGAAACCTAACTTCGCAGAGATACTGATTCATACGACTGACGGCCGCTTCACACACGATTTCGCTGAAGAACTGCGACGAGTGATCGTGCACGGCGACGAAGAACTCGGTCTGCAACCGATCGTGGGTGCCCGAGTTGTTCCGATTGAATTGTTCCTTGGACCGCCCGCAGACCCGGTGGTGCTGCGAGTTGTTGGCGACGGATTTGCCGACATGAGCAAACTCAGAACGACAGCCAACCGCGTCAAAGAGTTGGTTGATTCCGAACCAGACACGATCTCGGTCAGTGATTCGTGGGGTGTCAACGGTCAGCAATTGTTCGTCGATGTTGAGTCCGATCGCGCAAACCTGGCACGCGTTCGCAATGCCGAAATCGCGTCGACTCTGGACACCTACTTTTCGGGTCGACTGCTGACTTACTTTCGTGAAGGCGAGCACCAGATTCCGGTTTACTTTCGACTGGAACCCGACAGTCGTTCTCTTTCAGCGATCGAGAATGCACATGTGGAAACGCGACACGGCAAACTTCCACTCGCATCCGTTGCAAAGGTGATTCCCCAATGGCGTCCGGCACTGATCGACCGCCGCGATGGCAACCGAACGATCGAGGTTCGTTCGCAAGTGAAGTTTGGCGCGTCCGGCAACGACATCACGAAAAAAGTTTTCAACTCGCCCGAGATGCAGGTGTTGAAAGCGGAGTTGCCCGATGAGTTCAAAATCGAAGTCGGGGGTTCGCTGGAAGAATCGCAGAAGGCTCAGGGGAAGATGCTCAAATCATTCGGCATGTCATTTGTCGCAATCATCATCCTGCTGATCGTGCAATTCAGCAGCGTCTTCCGCACGACAATCATCGTCGCCACGCTGCCCCTCGCCGTCGCAGGCGCGTTGCTGGGACTTTGGCTGACGAACAGTGCCTTCGGATTCATGCCGCAACTCGGCGTGTTAGCTCTGTTCGGAATCGTGCTCAATGCCGCCATCCTGTTCGTCGAATTCGCCGACATGTCTGTCGCAGAACGTAATGCGGACGATCAGCCGAAAATCACCACAACCGAAACCGCCGCGACAAAGAGAGAAAACTTCCACGCCGCCATCGTCGCCGCAGGTCAACAACGGCTGATGGCAATCTTCCTGACAACAGCCACGACAGTCGGCGGCCTGATCCCACTCGCGCTCGCCGGAGGTCCGTTATGGGAAGGCATGGCCTGGCTACTGGTTTCGGGACTCAGCTTCGCGACGCTACTAACGTTGATCGTCGTTCCTGTCCTGTACTCACTGAAGAAAGTGTAGTCGTCGTGTCGATTCTGCTTTCGGAAATACACCAGCGCCTGAAGTGCGTAACCTGGTGGTAGTTGGCTGGTTGCTAAGGGATAGTCAGGCACTGCGAGGTGGTCGACAAGCAAACGGAACGACCCGACGAGCCTGCTCGCCAAACAGGCTGTCCTGCTGAGAAATGCCATCACAGAGATTCAACATCGCGTCACCACCAAGTGTGAGCCAATCATGACTGACGAAAACGCTGCTGTCGAAATTGAGTTTGTTTCATCGACGCTCGATACGTTTCAGGCGAACAAAAAACTGTGTGAGCGGGCGGTTGAGCAAGTGTCGGATGAACTGCTCGGACGTTCGCTACACGCTGAAACGAACTCAATTGCGGTCATCATGAAGCACATTGCGGGGAATCTCCGTACGAGATGGACCGACTTTCTTGAGTCGGACGGAGAGAAACCATGGCGTCAGCGCGATGATGAATTCATCGATTCGTTTCAAAGCCGTGACGAAGTGATGGAGTGCTGGGAATCGGGCTGGCAGTGCCTGTTTTCCGCACTCAACAGTCTCTCGATTGACGACGTATCGGAAACGGTGAAAATTCGGGGCGTCCCGCATTCCGTGCCGCTGGCCATCGAACGTTCCCTGGGCCACACCTGTTATCACATCGGACAGATTGTCTTGATCGCTCGACTTCACGTCGGCGACAGTTGGACTGTCCTGACGATTCCTCGCGGTGAGTCGGAGGAATTCAATCGTGACAACTGGGGATCGACGGGAAAGTCGCATTCGTGACTGGTTTGTCGCAAAGGACATTGTGTCAGACTTGTCGAGAAGCTGGACGTTGCCGTACGTGGCGTCAATCTTCAAAGCTGCCTTTGTACCAGTCGAACCATGCGTAGATAAGAAATGTGTTACAGAGAAAGTCAGGAATCCCCAGCAGCAGGTACTGGTTTGCGATGAATATACAGTACAGCAGAATGTTGACGGTGTACGGCAGCGCAATCAACAAGGCCAACGGTGTGGTTCGACGTACGAACAACAGACTGCCCGCGATTAACTTGACCAGCCCAACCCAGAAGATGATGTAGCCAGTGTCGGCCAGCGCCTTCATGAAGTCGCGGAATGGTGATGGATCGTCGGGGAGCGGGTAGCCCTGAACGCCAAACATGATCGTCATCAGGCCCGTCGACACGAGGAACAAGGCGAACAGAAACCTCGCCGGTGTCGCAAGCTTCGGATGACGAACGTGTTTTGAAACTGTGGTGGGTTCGTTCATTGTTCTACTTCCGTATGTTTTGTCGCTGGTTGTGACTTCAGCTTGCCATCCTCTTCGACGATCGGAAAAGAAGTCTCAGACTGACCTCGTGATTCCGCCGTCGACGCGAATGTTCTGTCCGGTCATATAGGCTGCTCCGTCGGAAGCCAGAAACGCAATCACGTCGGCGATTTCCTGTGTCTTTCCGTAGCGGCCCATCGGGATACGTTGTCTGAACTCTTCCTTCTCGGGGAGGCTGTCGATGAAGCCGGGCAGTACGTTGTTCATGCGGATGTTGTCGGCGGCGTACTTGTCCGAAAACAGTTTCGTAAAGGCGGCCAGTCCGGCACGGAACACGCCGGATGTCGGAAAAACGGGATCGGGTTCGAAGGCCGCGAATGTGGATATGTTGATGATGACGCCGCTTTGCTGCTTCTGCATGATCGGCGTTACAAGCCGAGTCGGGCGGACCACGTTCAAAAAGTACACGTCCATCCCGCGATGCCAGTCATCGTCGGACAGCTCAAGCACCGGTGCCCGTGGTCCATGCCCGGCGCTGTTTACGAGCACGTCGACTCGGCTCCACCGTTGCATCGCCTCGTCGATCAGACGCTTCAGATCGTCGTTCGACTGATTTGAGCCCGTAACACCAACGCCGCCAAGCTCGCTGGCCAACGCCTCGCCTTTGCCGGATGAGGACAGGATAGCGACATTGAAACCGTCGGCAGACAGTTTGCGTGCTGCCCCGGCCCCCATGCCGGAGCCACCAGCCGTGATCACGGCGACTTTATTTTCATTGGACATTCAAATAACTCATGAACTACTTGTTTATGAAAAAGCAACCAGCACTGCCTCGTCGGGCAGGACGGCCACGTTAGCCATCCGGTCAGGATTGGCAGGTCTGGCAAAGTTTCTCGGCGAACGAATTTGGCGACTTATTCTGGCAACCAAACACCACCGCCCGACAAAGAGAACGCGGTCACGCGACGCTTTCCTGCATGTCTGCTTCGACGACGTTTTCGGCGAAGCTTTGATAGGCATCGCCGACCTGGGTGGCCATTGAATCGGGCCAGGCGTGAAAGCGACCTTCGGCGATCGCGTCGAAAATCGCATTCGCGACGAGGGAAGGAGATTCGGCCATGTCTCCGAAGCCGGCTGCATCTCCCATGTCCGTTTGAATCGGCCCCGGATGAACGCTTACGACGTGCGTGCCCTGTTCCTTCAGCGACTCCCGCAACCCCTGAGTGATCGAATAGCTTGCCGCCTTGGATGCGCAGTACGTGGCGAAGTCTGCGAATGTTTTGACGGAGGCGACGCTGTTGAGCTGCACCAGGGCTCCGCCGCCGTTGGCCTTCAAGACCGGGGCGAATGCATGAGCGACTCGGATCAGCCCGTAGACATTCGCGTTCATTTCAAACTCCAGCGATTCAATCGCGTCGTCGGCGACAGCGCTGGACATCTTCAGCACGCCTGCGTTGTTGACGACGACTTCGACATCGGTAGCTGATTCAGCGGCAGCGATGATCGAGGCGGAATCGTCCAGATCGAGGCGAATTGGGACCACTCGGTCACCATGCTCAGCGACCAGCGGACTGGCTGAATCAACGTTTCGCACAGCCGCGTAAACTCGGGTGGCGCCGCGGTGCAGAGCCTCTTCCAGAATTGCTTTTCCAATGCCTCGGTTGGCGCCTGTGACTAATACCGTTCTGTTCTCGACTTCGAAGTTCATCACATTTTCCTTGATTCGGGACTTGCTTGATTCACCACGATTGTGGCTGCTGGAAGGGAGTACGTGACAGCTCGGAAGTCCTTACAGCGATTATTAAAAATAAGATCACCAATTTATCTGTAAGGTTGCCATCGCTTTCGTGTCCACCCCCGTGAAGCACGGAAAAATACATGGTTCAACGACGCCTTTGACGCTCAAGTTCGGTCACACGGCATCGGCGACCGACTACTGAATTTGCGACGAAATCCTATGATGAAGACTCAAACCGCACCTGATGTTTCTCGCCATCGTCTGGCAGTTCTGACGATGGCCGGAGCCTACCCAACAATCATCGTGCTGCTTACCGTTCTCGACCCCTGGATTGGCAATGCTCCGTCGCCGCTGAAGGCCGCGATTCTGGTTCCGTCGATGGTTGGGTTGCTTACCTACGTGATCATGCCGGCCCTGAGCCGACTCTTTGCGGACTGGCTTGAACCGACTCCGCAGAAACTTTCGCCTCGTTGCCGCCAGGCTGCTCCGGAGTGCGACAACGAAAAAATGCCAGGTCAGAGAACGTCGCCCGGTCATCTCGCAACGAAAAGAACCACATCATGAATAATATTCGAACTCCGCTATTCTTATTTTCTACTGTCCTCGTCATAGGCATTGCGGGTTGCAACCAGGAGGCCGGAAGTCCCGCTGCAGCTCCACCGCCGACTCCTGTGACCGTTGCACGGCCTGTCGTTATGCCGATTGTCGAATGGGATGAGTACACCGGGCGACTGGACGCCATTGATTCCGTCGAGGTGCGGGCACGAGTCAGTGGCTATCTGGGAACAACGCACTTCCACGAGGGGCAGATGGTCGAGAAAGGCGATCTGCTTGCCATCATTGATCCGCGACCTTTCAGAGCTGAACTCAACGGAGCGAAGGCACGGCTGGAAGAAGCGACGGCACGGCTATCGGAAGCCCATTCGCTGAAGAAGCAGGCTCTGGCAGAAAAAGCTGACTCGGACGCACAACTGAATCTTGCCAATAGCCGTCTCGAACGAGCAATGAAACTCCTTGAAAGCAACGCGATTTCCAAAGACGAGGTCGACGTCATTGAAAGCGAGCAGCTTCAGGCCGCCGCCGCGATCGAAGCAGCCAACGCAAAAGTCGAATCGGCGAATGCGGGCATCGCGACAGCAACGGCGGCCATCGAAACGGCCAAAGCGAACGTCGAGACGGCTTCTCTGAATCTTCAATATACGCAGGTCCGCGCACCGGTGGGCGGTCGGATCAGTCGCCGATATGTGACGGAAGGCAACCTGATCAGCGGAGGATCGAATCAGTCAACCTTGCTGACGACGATCGTTTCGACCAGCCCGATCCATTGCTACTTTGATGCCAACGAACAGGACTTCCTGAAGTACGTCCGGCTCGCTCGTGAAGGAAAGCGGGAAAGCTCACGCGACGTCAAGAATCCGGTCTTTCTGGCACTGGTCGACGAAGAAGGTTACCCGCACACAGGCCACATGGATTTTGTCGATAACCAGATTGACCCCAACACCGGAACGATGCGCGGCCGAGCGATCCTTGCCAACGAAGACGGGCTGCTCACTCCAGGACTGTTCGCCAGAGTCCGACTGCCAGGCAGCGGTCGGTACGACGCCGTGTTGATCCCTGACAGCGCCATCGGCAGCGATCAGTCGGAAAAGTTTGTGTATGCCGTCGGTGAAGATGGATCGGTCGAGCGAAAGAAAATTACGCCAGGTCCGCTGTCTCATGGGTTGCGTGTCATTCGCGCTGGACTGGACGGTTCGGAGCGGATTGTGACTCGCGGACTTCAGCAAATTCGGCCCGGTGTGACCGTCAAGCCAACGGAAGAAACGATTGAAGCGGTGAAGGACAAAGACCTGCCGGATGAATACAAGCCGGTTCCCAAAGACGAGTGGCTGTCGCGGCAGCCTGCCGAAGTTCCGACCGACGTGGAATCCAATGCCGAACCGTACAAGGAGCCGAGCAATGGAACACCGAATCAGCCAGAAAGGAGTGAGTCATGAAGTTCCCTCACTTCTTCATCGACCGACCGATCTTTGCCACGGTGCTGTCCACGGTTGTCGTGCTGGTTGGCTCGATCGCTTACTTCCAGCTTCCCGTTGGTCAGTATCCCGAAGTGGCTCTGCCGACAGTCACGGTCCGCGCCAGCTATCCTGGGGCAACGGCAGAAACGATTTCCAAAACTGTCGGCACGCCGCTGGAGCAAGAGATCAACGGCGTCGAGAACATGCTCTACATGGAATCGCAGGCGACGGCCGACGGTTCGCTGCTGATTACGATCACGTTCGCACTCGGAACCGACATCGACGCCGCCCAGGTGCTCGTCCAAAACCGCGTGTCGATTGCTGAACCGCGACTACCGAGCGAAGTGCGTCAGATCGGCGTGACAACTCGCAAAAGTTCTCCCGATCTGATGCTCGTCGTCCATCTGTTTTCGCCGGACGATTCTCGCGACCAGCTTTACATCGGCAACTATGCGTACCTGCAAATCCGCGACGTGCTGGCTCGGCAGGACGGCGTTGGGGACATCACCGTTTTCGGCGGCACCGAATACAGCATGCGAGTCTGGCTGGATGTCGAAAGACTGGCCGCGCTGGACATGACACCTGGCGACGCCGTTGAGGCCATGCGCGGCCAGAATGTGCAGGTCGCAGCGGGCATCATTGGTCAACAGCCGCTGGGAGAACCCAAGGGCGGCTTCCAGGTAAACGTCAACACGCTGGGCCGTTTGCAGACGCCGGAAGAGTTCGGCGAGATCATTCTGAAGTCCGGCGAAGCGGGCCGACTGGTGCGACTCAGCGATGTAGCACGCATCGAACTCGGAGCCGTCGACTATTCCGTTCGCAGCTACTTGCGTGACAAGAACGCAGTGGCCCTGGCAATGTTCCAGCGGCCAGGCTCGAACGCAATCGCGACCGCCGAACGAATCCTGGACACGATGGCCGAACTGAAGAAGGACTTTCCTCCGGGACTCGACTATCAGGTTGCCTACAACCCGACGGCGTTCGTTGAGCAATCGATCGACGAAGTCTTCACGACGCTGTGGCAGGCCGGAGTCCTGGTGATTCTGACCGTGTTCATCTTCCTGCAGAACTGGCGGTCGACGATCGTTCCCGTAATCGCAATCCCCATTTCGCTGGTCGGCACCTTCGCCGTCATGCAGGGAATTGGTTTCAGCCTGAACAATCTCTCGCTGTTCGGCCTGGTCCTGGCAATCGGGATCGTCGTGGATGATGCCATCGTCGTCGTCGAGAACGTTGAGCGGTTGATCGCCGAAGGACTTTCGCCGCGAGATGCCACTCGTAAGGCGATGGATGAAGTCGGCTCGGCGTTGATCGCGACGACGCTGGTTCTGATTGCGGTGTTCGTCCCGACAGCCTTTATCGCTGGCATCAGCGGCCAGTTTTACAGCCAGTTTTCCATCACGATTGCCGTGTCGACAGCGATCTCAACCTTCGTTTCGTTGACGCTGACTCCGGCCCTTTGTGCCTTGTTGCTGAAACCTCAGCAAGCGAAGAAGGGACGAGTCGGACAGCTCATCGAGAAAGTGCTCGGCTTGCCATTCCGCATGTTCAACGCCGCGTTCGACTTCACCAGCGAACGATATGCGTGTGTCATCGGTCGAGTCGTCCGGATGGGTCTTGCCGTCTTCGTAATGTACGGCGGACTGCTTGTCCTGACGTACTTTGGCTTCACGAAGGTTCCGACGGGATTTATTCCGGCTCAGGATCAGGGCTACCTTATCGTGGCAATACAACTTCCGCCGGGAGCCAACCTTGAACGAACGGATGAAGTGACTCGTCGAGTCTCGAAGCTGGCCGTCGAAATTGATGGCGTGAAAGATGCTGTGTCGTTTGTCGGATTTTCCGGCGCAACACGAGCCAACAGTTCCAACGCCGCCGCGATCTTCCCGGTCCTCGAAGACGCCAAATTCAGAGCTACGAAAGGCAGAACGCTGGATGTGGTGCTGGGCGAACTTCGCCAGAAAGTGGCCACCGTGGAAGACGCGTTTGTCTTCGTGATCCCGCCTCCGCCCGTGCGAGGCATCGGGACCGGCGGCGGTTTCAAAATGCAGGTGCAGGATAAGTCGGGAGCCGGACTGGCGGCCCTCGAGGAAGCGACGAACAAGCTGGTCGCCGCTGCTCGACAGGAACCCGGCATGGTGCAGGTTTTCAGCAATTACAATTCCGGCACGCCGCAATTCTACGCCGACATCGATCGGACCAAAGTGCGAATGATGGACGTTCCGCTGAACAACGTGTTTGAAACATTGCAGATTTATCTGGGCTCAGCTTATGTCAACGACTTCAACTTCCTCGGCCGCACTTACCGAGTGACCGCTCAGGCCGACGCCCGCTTTCGCGATGAAGGCAGCGACATCAGCCGCCTGCGAACTCGCAGCAACAACGGGGCGATCGTGCCTCTCGGATCACTGGTCACCATGCGGGAAACGACGGCTCCCGACCGAGTCGTTCGGTACAATCTCTACCCAGCCGCAGACATCAATGGCGACACGCTGCCGGGGTACAGCAGCGGTCAGGCCATCGCCCGCATGGAACAACTCGCCACGGAACATCTCCCGCCAGGATTCGGCTACGAATGGACGGACATCGCCTTCCAGCAACAAGCAGCCGGCAACACAGCGATCTACATCTTCCCGCTATGCGTGTTGTTCGTGTTTCTGGCGTTGTCCGCTCAGTACGAAAGCTGGCTGCTTCCACTGGCCGTCGTTTTGATCGTGCCAATGTGCCTGCTGTTCGCGATCTTCGGCGTATGGCTGCGAGGCATGGACAACAACATCCTGACGCAAATCGGCTTCGTAGTGCTCGTCGGTCTGGCATGCAAAAACGCCATCCTGATTGTCGAATTCGCCAAAGCCGAGGAAGACGCCGGGAAGAACCGATTCGATGCTGCCATCGAAGCTTGCCGACTCCGACTCCGCCCCATCCTGATGACCGCGTTCTCGTTCATCCTCGGCGTGATCCCCCTGTTGATCGCTACCGGAGCCGGATCAGAAATGCGTCAGGCACTCGGAACGGCCGTCTTCAGCGGCATGCTCGGCGTCACCATCTTCGGCCTGTTCCTCACACCAGTCTTCTACGTCGTCCTCCGAAAATTCAGACGAAAGCCAGCATTTGCTTCTGGAAGTGGCGAAATAGTAGATGACGCTGCTGCCAAAGGGGCTCAGAAACGCAATGAGCCGGAATCACCATAGGTCGGCTCGTCCCAATCAGACAATGCCCCAAAAGGCTCGCACCGTGAACGTCCAGCCCTCTGAAAGAAAAGTAGCAAACCAATCTTTCCGACTGACTCACACTACGAGCATCAGGCTGCATGCCCCGAGTGAAATCTCTGATTGCCTTTATCTCATCCTGTGCCAACCGTAGCTGGCCACGAGCCAGTGTGTAGTCGGCATGTGGTTCGGCAAATTCGCTTCCTGTCGATTAGTTGACCTCGGCTCCGGAGTCTTCGTTGAATCGGTTCTCCAGAAACTGGCAGCGTGCGTCGAGGACGTAGGTTCGGTTCGGAGCCAGCTTCACGGCCTGATCGAAGTCGGCGAGGATGTTCTCGTCATCGAAGGCTGGCGAGTCTTCTGGCTTCGAAGCGTTGATGTCCATGAAGAATATCTTCTGCCGTGCTCGGAGCAGCCATGCGTCTGGCAGTGAGGCGTCGAGATCGATCGCGAGGTCCAGGTCGTCGATCGCTGCCTTTCGGTTGGTGAGGCTGGGTGAGTAGCCGCTGAAGCCGAGACTCGGCGGGCAGTTGCTCGTGAGAACGACAGCTCGGGCGTAGAGGAGCCAGGCGTCGTGTGGGTGCGGCTCAATTGCGGTGTTGATGAGTATCGCCGCCGAGCGGGTTGATTCTCCGCCTGCTGCCAGCAGGTCAGCGATGATCGGCCTGACTTTGTCGGGATCGGCAACGGCATCCTTCGATCTTGTGGACGTCATGAAACTGAAGACGAACCCGCAAAGACCTACCCACGCAGCCTGCGGCAGTGAGTCACTGACAAACCACACGCCAATGGCAATGCCTGCGCCCTGTATCGACACCATCATCGTGACGTGTGGTATCCGGAAGAAAGCTCGTAGCCACGGAAGTTGAAAACACCAGAACGGCGTCGAGAACATCCCGGCGACCGCACTGTAGACGGGCCACCGAAGAGTGCTTAACGACGCCCCGTCTCGAAAGAAGCCGTAGCTGCCCCCGATGCAGGTGAAAGCAATCGTCGTCCACAGCGGGTAGCTGAGCAGAAACCGCCACGGCCGGTCCCACGGCATCAAATGGAGTTGCGGCGACTCGAAGCTGTCAACTAAATTGGCGATTAGCCCAACTACAAAGGAAAGTCCAACTCCCGCTGCCAGAAACAAAGCGAGGTGCGGCCAGGTCCATTCGATGGTGGTAAGTAAAATCACCCCCAACACGATATAGCCAAGACCACTCACGAGTATGAAGAACCCGAATATGGTTCTCGCGATGCTCGCAATCTTCTGTCGAGTGGTTGACGGCGTCTCACTGTCTGCTGAAAGTTTGCCGGCGCCAGCCTGAATGTCATCGTAATGCTCGTTCATCGTTAAGTCTTCCTGTCTTGCCAACCTCATATGCAGACAACGGAATTCCACCTGTCGATCAAGCAGAGTTTGGTTGTGGCAGCTGCGTATGTGCGGCGCGAATCAGCGAGCAGAATTGAGCACGCGGAACCGCGAAATGATCGAGTTGAATCTGTTCCGGGCGTCATCGGCGTGTGACGGTGCTGACCATCCCAGGATGACGAAGTAACGATCGGGGGCCTCAACCGTCGACAAGCGATATGTCACTCGATTGTCCCCTTCGGTCCCTGTGATCTCGACTGTTCTTGCCATGTGGAGACCGAGCTCCACCGTGAGAATGCGACTCTGCGTGACATCTGACAGGACGTCAGTGATGCTCTTGATGTTGAGGCTCGTGTACTCATCCAACGTCATTGTCCGCAGGTCGATCTTTGCTTCGTGGCGAACGATCAGTGCGATGTTCCCGGCTGGATCGGACACTTGCATCGCCGGTGTTGGTTGCAGAGCAGCCAGGTCTGCATTCGGCCCCCAGCCGCCTGGTACAGTCATTTCGCAGAACCCGTCGGCACTCTGCAGGACACTCGGCTCCGCGGCAGCCGTGTCCTTCGCAGCCTGTGTCGCAGCTGAAATTGCTGGCACAAGCAGCGACAGCAGAATCAGTACAACCGCTAGGCCGATCAGTCCCAGCAGCGCCATTCGTAGTCGAGGTTGAGGTTTCACAGCCTTGCCACGATTGAACCAAACCTTGTCCATTGCTCCATACAGTGACATGAACAGGCCGGCGGTCACCGATAGACCTCCGATTACATTCAGCACACCGTCACGTTCCGTGAGCCCGGTCAGCGTCGCCAGATCATTCAGGGCATTAACGGCGACCCCACCTGCCAACAGCGTTCCACCAAACATAACCCACGGCCGACGGAAGCCACCGTCGGACTGTGGAAGATCGGTGGCTGTAACTTGCTCAGACATCTGTTCGTTCTCCTGTCAGGGGAACCGCATTCAGCGATTCCGTCGCTCTAAAAAGTGTGAGCGATCAACGTCCTGAGACAGGGTTCCGGCCGGGGCAGGAAGAGGTCACAGTGGTCAGCGCATAGCAGAGGGCGCCGAACCAAGGCCGCTCATCCAACCTCCGCCAAGAGGCACGACAGAACAACACCGGCCGACGCCCCCATACGGAGACGTGGCTTCAGTGCTGCTTCTGTCGTTCAAGAGCCCGAGGGCTCAGGTTGGCGGTTTTGGATAAAGCAACGCTGACGCTTCACGCGTCAATCAAATTGTGTTGGTGACAGCTCCTGGCCGTCGGATATGTCTTTTCCGGCTTACTCCTCAAGGAATCGGATGTTTTCAGATAGCGTCCGAGATTCTACAACGATCGATGACGCATTTCAGTCCTGGTGAACTCAGAATTCCGCCGCGTGACATCGACACCGTACGGATTCTCGCCCGATGCACCGGCCACACAGAGCCAATCATGGCACTGGCTCTCCATCCGTCGGGGCCGTTTTCTCTGGCAGCCACGACTCGCTGGCCAGCGCCGTCAACCGCGTCAGAATGACAGGTGACCTTCAGCAGCGTCAGGGAACAACGGAGCCCCGTATGGATGCCCGGTTTCACCTTGAAGTATCAGAAAGCATTGTTGAATTCACGCCCGCTGATGTCGGCGTTAACCACAGGCTGTATTGTCCAATCGTCTGCGCTGATGCACCGCAGCCACCGTTGTTGCAGATCACTCTATTTGTCATTTAGCCCCACGTACCTGCAATTCTTTGTTGGCTGCCAGGATGCTGCCCGTGGTGCTGAGCAGCCGCAACGAAGAGACACGTCCGGCAAAGTTCTCGTACTTAGATGCGTGCAATGCAGCCACGGTCAGCGGTACATCGCTCCGCATCAACCCGGTCGGGTATCGCATCAGCTTCGCAAACTCTTTCACCACCAGCTTACGAGTCGGCTGCCGCAGCAACTTGATCTCCATCTTGACGCATTTGGCAATCGTCTCATTTGTGTTAGCGGTCACACCACCGCGCGGGGCGATCATCAGCCGGCGAATTGTCAGCAGGAACTTCCGCTTCCCATCCCGCGTGTACGGTTCGACCGAGAGACTCTGCAGGCCTCCAGTGATCTTGCTGAGCGGCGACGGCGCTTTCATGTTCATCATCGCCGGCCATTCTACTCGAACGAGGTCGAATAACTGTCGCTGCAACTCGCTGTTGTTCGCGTCGTCCGGTTCCACTAGCCGCTGGTCCCACCACCACACCAGGTCCACACCCAGGTTTTGTGTGAGAACTTGGGCCTCTGTGTTTTCTGACTCGTGGTCAGTGCCAAGGAGTAACTCTTGGCTCTGGCCAGAAACGTCCGAATCTTCCATCTGTTGCTGAATTACGGCAGCTTCGGTCTCTCGGCGGCCCAGCGCCTCGGGGGCATGGAACAATGCAAAGTCGACTCGCTGCCATAGGTCACGCACCCCGCGAGCGTAACAAAAGGGGCAAACCGCCGTACGGTTGCAGGTCCGGAAGGACTCACGCCCGCGGGCCTGGTTCGCGTGGAAGCCAGTCGCCCCTTTCGGAATAAAAAAAGTCGGGCGACACCGTTGGGCTCCCGCCCTGTCCCGCAACCCCTTAGAAGTATTCGCAGCGACGGACCAACCGGCATCGCCCAGCTCCGCGACGCGGTTCTGCCACATTCCGTATAAGTCGCCAGCTTTCGACGCGACCTGTTTCTTTCGTAGCTCCATTGTAAATTCGGCTGCGCTGGAAGGCTTCTTCGGCCAACCCATCAGTGCGTACAACGTGGATTCCTGCTGAACTTGGTCAGGGTATCGCATCGGCACTGCCGCAGCACGGTAAACAAATCTACTCATTTATGCATTTTGTTGACGCGTCGCCAACATTCCTAGTCCGTACGGCTTCGCTGTGAACGTGCCGTAAGTGACTTCCGAAAGATGGGTAAGTTTTATCGTGAATCGGTAGATGGTCGAGAAGGATGAACAGCATAATCTAACGGCGTTATCTTATCTACTATCTTTGATAGTAGGAGGGGCTCCTGTAGCCCGCCCCCTCTCCCTTTCTCTTCGAGAGAGGGGGTTGTGGTGGTAAATAATGGAATCCAGAGTGATGGTTACCGTGAGAATTCAGAGTTACCTCTAAAAAACCTCAGTGATATCTCACTTCCGACGAAGAACGGGCACTGCCGAATGTAAACATTATTTTACAACCCTGCTGCCGCCACCGAGTGGTACAATCCGAGTTGTGACACTCCGAGGTTCCACACCCCAAATCGTACTGGTCGAGTTAGACGTTCAGACATCAAGTCCACAATCCTTACACGACTCAGCCACGACAGCGACCCCATTCTTGGCCTCCTGCGAGGCGCCGACCATGCGTCCCTTTCAAGTACCGCAACATGCCACAGCTTCCGCGCGAGACTCGCCACAGCACGTTTTAAGGTCTGCGAACAGGTTCACGTTCCGATGCGGCAGCTTGGTCGATGGCGCTGCGAGCCATACGGGCCGGAAGTGCTCGACATAGATCGTCTCGACGCACTCTCCGAGCATGTAGCGGCCCTGCGCGATGGCGTGCAGTCGGACTTCCAGCAGCATCTCGGTCATGCCTGTCGTAATCAGTGCCGAGTCCAGCCACCACACTACGTCATCGCGGGACAACGTCGACTGGACGCTCAACGCCTCCAATCGTCGACTCGCGGTCGTCGACCGTCCCCGTCTGGACACCGCTGACGTGACGGCTTCTTCTCAGACGAGTTCCCGGCGCCTCGGCACCGTTCGCAGTACAGCCCATAAACGTACTGGCTGGTCTCCACGAGCTCGAACTCGGAGAAGGCGAAATCGCCGCGTGCCAGCGACGTCGCTGACTCCATCGTGACTACGAGTCCGCCGGAGTGCCAATTCCGGGAGCCATCGTCGACTCACATTAATCATTGCACTATGTTACGGATAACACGAGCCAACCTGTACGGAGATAGAAATGTCGAACAACGTAGAATCACTGTCGCGACTCGTACCCTGGACGCAACTGCTGCCGCATCTGGGGCTCACGTATGAGGCAATCAGTCTGCCTGCGTTGGTGGACTGCCCACTGTGCAAGAACGGGAAACTGCGGGTCTACCGGGACTTTCTGCTGAACAGTGAGTGGCTGTATTGCCATAGTTGCAGGTTCGCCGGTGACACGATCGAGTTTGCCGCCGCAGTATGGAGAGTCGAAGTTGTCGAAGCGGTGGCGCGATTACGGCAAGAGGAAGTGCTGCCACACGACACCAGCGAGGAAGCCATTGATGTCTATCTCGACCAGATCATCGATCAGCGAGTGCGGCTGAGTAGATTCGAGAACAACTCCATTGAGCGCATTGCGAGAGACAAAAACGGCGGTCTGCACTCGCTGTTACGGCACTTCAAGATCGAGCGGTTCGTGAGTGAGCCGCGTTGGCAGGAACAAGGAGCGAAGCTGGTGTGGGGAGCGAGCTGTCGCGAGGTGGAAGACCTGTTTCACCCACGCTCGTACGAAGTCCGGAATCGCAGCAATCGGAACGGCAAGTCTTCAGAGCGTCGCGGGCCAGGTCCGGGGGCACGTCGACTTTTTAAGGGCGAAGGCTGGGATGATGTGCTTGTTGTGCCGTACTACGACTTGCCCGGCCGAGTTTGCTCACTGCTGATTATCGGGCGAGATGCCAATCAGGAGAACGGTGATGTGTTGTTCAAGCCGTTGAACATTGGTGGAAGCCGTCGCGACAAACGCGAGTCCGGAGTTTCCTCACTGCTGAATCTGATCGGAAAGCCGCATAAGGATTTTGGTGACGCCTTGTTCGTGATTGCTGACCCGCTCGTGGCACTGTGGCTGCAGCTCCGGCACCTGCGGGAAAAATCGGACCCATTGCCCATCGTTGGCAGCGTGCTCGACGAACGGTTCTCCACGGAGCACGTGTTCGACCAGCTTCCCACTCGCCGGATGATTCTCTGGGGACCGAAGCGGGATCACCAACTGTTCCGACAGGCCGTGGCGGCGGATGGAGCTGTCTCGCCACGATCAATCACTCCGAGCCAGATGCGTCGTCAAACCGGAGGGATGCCGTCGAAAATCGTGCTCAACGAGCTGGCCAAAGATGCCGTCCCGTGGCCGGACGCCCTTGCCGACGAGCTGACCTCGCTGGACGACCTCGATGCGCAGAATCTGCTGTCAGGGCTCAGGTTGACGCCAGGGGAGCAGGAGAGGATTTCGCGGCATGATGACTTCGATGTGGTGTCGCGAATTGACCGACTCAATCAGCATGCGGTTCGCCGCCGCCGGGCGTTCATCAACAATCGTGCCATCATTGAGACAGCGGGAACCTGGTGCTTTGAGGACTCGGAAGAAGAAGTCTGCAACGGAACGGTTCGAGTGGAACGTGTCGTCCGAACAGACGCCGGTCGAACCTACTATTCCGGATGGGCGCAGGTCCACGGAACCGACATCAGGACGCCCTTTGTGCTGGACAGTGATCGTGTCCACAAGCATGGGCTGCTGCCAGTTGTCCGTGATACTTTGCTCGCCGACCGTAAGTCAGAGCGACCGCTGATTTTCATTCAAAGAATCGCCAGGGATTCATTGGACATTGCTCTGCAGTTCTGTGAACCGGTCAGCGAACGTGGCACAGATCGCGTCGGGTGGCACGATGACAGTTGCTGCTTTGCGTTTCCTCAGTTTTCGCTCGGACTCCACGGCGAGGCTACCAATCGGGCGACAATCTTCGACACCGGACAGTCTGTCCCCGCTGTCGATTGGGAGCGACCGTTTTCTGACCAACTGGATAAGGACTCCATCCCGATTCTGTCGGAGAGTGCCGCCGACGTCGCCCTGCTGTGGGCAGTGGCTGCGTGCGTCGCTGAACAATTACTGAGCAGTCTGTTATTTGCGACGCGACACCCAGTCGTCATTGAAGGCAGTTCGGCGACCGCAGGGTTCGCGGCCGCTGAGGCTCTTGGCTGTCTTCGATGCCCCGGCAAGTCTCGACGCACAAAGATGACCGCTGATGACATCGTCGACGTCTGCGAGAAGCACAGTCTGCCTGCCCTCATGCCGATTAGAACCTGGTCGGAAGCCGAGATCGACGCCGTATGCAGTCGGCGAACTGACTCCGTCATCATCAACGGCAATCGCAATGCCGTTCGGTCTTTGGGGACGCAGGGCCGATGGCATATCATCCATTCGCGAGAACATGTTCGCTACATCCGTCGCGAAGTTGTGAGTGCCGCGCAGCAGCTGATGCCACAGTATCTCAGGCATGTCCTGCAGCAATCCCCGCCGTTGACATCGAGCTATCCTGGCGAGCCGTCAATTCGACGCATTTTCAGGGACATGGCCAAGTGGCTGGAAAAAGTCGCGGTGAACTCGACGGTCATCCAAAGGGCGGAGACATTGCTCACCCCTGCCGGGAGCCAGCGTCCGATTGAGCATTTCATGGAACTGATGAAGAAGTTCGTCAAGAGTGACGATCTCTCATTGACGTCAGAGCCCGTGCCTGTGACCGGCTCGTCGATGAACTTGCATATCGACCGGCTGAACGGACGGCTGTGGATACCCAAGGACTGCGTCTCGCGAGTACTGAGCGACAAGAATGCACCGCCGATCGATACCCAGGCCGTCACAGCAGACATGCGGGATTGCTACGCGCTCGCCGGAGAACATGAGACGGACGAAGTGTCTGGCTGGTTTGTCGCGCTTGACGACTTTTGGTCGACCATCAGTCCCCAACTCCAAGAGGCGGAAGTGCTCGCCACCGCTTCGTCCTGACGCACTCCACAGCGTCCTCGCACCGCAAGAATGCGCTTGGTCCGCGCAGGATTCGCCGGCGTTGAGCCCAGAGTTGCGACGGCCAGCAACTGCAGCTCCAGAGGTCTTGCTGTTCAATGCCGGAATGTGATTCCTGCGCGCATGCAGAGCACGATTCGGTCCGACTCTGTACCAAGCCTGTCAGGTTGGTGAAGCCGAGGATTGAGCCCAGACTTCGTTGCATGTCTTACCCCGACAAAGACTTACGGCTATCCACTCCGAGCACAGTGTGTACGCGGTCGAACCCTGCGTCCTCACGTCAGCCAGCTTCGTGACAGCCGCGCGCCGCCGGAAGCGACTTTCTGGAAGGCACCTGAAGGTACCTGCGGACCGCTCTACCTTACTCGGGACCAGTATTTTCCTCCGCCTGACTTTCCGATTCACTTCAGTCGTCAGAAGTTATTGCGAAAGGACGGGTGTTCCCCGTATGTATTAGCGGGTGCCCGGCCGGGCGAGGCGCGACGGGCTGTGTGAAAACATCCGCAGCGGGCCGGACGTAGAGGTGAAGTATTGGTGTCCTTGGTACTGAGTTGATAATCCTGTCCGCTTCGACCTCGCCTACGAGATACTTCAGCGACGCATGCGTCAGATTACGATACCCGAACGACTTCAGCTCGCCGGATAGTGGCCCGGGCTCAACGTCATTCGAGTCCGCTACAAGCGAGTGCTTTATCTCGCGTCGCAGTTCCCAGAGCTCTGCTTCTTTCAGCTTGAGTTCCTCGTAGCGTCGCAATTGCTCCTGCATGACTCCGTACGGTTTCAGTGGAGCAGGTCTTCGGCTTGGAGTAGTTTCATTAGTGGGGACATTTTCCTCCAAGTCGACTAACGCAAAAGCTCTACTTGTTGAATCATCGTGCACTGTGGACTCCCGACTGGAATTAGGAATTCGAAAAAGAGCCAGAGTGCGAGGGCGTTCCTTCGCCCCCGTACTCCGACGTCGGGCACGCAACGTGGCGTTTGCCCTGATCAGCGTTGCCGGTTAGAGCGGAGCGATTACCGGCCAGACCGGACAGTCCCAACGCTGAAGGCTTTGCCCTGCGAATACAGGACCTCCAGTGACGGTATGCCTGGCTCGACCGTCCCAGCAAGTCCCCAGTAGAGAGGCAATCCCGGAAACCGAGATCACGCATCACACACTGGACTTCCTGCAGAATCGACCGCTTCGCTTCACCCACAAAGGCAGGCCCGTAAGACATGATCCACCCCCGTGCACATTGAAGTGCGGATTCGGGTGGGTCAGAGGACTCGTGAGCCTTCTGGAGTCCACTGCGTAGTCCGGCCCATGCAGTGGGGCCAGGTACGAACCGTAGACGATCGTCCTGCAGAGTGATTCGGAACCCAAGCAGGTCCACTGCATCACCCCGTTTCAGATCGCCGACAGGTACACCGCCGTCCGGCTGCGTATCCTTCAGAGTAAACTCTGTTGGACCGAACAGTTCCCGGACGCAGTGCAGCGTCTCCTCGCCTTCGGACACGGTTGCGCAGAGGTACGTCAGATCGTCTGAGTACCGCCACCAACCGGGAACATCATCCCTGATGTGTACGTCATGTATTTCGTGCAGCCGCGCGTTCAGGCAGTGGACCGAATACGCACTTCCCTGGTCGATCCCTCGGGTGCGTTCCCTCTGTCCGTCGATGTCCGTCCGCAGCAGTGTTTCAATCACTCCGACCAGCCTGTCGCACGCCAGCAGCTCCCGATGAAGCCGCACGACTTCCTCGACAGCCACATTCTCGAAGGCGTCTTTGATGTCCGCCTGAGCGACCACCCAGCAGTCGGTCGTCTTCATGGTCCACAGCATCTCGGCGAGCATCCGATGCGGTCCACGCCCTGGTCGGTACGCACAGCACCCGTCGAGAAGCCGATTGTCCCAGAACGACTGCATCGTGTCGTGCAGCACTTTGCTGACCACTGCCGTAAAGACGCTCCGCAGCCGTAGCGGCCTGGTCCCGTTACCGGACTTCTTGTCGATCGACGTCGTCCTCGCCGGACCAGCCTCCCACGTCGCTTCCCGCAGCCGCCTTGAGAGGTCTCGCATCGCTGCGGCGACCTCGGCCCGGCCTAGATCGCGATAATGTACGCCGTCCGGTCCTGCGGCCTTCTCACCGAACTCCTGCTGCAGCCCGAACACCCGCATCAGGTGCTCCGGGTCCGTCATTGCGTCGAAGTCCGGCGTGCAGCCAGACTCGGCCTCATACAGGCAGCCGAGTGGATGGCAATCGTGCCTGTAGAAATTGTCTGGGGTCCGCCCACCATCTCTGGCCAGCGTAGTGAAATCGAAGTTGCTTCGCTCGTAGCTCATCGTGCCTCCTCCTTCCGGGAGTCCAGAAAGCGGTCCACGTCGGTGTAGGGTTGCCCTGATGACCGAATCACCGTCCAGCCAGCATCCAGTGCTGCATCCCGTCGATCTTGTGTCCATTGACGAAGTAGGGGGTGATGATCCCGATCATCGAGATCAATAACCACGAGCCGTGACTTTGTGTTACCGCTCACATAATGTTCGACGAGCGGTGCAGGAATCCCCGGCAGACCATCGGCACGAATCAGAACACCAACGCGCTGAAGTTCAGCCCGCCGCAACCCCTCGAATGTCACGATCACGTTCTGATTCGAACGCCACACCGACCGCAACGACTCCCCTGTTACGAGTCCGTCCAGGTTGGACCAGCCATAATGGCCGACGTGTTGACCAGCGAGCACCGCCCAGTGTGGGAGACGCTTCGCCAGTTGGATGGCATGGTCGACCGACACCACAAGGATCACTGTCCGAGCCCGTCCGAGCGTGCTCCAGCCCTGCCACGGCACGAGGCTGTGTAGTTTCTCAGCATTCTGACTCTCGACCGCCTTGGCGATGCTGCAGATCAGCCGGTTGCGAACACCGTGCTGTGTGATCGCTCGCTGTTTTGTCGACGGCACGTTCAGATTCTTCGCCACACGTTCGCCGCCGCGAACGGCAATCTGGACGACCGTCACAGGCCTTGCGGTGACACCATGACGATGGATTCGCAGCCGTTCGAAGCCAAAGGATGCCGTGATCATGTCCCGCTCATACCGCGACAGACGTTGGCCGATCTTCATCAGCCCGAATGTTCGCGCCTTCATCGGCTGCAACAGAGCTTCCTGTTGGCGAAGCCCCACCGCTTCGACAGCATCGAGGGCGATCACGAAGTCGGCACGGAGCATTCCCGCCTGGATCGACTCTCTGGGCGTGACGACAGTCACGCGACGTCGATCTGACTTCGCGTCTGAGACTGCCATCCCCACCTGTGAACCAGTGAGATACCGCTTCAGGCAGGCCGCCAGTCGCTCTGCATTGGCAATTGTCGCCGAGATGACGATGATCTCGGCATCCGGCCATTCGAGGGCGATCTGGGCCACGATCCATGCAGGGTCAACCTCACGGTCCCGATACTCAATCAGCCCACATGGTGCATTACCCGAGACAAAGCAAAGCAACGCGGAATCCCGAATCCCACGCTTGCTCACCGCACCTTTCGCCGCCTCCGGCAGCGACCGGTCTGTCTCGTCCTGGTAGTGAGCCTGGTAGCCATGCCGCTGCAGGAGTGCGACCGCCGCCGGTGCCAACCCGATCAACGCCCGCCCCGCACACCAGACGTCCGCATTCACCTGTGATACCGACTCCGCGCGACCGCTTACATCCCGGTACCTGGACGTCTGTAGAATCCGTAGTTCTGGCAGGACATCCTGAGCCGTGACCAGCGGCAATTGCACAAAGCGGTGTTCCGCCACCAGGGTAATTCCCCGGTGTCTTCGCTGGGTTTCTGCACCCGTCATCTCAGCCTCCTTGCGGATTGACCTGTGACCGATAACACAATAAATCCTGCTCTAGCTCTATTGAGGCCACTCGTGCCGTCCATGTGATGGCGCTGCAGTGCTCCGGTAAACGTGCGAAGGGTGCCTGCCACCTGAGCGACAGCTTCGTCGCAGTCAACTTCGTCAAATGTAATCGTCATCGTGGACCGCTTTTCTGCCGTCAGTTGGAATGCAGTATTAGCTCGGTGAGTACGTCGTCTACGCTTACCTGCCAGTTCGCGGGCAAAACCCGCCACTCGTGTTGAGGTAAGTCGATGCTCTTTTTCCCCAAACGCCCTCAGAGCAAGTGTGTAGGGCGTTCGGGGAAAAGTTATGTTGGATTGGGTGGCTGGTTTAACCCGCAACTTCGTGGCCGAAATCAACCCGCAAAATGACATACCTTTAGCGGTAATAGTCATCTTAATTTTCCTTCGCATTGAGCCCACCACGATTTATCCCGTGACGGGTTCCAAATGCACGTCCGCCAGCTTCTTCTTCGGCCACGACGACTTGACGATCACGTTTTGCCCCGTCGTCATTTCAACGATTTCCGATTTCATTCTTAGTTCCTCACTCTGTACGAAAAGGTGACATCACGACCAGCGGCCTGGTCGAACTGAGACCTCAAGCGAAAGTGACGGAGCCCAGGGGACAATCTTTTTTGCCAGATTTTTACTTCTGCGCGATCGGCGCTGGGCGGCGCTGCCCTTGGGCGAGGGGGTGACGACTCAGCACGTGACGGGATTATCAATCAGCGATTGCGACTCCAAGTCTCTCGCTCTTCGACACTGGAAGGTGCTCTCGACGCGAACGCCGGGCACGAACCAGTCCGCCCCTGTACCATGCTTATCAGATTGGCGCTGGGGCGAGCAGCGCATCCGAATGCGCTACATGTGCTTCTTGGGTAAAGGCTTACGACCATCGTCACCGTGGGAGTTGTTGGCACAGACGAATCCTCTGTCCTCCCATTAGCCAGCTTCATGGCAGCCGCGAGCTGCCGGTAGCAGCTTACTGGAAGGCGCGACGAGCATACCTGTTGTGAAAGAGTCCCTTCGAGTTTTTTGCCGGCCAGAGGCCCGTTCTGAATCGATGCGAGTCGCTCGCGTTGCTTACAGCTAACGCGTCGTCGCGTGACTCCACCTTCCGTATTTTGCTGTGGTCGGCGGTGTGCTTCCAGATTTTGTGTTGAATTGCTGTCCCCTTTGCACTCTGAGCTTCGCCTGATGAATGGCGACCACGGGGGAGCGTCGCCAATTCGAAATCCATGCATCCCCCGCTTCAGTAGGAACGATCAAAATGATCAAAACTATCGAGAGCACGGCAACCACGCGTCAGTTGAGGATCATCCGCATCGAGCGGCGGACGTTGGAGGCCATAGTGGATGTGCCGCTCGATGCGGTGAATGACGATTTCGAGGAGATCGCATCATTGGCGCAGTGCTCGGGAATGATGCTGGTCACTGAATCGGATGTTCTGGATCAGACAATCGAGGACGCCGATTCAACGGCAGGAAGTGACGTCCAGCGTCATGAGGCGTTTGACACGCCGTGTGACGAATGCTGGCAAGGAGAACTGCCGGTGCATTTCCTGGCGGCTCAGTTCCACGGAAAGGGACCGGGATGGGAGGTTGAGTCGCTGAGTCAAAATCTCGATGGTGCATTCGGACTTGAGCGATGTACGCCGCGTCAGCTTCGGGACTTACTTCATAACGAAGTCGTCTGGCGCAGCTCACTAATCGGAAGGGATAAACTGGACTTCCACCGCATCAACGTCCGGATGGAAGATGGAGTCGTCCGTCCGGCTGTGGTTTATCGCTGCGACGATTTCAGCGTCATACTAGCGGTGGCTCCGGATGGAGCCAGGCTTGGCACCTTCCCAAATGGACGGTGTGGCGTCTGGGAAGGTGATTTGGTTTACTTTGACAAAATCGACCTGAAATCCACAGTCTTGATGAGTGGTCCCTGGTTCGTTGAGGACGTGATATCAGACCTAATGGACGCTGGCCTCCCTTTGACCGATCTTTACCTGGACGACGAATGTGTGGTCGCAGATGGAGATGCAATGTGGTCTGGAGCGGTGACGCAATTGCCGCTTCCAAACCGGATCGAGCCATTCCACGAGCAAGGTCTCCTGAACGTTGAGCGCTACTGGGCTCTGTAGTGTGATGGAGCATTCGGGACCTGAGTCACGATGACCGGGTCCCGTTTCTTTCATAGTCAAGGTGGTGTGACGTTACCGATAACGGATAGCAGCAAAAGCAGATTATTCTTCCCGAGTAATCCGAAATTGGACGTCGGCCGTTCGATCGAAATCGTCTCGTGTCGCTGGAAGCCGAATCAGCAGGTCTCGATATGGCGAGCAGTAGAGATGCATCCGAGAGCCGTTTGATGTCAGCTTGTGCGCAAACGGAGCTAACAGAATGTTGACCTCAAAATTTTCGTACCTGGGCCCGAATTCTGGCTTTGCATTTTCGAGAAAACCAGACAGGCTATAATACGTGCCTGCTGGTTTACCCTCAGGCCGTCTGAGGGCGGTCTCAATCAACAGTGGAAGCACTTGCTCAGACTCATGCGGGCTCATTAATCCCCACTTCTCCCATTTGATCGCGATGAGGTCTTCAACAACTGCCTCACCGTTTACGTCGTGGATCACGACCTTCATAGAGATCGATGAATCCAGAAAGCTTAGGTGTTGCCGCTCAACAGCGGTCGAAAAGGGTGTCGCTCGAATTGTGGTTTCCTCAGCATCCTGCCGTGCGAGTAACCAGATCGTGACTCGATCCCCTGAGTCAGTGTACTCGGGACCAAACAGGGCCGCAGCATCCTTAACCATGTGCCAATCGGTCAGGAGTGACGGTGTATGTCTCAAGCCAGCAAAAACGGGAATTCCTCCTTGCATGACGACGTCGTCACCATGTTCGGCAGTCGCCTGTGATTCACTGATGAGACGCTGTGTCCAGTCACGGTACTGGTCCGAGTCGACCGAAAGTCTGATCGGAATAGTGATATGGTCCTGAAACTCGTCGTATGCCGTTTCGCCGGTGCGGACGATTCGTATCATGTCCGGCCACGATTTCAGTGTTTCGATGAATGCAGGGGGACTGGAATGGCTTTCAACTTCCGGCGGGCCTGCTGTGGCGACACTATTGTCGACATCCTCGCTGGTCTCTGAGGTGTTCAGGATCACAGTCGCAATCATTCCGATCGCGAGCAAGACAACTGCGGTTATGGCGAGACCATACCGCCGCATCTTGGAACTCAGTTTGTTCTGTGGCTGATCGTCGCTCTGGCCGACGTTTTGCAGCTTCTTGACGAAGTCGCTGCACGACTCGTAGCGCTTAGACGAATTGGCAGACAACGCCTTCATCAGGATCGGGCGTTCGCCAGGAGTCAGATAAGAAAGCTCTACAGAGCCGTCCTGCTTTCGAGCCATAACCTGCAGTGGTGAGCCAGAGAACGGTAGTCTGCCGGTCCGAAGGAAGACGTATGTCAGTGCGAGTGAATACTGGTCGGAGGTGTTTGCGAGTTGTTTCCCGTAGGCTTCGGGCGGCGCGAAACTCATCGTCATGCGCCCCGTTTGTTCGTCGATGGCTCCCATCAGCGGTCGGGCGATGCCGAAGTCGCCGACTTTGACACGGCCTCCCGTCAGAAACAGGTTGGCCGGTTTGATGTCGCGGTGTTGAATGCCGTGCGTGCTGGCGGACGTATTCCGGTTAAGATGATCGATCCCACTGGCCGCGTCTGCGATGTACTGAAGTAGTTCCGAACGTGGTATTCCATCGAGGCCTCGATCGACCGAATCTCGGAACTGGTCGAGCAGTGTGGATTCCGCAAGTTCGGAGGCGATGATCAGGTATCCGTGCTGACTCCACGCACCGAACAGGGCGAGCAGATTCGGATGCCGCACACTCTTGATCACTTTCAGAGACCGATGCTCAACGCGAGCGGCCTCTGAGGAACATTGGATAAATTTCAAAGCGATCTGGAACCCACCCGGAGCGTTCGCACTCCAGACTTCACCAAATGAGCCGGAACCGATCCTGGATACAAGCCGGTAACCGTCGAACGGCTCCGCGTCTTCCGTGAGACGTAGAGTCGGTGCCGGCGGCGATTGTCCGACTCCAAGTGCGGCATCGACTGCATCAAGCTTCCGGACTCGCTGCCGGAACCGATCGACAACCTCGGGCGAATCGTTGCGACAGTGCTCTGCGATAAACGCGTCGATTGACGGCAACTCCCCCGCGTCGGCTTGATCTTCCCAGAGGTCCAGAAGGTCTTCAATGTGGTCGTCACTCACTCGGGCGACTCCTGACTGCCATCGCCCAACAGTCCCTGCAACCCCTCACGCGCGCGACGCCACCGTCTCTTGACTGTCCTTACGTCGATCTGAAGCAGATCAGCAATCTCCTGCTGGGGAAGGTCCTGATAGTAGTACAACCGAAAGACCTCGCGTTCGTCTTCGGGAAGTGCATCGACGGCAGCGCCTAGGTTCTCGATCAATTCAGCCTGGACCAGTTGCGTGCCTGGTCCAGGGCCATTCGCCGTTGCCAAATGGATTGGACCGATAGCGTCCTCATCAGAAGACTGGCTGTCGAGTTTTTGGTGACGTCCAACCCCGTGGCCAATAAAGTGCTTGCGGAACAAGTCAGTCAGCTCCCGCTGCACATAGAGACTTGCTAGCCCGATGAATGCGCGTTTGTTCTCCGGCTTCATCTCAGACAGCGCCTTGTGCAAGCGAAGCATCGAACGGTTCAGCACGTCGTCAGTCTGTTCGACGTATTTGAGGTCTGACTCTCGCCGCAAATGCTGCCGAACGAGAGTTCGCAGTCGTTCGCAGGAGTGATTGATGATGGCGTCGCGAGCGGAATCGTCACCCTCACGTAACTGGCCGAGCAGTATTTCCAGCGTCCCGGTTGATGCTTCCACTGCGTTGCCCCCAAATGTCTATTTCACCAGTAATAGCCGGAGGATTCAAATCCAAACAACAATTTGAGCTCTGATCCGTGTTTGGTGGACATAAGAAGTCGTTCAATTCGAGAGAACGAAATTCGAAATTACCTGTCCCCTGAGACCCCGCCACAACATCCAGCGCTTCGACGCTTCCGATCGAGGCTGTATGGCCCGAACAGTACGATTCTGGGCGAAGCAAGCCGTACAGGAACAGAGCGAAGATTGCGCCGCGAATGCGCAATAGCACCTCGAAAGCTGGCTTCCGGAGTTCAGGGGCTACTCTTGGGCCTAGTCCATGTCCGTGAGGCACTTGTCGATCTGCAACTCGCGACGCAACCATTTCAAGGCTTTCGCGAGTAACGCGTCCGGGCCACCGGAATAGTGCTTGTCACCCATTGACCGTGGCGCATGCCCGAGAAAGTAGCTTTCGAGGCCTGAGTAGTTTTCCTCGCCACGCAGCAGAGTTGCTGACGTCTTCTTCAGACAAGTAAATGATCTGCCGGAAATCTTCAGGCGTCTGCATAGGCGTGCAAAGTTGCGTTGAATGTTATCGACCTTGTACAGCTTTCCGTCTGGGCGAAGACTCTCAACTTTCAGCGGGCTTCCGTTTTCATTGACAAGCAGCCGCTCTGGATCGGACGACCGGAATTCCTTCAGGAGCTGCAGAGTCTCAGGCCAAAGTGTGTAGGTAACTTCTGGTACATTATCGCCATCACTGGTCTTTGATCGCTTGCGAGAAATGGTGCCCTTCTTCCAGCAAACTTCGGAATGTTTCAGGTCGCTGATGTCTTTCTGGGTAAAGGCTGAATTCAGCGTGAGCAGGATGTGCAACCTATGCCGGCCTCTGGCCGCCCCAAGCAATTGCCGGATTTCTTCCTTCGTGAAGGTCATAATCTTGCCGTGAGACGCACTGATATTGAATTGCTTGTCGTCGATCACGCGCGGCAGGTCTTCGAGCACACGTTGTCGCCACAACCACCGGACAAACTGCTTGGCCGCATCGAGTCGGTCCTTGGCATAACTACCACTGATTTCACTTTTCCCAATACGTCCCTGGAGCGTGGTCCTATAGTCGGTCAAGACGCGTTCGTTAAAGACCGTGACAGGGTTTGCGCCACCGACAAAATCGACCAGTGCGTCAACGTGACGGATGAGATTGGCGTATCGCCCCGCGCTGATTTCTTTGACGGCGACTTCTGCTACTTTGAATTCTTTGAACCGCTGGTAGTTTCCCTCAACTGTCGCACTCCGTGGTACGGTCTGGAGCAACAACTCAGAGTCGATTCGGTCCTGCCAGAGTCGCGCCAGTAACTGATCTGCCGTCATCCCCGTTTCGTCAGCATGCTGTTGCCTGGGAGTGATGAGACTTGAAATGCCAGTCGGAAGTTCAAGAGTGGAGAAGTCGATTTCTTCATCGATCCTCGCGGCCGCGGCAATTGCTTCAACATCTGCCGGTGACGGCTCAAACGTGTCCGTAATCCGGTCACCGTATGCAAGTGGCCTTGGATTTGAGTTACACAGTCCGGCTTGCAGTTCCTTCATCTTGCTTCGTGCCACTTTCGCTTGACGCTGGTCCCCATGCTGAGTCGACCAGTTGAGTACGGCATTCCACTCGATGATGGCGTTTCGGTAATCGTCCTCGTGCGGCTTGACCACCTGAGCATCAATTTCCGCCTTCTTCTGCGACCACTGCTCCAGCGCCTGCTCATAGGCTGCACGGTCGGTCTTTCCATTGCCAGCGGGGAAATAATAGGTGGCCCCGCGATACTTCTTGCGCCACCGCCCACCACGCCCACTACTCCCCTTCTGGTATGTCAATTTTTGTTTGCGTGGCATGCCGGTTCCCCTGTCTGCGTGATACCCTTTGGTGATACCTTTTGGACAAGTTTAGGGGAAAAGGTATCACCAAAATATCAATAATCGCTGTGAAATATGCACATTTCTGGTTTTTCAGTACGTTGACATCGTGGAGGTCACTGGTTCAAGTCCAGTATCGTCCATTTCTGTTCGCCGCAATGGTCTGCACAGAGTTGAAACCTCCGGAATTTCCGGGGGTTTTCCTTTTGGATGGGTGCATTTGTTCAGACCCTTGCTTCCCGTTTCCGCCGGTTGCTGCACCGCTTTTTTGAAATGCTCTTCGGTCGTCTGCAAATAATGGCAACTCGCAACTTGTGGTGAGTTTCCAATCCAGTCACAGACCACTTGAATCAGGTATTCATCGGCCAGCTCAGTCTCTCTCGACGCTCTCAAATTGTGAAAGACTTTCGGCCACGGCTTCAGGCCTGCTCTCTTGATGATCTTGCCAAACTGAGGCTCAAGGTTTGTCGGCAGTCCTTTCTGAGGCTTTCCACGACGCACACAGAGCCCTTCTGAACTTCCTCAAAGCATTGCCCAAGGTACGGCTTCAATTCCGGAAATAGAAGAATGATCATAACACCGCCATTCTGATGACATGGTGGTGATGATGCGGGTTGAGTTTCATTTGCCGGTGTCGGCATTGACTTGGCTGGAGCGGTGTGAAAAAAGTGCGGAACGGGTTCGGCGAATCCGCATCGTCATCCTGGCGATGGATGGCTGGACGGCGCCTGCGGTAGTCGTGGCGGCTGGTCTGGCTCGTCGCGTGTGCCAGGAGTGGATCGCTCGGTTTAATCATTCCGGCTTGAGCGGTCTGGGTCATCGCCGGGGACGTGCATGACGATCGGTTCTGGCGCCCGAGCAGGAAGTTGCCGATCGGCATCGCATTGAATCCGGGCCGACAGAAGTCGACCAAGTGTGCTCGCTGCATGGCCAGGATTTTCAACGCATCCTGGAGGAAGTGGAGTGCCCCTGATTTCTGTACCACGGCTTATGAGAGTTCGGG
>TARA_R110002072_G_scaffold31735_18_pt1 | contig 83724 bp, 85 predicted proteins | sample TARA_R110002072 | Tara Oceans TARA_R110002072 (sample SAMEA4397118) | marine metagenome | biome: Polar Biome; feature: [SRF] surface water layer (ENVO:00010504); material: water (ENVO:00002006), including particulate matter (ENVO:01000060) such as... | depth 5 m
TCACGTCCTGAAATACGGCTAGCCGTTTCCAGGGTGCAAATGTTGTGGTGCCGTTCGGGAGTGGAACAAACTTTGATGATTCCCCGGGGATTAATTTATGGATATAGCGCGGGCAATTCATCCAGGCCCTGTCTATTTGCACCCGGGTAATGGTTTGTGCACCGGGATGTTGGGCAACTGCAGATTCTTCTGTGATCAATTCAGCCGTCCCCCGCAACCTCAGCCGATGTGGGTTCTCAAAGTTGATAAATAGCATCCCAACTTTCGCGCAATCGACAATATTGCCCTGGGACATAAACATGCCGTTACCGTCGTAATTAGGAAACTCGATGACTTTTGAATTCACCACCTTAACGAAGCCAACCGCACCACCTTTATAGGAGGAAGACGGGAACCCGAACTGATCCACGGTCGACAGGAAAAACATATTTTGTTGGCCGATAAATTCAGCGTGTTGCGGCGGCAGATCCTCCGAGACAATAGCGCTCTCGAGCCGGTCTGCCAGGTTTTTGGTATCAAACTGGTTTTGCAGCGCCCGTTGAGCTGCTGTGTAGAATTCGCTCATTGGTTTCCGGTACCCTTCCCCATTAATCAGGCATATTTATAGCGTCTCTGGTGGCTAAACACCATAAGGGCCAGGTCAAACCGATGTCTTCAACGACGGGAGTTATCAGGTTCGATGAGACCTACCCCGATGGATCAAAACCAGACTGGTCAATCAACAGCCCGGTGAGTTTTGTCAGAATATCCAGGGTCGAGCGAATACCCTCGGGGTCGAGTCGTTGGGCATGGTGGAACAGAATGACATTTGGTTCGACTTCGAGGCTGCCATACGTGAACAACAGAGAATGGACTCGGAAAAAATCCACCAACGACTTGTCGAATAGCTTAATGACAGCTTCTCGCTGCGGATCACCATTGCTGGTGTGAACCAGACTAAAAGGGGTCAATGTGTGCTCCGGCAGGTTAATCAAAAACACCGTATTGGTTTCAGCATAGGCACGACCGCCACTCACCGGTTTTGATGCTGTACGCAAATCAAAAATAGATCTGTCTATATTGTCCTGGTGATCATCGATTAGATTGTAAATTTCAGACGGCGCATCAAACAAAATATTGAGGGTATTGGAATGGAGTTTCTCGGCTAGTGCCGGAAATTTTGATAATCCAGCGATGTCCTGGGGATCGGCATAGGGTTGATAGCAAAAGTCAGGAAAGGCTTCCTGCAACACTCGCCTGCGGGCTCGACCCAGGATGCTGCGTCTTGCATACAGACGAAGATAATGGATCGCCAGGTAAAGCAGGAACACCCCGCCCACGACGATGACAAATTCTATCGCAAGGGCGAGATTGGGGTAAGCAGAAATGGGCTGGCTCCTGACCGTGACGGTTTGCTAACAATAGTCTATTTCCCTTTTAACAACCTCCGCATTTCTTCAATTCGCTCATAAACCTCATAAGGTATGTTGGTCCCTGCTGAGCCTGAGAAAGAGATCAGGGCCAGGAACTCATACTCATCGAGGCAACGTGGTGCATATTGGGATTTAGGAAAGTCGACAATACAGGATTCTAGATAGGCGCGGGACAACGAGCCATAGAACCGGTATTGCAGTTCACGGTCCGCAACCGCTAACCAATAATATATTTGCGGTAGATCTCGCTTGCGGGGCTCGTCCTTCAGGTGACGATTCAGTTTTCCGCGGATAACCACCCAGTAGGCTTCCTGTTCGCTATAGCTGAGCAGCGGTCGTAGTTCTGGCCATTCCTTGTTCAGGAAGCGGTCCAATGACCGAAGACTGCCTGCAATCGGCGATTGCAGTGGTTCCTTTTCTCCGTTCAAACGCGCCAGCACCTGTAGCCAGTCCTTGACCCGCTTAAGGTTGTATCCAGCTTCATCCAGGTAAGGCAGAATTTCCGTCAGGTGCTTACCGGTGAAGGCGAAGTCTCGCTTGGCCTCAACGCCAATTGTTAGCATCCGCTGCAGAACAATATTGTCACGCTTATCTGAGCGCTCGGCTTGTTTGAAGTAGTTTTTACTAGAGGTTAATGCCGATGTGTAGTCCCGGGTCAAAAAGCTATATTCAACCGCCAGGTATTCGTCCAGATCATGAAGCTTACTAACGCCAAGTACCTGCCGCACTTTACCATCCTGCACATGACAGGTCGCACACAGGGTAAAAGCATCACTAACAGCGCGCTGCAGCATAATGGGGTTGTTGTAGACACCAAATTCTCTAGCCTCCTCCAATCGCTGCTGAAGCAATGCCAAAGTGATATCTGAGCCATTCGCAGTCGCTTTGAAGTGTGGGGTTGCTTCCTTTAACAGGTCTTCAAGGCGAATCAGGTTTTCAAGCAATAGGGTTCGATCCGGCGCATCATCGTAAGCTGCCGGTAACATTCTCAGCATGGTATCTCCGATCTCCCCCATTAAATCTTTCACTGGTCGCGGGCTCGCCGCTCCTGCAAGGAGAGACACCGTCAGGAAGATTCCAATAAGCGCAAAACGCAAAATTAATACTCCGAAGTAATTTATCGCTTCAACTTTAACCCAGGGCTATTGTCCAGCGCGTTGATGTAGGTCAATGTTGGGGGTCAGCTTGAAAGATATTGCATGAAACAGGAGATGTGCTTATGCCCCAGGACACCACCCCAGCAACAGAGCAACCGATATTGAAGCCCTGGGCAGAGAAACGCGACATGTCGGAGCAGACGGTCGATCATAGTGGCTGTATGCAGGGTTTTGACGATGCCAACAAAAATATAAAACAAACCTATGAGCGATAGTAAGCACAGTCACATAGCAGCGGCAGGACTGCCGTCTACCCACGCCGACGTAGCCGCGGCGTTGCAAGAAACCGGCATTGATTCGGAGCGCTTGTCTGTTATTCAGCTGGGACATCGATCTCATCTCTCGGGCATTCCTGCCTGGGCATGGCGTTTAATGTTGGGGCTAGGGCTGTGGAGCGTCGCCTATGTGCTCAATCCAATCCTTAGCGAGCGCTATATATTTCTCGAGGCGGCCTCGCAATTGATCGTGGGGCTGACCCTAAATGCGGAACCCGAATTTGAGAGCAGCTTTAGCGTGGTGGATCTACTGTTTATAAGTCTCATCTTGCTCTCCATCTTTGTCGTGTACATCTACAAGTTGCTGACCAGCTACGCGGAGGAAGAGTCCGAAGTCAGGGAAAATCTCGCGATGTCTGAGGCGGACATCGCGCAACGGCTTGAACTGGTTTACGCCAACGTAAAGCCCAGCTCATTTGTGACGATTGCGGCATTGTTTCTCATCGGCGTTGCCGGTGCCTTATTCGGTGGCCACGAGATTTCAGGCTTTGCTGCTACCATGATTCAAGATCTAAACATTAATCCAATTCTAACCGCTCTGGTTCTTGCACTGTTTGCTGGTATGAGTGAATACGTCATATTGTGGCAATCACACCGTAAGCGTGAATACGGCATCGCTGTGTATCAAGGCTATATGAATCCATCCCATCCAGAGTTACCCCTGGACTTCTCGATCTCCAACACGTTTCTGTTATTGTTTTTGTTCCCGACCTTCTACACACTTTCCTCTTTGTTAGAGGAAGACCATACCCTGGGAATTTTGGACACAACAATCATGACCGGCATATTTTTATTTTTGATTGTCTTACTCGTGCGGTACGGCGGCGCCCTCTCATGAATCATTAGCTTCGACGAACTCCAATCCAAAAATTCTCCACTACCAGAGACATTCAATGCAATCCATAGATTTACAACACAACACTGCCATGTTTGTTGGCGCCTTCGACTTTGATCAAACAGACACCGGCATCACACCCCGCCGTCTCCCCGCTTTTACCCGGCTACGGATGCCAGAGGAAATGCACCGCGTGGTCTCAACACCGTCGGGTGTTCGTATTGAATTTCAAAGTGATACTACCGAGATTGAGATTGATGTACATCTATCCATCATCATGGCGGGGCGAGCAATACCTAATGCAACCATTGATCTCACGGTGGATGGTGAGCTTGTGCAATCCCAGTCCCATAATACGGGAGACATCATCCGATATATCACCATGGAAAAAACCCAGACAGAACCCGGGCCCGCGGTTTGCTTTAAATTTACTGGGCTTACAAACAGGTCAAAGCGTATTGCCCTGTGGTTACCGGTGAATGCGATGGCGGAAGTGCGTGATGTACGCATAGACGAGGGCGCGAGTTTTGATTCCGTGGCGGAAATACTACCCAGATGGATTCATCACGGTAGTTCTATTAGCCACTGCTCAGAAGCGGCCTCCCCTACACAAACCTGGCCCGCGGTTGCCGCAGGCTTAAGCCGGCTTTCTCTGACGAGTCTTGGCTTTGGCGGGCAATGTCATTTAGATCCTTTTGTCGCCCAGACTATTCGTGACTTACCGGCGGACTACATCAGTTTAAAAGTCGGCATCAACATTGTGAATCAAAACTCGCTCGGCAGGCGCACCTTTGCATCCATGCTGCATGGGTTTCTGGATATCATTCGAGAAGGTCAGCCAAACACGCCAATTATTCTGATCTCACCGATATTCTGCCCCTTTAGTGAAGACGTCCCGGGCCCAACCATCGCCTCTATCAAAGAACGGGACGGCCAAAAGCGTGCCGTCTTTGGCGCGATACAAGGTCATGACGAAGTTCGGCAAAATTCATTAACGCTGACACAAATGCGTACCATCATCAGCGACCTTGTGATCGCGAGGCAAGCAGCCGGTGATACTGCATTGGAATATGTTGATGGTCTTGCCCTGTTCGGGGCGGCGGATCAGCACGACCTACCCGATGACCTGCATCCAAACGCTGCAGGTTACATTCGTATGGGTGAGCGATTTGCAGCTATTGCGTTTGGGAATCGGTAACGGATTGCGAACCGTTTCAGGTGCTATCGCTAATACAAATCCGCGTGTCCATAGTAGACGTTTTGGCCAGGGTCTTTTAGCAAGCTAGCGAGTACAAGCTGCGCTTTTTGCTTTGTCTCCATATCAAAGTAGATCAGCATATTTCGGGAAAAAATATAATCAAATGTGCCGAGTGTTAGAAAGTCAGGCTCAAATATATTCAGGTTTCTCCAGACAACACTACGACGTGCTTCATCACAGATGCGAAACAGCTGCTCTTGCTGAGTAAAGTACTTATCAACAATCTCTACCGGCACCCGGCTCACACTCCGCTTCGAATAGTGACCCGCTTCTGCGCGGACCAATGCAGTTGTGTCGATATCAACACCCACAATGGTGAATTTTTGTGTAGACATGCCCGCTTCAAGCAACTCAATGGCAATGCTATAGGGCTCCTCACCGGTCGAACACGGAATACTCAGAATATTGATATGAGCGGCACACTCGGTTGCCTGCTTAACCATATCTTCAATCTGGGCATGCTCCCGGAAAAAATAGCTTTCATTGGTCGTGAAATGGTTAATAAACGCCTGTCTAAATTCCGGGGTTTGTAGGACTTGCTCAAAACACAGATCAAAGCTCGCAATGTCATGCAGCTTACAGAACACAATCAATTTGCTCTTAAACACAGAAGGCTGCTTGTTAAAGTTAATGCCGGTTTCACTTTCAAAGTACTCAGCCAATGGTTGAGCATTTGAATAATCTTCAATCATCTTAGGTTGTAAGGTGTCCTGGCTTTTTTTCTTTTTACTAAAAAAGGAAAACACGAATCAGGCACTCCCATATTCGACAATGATGTCTATGAGTTTTTCAATTGGCTCAATTTTGATGTTGGTAACCAACTGGGCTGCACGATGGGGCATCCCATAAACAATTGCGGAAGATTCAGCTTCAGCGTAACACTGTGCTCCGGCCTCGGTGAGCTTCAGACAACCGCTTGCTCCGTCGTCGCCGATACCGGTCAAAATGATGCCGATAGATGGATATCTACCTACCAGCAATGCGGCTGATTCAAACAGATAGTCGATATCCGGGTTGTAACGAGGCACTCTCTGCGGGTCAACAAGCAGTTCTATGTCATCCCCGGTCTCATCAAGATGAGAAGAACCCGAACATACATAGACATGGCCGGGCTTGAGTTTTAATCCAGAGGTAGCTGCAATCACGGGCAGGATGCATCGCTGCTGTAATTGCGCGACAAAACTGGGCATAAACTCTTTACCCAGGTGCTGCGCAAGAATCACAACTGAGTTGTAGTCACCCGGAAGTTTACCAACAATTTTCTGCAGGTGCCCTGGCCCGCCGGTAGAGGCACCTATCAGCACAAGCCGATTAAGTTTTGAATATTTCAAGCTGGGAGTTTAGTGAGTCGGTCATGCTATTTAGGTGCTCCGCGGCGGATGCAATCTCTTCCACGCTACGGGCATTGTCAGATGCAACGGTGTTGACGTTATTCATTTTCTCTACGATCTCGCCAATTGCCTGCCCCGTTAACTCAAAGTCATTCACAATCTTGTCGTTTTCAGCTGTTGCTAGATTGACCATCTCAACGGTTTCATCGATGCGTTGATCCACATCTAGTCCTAACTGAGAGAGGCTTTGGACAACTTCGGTATTTTTCTCCATGTTGTCTCTGACGTTGTTAATCGCCTGGATAATGATGCCGATTGTGGTGTCAATTTCGCTCAAACTTGTTTGCGTATGGGCAGCAAGCGCTCGCACTTCATCAGCAACAACGGCAAAGCCTCGTCCCTGCTCACCTGCACGGGCGGCTTCGATTGCCGCATTAAGTGCCAATAAGTTGGTTTGTTCTGCAATACCAGAAATTGCAGTCAGAATACTTTGTACAGCCTTGGCCTTCTCCGAGAGATCAGAGATTTCACCGGCCAGGGTAATTTGATTGGTAACTGTTGCATCTACCCGCTGGGTCATTTTCTGGACTTCATCCCGGGCCAGGAGCAGCTTCTCGTTGGACTCCATCATCCGTGCTTTACCGGCTCGAGATCCTTCAATTGCACCAACAATATCCTGATTGGCCACCGTCGCGCGGGAACTAGCATCATTTACGATCCCTACCGACCGTTCGACATTGTTTCCAACCCCAAGCGAACTGGTAGATAGCTCATGGGCAACCGATGCGTTTTCTGTAGAAGCGCGTTTGGTTTCATTAATTAGCAGGTTCAGTTCATTCAAAAACTCGTTGGTTGTTTGAGCCATTTCAGATAATTCTTTCGGGCAGTCGGCATCCAATTTGAGGGTTAGGTCTTTTCTCTCGCTAATCTCATGCAATCGGTTTTTGAATTGTGAGATTGGTTTGAGAATGCCCACTTTAATCATCAACGCGCTAATGATCCCAATCACTATTAGCGTCGCAACCGTGAGCGCCACAAGATACATGGCCATCTGGTTAGGCACCGCCATCATTTCTGCCTCGTCTATCTCAGACAAAATCGCCCAGCGTAAGTCCTCACCAATAGCAAGTGTGGAATAGGCCGACATCACGGGATTGCCATTGTAGTCGAGGATTAATTCAGCACCCGTACCGCCGGCAAAGGCGCTCTGTACCGCCGCGGTGTTAACGCTGCCTCGTTCTGGGTTCGCAAATGAGGCGACCAGCGAGTGCTCGTTGGGATCAAGATAACTATTACTCCGCATTAACCTATCTTCACCGACAAGATAGTCCTCCTGAGTTTCTCCGTAGCCACTACGGAACCCCATAACGTCTGTGATGGCGCTATCGGAGATTTGAAGAATTAAGATGGCGGAAATTTCATCGCCTTTCAAAATGGGCGTTGCGACAAACATGGCGGGTTGTCCAGCGCTCGGCGCATACGGTTTCATATCAACAAAAACCGTGCGACGTTTTTCTTTTGCTTGTTTCCAGGCTTCCCCTAGGCCGCTTGAACTCAAACGACCTTGGCTCAGGTTTGCCCCATAGTCCGATTCGAACGCCACCGTATACATGACATGGCCGTAATCACGGCTGACAATAAACAAGTCATAATATTCATACTGCTCGACAAAGCTCTTAAAGAAAGCCTCGTTTTCGGCAACCAGGTTTACATGTTCAGGTTGCTCAACGGGAAACAATCCATGGTTGGATACTTGCAATGCCTCACCCGAGGCAAGCAACGCATCGCTAAAATCAAGCACGTCCCGACTCTTGGACAACACTTCAATATGGCTCATACGCTCATTAAAAAATTCAGCAATTCGATCAGACTTGGCATCTCTTAAGGCCATCAACTTTTCAGTCTGGATCTTTGTCAATTCTGCTGTGATCGACGCTACCATAAGGTATGAAATAACCGCCGCAAGCAGCACCATAGAGCCGAGTGTTAGTCCGATAATTTGAGTTTTTAGACTCGGAGGGGTCATTGTCTTATCTGCTCCAATTGAGGGATTTAACGAAAATACTGTTAGGTCATTCACTGCCTGGCGTAGGCACAATCCTGCCTTTGCCATGGGTAAACCCACCGACCTACCTCAACTGAATTCTCTCGTTATTGTTTCAGTTCAGCAGCGAACGGTTGCCTTTTCTAGCTGCTGAGATATATAACGACCGGGCAGGTGTCTTCTTTAGAAGAATTTGAGTGAAAATTAGCCAGCGGGGAAACTTTGTTGCTGGCAGAGGCTTGGCAGTTATTGCCTTTGGCTGGACCCGCCGGCGCTAGCCCGCAACGGGAGGGACAAAATCAGTCTGATTAAAACCCATTTTGTCCTGGCCGCTGACAATCGGTAATACGTGGTTCTGGGAGTCGTATTTTAAGACGCGCACCATAGGCGGAATCAACCGAATTGATAATCCACAGCGCTGCAGGTTTGAGGAGTTGACCTCCGAATGATGCAACAGCCGCTCGTTAAACAAGATAAACTCGCCGGGCTCCAGCTCTATATCAATGGCAAGACTTGTATCAACATGATCTGGGTCTGCCATTTCGAGAAACGCCATATCCGGGGTCGCTTTGATATGGGGTAATAACTTTCTGTGGGAGCCAGGTATAAATTGCATACAGGCATTTTCCCGGGTGACGCGATCAATGGCGAGCCAGGCCGATATGATCACCGGCGGTTCCAGGGGCCAATAGTTGTAGTCCTGATGCCAGGGGATCTCTTTTGCTCCAGGTCCCTTGTCAAAAAAGTGCGCCCGCCACAACAACAGATCCTCACCGACAATACTGTTCATCTTAGCCACCATCTCCGGCAGCGTGGATAACCGATAGGCCAGATCAGAATCTAAGAACCGATTGTGGTGTCGCGGGATATAACTCGCATGCCAGCCATCCTCTGGAAAAGGATCTGGCTTGGTTTGTAGCAGTGCTGTGACCTCACCTCTTAACGCCTTCATGTCCTGAGCAGGCATGGCCTCAAAGGGCCCGAGGAAACCTTGCTCGTGAAACTGTGCAACCTGGTCTGGCGTGAGTTTTGTTGGCACCTGGTATTCCCCTCGACTATGGCCGGACCAATACAACAAACATTGGTTGCAGAGTAAAGTGCTTGATGAAATATCAGGGTAAACTCTCTGCATGGGGCTGTAGACTTCTCGACGGAATTCGATGCCATAATGCAGACGTTATTCTGATCACTACTCACAGCCATCGAGCCACAACTCATTAGCAGACTTTATGCAATCGTTCACGACCCAATTTAACTTAACTCGAGAATATCTGGCCGAGACTTACGATCAGTCGTTGCCCCATGGAAAAAGTGCCAGTCCCAACTATTGGTTTCCGGCGGTCACCTTTGGCGCCGGCGCGGGTTTACTGTTTCTGGCTGACCAGCCTGCAATGGCCGGCATCATATTACTTTCGATGGCCGCTCTGGAGCTGCTGCATATTCGATTTCGGCGGGCATGGTGGTTGGCGCGGCAGATGTTTGGCCGAGGCGCCGATAGCGATGTGATTTTGACCATCGATGAAGACGGCATCCAGACTCAAAATCCCACGACAAAAACAGCACTATTATGGGTAGATGTGGAACGCGTGATTGAAACTGAGCTAGGTCTGATCCTAGTGGCGCGTTCCGGAGTTCAGCAATATCTGTCTAAATCCCTATTCTCAACTGAATTGGTCCAGGAAATTGTGGCTAAGACTTTGACCTTGACTACGACCTCAACTACGCCCTCAACTACGACCTCAACTACGACCTCAACTAAGTAAGAACTTAAGGAACCGCGTCCCGGCGCAAAGCGTAAGTGAATAATTGATGAGAACGGCGGCCACTTATCATAAGCTGCAACAGTAGAGACAACTTACTCACTTCGACTTTGAGAAAACCATGCCTAGATTCATATTACTCTCCTGTTTACTCCTTATTTCCAGCCACAGCTACGCCGCTGATAGCTGGTTCGATAGCGCCTTAGACTTCTTAGGGTTAGGCGAAGATGAAGAAGAAACAACTCAATCCATTGAGGTTAAGCCCGCAACACCCACGCCGTCCAACACCGAGGCGTTAACAGCCGCAGCGACCAACGCACTCACCTCCGGCGCAGTCACCGCTAGCCTGACAAGCATGATCACAGGTCAGCTAGGTGTAACCGATACGCAAGCCAAAGGTGGTCTGGGATCACTTTTTGGACTCGCTAAATCTAGTCTTGGCAGCCAGGATTTTAGCCAATTGAGCAGCGTGGTACCGGAGATGGATACACTCCTGGCTGCAGCACCGGCCATATCAGAAAATGCAAAAGGTCTATCGTCCCTGATGGGCAGTGCTGGTAAGTATGGTCAAGCCCTCCAGGGTGCAACACAGGCCTATTCTCAGTTTAAGCAACTCGGCATCGGGGTTGATAAAATTCCTGCTTATATCAACGTCACCAACGACTTTCTAAAAAGTCAGGGCAGTGATGATGCTGCGACACTGTTTCAAAAAGGTGTATCGGCGCTGCTTACATCGGAAGACTAAAACTGAACCTGTCCTAATGCGATTTTGGTAAAACATGAAGTCAGACGCAGATAAACTGCTGAAGAAAAATGAGCAGCTGAATCATTTAGAGATGGTTAAGGTGGTGAGTCACGTGCAACGACCGGTGGAGGCCGGAGCGTGGATATCCAATAGTCTGATGCTAGAAAGCTATGACGTACCGTTTAAATACAAGCGCAAGCAAAAATATCGAAGCCTGCAAGGTGCACGGGTTAACGTCACCTATTATCCAGAAGTCGAAAAGGTTGCGGGCTTCGACATTGAAGTGATGAAAGTTGTCCGCATCCGACAGAGTTAGTAATCGATCTTCTTCGAAGGCTTACGCCCACTTCTCTAGATGCAGCTGAATAATTTCGATCATTGCGCCATCGGGGTCCAGGCAGATTGCGATATCCGCTTTGCCATCCTCCGTAAGTTTCGGTTCGGAAAAAAATCTCACCCCCTCCGCCAGCAGTTCTTCGTAGTCCTTTTGTAGATCCCGGCTCGCCAGGCACATTCTGACAATACCGGTGTCCTGGTTGAGCAGCGGATCAGCGATCATTTCTTCGGTCGCGACCCATTCAGTGAGATCCAGCTTAGGGAAGCCCCCATTCAATTCCATAATGCAAGCACGCCCTTTTGTTTCGAAGGGCATATCGAGGGCCACAGCAGCCTCGGGGTTTAGGGTTTCAGCCTCCGTCTGATTAAGATTGAGGTAGGGAATGCCCGGCATCACAAGCGTAAAGCCGAGCAGCTCATAAAACTCAATCGAGCCTTCAAGGTCCGTCACATTCACATTGATGTGCCCCCAGGATAACTTGGCCATGAAAGCCCCTTTTGGTGTCATTAATCGTCCCCAGGAGTATACCTTGCCCGGCTACCGGGGTGTTTACGAGACGGCAAAATGACCCACCCGCAATAATGCATTAGACTCAGCGTTCTCTTACATTCCGTAGATTAGACAACCTATGAGCAGCTCAGACAATTTAGATTTTACTGGCCAGGTCGCAATCGTCACAGGCGCCGGGCGTGGACTCGGCAAAGAGCATGCCCGGCTATTGGCTTCAAGGGGCTGCAAAGTGGTCGTGAACGATTTAGGTAATGCCTACGACGGCACAGGAAATCCTGAAGGCAAGGTGGCCGATGAGGTTGTTGCAGAGATCAAGGCAGCGGGCGGTGAAGCCACTGCTAACTACGATTCTGTAGAGCAAGGTGAGTTAATTGTTGCGACCGCGATGCAGGCCTATGGGCGCATAGATATTGTGGTCAACAATGCAGGGATCTTAACCCCAGAAACCTGGTCAGAACTGACCCTTGAGTCCTGGCAGCGCACAATCAATATTAATCTAACGGGTGTGTTTAGTGTAATGAAAGCCGTATGGCCAATCTTCATTGAGCAAAAGTATGGCCGCTGCATCATGACATCCTCCCCCGCTATGTACGGCGCAGGTGTTGCTGCTTACGCCGCAAGCAAAGCAGGCCTGATTGGCCTCGCCAATTCACTACAGTTTGAGGCCAAGAAGCTGAAAATGGATATCAAGTGCAATATCCTTATTCCCCAGGCCGACACTAGAATGACCCAGGACTTTGCCGCTTCCGTGAATGAACGACGCAAATCACAGGGTAAGTCAGCTGCTCGCAGTGCGCCCGCTGAGGTTATGCAACGCCTCTCACCGGACAAGGTTTCAGCAATGGTTGTTTGGCTAGCTCACTCAAGTTGTCAGGCTGAGGCCAGCATCCACGAAGCTGGTGGTGGTTATTTCGCCAGATTGAACTGGGCTAGATCTGCACCGCTATTTGCAACGGAAATCGAAGGCGTAACAAACGCACCCGTGCCGGAAAATATTAGAGATGGGCAAGCAACGCTGGCTGATTTCGACAACGGCGATATGCCACTCTCCGGCGACGGCAGCATGGGGTCACCCTCCGCTTTAGAACAGGTGTTTAAGCACCTTAAATCTGAAGCTTAGCCTGGTCCGGTCTGTTTGGAGGACCGATGGTCGGCGCAGAAACTCACCGGAGGAGTTCGACACAATGAAAAGCAAACTGCTGGTTTTGTTCTGGCGCTTTATTCTGACCCCACTGATTTTTTTGCTGCCGATGCCGCTACAAAGTGCCCAGGTACCCAATGCCGAACTTACGGGTCTCTGGGGTGCAGAAAAATCATTTGGTCCAGCTGCACCTTTCAACCTGACGATCCACATCCATCCAAACAACAAAACCAAAATCAAAGCCAAAACCAAAATCAAAGATGGCTACGCCTACGTACTAGGGCAGAGAGTTCCAATCACGACGGTGCAACAGGGGGGCAAAGTTGCGCTGTCATTTCACCTACCCGGTGAGCTTGGCAGTTTTGAAGGTAGCATGAACCAAAGTGCCAACCGGATTGAAGGCCACTGGACTTCACATCCAAAAAAGGTGTTGTATGCCAACTACGCAACCCCCGTCATTCTCTTAACTACGGATAAAAATACCTGGACGGGTACCGTGCACCCGGTCGCTGAAAGATTCTCACTTTACTTTTTAATTGAAGAAGCGGAATCAGGAGACCTCAAAGTTCGCCTACGCAACCCGGACCGTAACCAGGGTGTGTTCACCCGGGTTGCCAGCATTAAAGTCGAAGGCAGCACCTTACAATTTAATTCACCGGACGATGACACCTTGTTGTTGGGCAGCTTCGATCCCGACGCAGGGCACATTACGCTTGAGTTCCCTAATCGCGGCGGCATCTACGAACTTACCCGACGCAGCCGGGATAACGCACCGGGTTACTATCCCGCCCCAGAGGATACCCGTTATCAGTATCGGACGCCTCTGAATACGGGAGACGGGTGGGCTACGGCCCCGGCAGATACCGTTGGTATGTCCACTACCGATTTGCAGTCACTGGTGCAGTCTATACTCGACACCAAAACCGACAGCCTGATTATGCCCTATATTCACTCGGTTCTAGTAGCACGACAAGGCAAGTTGGTATTGGAAGAATATTTCTACGGCTATCATGCTGATCGAGTGCATGACCTCAGGTCCGCCAGTAAAACCATCACGGCATTGTTAGCGGGTCAGGCTTTTGATGCCGTGGCAGGCTTCGACAGCGGCAGCCCTGTATATCAACAATTTACAAAACCCATCCCTCAGGATGAAAGTACTCCACACCGGAGCGCCCTACGGGCATCACACCTACTATCAATGAGTAGCGGCTTCGATTGCGACGACAACAACGACAATTCACCTGGTAATGAAAATACCATGCAGGAACAGGCTGCAGAATCGGACTGGTGGGAATATACCCTGGCGTTACCCATGACTGCTAAGCCCGGCAGCCAGGGGTCCTATTGCAGCGGCGGTATCAATCTTTTAGGTGGCCTGATTTCGAAGGTTCAGGATACCTCGTTACAAACCCTATTTTTTCAGGGATTAGCTGAGCCCCTGTCGATTAGTCGTTACCATATGAACCTTGACCCAATGGGTAGGGGTTACGCCGGTGGTGGTTTACGAATGCGACCCAGGGATTTTCTGAAAATCGGCCAAGTACTTGCCAATCAAGGCCGATGGCAGGATACGCAGATTGTCTCAGCGGAATGGATTGAGCAGATGCTACAAAGCCACACCAGCATATATGCTGACGGTGATTATGGTTACGGCATCTGGACAGGCACCCTACCCTATCGAGGTGAATCAATTCCGGTCTATTCAGCTACGGGCAATGGTGGTCAGTTGTTGATTGTGATTCCGAGCCTGGAAATGGTTGTTGGCTTTACCGGTGGCAACTACGGCGACTTTCGAACCTGGATCCAGTGGCGAGAACAACTCGTACCAGACTTCATTTTGCCTGGGACAAAGTAATAGGCTGGTCTTCAGAAAGAACTGAGACGGGACTGGCGCTATTTAAAAGCCAGAAAGAAAAACCTGGGCCTGGTATAGGGTCGACGGGACCGCAATACAAGTGGTGCGGCTCTTACCCTGAGCCAACGGATAGAATTTAGAGGCGATTTAGAGAGATCCAACGACAACTTTTAGTGCTGTTAAAGCCTGATCTAACAATTGGGATTTTTTGTCCCGGGAGTAAATTAGGTAAATCGGATAGCTGAACTCCGGCGCAGACTCAACCCGCTCAATCATTCCAGAATCCAGGTAATGTTGAACTACCCTGGTACGAAAGTAGCCGCTCCCACCGTTCTGCAATAGATATTCTAAAGCCAGAGGACCAAGATCAACATGAGTCGCGCTGCGAGCAAGTTCTGGCAGCGCCGCATCGTGCTGTCGGCAAAAGTGCTCACCCCAATTCACATATAGGTAAGGCTCTGCACTCAGGGTTGAACGGACCATAATGAGTTTTTCTTCGAGTAGCTGTTCTACCTGAACCCCTGGCCAGTATTCTGGTTGGTGAACCAGGGCTGCGGTCATAACACCCTGCTCAATCTTATCGTTGATCGAGCGCTGTTCGCCGACTTCGACTCGCACCGCGATTTCCGGCTGAATACTGCGGATGGCGGTTAACCAGTGGGCAAGAAAGGGATTCCATAAACTGATTTCGCTGCCAATTGTAAGGACAGTGCCCGCACCTTTAGGCAAGGGAAGTTCTCGTCTCGCCGCTTCCCAGACACCCACCAACTGCTGGGCATGGGCAACAAACCGTTCGCCATCCGCGGTGACTTTTGCACCGGCACGATTGCGTACAAACAGGCGACAACCTAATTGAGCTTCCAAATTACGGACCCGGGCAGTCACAGCGGTCTGGGTCACATGCAGGCGCTCACCCGCTGCGACAAAACTGCCGGTGCGAACAATTTCCAAAAATGTACGGGCCAGATCGATGTCCATAGGGTTTTATATCGAAATAGTTGCATTGAAATCTAGTTTAATTTCATTATCCCGCATTTAAGCCCCTTGGCATACTCGCTGAATCTTCTAGCTCGACAAACTTTATGACGCAAACGCCCACCCCTGTGCATTTGTTTAATGATGAACAATGGCAGCAGCTTCACCCAATCCTCCATCAACTGGATCGGCAACAAGCGCTTTGGCTAAGTGGTTATCTCGCCGGTGGACGCTCGGATCCACAAACTGAAAGCACTGCTATCCAATCCCCGGGTCAATCCGTTCTGGTTGCATTTGGTACAGAAACCGACAACTGCCGCCAGCTTGCGCAGCAGCTAGCCCAATCCTGTAAAGGTATTGGGATACAGGCAGAAATCGTCGACCTGGCAGGAGTTCGTCCTCGCAAACTCACAAAAACAGAAACCCTTATTTTGATCACCGCGACCCACGGCGATGGCGACCCACCGGAGCCAATTGCGGACTTTTATGAAGCCATCATGGCGGACGACGCACCGGCGCTACCGGATTTAGCATTTGCCGTACTTGCGTTAGGTGATAGCAGCTATGACCACTTCTGTGCCACCGGAGTTGCATTAGACAATCGCTTTGAATCTTTAGGTGCAAAACGCCTGATCAACAGACAAGAGTGTGATCTCGACTTTGAGCAACCAGCAAGCGCCTGGTTTGATCAACTACTAAAAATACTCGAACCTTCTCCTACCAATATCGACCTGGGATCAAATACTCCTGCGCCACTGAGCATTGTTAAGTCGGCTGTCGAGTACAACAAACGCAATCCGATTAGTGTCGAAGTATTAACAAATCAAAACCTCAGCCATCCGGAACGCAAGGCAGCTATCCACCATTTGGAATTGGCACTAGAAGACGACGACTTTCGATTGGATCCTGGCGATGCCGTGGGCGTGTTAGTGGACAACCCACCGGAACTCGTGGCTCTGATATTAGATGCCACGGAGTTGTCCGGAGAACAAGCTGTCACCCATGCCGGCCTAGCGTTACCGCTGGTTGAGGTATTAAGAGAACACCGTGACCTGACCATCCCAGGCAAGGCGTTTCTTGAGCTGTGGAGTAACGTTACCCAGTCGGAGGAACTTAAACTTATTGTTGGCGGAGATAATTCACAGCAAAGGCAATTCCTGAGGGACCATCAGATTCGAGACCTTGTCCACCTTTATCCAGCTCGCCCAGAACCTCAAGCCCTGGTTGACGCTCTGCGTCCTTTGCAACCTCGGCTCTACGACGTTGCTAACAGCCTGGATGTGGTAGACGACGAATTGCATTTGACGGTTAAGTCCTATTGTTATCCGTTTCGCAACCGTTTAGAACCCGGTATCGCAGCGCAATATCTACTGGCCCTGGAACCTGGGGATAATGTCAGACTCTATCCCCATCGCAATGGCAGATTCCACCTGCCGCCGCAGTTAGAGACGCCTATTATCTTGATTGCTGAAGGCACAGGAATTGCGCCCTATCGAGCGTTTATTCAGGCGCTATCTAAAACAGCTGACAGACCACCTTGCTGGCTGATCTTTGCCGAAAAGGATTTCGAGAATGACTTTCTTTACCAGTTGGACATTCAACAGGCCCTTGAAGATGGGGTTTGTCGTCACGTCAATGCAACGTTTTCTCAAATATCAGATGGCTGCTCGTTAGCCGCAAGTGTAGTTAATGAAGGTGAACGACTGGCGAGTTGGCTCTTACAGGGCGCTCACATTTACTTTTGTGGCGAGAAAGCCTCCCTTGAACAGTGCGAGGCGGCCATTAAAACATTTGTGGACGAACAGGCTGGTGCGCCAGCCTGGAAACAACTCACAAAAGACAAACGTATTCATCGGAATCTTTATTAGGAGGCAACATGATTGATCGCAATGTAGATATCAGCCAGCCGGTGGACAGTCTGCATGAGAACGAACAACTCAAAGCTACGAGTCGGCATTTAAGGGGCACGATTGCGGAAGGACTAGCTGACGCTATTACAGGCGCTGTATCTCACAACGATACCTTACTGATGAAATTTCATGGCATCTATCAGCAGGATGATCGAGATCAAAGATCAAATCGCCGCCAACGACACCTTGAACCGATTTATCAGTTTATGGTGCGCATGCGCATTCCGGGCGGTCAACTCACAAGAGCACAATGGGTCGGCATTGATGATTTAGCCCATCGCTACGCAGATCGCGGCATACGTATTACCACACGACAAACCGTGCAGCTTCACGGCGTACGAAAACATCATCTGCGGCATTTAATGCAAGGGATTCGAGATCTAGGCCTCGACACTAAAGCAGCCTGTGGTGACGACAGTCGCGGGGTCGTCAGTGGCACCAATCCCAACCTATCGACGATCCATGAGCAGGTTTCGGCCCTCGCCAAACTAACCAGCGATCGCCTAATACCCAAAACAAGCGCCTATCCTGAAATCTGGTATCAGCAACCCGCCACAACCCAGGACAACGAAGAGCCAGTCTACGGCGAACTTTACCTGCCGAGAAAATTTAAGGTGGGCTATGCAATTCCACCGATTAATGACATAGACGTCTATGGTCAGGATTTAGGGTTTATTGCGGTGATAGAAACTGGCGAACTGGTTGGTTTTAACGTTTGTGTCGGCGGAGGTATGGGCCAGCTATATAACCGAGAAGACAGCTATCCACGGCTGGCGGAAGAAATTGGCTTTGTCGCCGCGAACGAGGCACCTGAACTGGCTGAAACCGTCATGATGATTCAGCGAGATTTTGGCGACCGCAAAGATCGCCACCGCGCACGATTTAAGTACACCCTGGATCGCCTTGGTACCGACTGGTTTAAGTCTGAATTAGCCGAACGCCGGGGCGCACCCCTTGAACCAGCAAGAGCCATTCACTTTGAGCAAAATGGCGACAGGCTCGGCTGGGAACAGGACGACGCGGGGCTTTGGCACGCGACTCTATACATCGAAAGCGGTCGCGTCGATGGCGTTGTTCGCGCGCAACTGGCCGCCTTCTTCCAACACTATGGCGGTCGTGTTCGAATGACCACCAATCAAAATTTGCAACTCACCCATATCGGTGACTATGAAAAAGAACAGGTGGAATGGCGCCTGGACGATTTGGGACTCAGCTGGCGCTTAACACCTGAACATCAAGCGGCCCATACCCTGAGTTGTGTTGCCTTACCCACATGTGGATTAGCCATGGCCGAGGCCGAAAGGTATACCCCTCGACTACTCTCAGTGTTCAATCGGCTTAAAGCCAGACATGGAGTTGACCTACCGATTACCCTGAGACTCACCGGTTGCCCTAACGGTTGCGCAAGACCGCTGTTAGCAGAGATCGCCCTAACCGGCCGAGCACCGGGATTGTATAACCTTTATCTCGGCGGCAGTTTTCAAGGTGATCGTCTGGCCAGCTTATATGCCAGCAACATCAATGAAGCCAACTTTATCGAGCTCTTAGATGGCTTATTTGAACGGTATGTCCTCCAGCGTCAAGCCGATGAGCGCTTCGGAGACTTTCTGGTCCGCCGAAATCTATTAGATGAGCAACCAGAAAAAATTCAACTAATTCCAGGAGACGAAGATGTCTAAATACTTTTTTGTGCAAAGCCAGGATCCCTACACCGAAACCCGGACAGGCTACCAGTACCAATTGATGCAAAGTTTGCACGACGCAGGACATAAGGTCTGCGTATTGCTGGTTCAAAATGGCGTATCCCCGGCCCGACATGCTGCTCAGTCACCCGTTTTCGATAAGTTGTTATCAAGCGGAGTGAAAATTCTCGCGGATGAATTTTCGTTACGACAAAGAGAAATTGCTTCCGCAGCACTCAAATCTAGAGTTGACCTAGGCAGCGTGGATCTAGTCATAGATGCAATGCTCTCCGGCAACAAAGTCATTTGGAACTAGGAGCCAGACGAAATCATGACTGAGACTAAAACATTAACCTTTGCCTTTATGGATCCGCCCTTTGAACATGAGCGAACCGTCACCTTTTTCAGATTGTTGGACAGCGCTTTGGAACACGGTGCCAACGTGCGAGTGTTTGCCTACGAGGGCGCCGTAGCCTTGTCTTTCGCCAAACAACAGCCCCATGGAAACGCGGTTCACGGACGTGAAACCGAGGAAGAGGATCATCCAATGAGCCGGGAATGGGTCGCAGCAATGCAAGCCAAAGCGATTGAGAAGAATCTGAGTTTTGAATGGATCAACTGTGGATTATGCGTCGATGAGCGTGGAGTCAATGAAGTCATAGACGGTTGTGGTCGCGGCGGACCACCCGATCTATGGCGTTATGCGAGTGAAGCATTTAATACACTGACTATTGGTACAAGGTAATCAACATGAAGGCACTACAGGTAATTGATCAGGCGTTCCGAACGACAACTGAAGAACAGGATGACACCATTTTGTGGTTAACCCAATCCATGCAGGGCGCAGGAGCCGACCTGATGTTATTGCTCTCTGGCCATGGCGTGCAATATGCCGTGATTAATGAACCTCAGCCAGCCTTGGAGATTGGAAGCTGGCAACAAACACAGCCCGCGGAATTGAAACGCGACCTATCTAGTTTGGTTGAAAAGAATGTCCCAGTTTATGTAGTTGAAGAAGATCTTGTCGAGCGAGGTCTGGACCAGTTGACTCTCACGGCAGGCATTAAAAAGATTAAGCGCACAGCTCTGGTCAATCTCTACGAGCACGCTGATCAAGTTTGGCACTGGTAGATCAATTTGTGTACAGCCGAGCAAAGAAATCGTTGCTCTCGTTTTGCTAGCGGGATTTACTTGCGCCAATAACTCTGGCACCTTAGGTTGAATCACCACTACCAATGGCGACTAGAGTTTGCTGAAAACAACAAAACTAACAACCCATCACTGGGCGCACGGGATTTTCCTAACCTGCTTACTCTTCGCTTTTAATGCCAGCGCTGATCCCGCCACGGCTTGCCCCGTACAGGTCATCAAAAGGGATCAGATTAAAGCGGTTGTTGCGCGCCGACAAACCACCTTCAAACATTGCCTAGAGTGCGAAGGAGATTCCTGCGAACTAACCCGATGGCCTGAATCAGGCAAGGACTTTGCCAAAGTCTGCAAAGCCCTGTTCTGCACCCCAAAAAAAATACCTCGAACAACCTTCGCCCCAGATGAAGTCGATAAGGATGGCGCGTTTAATTTTACCTATACCATTGGTAAGAATGGACGAGTTAAGGACATCGAAGTCACCGATGTGATTGGTGATATTACCTATGAAGCGGCACTTAAGGCAGCGGAGGCTACCTATAAGAGACGCAGATACGAGCCTATTATCATTGACGGAACCGCATATGAGCTGTCCAACCTACAGGATGGTGTGAAGATTGACGCAAAAATTCAGATCCGGAAAAACTAACCCTAAGGAAATAGCATGACCAGCCAGGATACCCTGTACGAGATTGAGAATGGCATCGCGACCATCACCTTAAACCGCCCTGAACAGATGAATACTTTGGGTGGCTCAATGATGGCACTGGTCAGCCAATATATTCAGCAGGCTGAAGACGACAAGCAAGTGCGGGCGATCATCCTGACCGGTGCAGGGCGAATGTTTTGTGCCGGGCTTGATGTGGTTGGCGCTCAATCCAGAACAGGTTCCCAGGCTGGGAACAATACCGCTGCCCCAATCCCCGTCACGCTCGATGTAAAACGGTTTCCACCGGCCGTGATTTACAACTGTGAAAAGCCCGTTATCTGCGCACTTAACGGTGCGGCCGCTGGCTTTGGTATGGACATGGCGCTTGCCTGCGACATTCGAGTGATGGCCCAAACTGCCAAGCTTGCACCCACACCTGTTAAGCGCGGCATTGTCCCGGAAAGTGGCGGTACCTGGATCCTGCCTAGACTAGTGGGTTGGGAAAAGGCTGCGGAAATATTTTTTACCGCCCGCAACCTTGGCGCTGACGAATGCAAAGAACTGGGATTGTGTGCCCATGTGGTACCGAACGACGAGCTGACTGAATTTTCTCGAAAGCTCGCCTCTGACATTGCTGCGAACGCCCCCCTCGCCGTGCAGTCTGCAAAACGTTTGATGCGCATGGGGATGGCTCAGCAATTTAACGACCACGTCCATCACGTCTATATGAATTTTCTCCAGCTGATGAGAACCGAAGATGCCAAGGAAGGTATGACCTCATTTGCCCAGAAGCGAGAACCTGACTTTCAAGGTAAATAGGCAAGGTAAGCAGGAAAGACAACTAAAAGCAGAAGAGCGAGTTCTCTAACAATGGCCTCAAAAACAACCAATAGAACCGTTCATTGCGCGTGCGGCAGCGTGGAACTCGCAACCATTGGAGAACCGATTATCAGCGCCGTCTGCTACTGTGATGATTGTCAGGCAGCGGCTGTCCAACTAGAGGAGCGGCCCAATGCACCCCCGGTGCTAGATGGGATCGGCGGCACTGAGTTCCTGTTGTATCGAAAAGATAGAATGGACTGCATTAAGGGTAGCGAGCATCTAGAGAACCACAGGCTCACTGAAGCATCAACGACAAAAAGAGTTGTTGCTTCCTGCTGTAGTACCTATCTATTCCTGGACTTTCAAAAGGGCCATTGGTTCTCGATGCACCGCGCTCGATTTGATGGCCCAACACCGGCTCCAAAAATGCGTATCCAGACGAAGTCCAAACCGGAAGGTGCAGTTTTACCTGACGACGTACCTGCTTATCCGACATTCCCGATGAAGTTTCTCGCTATATTAGTGATGGCTAGATTGAAGATGTTCATTTCGTGACGTGCAATTACCTCTGTTTTGATCAAAATTCAATCATGTCGTTACGTTGGCGGCCTAATGTCGTCACCGACAGATCTAAAACCCGCTAATAATCTCCTCTGACTGAGGTGAGGAATCAGCATGATTGTTAAGAAGCTACGAGAAAAAAATAGTTGGTCCCAGGAGCAACTCGCTCAACTCACTGGTGTTAGCTTAAGAACCATTCAAAGAGTCGAAGCTGGCAACAAGGCGAGCCTAGAGACTCTAAAATCCCTCGCCTCTGTTTTTGAAGTTGAACTTTCAAAACTGACAGAGGAAATCATTGTGATCGATAAAGAAACTAACGAATGGAAGAGTGAACCCTGGTTCATTAAATTTTTCACATTGGGCATTAATAAACGTTCCTACATGCTGAACTTGGAGTATTTAATGTTGGCTCTAGGCATCGTTTCCTGGCTCACGTCTGAAGAACTAGAAATCTCAACGCCGCTGGCGTTCTTCTTTGCCTACACCAACGCGAAGCTCCTCGCGTATTTGGACAAAAAAGCCTACTGGTAGGTTTTGTCACCACTTACGCTGGCCGATTAACGGAATCAAAATGACAACAATACTCTACTGGTTCACGACACTTTTTTTGACCATTTTGGCTATTGCACTCATTGGGAAAATCTATCTGAAACTAACCGGTGGCTACGCTGATATACCCTTCTCAACTCAGCTAGAAGAACTGATTACCATTCCCTTTCACCTCTTCGCCTTCATCGCCCTTTTCGCCTATTTGGACAACAAACCTGTATTTAGTGCATTTGTCTGGCAGGTCTACCTGGCCATATCAATTTTGATTCAAATCGTCAGCTACTGGTTACCCAAACAACAATATATTCGAACAAGACTCACCAGAAACGCCTATTTCTGGGCCAATGTGGGTGCAGTACTGCCACTGCTCCCGTTGTATTACATGCTTATTAACTATGCCTTTGTTTCATTCCCTGGCGATCGCTAACGCTGACCAACGAGCTGACTATATTTTCCAATTCACAACGGAGTGCTAGACTCGCGCAATGACAAATAAAGCGCATACTGAGATTGCCATTATTGGTGCCGGCCCGTCTGGCTTGATGCTAGCGCTATCACTGGTGACGATGAATAAGTCTTCAGTTCCCCTCACAATCACGTTGTTTGAGCAGGAAGATGATCATGACCTGCAATCTAGAGCAAACCCAGATCGCTCCTATACGATTGATGTCACGGGTCACGGCCGACTGGCTATCCAACGTATTGGCGATGAGTTGCTTGCACGCTTCGACAAAGAATTAATTCCATTCCGCGGCATCCAGGCACATCAACTACGACGCACATTGCCATACAGTGAAGGTGGCTGGACCGGGAGTCGCGGCGACATTTGTAGCGCCCTGCTCCATGAACTAAAAGCCATACTTGAGGCGAATACCAGCAATACCAACGTGACTTTCAAATGGCAATCTCAAGCAACCGGCATTGATCCACACAGTGGTACGCTCACGTTTGCGAATGAAACCGGCGTTCAGGAATCAATGAATTTTGATCTGATTGTGGCCGCGGATGGGGCAGGATCACTTTTTCGTCGTAGCCTCGAAGACAAACAGCTACTCACTACAACGCGTTACTCAATCCCTAACTACAGTCGCATTCTTCACCTTGATACTAACGATCCAGCTACAGCCTTTGATCCAGCATTGTTGCATTTGTTTTCCTTGCGGCCCTGGGCTGTCGGCGGCGCAATTCTGGATGCGGAAGCTGCCCACAAATCAACTGATGTGGTCGCCGAATCCCTGGCGAAGGATTTTTATGTGCAGATGGGTTACTCCGATGACAAGCCAATAGGCACAATGGAAAGCGTTCGGGAGTTATTGACCAACATTGTCGTTCGGCCGCAATCAGGCACAGCATCAAACCCCCTTGGTAACTATGTCAGTGATGATGAAACAAAGGCTTATGCAGCACGTGATGTCTACCACACTGGCAGAACGGTGGAATGCTCGACCCTGGTTGGAAATCGATGCGTATTACTAGGAGATGCAGGTACCGCCTTCCCGCCCGTTGGCCAGGGCGTCAATGCAGCATTAGAAGCCGCCACTGTTCTAGGAGAGTGTTTAAGCGACGAACTAAAAAAGGATATCCCGGATATTCAAACCGCAACAGAACGCTACAACTCACGCTGGTTGCCAGAAGCACTCGCCTGCGCCGAGATTGCGAACTCCGTAGTCTACGGATCACCCCTTAATATGGCCAAAATGTTCCTGCTCGGCGCATTGTCCGATGTCATTGGAGTTGAATTTGTGGGCCCACAGCTCGCCAAAGATGCCAGTTATTCTTATGTTGATGCGCTTGCCACATCAAGGCGCCGAACACGCATACTAGGCGTCATATCAATCACGCTCCTTGCTCTACTGTTTGTCGCTATTTGAGACTTTTGTCACGAGGGGTATAACCCTTTACTCTATACCAGCAACTTAAAATGATAGAGTAAGCGCTAAAAGAGGGAATCAATATGCATGATCTAGTCATTCGCAACGGTAAAGTTTACGACGGTACGGGTAGCGCTCCGGTGATGGCGGATGTTGCCATTGACGGTGATCGTATTGCTGCCATCGGCAATGATATCGGACCGGGTGCAAAAGAAATTGACGCCAAAGGCAAAATTGTCACGCCGGGCTTTGTCGATATTCATACTCACTATGATGGACAGGTTACCTGGGATCCATTTGTTTCCCCCTCTACTTATCATGGTGTAACAACAATTGTGACCGGCAACTGTGGTGTTGGCTTTGCGCCTTGCAAACCCGATCAAAGAGATTGGCTGATTGGTTTAATGGAAGGCGTGGAAGACATTCCCGGCACCGCGTTACATGAAGGTTTAAATTGGCAGTGGGAGTCCTTTCCTGAGTACCTCGATGCGCTAGACAAGTCGCCCCTTGCCATAGATGTTGGCACTCAAATTCCCCACGGTGCCGTACGCGCTTATGTGATGGGAGATCGGGGTGTACAGCATGAACCCGCTCAGGCTGACGAAGTTGAACAAATGGCAAAAATTGTTCAGGACGCGATCTATGCCGGCGCACTAGGGTTTAGCACTTCTCGAACCGAGAAACACAAAGATTCAGCCGGTGTTCTCGCCCCTACCGTTACTGCCCTCGAAGCAGAGCTCGTCGGCATAGCGAAGGCGGTTGGCGAAACCGGAACCGGTGTCTTACAGGGCATATCGGACTTCTACGATTTTGAAAACGAGTTTAAGGTATTCCGCAGTATGGTTGAGGCTTCCGGGCGACCCGTCTCGATTACCGTCGAGCAACAGGATGCGCGCCCAGAATGGTGGGAGCAATTGTTGAATGCCCTGGATACGGCTCAGGCTGACGGCTTACCCATGTACGGCCAGGTACCACCCAGAGCAACGGGCATTCTAATGGGTCTAACCGCATCCCTTAATCCACTGATGATTTACCCTGCTTACCGGGATATACACAAGCTTCCCCTGGAAGAACGTGTTGCCCAGATGCGGGATCCCGCCTTTAAAGCCGAACTGCTTAGTCAAACCCCGATTGAGTTCTCTGTGCCACTGGTTATGGAGATCGTCACCAGCTTTAACAAGATGTTTAGATTGGGCGAGCCAGCAAACTATGAGCCGGGTCCCGAGGAGTCATTTGAAGCGCTAGCAAAACTAAAAGGTCAAACCGTTGTTGAATATGTCTATGACATGTTACTGGAGAAGGATGGCAAGGCGCTTATATATCATCCTTTGTTCAACTATATGCCGGGGAACCTCGATTTTGTCGAGAAGATGCTGAAACATCCCTACACCATATTTGGCCTGGGGGATGGCGGCGCCCATTGCGGCGCATTATGTGATGCCAGCTTCCCCACAACATTAATCCAGCATTGGGGTCGAGACCGGACCCGCGGCAACAAAATACCGTTAGAAGACTTGATTCATATGCAAACCCAGCAAACCGCCAGTCAGGTCGGCATGCTGGATCGCGGCGTACTCAAACCCGGCTATAAAGCCGACATCAATGTGATTGATTTTGAGAATTTGACGATTCATGAACCCACCGTTGTCTACGATCTACCGGCCGGTGGGCGTCGCTTGATTCAAAAAGCTTCCGGTTACGAATACACCATCGTAGCGGGCGCCGTGGCCTTCCAAAATGGCGAGCCAACCGGCACCCTTGGCGGCAAGCTGGTTCGGGGTGCCCAGGCTGCGCCTTGAGGTGCTATGCGACATTTATTCTTGTCCTGGTTGTGCTTACAGGATGCAACGCTCCGGACCCAGTAAAATCCATGGATGGCCTCTACTGGATCGAACTAAAGCCCTCTATTTCCAGAGGTGACTTCAATGAAATCTGTGTAAGTGGCCGAGGTCATCTTGAGGTTTACCAGCAGGCCATCTCTGGCTCCATAGTTACTGATCAAATATTAACCTTCGATATCCAAGCTACAGTAAACAACACAGGCATTATTGCAGGCGGCCTGGCATTGGGCCGCGGCGAGGTGACGTCGTTTAACGGCAAGATGGACGACATCGAAGCAACGGGACAATGGGAGTTTGCCAATGGTTGTAGAGGTACCTGGCAGGCAACACCTGGCGCAAAGCATATGAATGATGAGGAACTGACCAAGATTTATCACAACCTGGAACGCGCCCTGTGTGAACCGGAATTGGTCAGCTGTTTATCTGAGTCCGCCGACAGATGCTCTGGGGCATTTCAAACCTCTTTGAATCAATGCTATAGGCTTCTAAAGAGTGGCGCCTCTATCAAACTGAACCAGCACATTGGCGAATGTATCTCGGTCGGCTGGTTTCAGCAACTGCAAGCGTATCCTCAGAGTTTTAGCCAGTGCGTTCAACCATCAGGTATTAACTAGCTTATTTCGTTACGAATAAGTGGAACTCGCCGACGCTGTAGCTTTCTAAGATGAATGCTATCTGTGTCACACCATCGCCTTATTTACGCCCTCGGCATCGTTTTGTCGCTGCATCTGTGTTTATTAATGATGCCTATTGTTTTTGATACGAGTAAGCCGAGCAAAAAGTCACCTACTTTAAAGTTGACCCTTGTATCTTCCGTAAACCCTCCCCCTATGCCATCAAAAATGGAACCCGATACCAATGTGATTGAACCGTCGGAAGAAATAACAACTGAAGTCGTGAATAACGTAATCGACAAGCCTCCGTCCTCAGATCAACGTGAAGCAGAACCTAACTCAACGAACGAACCCACCCAGCCACCCGCATTCGACCGTGGCAGAATTATCACATCTGTTGTGAACAACATTCGTGAAAATGCAGCGCAGCCTATTCCGCGGGGATTTAGTCTGGAGCAATGGCTACCCAAAACAACACCGAACTATCAAAGAGCGTCGGAAGCGCCCGTCTTAATGGCAGCAAATGCAGTTAATGTCAGTGGCACCAATGGCGCCGGTCAATCAACGGATCTGGTCCGGGGCCCAAACGGTAAAGTCGCTTGCTGGCAGGAGCGCGGCATACCCGGAGAAACCCAACAATGGTATCGTGTGCCAATCGCCCTGTGCGGCCACCTAAACAAACCCTGATCCTGAATTTGAGAGTTATTTGATGTTAATTCCCGTATATGCCGGCAGCGTGAATCGCTGGGAATGTGATGAGAACGACCATTTAAACGTTCGATTTTTCGCCCACAAGATGCAGCAAACTTTGCAGTTCGGCCTGATTGAGGCGGGACTGGCCACCCTGGATAACGTTAACCAAATAATTCGCAATGTTTCCTGCCAGCATATGCGCCACCAGGCTGAAGCGAGAATTGCCGTTCCTATGACGGGGCTATTTGGAATCATCGCGGCAACCGGCAATCGACTACGGGTCATGACCGAACTTCGGAATACCGCAACCGAAGCTGTGCTGGCGACCTATGTGGTGGACATCAACATCGACACCAACATCGAAGATAGCTTCTCTATTGATGGTATAAAAACCATTGACTGCCCCGACTACGCAATGCCGAGGGGCATCGAAGCTGAGCCTTTTTACCTTGCTGGTCTGAGTGCCGATGAGTTAATCACCATGGGCTGTGCCGTGATCGGCCGTGGCGTGATACAGCCAGAAGAGTGCGACCCCGACGGATACCTACAAATGTTTATGTATATGGGCCGAAACTCCGACTCCATGCCGAATCTGTTTGCCAGATTTGAAGGTGAGGAACGAGGTAAAGGTGTTGTGGGTGGCGCTGTGCTCGAATATCGCATGAGCCGGTTTGGTCATTTGAAACGAGGCAGTCGCTATCAACTCTTGTCCGGCATCAAGAGCTTGTCAGAAAAACTACAGCATTTTGTGCACATACTCTTTGATGTTGATACCGGCCAGATGGTCACGGGTGCTGAAGCACTGGCTATCTCTATGGATCTTGTTGCCAGGAAATCGATTCCAATCCCTGAAGCTCGCCGTGCACGGATGCAAAGCCTGCTACTTCAACAAGGCTAAGCCCCATAAAAAAGGCCGGCAAATACCGGCCTTTTTTATCCTGGATAGGGTTATGTTTAACTAATCTTCGTTAGGAACCTCATAACGATCCATCAGGTCTCTAACCAACCCACTTCGAACAATATCTTCCCGCTCAAAGGTATGGACATAAACGTTGTGTAAACCCCGCACACGATTTAGAGCATCAGATAAACCGTTAGGACCGCGGATATCACTTTGATCGATATCACCGTTCACCACGACTTTGCAGCCTTCACCAATACGGGTCAAAAACATTTTCATTTGAGCCACAGATGTATTTTGCGCTTCATCGAGAATGACAAAACTATCCTCCTGAAAGGTTTTGCCACGCATGTATGCCAGAGGTGCGGCAACAATTCGTCCATGCCGCAGAAAATAATCAACAGCCCCTGAACCCAATCGTTCATTTAAGGCGTCTCTAAAAGCTTCGATATAAACCGCAAACTTCTCGTTCAGGTCTCCGGGCAGAAAACCCAGATTCTCTCCAGCTTCCACAGCAGGCCTGGTCAGAATAATGCGTTCAATCTTCCCGGCCTCCAATGCATCAGCAGCTAGTGCAGCAGCACAATAGCTTTTCCCGGTGCCAGCTGGGCCGGTACCGAAGGTCAAACAATTGTTTTTGATTGCATTGATGTAGCGTTTTTGAGCGGTGGTTTTTGCTTCGAGAGGTAATACACAGCGTTTGGATTTGTAGGCTGTGTCACGGGGCCCCCCAGATCTTGAGGAGTCGTAATTCGAGGAGTCGAATAGCGAGGATTCGAAACTTCCCGTTTGAAAAGGCAGCGTGTAAATATCTGCACTGTGTCGGTCAGCTTGCCTGTGATCTTTGTGCTTCTTACTTTTTCTCCCTTCGGTGGATTTACGTCGGTTTGATGAACCATTTACATAAGATCTTTTCGCCATCTTATTGAATTACCCTTAGGAATTAGTTGAGTTTAGGCCGTTTAAGTGTACGTTTTACTCCTATTTGTTGTGTCCAATTGTTAATTGGATCGTTAGTCAAACTGCTTATCAAGATGAATAAACAAAAATGGCGCTCGATTTCTTGAACGCCATTTCATTTTGCCACTTATGCTCAACTATGCAAGGGTCAGGTTTTGATTTTTGCTAAAATTAATGACTTCTTTAAGACGGATCTGTTCTAAGGGTCATCCCTCCACTGCTTCCTCCGCTACAAAACCAGGCCAGTTACCCATATAGCTAATAAAGTTTTCCGACAGACCTTCCGCCGCCAGGTGTTGTCGGGAAACGGGATTTTCAATCGGTTTAAAGCCTTTATCAGCCGCATACAGATCGGGAAAGTTATGATGCAGGATTGCCGCCCGGCCCAGCATAATCCAGTCGACGCCTGCCGCCATGGCAGTTTCAGCCTCGGCCGGGGTTCGAATTTTTCCCGCCACCCCAAGACGTACATCACCACGCTCAAGCTCGGCGAAATAGGACATCAAAGATCTACCCTTAAATGCTTCTTCTTCGGGTTCTTTAAATACATCCCACAGGGACATATCTAGAAAGTCGATCTTACCGGCCACCATAAGCTGCTCAGCAAGGGCGGTTGTCTCGGCTAGCTTCAAGCCAAAGCGTTCCGGGGAAAGTCGAACACCTAGCATAAAGTTTTTGCCACAGGCAGCCCGAACGCCGTCAATTATTTCGAGTAGCAATCGATTTCGATTCTCAACGCTACCGCCATACTCATCGGTCCTTTGATTGGTTTCTTCCGACAGGAACTGGCAAATAATATAACTATGGGCACCATGCAGTTCGACACCATCAAATCCGGCTTGCTCACAGCGCATAGCAGCGGCAACAAAGTCGTCTCGAAGTTGGTGTACTTCTTCGAGGCTCAACGCCCGGCCACCGGTTTTTTCATCGTCAGATGCACCGACGGGTGCCTCACCGATCAAGGCTGCCGGAGAACGTATGCCGGCATGGTGGAGCTGACAAATCGCAAGACTGTTGTGGCGCTTAATATGTTCAGCGAGTCGCGTTAGGCCAGGTAAATGTTGATCGCCAAACACCCCCAACTGACCGGGAAATCCCTGACCATTCGCCTGGACGTGAGCCGCACAGGTCATCGTCAGACCAAAGCCACCCTCAGCACGCTTTGTTAACCAGGTGAATTCTTCCTCAGACAAGATTCCGTCCGGGTGGCTTTGCTGGTTGGTGAGTGGCGCCAGCATAAAGCGGTTTTTCATTTCTCGTCCGCTTTTGAAGCCGAGGGGGGAAAGCAAATCTGTCATAGGGTTACCGCCAAAAAACATGATTATTAAAAAACACAGTTGTGAAAAAAGAATGGGGTGCAAATATCGAGTGTGATCACATCCGCTTCGATCGTCAATTCAATCAAAGCTAGCGATGGAGGGCTATAGCTGATCTGTATCGTCTGAGGGCTGTACAGAGGGCTGTACAGAGGGCTGTACAGAGGAATGTGCAGAGGACTGATCCACGTAATCCGCAATCCTGGCCCGAACGGCCCGGGTATGGAGTTGTCCCATTAGCTCGTTGACCAGTTGTACGCCTTTTGCACCACGCTCTGCGGACTCTTTTACAGGGTCCGAGGCGAACACTGCAAAAAATTGATCAACCTCCCGCAGCGCTATTTTTCGAGTCGCCTCAACATACTGCAACAAAAAGTCTAGATCGTAGCCCAACCGATCGTGGTATCCGAGGGCTTGGATCTGGGACCACTTTTCTAAAACACTCACATCAGAACGATCAATATACTCAACATTACCTTCGGTCTTGATCTGGATGATGCCCATTTTGTGCATGCGATTGAGGTCTTCTCGAGAATACTCACTGTTCTGTAGAAGTTCAGTCAGGTTTGTATCAGAGGACCGTGTTTCACCATTCACAAGACTCGAAAAGGCAATTTCAAAATCCGCAAGATTACCAATGGTTGCCAGTTCGGATAACTCCGCAGACGCCATCAGTTCCTTAATTCTGACCAGGGGCAAAAACTTCTCCTCTTGAAGTTTTTTAATCAGACGAATGCGAAACACATGGTCCTCGTTGTAGTGAGCAACATTCTTTAAGGGTTTTTCCGGTTGTGGCAGGATGCCTTCACGGATGTAAAACCGAATCGCTTCACGGCTAACGCCGGTCCGCGATTCGAGTTCCTTCATCTTGAGCACTTTCTTAGAGAACTGAACCTCTGATCGCTGCGAGCTAGACATCAGTGAATTGACCCGCCTATTTGCCTACTTCGCATGGAGGACAACGGGCAGGTCAGTAATGCCTCGAACAAAGTTCGATTTAGCTCTGACCACTGGACCAACAACTTCCACATTGCTAAAGCGATTCATGATTTCTTCCCAGACAATTTTCAACTGCATTTCGGCAAGCCGATTGCCCATGCAACGGTGAATACCGAAGCCAAAGGATATGTGATTGCGCGCACCCTTGCGGTCGATAATAAAATCGTCTGGGCGGTCAATTTTGGAAGCATCCCGATTGCCGGACACATACCACATCACAACCTTGTCGCCTTTTTTGATATGTTGGCCACCCAGCACGGTATCTTTGGTTGCAAGCCGGCGCATATGCATCAGTGGTGTTTGATACCGAATCACCTCTGACACCATATTAGGAATCAGGGAGTTATCCTTGCGGATCTTATCGTATTCAGCAGGGTTTTCATTCAACATGACAACGCCACCTGAAATCGAATTTCGAGTTGTATCATTGCCGCCGACAATCAGCAGAATAAGATTACCCAGATACTCCATGGGATTCATGTCTTTGAAGGCCGGTGAATTTGCCATCAGTGTAATAAAATCACTTCGACCTTCGGCTTTTTCACCCAGCCGCTCATTCCAGATTTCTGTAAATTCCGTTAGGCACTCCACAAGTGCCGCTTCTCTTTCCTCTTTCGAGACACTGTCGTCGCCGGCAATTTCTGCACTCGATGTTGCCATGTCAGACCAATAGGTCAACTTCGAACGACGTTCAAAGGGAAAGTCAAAAAGCGTCGCCAGCATCTGGGTGGTGAGCTCGATTGAGACCCGATCAACCCAGTTGAATTTCTCACCAATGGGCAGCCCATCCATGATTTCCCCGACCCTCTCGCGAATCAGCGGTTCCATTTCTGATAAACGATGGGGGCTCACGGCCGGGGTCACACCCTTGCGCTGGGAATCATGTCGCGGCGGATCCATCGCAATAAATTGCTCTACGGTGAATTCCGGATCCTGATCGCCAATGACAATGCCGGGAAATGAAGAAAATGTTTCATGGTCTTTATCCACCGCCATGATGTCGTCGTAGCGGGTGACAGACCAATAGGGGCCAAAAGAACTTGTTTCGCAAAAATGTACCGGTGCCTCGTTTCTTAGCCGTTCAAAATACGGCCAGTGAGAATCTGTTTCGTAGAGGGTTGGATCGGAAACATCAATGTCTTTGAGGGGTACTGAATAGGGGTCGGTATTGGCTATCGCTTCACTCATATCAATTCGCTCGCAATTATTTTTGTTGGTTTATTCTTAGTGCGAGGATTAAATCATGGATTACGTATCTTTACTACGTACTATTGAGCCACGCTAAAGACGTGGCCTGCAGGCCTCAAAACCCTTAATAGACACTTAAAAGACTCTAAAAATCTTTCACTTTCTTACTGATATTGAGCTTAATCACTTCAATATCGCCGGTCAGATCAATAGGCGCCGAGAGCGCTTGATAGTCTTCTGGCCCTGCGTTGGCGATGCCCGAGGAAGAAATCCGGGCGACTACCTGAACGGTATCAAAATTCCTAAGCCCCATACCCTGCATCATGGCCATGGACTCATCCAGGGTCACCAATGTAGGCAGGTCTGCCCGGGTCATTCTTTGCACCGCAAGGGGCATGGGTGGACCTCCAACAGCTCTCGCAAAAACAAATACCGACGTCGTGGCCGGCATCGAAACAGAATCTGCTACTTCAACTAACACTTTAAGGGTGCGACCTATATCAGGAGTCGTATCAGCGGGAGTTGTATCAGGAGTTGTGGCTGACTCAGAAACAGACGGCGCTGCAGCTTCGGCCATCATCTCAGCCATCATAGGCGCATCCCCAAGGTCTTCCTGGATTCTAACAATGGCGCGGTTGATCAGATCTGCTCGTTCACCTTCAGCACCGGAGCCGAGGGCTTTTTGGAACAATCCAATGGCTGCCCGTAGTTCTCCCCGTTGATAGGCACCCAACGCTTTAATTTCCAGCATGGTGATGTCGTGGGGATTTAGCGCCAGGGTTTTCTCGATTGCAGCGGACACCCGGGGCGTGACACTGCGATCATCCGCCATATAAAGTGCCTCGGCATAAAAGGCGAACAGGCTATGGTCTTCGGTGAAGGTTTCAAGCAGATGAGCAAAAGCTTCAGCGGATTCTTCGTATCGACCCAAATTCAGATAAGACCGACCAAGCATATACCAGCCCTCGTGATTCTCCGGCTGGGATTTGAGCCGTTCTGCTAGCTTTTCGACGTTTTCTCCCATGGCATTTTGGTCATGGGGACTGTCGGCACGTAGAGACTCCGCCAGGGCAACATCATTAATAGCACCCCAGGATAAACCCAGATCCGAGTAGGCAATAAAGGCAAATATGGGCACCAACAGCGCAAAGGCTAAGGGCAATCGGCCGGTTTTTCTTTCCCCAACAGTCACGGCTTCACCCGCATCAGACAATAGATTTCTTTTTAGCTCGACAATAAATGTGTCGTACTCGGTTTGAGAAATTTCACCGTCCGCAAGCATCACATCGTACTCAGCCGCGCGTTCTTCATAGATGGTGATGTTTGCGCGAGTGCGGTCTCCTAACTCTTCCTGATGCTTTAACAAATACCCTGGCACCAACACAAACGCTGCCGCCCCGAGGCTCAATGCCACAGCGATAATCCAAAATATCATCAAGTTTTCTCGTTAGAAGGTTCAATTAGCTGAGCAATTTTCTCACGTTCAGCTTCGCTTAGCTCCACCACTGCGGTTTTCCGTCTGGCGACTCGAAACCCAATCAGCAGCGCAACCAACAGTAGTGCCAGGGGGCCAAACCAAAGGGCGATAGTGCCTTTTTTAATTCGTGGTTCGTAAAGAATAAAATCACCGTAGCGCTCGTACATAAAATCCAACACTTCTTCGTCGGTTTGACCTTCCAACAACAGACGGTGCACCTCTCGACGCAGATCTTTTGAAATCATCGAGTCTGACCCCGCCAGGTTGGTGTTTAAACACTGGGGGCAGCGCAACTCATCGATCAACGTGTGATACCGATCTCTTAGCTCATCATTAGGAAAGCTGTAGGCATCAATCGCAGCAACACCCGACAACGAGATCGTGAGCAACACAACAAAAGCAAAACCGCGCATCAGGATTTGGACCTCAGTTGCTCGATCAAGGGTTTTAAGGTCGAGGACCAGACCTCCGGCGTGACGGTACCGACATGTTTGAACTGAATGACACCATGACGATCAAGCAGGAAAGTTTCCGGTGCGCCATAGACACCCAGATCGATACCTAGCTTGCCCTCATTGTCGACCATATTAAAGCGGTATGGATTACCGTGGCGCTCTAACCAGCGGCGGGCTTTTTCAGACTCATCGTTATAGTTAATGCCATAGATCGGAACCCCTTCCTCTTTTGCAATACGCGTTAACTCCGGGTGCTCAATCAAGCAGTTAGGACACCAGGTCGCCCAGACATTCACCAGGGCCACTTCACCTTTTAGATCCTGCACCGTCAGGGTTCGCTCGGGCTCCTCTAACTCCATCAGACTAAATTCTGGGAATGGACGGTCAATCAACACCGAGGGCAGCAGGTGGGGATCCTCAAGCCTAAAGCCCAGGGCTAAAATTGTAATCAGAACAAAAAATAACGCCAGTGGGATCAGCAGGATCCGGCGCAGATTGCTTGTTTGCGGAGCTTCCCTGGATGTCGGTGTGGGCGTGGGTACAGACTCACTCATGCGGTCACGCCCACTGCCGGTATAGCACTACGCTGTCGCGCGGTCCGGTAACGTCGATCTAAAATTGTCACAAAACCGCCTAGCGCAATCAGTAATCCGCCGAACCAGATCCAACGGACAAAAGGTTTGTAGTGTACCCGCACGGCCCAGGCGTTGGTGTCCACGGGCTCGCCAAGGGCAACATATAAATCTCTAAATATTCCAGCGTCCATATCCGACTCGGTCATCACACTACCCGAGGCTCTATAGAGACGTTTCTCGGGATACAGGGTCACGATGGTCTTGTTGTCTTCTCTCACCTGAATCTCACCTTGATCCGAAACATAGTTCGGGCCTTCGACGTGGTTCATTTGCACCAGAATAAACTCGTAGCCCGCCAGCGTGACGGATTGGCCAGCTTCGAGTCGGACATCCTTTTCTTCACTAAAGTAAATCGTCACCGCAACACCAACTAACGCAACGGCAATACCGAGGTGCCCCAGCAGCATGCCGTAGTAGGACGGCGTTTGCTTAAACAGTGCTGCAATTTGATCCCGCTTGTTGGCAACCTTTGCCCATAGGTCAATTAGCAGGCCCAGGAATATCCACATGGCAATTACGTTAGTTGCCACTACCACCCATTCAAAACTGCTCGCAAACAACACATTCAGTAGGGTCACGATCAGGACCGATACGCCCAGGGGCACAATCTGCTCATTGATGAGCCTGGATCGCGGCGTTGATTTCCAGCGAGATTTTGGGCTGATTGCCATGGTGACAAACAGTAACAACACGATAGGGACAAACACCTTATTAAAGTAGGGAGGGCCAACGGAAATTTTTGCACCATCGGTCATTGACTCATAAATCAGCGGGTAAATTGTGCCAAGCAATACAGCGGCTGTGGCCACAACTAACAACAGGTTATTGGTGAGGAGGAAGGTTTCACGGGAGGTGCTATCAAACCCCGCCTCGCTTTTAATGCCCGAGGCCTTAACAGCGAACAGGGTGAGTGAGCTGCCCACAACTAGAATTAAGAACATTAAGATAAACATGCCACGCTCTGGGTCTACCGCAAACGCGTGGACCGAGGTCAGTACACCTGATCGGACCAGGAAGGCTCCGAGCAAGCTAAAGGAGAAGGCAAAGATCGCAAGCAATACCGTCCAGCTCTTAAACACACCGCGCTTCTCGGTTGTCGCCAGCGAATGAATCAGCGCCGTACCAATCAACCAGGGCATAAAGGCTGCATTTTCTACCGCATCCCAGAACCACCAGCCACCCCAACCTAATTCGTAATATGCCCACCAGCTACCGAGGGTGAGGCCAGCGGCAAGGAATCCCCAGGCAACATTTGCCCAGGGTCTGGACCATCGCGCCCAGGCTGAATCTAATCTGCCACTGGTGAGCGTCGCAATGGCAAAGGCAAAGGGCACGGCAAAACCCACATAACCCATATACAGCATCGGTGGATGCACAATTAGGCCAAAGTCCTGGAGTAGAGGATTCAGGTCAGAGCCTTCTGCCGGGAATATCGGCAAGGTTCGATCAAAGGGATTTGACGTCAGCAGCAGGAACAACATAAAACCAACGTTCAGCGCGCCCAGAACAGCTAGTACCCTGGAGCGCATATCAAGGGTAAGCCCGCCACTGAACATGGCCACGGCCATTGTCCAGCCTGACATCACCAGAATCCACAGTAGGAACGACCCCTCATGGGCACCCCAGATTGCGGATAGCTTATACACCACAGGCAATGCAGTATTGGAGTTACGAGCCACATAAGCCACAGAAAAATCGTTGGCTAAAAATGCATTGGCAAGACAGCAAAAGGCTATGAAGACAAAAACAAAAACCCCCACGGACAGGCTGCTGCCGAGCTGCATCCAGGCAACTCTATTTTTATAGATGCCAAGGGTGGGAACAACCGCAAGACAAAACGACAGGCCGAGGGCGAGAATTAAACTAAAGTGACCTACTTCTGCAATCACTGTCCTTCTGCCTTACTGCTGTAGCTTTTTGCAGCGCCATAGCTGGGCGCCTTGGCATCGCTGTTAGAGGCATTATGGGCATCCTCCAAGGCATCCAGGACTTCCGGTGGCATATAATTTTCATCGTGTTTAGCCAGCACCTCTTCCGCCATAAAAACCCCGTCGTCGCCAAGTTGGCCCAACGCAATCACACCCTGCCCTTCACGGAACAAATCCGGTAGCACACCTTCATATTGGATGGTCACTTCAGACTCCTGAAGATCACTAATCACAAAACGAACCTTTAGATCCTTTTTTGATCGATCAATACTGCCATCTTTAACCATGCCGCCAGCTCGAATCGTTTTACCAACCGGGGCTTCGCCGGCAACAATCTGCTCCGGCGCATAAAATAGATTGATGTTTTCATTCAGCGCGCTTAACGCTAACGCCACCGCAGTACCGCTGCCAAACACCAAAAAAGCAATCAGCAGTAAGCGATTGCGCCGGTGGTTCTTCATCTTGCCAAATTTCATAATTGATCTCTTTGTCGACGACCAGATTGTTCCAGATAAAAGCGTTTCTTCTGATATAGCGGACGCAACACGTTGCCGACCAGAACCAGTACGCTCATGATAAACACACTAAACACATAGGGGCCATGGCCGCCCATCTGGATAAATTCCTGGAGCGATTCAAACTGCATTGTTTTGCTCACCCTTACCTTTAATGCTTTTTTCGATCCCGTTTTTTTCGATCCCATTTTTTTCGATCAAGCGTGCGACCCAATCGGAACGGTATTCCCTGGAGAGAATTTGGGTCTGCATGCGCATCAGCAATGCGGTAAAGAAAAACAAATAAAAGCCTATGACCATCACAAGCAACGGCAGCCACATTTCCACGGGCATGGCGGGCTTCTCCGTCAGAGTAAAACTTGCCGGTTGATGCAAAGTATTCCACCACTCAACCGAAAACTTGATGATCGGTAGGTTAATCACACCGACCACCGCCAGGATTGCGGTGGCTCTGCCGGCGCTGTTGCGGTTTTCCATTGCGCTGCGCAGCGCCATAATCCCCACAAACAAAAAGAACAACACCAGGGTAGAGGTTAACCTTGCGTCCCACACCCACCAGGTTCCCCACATCGGTTTGCCCCAGATAGATCCCGAGGCCAGGGCTAGGAAGGTAATAGAAGCACCAATCGGTGCGATTGCCTGGACCGCTACATCCGCTAATTTGATCCGCCAGATCAAAAAGACCGCCGCCGCTGTGGCCATCATCATATAGCTGGACTGAGCGAGAATTGACGCCGGCACATGCATATACATGATGCGCATCGCATCACCCTGTTGATAATCGCCGGGAACAAACAGCAGCGACCAGATTGAACCAACAGTCAGGGTCAACAATGCCAGCCCGCCCAGCCAGGGTAAACAGCGTTCGCTAATTTCAAAAAATGGCCTGGGTGAGCCGAATTTATGAATCCATTTCCACACAGATGGATTGCCTCGTTAAATGCCGCCGAAGTTTACCAGAATCTTAGCGCCGGACGGACCTACAGAGGATTTTTTAGCTGCATTTTGTTAATGTCCGCGCCAATTCCTTTTTGAGTACCCAGGTTGATTGCATTTTTGCGCCAACACCCCGGCTGGACCGTGTTCTTTGTGGTGCTACTAGCAGCCCGTCTGTTCTGGTCAAGCTATTTGCCACTAATGGACTTCTCGGAAGCCCGCTACGCTGAAATGGCCCGCAAAATCCTCGACTACAACGATTGGATCACCCTTTGGTTTACTCAAGATCTGCCATTTTGGGGCAAACCGCCCCTCGCTTTTTGGTCTCTCGCGGTCAGTTTTGCGACCTTTGGCATTAATGAGTTCGCCTCCCGCCTACCCAGTCTGCTCTTTACCCTGGCAACCGCATTCCTGCTATATCGCTGGATGCGACGGGAACACAGCGCTGATATAGGGCTCGTGGCGGCAACCGTGTATTTGGCCAGTTGGCTTGTGGTTCATACCTCCGGTGCGGTGATCACCGACCCGTTGCTCACCCTGGCTACCACCATGGTCATGATTGGCTTTTGGCGCGCCATCATTCATCAGGACCGCACGTTTGTCTGGATCATGTGGATTGGCCTGGGGATGGGTTTGATGAGCAAAGGACCCGTTGCGTTGGTACTTTGCGGCTTAGCCTGCGGTGCATGGGTTGCCATGAATAACGAATGGCGGCGTTGGTGGGCCAATATTGCGTTGTTCCGTGGCCTGGCGTTGATGCTTGCCATCGCTCTACCCTGGTATGTATTGGCTGAGCTCAAGACCCCTGGCTTTATTCAATACTTCATTGTCGGCGAGCACTTTTTAAGATTTACCGAGACCGCCTGGAGCGGCGACCTCTACGGCGGCGTTAAAGATCAGCCCCACGGCACAATCTGGGTCTATATGATGGTAGCCCTGTTGCCCTTTAGCCCCATTGTGTTTCTTCGCCTGTTCACCAACCGTGGTTTCAGAGCGCTCAAGGAAAGCCTTAAAAAGGACAGATCTTTCACGATCTACCTGTTGGCCTGGTTTCTGATCCCCCTGCTTTTTTTCACCGTTGCGCAGAATATTTTAATCACCTATGTACTCACGGTTTTACCCGCCGCCGCGGTGCTGATCGCATTACATCTAGACAACTGGTTAGTACCGCGCCGCTGGCTGATGCCCTTTGTGATCACCAGCACTCTGATATTCTTCACGTTATATAGCGTTGCCTACGATCGATACATAAAAGACCATCACTACAATCAAAAGCCTATGGTTATGAAGTACCAGGAACTCAATAAGATTGATCCTGGCCCGTTGGTCTACTGGGGTGCGCCGCGTTTTTCAGTGATATTTTATACCGGCGACAACGTGATATTTCCTGGGCCGAAGGTTCACGAACATCTATATGACACAACCGTTTACCACGCCGTTCGAGATATGTGGGCCCATGCCATGCAATCACCGCCATTCTCCGACCGGTGCACCGATGTGATGTACCACGCCGAATACACCCTGTGGTATTGCCCCGCAATCAAAACGGCCGAGGCAGCTATTTTGAAAGGGAAACCTTGATACCACCGGCAGTTGCAATGGGCGCGGTACCAATTGTCAGGGCAAGCAGTGCCATCATCCAGAGCATGTGGCCGTCATAATCCCCACCAAATTGTGCGGTTTGGATAAGTGATGTGCCTAAAATCAAAACCGGCACATACAAGGGAATAATCAGCAGTGCAATCAGCACCCCGCCTTTCTTTAAGCCAACCGTCAGGCTTGCGCCAACGGCCCCCAACAAACTCAATATGGGGGTACCTAGCAGTAGAGAAATCAAGATGGCTTTGATGCCAGCCTCATCAACACTGAGCATTAAGCCCAATACAGGGCTTATCAGGACTAAAGGCAGACCCGTCGCAATCCAATGCGCCACCACCTTGCCCGTCACCATTAGGAGCATCGACCGGGGCGCAACAAGCATTTGATCTAAAGAACCGTCGTCAAAGTCACTACGAAATAGAGATTCCATCGACAACAGGGTCGCGAGCAGCGCTGCCACCCAGATCACGCCGGGGGCAATCAACGCCAGGGTCTTTTCTGACGGTCCGACCCCAAGGGGGAATAGCGCAATCACCAGGACAAAAAAGAACAGCGGATTCAGGAACTCCGAGGGTTGCCTGAAGGTAATGCGCATTGATCGTAGAGTCGTCGCAATGAACATACCTAGTGCGCGCCCCTCAATATGAGTGGCCGAACATTTGCCAGTCGCAATGGCTGATGACTCGTTAAAAGCACCAGTCCACCGTTATTGCCGTGGGTTTGAATGAGGTTTTCAAAGGATTCAATACCCGCTACATCAATTGCGCTAAAAGGCTCATCAAGAATCCAGACTCTGTTGGTAAAGGCATAGAATCTGGCGAGACTGACACGTTTTCGTTGCCCCTCGGAAAGATTACTACCGGGCACATCGGCATAGCCGCCGAGATCTACCTGGGCCAGTATTGCTTCAATTCGACTTCGATTAAGGCTCTGATCATGCAAACTCGCTAACCAGGCAAGATTCTCAGCAACGGTTAGAAAATCGTTTATCCCAGCACGGTGCCCAAGATAGAGCGGGTAGTCTTCCAACTGCCATTCAACGTCACCCTCATAGTCATCATAGATGCCACACAGGATCTTCAGCAATGTCGACTTACCGGCACCGTTAGGCCCTTCAACCTGGAGAATGTCACCGCCACTTGCTTCGAACGCAAGATTGTTGAACAGGACGCGCTGATCCCGCTCACAATGGAGGTTTGCTACGTTAAGCATTAAGCCAGCTGCCAGGCTGCTGCATTAGCCACATCACAACCTTCAACAATCAGTTGTCTGGAGAGTTCGCGGCCTATTCCGGTCTCTCCTCCGGTCTCTCCTCTGGCAATCACGGCAGGCTTTGCTGCAGAACTCTTCAAAATCTGTATCCCTTTGGCTATCTAACTGGGGCACATGCTAAAAGAATGAGCATCAATGCGCCATCTTGCAGTTCGTCACTAAACTCCAGACAAGTCCAGCCGATAACCCATTCAGGAGACGGCTATGCAAATCAAACCCGCCAGTCCGATTGTCGCAACTCCGCGCATCGGACAGGCGCCACAGGACCCAAAAAACTCAGACACAAGACAAGGGGACACCACCGCCCAGCGCTCCCTTGCCCAGGTGGTGAGCAGTAACGCTGATGGATTGGTGCAGCTCAAAGCACTAACCTCGGGACAAACGCTACAACTGCAAACCGCAACCCGGCTTGTTCCGGGACAGGTTGTCATCATCGAGCAAAGTCAGGGTCAAATACGCCTCGATCCGCAGATTCAACCGATTGCCGACAAACTCCTACGACTACTATTACCCTTTTCCGGCAGCCTAAAAAGCGCCCTACTTTCGGTGTTGAATACAGCCTTGAGCGGGCAAACAGCCTTGAGCTCACAAACAGCCTTGAGCGGGAAAACAGCCCTGGGCCAACAAACAGCCTTGAGCGGACGGACAGCCCTGAGCGGACAAACAGCCCTGAGTGCGCAAAACCCAACCGCAGGCACATCAACGACCCCAGGTTCGCCTTTGGCCACAACATTACAAACGGCTTTAGCAGCCTTGAGCGGGCAGACAGCCTTGAGCGGACAAACAGCCAATCCCAATGTGAATCCGACCACCAATATGGCCCCTGGACTAAGCCAAATCGAGCCGAAGCTAATCCCGAGCGAACTCAGTCGCCTACTTCAATCCGGTACCGCACTAAACGCGAATAACAGGCAGGACGCGATCAGCCAGGCGCTTTCCAATGGTAAAGCCCCCACGGAACTAACAACACAACTAAGCCGTCTTATTGCCGGTTTACCAGAATCCAGTGTACTTAAAGATTCCAGTCAAATTGCAAATCTACTGCAGCCAAATTCAACGGTGAGTCCTCTGCTAAAACTGGTGCTACCGTTACTCAAATCGGTGTTAATGACCTCTCCCTCCGGCCAGCCGGAACAAGAACAGCTACCCAAACTCAGCCAACTCCTCGCCCGTACGCTACTGAGTGCCATCCGAGCACCGGGTGCGGGGCCAGAGTCGGAGCTGGGACGTGGAGAATTATTAAGTCGATTTGAAAATAGCCTGGACACCTTTCAGTTTGAATTAGGTATCGTCCGGGAACGATATTCCGGCGAAAAACCCCAGACCGAAGATGAAGAATCGACTATCAACAAAGTTCGGCAGTGGACGGTCCGATTATCATTTGAATTTGAAGAGCTGGGTCTAGTAACCGCGTTTGTTGTCTTGACCAATCAAAGCCAGATTGAAATGAACTTCTGGGCAGAGCGGGACGACACCCGCAAACAGATAGAACAGCAAAGACAGCAGTTCCGATCCCGCTTAGACAACGTGCTCTCGCCCCATGGTATTGAGCGGCTGGAGATTGGAGTGCACGAGGGAGATCCACCGCCACCAAAATCCCAGGTCACGACACAGCTCGTCAATGAGATTGCTTGATGAATAAATTCACAGACACTACTGCAGACAATCCCGCAGACAATCCCGCAGACAAAGCCAACGCTAAAAAAGCCATTGCCTTAAAGTATGACGGCGTCTCAGCGCCTAAGGTCTCGGCAAAAGGTGAAGCGGATCTGGCCCGGGAAATAATGGCAATCGCAGAAGCGTTTGAGGTTCCGACCTTTCAACAAAGTGAACTGGCGGAACTCTTATACCGATTGGATTTAAACGAAGAAGTGCCACCGGCTTTATACATTGCGGTGGCGGAGATTATGTCCTTCGCTTATATGTTAGCGGGGCGGACGCCCTATGATGATTAAACAAATCGGTTAGCGGTTTAAACCGATTCACTCACTCGATTTTTTTGTTTATGCCGGGGTCGTAGATGGGTAATGATTTCAGCTTCACTCTGTGACAGGCCTAATTTTTCTGCCAGCGACATCGTATTCGTTTTTGATGGCTCATCCATCAAATCACGTAAAGGTTTTTCAACTGACTCAAGGTGGCGATTACTGGGATGCCGGGCATCGTATCGCTCCTCTCTATCATTCCCCTCATCTCTTGCACGCTGAGCGGGTGCGTCGCCTTTCTGTAGTGCTCTGACATGCCGGGCAAGACTATGACTGGCTGACAAATTGGCATCCATTTCGATCCGGATTTCTGCCAATTGTTGGGCATAACCGCGCCGTGCAGATATCACCAACAAACAGTTCAATAGGGTGAGTAGTAGCGCAGTTGCGGAGGCAAGCAGAGCAATTTCGGGAGCTAACATCATCTACACATGCTCTACGTCGGACCATTCTTCTTCGGTCAGGATTTTTTCAAGTTCCACCAGGATCAGCAATTCTTCGCTTTTGTTACAGACGCCCTGAATAAATCGAGCACTGTCATCATGGCCAGCATTGGGTGGATTTTCGATTTCACTCTGGCGGAGATAAACCACCTCTGCAACGCTATCTACCAGCAACCCAACCACATGCTCGTCAGCTTCAACAATCACAATACGAGTCGAATCTGTAATATCACCTTCCTTAAGGCCGAATCTATTTCGGGTATCAATTACCGTGACAACGTTACCCCGGAGATTAATGATGCCCAGCACGTATTGAGGCGCACCGGGAACCGGTGCAATCTCGGTATAACGCAGGACTTCTTGGACCTGCATGACGTTTACGCCGTAGGTCTCGCCGTCAAGGCGAAAGGTTACCCACTGCAAAATGGGATCATCAATATTTTGTTGAGCCAGCATATTCATAAAGCGATCAAGACCCCGCGGATTAAATTTGAGCCAAACACCCAGTTTCTCTATTAAATATAGACCAGCCTCGATCGATCACCAGTTTTTATTGCCTTTCAATTAACAAATCGGGGTCAAAAATCCGGCACAAAAGGTGTTTGTGGGTGCCGATAAACCAGGGCGCCCGCTCCGCAGCCGGTCGCCAGATCACCTCAGCACTCTCGACACGTTCTAGACCAATCAAATCATCAAAAAATAGCCAATTCGGAGACCCATGCAGACGCAACATAAATCGATTTCCACCCTCGCAACCCGGAATTTTTATACGGAAGCGAAAACGTAATTTTTCCGCCAGATCGATCCTTTGAATTCGGGACAGGGGCATCAAGAATTCATGAACGCCAAATTGATACCGCAAACAGGGAAAGTGCTCCATCCGGGATTCTGGGATTTCCGTTGCGGATTGGAGCAGTGTGTCGAGGTAGTCCGTCAACACCGAAGGAAGAATCACAGGACTCTGGTCGAGAACAGGGGTATGGACTTCCGCCAGCGCCGTTTGTACCTCTAGCAGGACATCATCATACATTGAGCAGAGGCTCCGCTTCGGTTACCGGCCAAAGTTGGTCAACAAAAGCCCCATATGCTTTTACCCCATGACTACCGGCAAACAAAAACGTTGGCGGCACACCCAGGCGACTCGCCTCCCGCAGCTTTGTGTCCACTGGAATCAAGGCATCACTCATATGCCCGGCATACTTGTTCCTGAGCACCTGCAGAGCACGGCGACTGGCATTGGTGCGTTGATCATACATGGTCGGTAGCAGGTGATAATCAATCGCTCTGCCCGATTGCGCCAACATTTCTAACACCTTAATCATGCGCTCGAGACCTTTTAAAGCCAGATGATCGGTTTGCACAGGCACAATCAACTGATCGCAGGCTGCTAATGCATTAATCATCAACATTCCCAACGCAGGTGGCGTGTCTAGTACCGCAAAATCATATTGGTTGGTGACGCTCTGCAACCACTCTTTCACCACCAGCCCTTTACCTTTTAAAGTTTGAGCTCGCTTCTCGAGATTGGCGAGGGCAACGGATGTCGGCGCAATAAATAGATTTTCGAAGCCACTCTCCCGGGGAATGAGTGGTTCGTCACCGTCAAAAATATTGTAGACCGTGTTCTCAACCTGATCGGGATCCATTTGTAGATAGCTGGTCAGCGAACCCTGGGGATCAAGATCCAGCATCAACACCTTATGGCCGCGGGCCGCGAGAGCATCGGCAATACAAACGGTGGTGGTGGTTTTGCCGACGCCACCTTTCTGATTTGCAACGGTGATGACTTTCATCTTAGCTGCCACCCCCTTCGATATTTCGTAGTAGCTCCTCTAATAACACCGGGTCAATCTCATCTAGATTGGGGAGGGTTGGTGGGCTGCTCAAGGTCTCTGAGGTTTCAGAAATGTCCTTTTGCCGTGAAGGCAATGGCGACATTTGTTCAACCCGTTGCCAATCCATAGCCTGGACCTTAAACACCACTCGACGATTGCTCGCCTGTCCGGCTGGAGTTTCGTTTGACGCAATAGGAGCTGTATCCGCCATACCAACAATCGACAATCTGTTTCGCTCGATGCCGGATGCCTCTAAAAATCTGACGGCGGTTGCTGCCCGCCCAGCGCTCAATTCCCAATTGGAGGCAAAGGTTTTGCCCTGGGTCGGTTCATCATCGGTATGCCCTTCGACCACCAGCCCCGCCGTTGATGCGTGCAACAACGGTAAGAGTCGAGCAAGTTCCTCTCTCGCACCGGCCTTTAACGTGGCGCTACCGGATGCAAATAACAGCTCACCGGGTAAAGAGAGTGTAAACTCGACTCCGGAACTTCTGTCAAAATCAAAAGTGGCACCCTCAATATCGAGGGCGAGCGCTTCGATCAATTTATCCGGCCGAGTCCATTCTTGTTGTTTAATAGCTTCTTCATTAAAAGCTTCGGCGAGACTCGACGAGATCAGCGCCAGCTTGTCATTATTCACAGCGGAGACTGAATACATCACAACAAAAAATGCCAGCAGTAGCGTTAACAAATCCGCATAGGACAGTAACCATCGGTCACGGTTATTCGCGGGCGACTCATCTAGATACGCATCCGAGTAAGCATTTCTGTGGCCCGTCATGAAGTTGGCAGCCCGGCGATGCTACGCAAGCGCATTTCAATAATCTGGGGATGCTCACCCTCGGCAATTGCAACGAGACCTTCAAGTGTTAGGTTTTGGCTCATGCCCTGTTGTTGCAGCAGATCTTTTAGTTTTCCCGCAATAGGAAAGAGCAACAGATTGGCAAAACCAACGCCATAGATTGTCGCAACAAAAGCAGTTGCCACCCCTGCGCCAATTTTGTCCGGTTCATTTAGATTACCCATGACATGGATCAGACCCATCACTGCGCCGATGATGCCAATGGTGGGGGCATAACCACCCATATGATCAAAAATGCTTGCGGCTCGACCATCCCGGCTTCGAATCGTGTGGATATCTTCTTCTAGCTGTAATCGAATGCGGTCCGGCTCAAATCCATCCGCAAGCAGCAGCAGACCTTTTTTTAAAATTCGATCAGGTTCTTTTTTGGCAAGAGTTTCTAAACCAAGTAGCCCGTCCCTGCGGACAGTTTTACTTAACTGTAATAGCTTCTTCACCAGGGGTTGGGGAGCTGTTTTCGGGGGCAGAATTACCCAGGACAACATTTTTATGGCCTGGCGTAGGGAGGCAAATGAGGTTTGTAACAATGTCGCGCCGATAGTCCCACCCACAACTACCAGAGCCGCAGCAGGATTTAGCAGCGGCGCAAGATTACCACCATCAAGAAAATTGCCTGTAATGATCGCCGCAAAGGCAATGCCAATGCCGAACAGGCTGAGCAGATCCATCTGTCACACCTCTTAGACGCTATCCGTAGCGTTTGAGCATTCCTGGTACATCAAGAATCAAAGCAATTGTACCGTCTCCCGTGATTGTAGCGCCGGCCATGCCATCGGTACCCTGAAGCATCTTGCCGAGAGGTTTAATCACAACTTCTTCCTGACCAATCAATTGGTCAACAACAAAACCTACTCTTTGATTTCCGACACTGACAATTACAACATGTCGCTCATCCTCACCCACAGCCACGCCATTAGCGGGCACTAGCCATCGACTCAGATAGTACAGAGGCACAGCCTTGCCCCGAACGATAATGACTTCCTGGCCATCTACCACATTGGTTTCTTTTAAATTCAAATGGAAAATTTCATTGACGCTGACGAGCGGCAAAGCAAAGGTCTGATCCGCCAGCATCACCATAAGGGTTGGCATAATAGCTAACGTCAGCGGCACCTTAATGATGATCCGACTGCCTTTACCCATACTGGATTCGATATCAACCGTGCCATTCAATTGGTTAATTTTGGTTTTCACCACATCCATTCCCACACCACGACCGGACACATCGGAAATCACTTCTTTGGTGGAAAAGCCGGGGGCAAAAATCAGGTTAAATGCTTCACTATCGCTCAATCGATCGGCCGCATCGGGATCTATAACGCCCTTATTTATCGCAATCTGTTTCAGCGCTTCAGGATCCATACCCTTACCATCATCATCGATGGTCAGCAGAATATGATCGCCCTCTTGTTCTGCTGACAATAGGATTGTGCCAACGCGTGGCTTGCCCGCGGCTTCCCGATCAGCCGGTAGCTCAATACCATGGTCAACGGAGTTGCGCACCAGGTGGACCAGTGGATCAGCCAGTGCCTCAACCAGATTTTTATCAAGGTCAGTATCTTCGCCCACAAGCTCTAGATTAATTTCTTTGCTCAGGTTACGAGCTAGGTCTCGTACCACACGGGGGAATCGACCGAACACTTTTTTGATGGGCTGCATTCGGGTTTTCATCACCGAACTTTGCAAATCTGCAGTAACCACATCGAGATTGGAAACCGCTTTGCTCCATTCTTCATCCTGAGAGCTTGTACCGAGTCGAACCAATCGATTCCTGACGAGTACCAACTCACCAACCATATTCATGATGTCATCCAGACGCTTGGTATCAACACGTACGGTCGCCTCGCCCGTTGCTTCAATCTTGGCCGGCGGCTTTCCTGGGGCCTTCGCTGGTCCCTGGGCCTCGGATACTGGTTTGACGACTTGAGGGGTGACTACTTGAGGAGTGACCGGGACTGCAGCGGACGGACTAATCGCGACAACTTCAGCTTCGCCCTCCACTTTGTCGGCGGGGGCCGCTACAGGCTTGCCATTTTTTTGTAGGTCATTGAGTAGCGCTTCAAATTCTTCTTCAGTGATTTCATCGGAATCTTTTGCTGGCACCCCACCGGAGTCAGCCTCTACATTCGCCGATTCAGCAGGGGGGGATTCGCCTGTTCCAGCTTTCTGCTCCTGCAGCGCATCCAGTAGATCTTCAAATTCTGAATCGCTAATAAAATCATCATCACCCCCAGCTGTAGCAGGTGCGTCTTCCTGACTGGCGGCTACTTGCTCAGGTTCGGGTTCGGGTTCGGCGACAACTTCCGCAACCGGTTCTGCAACCTCACCATTCGCAATACGCTGGAGGTTATCAATAATGTCCTGTTCCGCTGCCGTTAAGTCTTCGCCACTGCGAATCTGATCGAACATCAGATTCACGGAATCCAGAGCCCGGAGCACCGTATCCATTAACTCGGAGGTAACCCGGCATTCCCCTTTACGCAGCAGGTCGAACACATTTTCCGCAACGTGGCAGAGATCAACCATCGGATCAAATTGAAGGAATCCGGCACCGCCTTTTACGGTATGAAAACCTCGGAAGATTGCATTCAGTAGGCCTTCATCCTCCGGCATACGCTCAAGGTCTACCAATTGTTCAGATAGCTGCTCCAGGATTTCCCCGGCTTCCACTAAAAAATCCTGTAGTATTTCGTCGTCGTCGCTCATGCTTGTTCCTTGCCCAACGCTGCTCTAGAATCCAAGATTCGACAGCAGGTCATCTACTTCGGCCTGACTTTTTAGGGTCGCTGCACTGTCTGGCAACGGCCCCTCCGCGAGAATGTCCTTGTGATTTTCAGTCAACAATTTTTGTGGCTCAACCTCAGCGTTCTGATCTGGGGTTTGCATATTGGCAGCCATTTCTAACAAACTAACAAGGTCGCTCTCTGTTGCATTCAACATATTGACGATCTTCTGCAGCACCTGGCCACTTAAATCCTGATAACCCTGGGTCACCACAATGTCAGTTAGATTGCTGTGAAGTTGATTACTCTTGTCTTCGGCGTACAATAAAAAGTCATCAATCCGTCTATATAATTCTCGAAACTCTTTGGCTGAAAGTTCTCGATTGGCCAGTTTTTCCCAGTCACCTCGCAGCGCAGTTGAGGCACTACCTAACTCTGCGGCAATTGGCGTTGATTCTTCCGCCAGGTCCATTGTCTTGTTCGCAGCATCTCGAGTGAGGTCAATGACATAGGCAACTCTGGCCTGTACGTCTCGCTCTGCATCGGTCTCATCGCCAGTGGCAAACTCTAAGTTGCCGATGGCATCGTGCAGACCTCGAGTGATTTTCCCAATTTGGGTATAAAGGTTGTCATTTCTCGCATCATTAATGTCGAGTAACTCTTGAACCGCTGTACTAACGATTCCTTGATCGAGGTTATCGAGCAGAAGCTGTGCCTTTTCTTTCAGCAAGCTATCAAATGGTTGTGAATCTAGATCCATCGTCTTCTCTTTCATTATTCTGGTGGAGTGACACGACTACGAGTCCATTTGCTACAAACCCATTTAGACTGGCTACCCAGCTTCGATGCGCTCAAATATCTTTTCAATTTTTTCTTTTAATGCCGCTGCCGTAAATGGTTTTACGACATAGCCGTTAACGCCCGCTGTCGCAGCCTCAACAATCTGGTCACGCTTTGCTTCCGCCGTCACCATCAATACCGGTAGGTCCGATAACTTGGCGTCAGCTCTAACCGCTTTTAGAAGGTCAATGCCCGTCATACCTGGCATATTCCAATCCGTTACCAGGAAGTCGAAGTCACCGGCCTGCAACAGCGGCAATGCAGTTTTACCATCGTCTGCTTCAGAGGTATTGGTAAACCCCAGGTCTCTAAGTAGATTCTTGATAATCCTGCGCATCGTGGAAAAATCGTCCACAATCAAGATTTTCATTTGCTTGTCCAAGGAAGCCTCCGTCCTTTAAACACGTTAATCTGACAAGGTGTGTTGTTAACCTCTACTACAAGTCTAGATGCAGTTCCGAACCTAGCCAGTTTTTTTAGTTAATCCATTCTTCTAGTTTGGAACGAAGCCGCAATGCGGCCTGACTGTGGATCTGACTGACCCGTGATTCACTGACTCCGAGCACCTCTCCGACCTCTCTTAAATTGAGTTCATCGTCGTAATACAAAGATAAAACCAACTGTTCTCGCTCGGGCAGGGTTGATATGGCTTCCGCCAGGCAGCGCTGGAAATCTCGCTTCTGGATCTGATCCATCGGATTTGGACTATCGGACTGGATACCGGGCTCGCCGCTACCGGGTATTTCTTCAAAACTGAACAGCTTGCTACCCTGGGCATCCTTCAAAATGTCAAAGTACTCAGACAGCGTCATGTCCATTGCCTCGGCAACCTCCCGATCAGAGGCATCGCGACCCAACTTGTTCTCTAGCAATTTCATCGTCTTGCCAACCTCACGCACATTTCTATGCACCGAGCGCGGCACCCAGTCACCTTTTCGAATTTCATCTAGCATCGCACCACGAATACGGATCCCGGCATAGGTCTCAAAGGAGGCACCTTTTCCCGGGTCGTATTTGCTTGAAGCTTCGAGTAAACCAATCATGCCGGACTGAATCAGATCATCGGGTTGCACGCTCGACGGCATACGCGCCACCATATGGTGAGCAATACGCTTGACCAATGGTGCGTAGCTTCGAACTAATGCTTCAGGTGTTTGCTCCTGCAGTTCTGAATACACTTCTATACCACTTGCTACCGTCACGAAATCCCTCTCAACGAAGCCCTATTGATGTCCTAAAGCTCTATCTGCCACCCTGGGCCACGAGCTGTTCAACAAAGAATTCCAGGTGCCCTCTTGGGCTATAAGCCACTGGCCAACTATCTGCTCGCAAAGCCAGATCCCTGTATGCCAATGACGCCTTACAAGACGGATAGGCTTCATAGACTGCCCGTTGTTTTTGTACCGCTTTACGTACATTTTCATCGAAGGGAATCGAACCGACGTGTTCGATTGCCACGTCCAGGAATCGGTCGGTGACGCCCACCAACTTTTTATATAAAAGCGCACCCTGCTGTTTGGTCTTGACCATATTCGCCACAAAACGAAAACGGTCGACCCCATGCTTCATATTCAGCAGTTTCAGTAATGCATAGGCATCGGTAATCGACGTTGGCTCGTCACAGACCACCAGCACAACTTCCTGGGCTGCCATAACAAAACTCGTCACGGTTTCTGAAATGCCGGCGGCGGTGTCGACAATCAACACATCCATTTGATCGCTTATGTCGCTAAATGCCTGGATTAATCCGGCGTGTTCAGCGGTACCCAATTCCACCATGGATTGAATACCCGAGGCCGCAGGTACCACATTAATACCCATCGGTCCCCGCACCAGCACGTCTCTAATGTCCTTCTCACCCCGAACCACCTGTTCCAGAGTGCAATTAGATTTCAGGCCGAGCAGCACATCAATGTTGGCCAAACCTAGATCTGCGTCCAGCAGGGTCACTCGTCGACCGAGTTCTGCCATCGCAAGACTTAGATTTAAAGATACATTTGATTTACCGACGCCGCCTTTGCCGCCCGTGACCGCAATAACCTGTACGGGATGACTACTCATATAACTTTTTCCTTATGCAGGACGTCCGATCGTGGGATTTGCCCGTTCGGAACACCCTGATGACGAAACGTTTCTCTATTAGTTAAGTCGGACAAACCCGCTTTAGCAAATTGTCCGCCCATCAAAGCCAATGCCGATTGCATAAGCTCATCACCCCGACCGAGGCTAATGTCTTCTGGAATGTGGGGTCCGTCGCTTGTGTAGGCGAGGGGTAGCTCGTTTTGAACCAGAAAACTCAAGGCAGCACCGAGGGAGCTGGTTTCGTCTAAACGGGTCAAAATACAGCTGGTACCGGTTTTTCCCGCAAAACAGCTCCGGGCCATCTGCATGGCGCTGAACTGCAAATTCGCCGGCATCACCAGATAGCGTTGAATATCGTAGTGGCTACTGCTGAGACGGAACAGTTCACCGCTCAGTTGCTCATCCTGCATACCAAGACCCGGCATATCGATCACCACAAAACGTCGCTTGTGGACATTGGCAATGGCCTGATTGAGTTCCAGTGCTGGCCCAACATGCAATACATCAACACCCATAAGTTCGCCAAGCCGGGTAAGCTGCTCCCGGGCGCCCATCCGGTATCGGTCACAATTGATGATTGCGCAGTCATCCTCACCAAATTGCATGATGTGGCGGGTAATCAGTTTCACCAGACTTGTGGTTTTACCACTTCCAGCCGGGCCGACAAATGCGTGAATACCCTGGGTGATTGCAGGACCTGGGCGAATCATGAGGGCCAAATTGTCGACCACTTCATCTATTCTTTTATAACCTCTGAGCCTTGCACCAATTCCAGGCGTCAGCTCTAACCCCTCGATCAAACCCTTAACGGTTAATTCACCCTGCATAGCATTTCTTCGCTTTCGCTCAGGTGCGGGTGGGCTGTCCGGTTCAATATTGGCTTCGCCGACAACATCAGCTTTAGCTGCTATGTCCGAGAGCATTCTGAGCCGGGCGTCCCGGTACTGAATTTTAAGGCCGTTGTCTTCGGGCTTTTCGGCAGTGCGGCTGTTGGTCGCCATGGGTGTCCGAGCCTCGGGCTCGGGCAGCTCAAGACTCTCCTCAACACTCTCATTTACACTCTCTTCAACCTCAACAAAAAACTCAACTTTGCCGTTGCGCTTAACGGTTTTAAGAATGAGGGTATCGCGACCCAGTTCTTCCCGGATACGTTTGAGTCCTTCGTTTGCATTGTTCGCAATCAACTTGTGTATGGGCATCTTTTACTCCTGCTCAGACATCTGTTTAGACGTCTCCAATCGAGGCGATAATCGTAATTTGTTTGTCCTCAGGTATTTCCTGATAAGAAAGCACCGCAAGTGTGGGTAAAGCGCCACGGGAAAAGCGATACATTGCGGAGCGGATCTGGGGTGATACCAATAGAATGCTGGGCGCGCCGTTGGTTTCCTGGCGTTGAACCACCTCTGCAATTGAGCTGTGCAGCTTTTCCGCCATGCCTGGCTCTAGCACCAACTCATCAGAATCTGCACCGTTAATCTGCTTCGCCTGTTGAGAGGCTTTGTGCACTATTTGTTCTAGAGCCGGATCAAGGGAAATAACAGGAACTTCCATTGCACCATCCACAAGCTGATGAATAATGACCGGCGCTAATGACAACCTTGCGCTTGCAAGTAGCGATTCGGGGTCTTTCCCTTTGCTAGCAACCAACGCCTCAGCAATGGTGCGAAGGTCCCGTACGGGAATGTTCTCGCGAAGTAGTCGTTGCAGAACCGCCAACAAACTCCCCACATTCACCACATTCGGTACCAGTTCTTCGACCAACTTCGGACAGCTTGCAGCGAGTAGGTTGAGCATTTGTTGCACTTCTTCGTGGCCGATTAGTTGGGCCGCTTTGGTACTCATGATTTGATTAAGATGGGTGGCGACCACCGTTCCCGGGTCAACCACCGTATAACCCAGGGTCTGGGCATGATCTTTTTGTGAAGGTTCAATCCAGACTGCCTCTAGACCGAAAGCAGGATCCTTGGTTTCTATACCGTCCAAGGGGCCAAACACCTGGCCTGGATTAATCGCAAGGTCTCGATCTTGATGGACCACGCCCTCCCCGGCGGTAACACCGAGCATTGTGATTCGATAAGCATTAGGCAGCAGTTCTAGATTGTCGCGAATATGCACCGAGGGCATTAAAAAACCCAACTCCTGGGAGAGCTTCTTTCGTACACCTTTGATTCTGCCGAGTAGCTCACCACCCTGGGATTTATCGACGAGGGGAATCAATCGGTAACCCACTTCGAGACCTACCATATCGACGGGAGCCACATCACCCCAGCCTAATTCTTTTGGCTCCGCCGCATCGGATGCTGCCGCTTCATCCTTCAGCACTTGCTGTTCCCGGGCTTCAATTTCCGGCGCCTGACTGCGTAAGTAGTTAATGATGTAGGCCGCAACAAGGGACACAACCGCCAGGGTCAGGAACACAAAATGTGGCATACCTGGAATCACGCCCATAATGAACAGCACCAGACCGGTCACGGCCAGGGCTTTCGGGTCGTCAAACATTTGTCGGATCACCTGGGTACCGAGATCCTGCAGGGAATTCGCCCGGGTTACCATCAACGCCGCGGCGGTGGACAGGAGTAAAGAAGGTATCTGGGCAACCAGACCATCGCCGATGGTTAGCAGGGTATAAATTTCAACGGCTTTAGAAAATGAAAGTTCATGCTGGGCCATGCCAATGGCCAGACCGCCAACAATGTTGACCACAAGAATGAGAATGCCCGCAACCGCATCACCTCGAACAAACTTACTGGCACCATCCATAGCACCATAGAAGTCTGCTTCGGCAGAGACATCGGTCCGCCGTTGTTGCGCTTCCTCTTGATCGATCATGCCGGCATTTAAGTCCGCATCAATCGCCATTTGTTTACCGGGCATGGCATCCAGAGTGAATCGGGCACTGACTTCAGAAATTCGCCCGGCACCTTTTGTCACAACCACAAAGTTGATGATGACCAGAATCAGAAATACCACCAGACCAACAACATAGTTACCACCGACAACCACTTCGCCAAAGGCTTGAATCACTGCACCTGCGGCATCACCTCCGTTGTGCCCATCCAACAGTACCACCCGGGTCGACGCGACATTTAGGGACAACCGCAGCAAGGTTGCGACCAGCAAAATAGTGGGGAATAAACCGAAGTCCAGCGGTCGCTGGGCATAAACGCCCACGAGCAATACCACCAGGGCCATGGCGATATTAAAGGTAAACAACAGGTCGAGCAGAATCGCCGGGACCGGCAGCGTCATCATTGCCAGAATCACTAACAATAATAACGGTACACCTAACCCGGAATGGCGCATCCCCTTGACTGTATCGAGGGCGCTCGACCGATTGAAACCAATGGCATTAGGGCTTATTAACATCTAGCTGCAAAACTCCATTGCAAATGCGCCACCAAAAAAATGACGCTTTCCGTTTACACTTAGGAGTAGAGCAAGAAGGGGGCCAACTTTATTTATTGGCCATCTGAACAAACTCATCGGGGATATCCAACTGACCCAGAGGTCTCGGTGCAGCACCACTGCCACGCTGGTACTGTTTCAATTGGAAAACGTAGGCAAGAATTTGCGCCACCGCTACATAGAGTCCCTCGGGAATATAGGCCTCCAGCTCAGTTGAGTAATACAGGGCCCGGGAGAGAATGGGGTAACTCACAATGGGCACCTGATTAGCATCAGCCACTTCCCGAATCATAGCGGCGACACTATCAACCCCTTTCGCCACGAGTTGCGGTGACGACATGTTGGCGGGGTCGTATTTGAGGGCAACGGCGAAGTGACTTGGGTTGGTAATCACAACATCGGCATCCGGTACTGCGGACATCATACGACCCTGGGCCATTTCCTGTTGCAGTTGTCGAATACGGCTCTTCACCTCGGGCTTACCCTCGGTGTTTTTCATTTCGTCCTTCACTTCTTGATTGGTCATCTTGAGCTTTTTGACGTGCTCAACAATTTGAAACGGGATATCAACTGCGGCGATGATGATCATCGACAAACTCATCAAGAAAAAAGCCATGATCATGATGTAAGCCGCCGAGGGTGCTGCGACATCCATCGTTTGCTGACCAAGCAAATTAATGCTCGGCGTGCTGAAGTGCAAAATCAAAACCGCGGCGACGGCGACCACTAGAAATTTGGCCAGGGCCTTAACAAGCTCCATCAATGCATTGAGCGAAAACATTCGCCCGATGCCCTTTGCCGGGTTCATCCTGGACCATTTTGGCGCCATCGCTTTGGGGGCAATTTGCGCGCCCCCCATTAACACTGGACCTAAAAAGGCAGAGATCAGCATCACCAGAAAAAACGGCAAGGTCATCTGCATGACATTCAAGCCAGCATCCACCAGATGAATGCCCATCTGCCGTTCGTCATAAAGGACAGACCTTTGGAAGATAAAATTATCCTGGAAGACGCTAATGCCAACGGAATAAAACAGCGGACCAAATATTAGCAATCCGCCGGCTCCCGCAACGAGAACAATTAGCGTGTTGAGCTCCTTCGAGCGAGGAACCTGTCCATCTTCCTGGGCTTTATCCAGCTTTTTCTGGGTCGGTTCCTCGGTTTTTTCCTGACTGCTGTCTTCTTCAGCCATCGGCAACCTCTAGGCAGGGGGATTTCATGCCTAACCCCCGTACATATTCTTGATGAGGTATAAACATTCGGAGACCAGACGATGGTATTGCGGTAAAAATCCCGATAGGCCAATCCACATGATGGTAAGGCCGCAGAGCATCGTAAAAGGAAAACCCAGGGAAAAAATATTCAACTGAGGTGCGGCACGGGTCATGATGCCAAAGGCAAAGTTGATAATTAAAATAGCAGTCACCGCAGGCAGGGCAACAAACAGAGCGCTCGCAAACATCCAGGTACCGGCCCGCGCGACGTCAAAAAAGACGCCTAACTGCCATTCTTTACTGACGGGTAATACGCTAAAGCTCTCAATCAGCACCTCTATGGCAACCAGATGACCGTTCATTGCGAGAAAAATCAGCGTCGTGAGCATCAGATAGAGCTGACTGACAATGGCCACTAACACACCGTTGCTCGGATCAATCATTGACGCAAAACCAAGTCCCATTTGCATGGCAATCATTTGCCCGGCGAGAATAAATATCTGAAACAGCACCACCACAATAAATGCCATCGAGATACCAATCAGTAGCTGTTCAGCGGCAATTACATAAGCCTGAACCGAAAGCAGATCCACCTCGGGCATGGGCGGCAGGGTCGGGGCCACAATCAATGCAATCAGACTCGCGAGGCCAACCCGAATATAGGCCGATACAACCCGGGTACCAAATATTGGCATCACCAACATAAACCCGCTGACCCGCATTAGCGGCCAGAGAAAACTACTCATGTGGCCCAGCAATTCTAGCTCTGTGAAATCAAAGAGCATTTGCTAGCCGATCAGAAAAGGAATGTTGGTCACGAGCCGCGTGGCATGCTCGATCAGTAGCGTGATCAACCAGGGTCCCAGGACCATGATTGTGCCAAGCGTTACAAGCAACCTGGGCAGAAAGCTTAGGGTTTGTTCGTTAATTTGGGTCGCAGCCTGAAACATACTGACAATCAAACCGACCATCAGACTGGGAATCACAATGACCGTTACCATTAAGACCACCAGCATCAAGGCGTCTTTGAATACATCAATAATGACTTCCGGTGTCATACAGTTCTCCTAGCCAATCCCAAAACTTCCCGCGAGGGATCCAATAACCAGCGCCCAGCCATCAACCAGCACAAACAACATCAACTTAAATGGCAACGATATGATGATCGGCGACAACATCATCATGCCCATCGACATCAAGACACTGGCCACCACAAGGTCAATCACCAAAAACGGAATAAACAACAGGAACCCAATTTGAAATGCGGTTTTTAATTCGCTGGTCACGAATGCAGGGGTCAAGACAAAAAAGCTCACGTCATCTGCGGTGTCCGGACGTTCAGTACCAGAAATTCGAATAAACATCGCCAGATCGTCTTCCCGGGTCTGGGCTAACATAAATTCGCGGAACGGTCCCGACGCTGCTTCGACCGCGTCGATCGGTCCAATGTCTTCAGCAAGATAAGGTGCCAGCCCAACGCGATTGGCTTCCTCCAATACCGGAGACATAATAAAAAGCGTCAGGAACAAGGCGAGCCCTAACATCACCTGATTAGATGGTGTCTGCTGCAATCCAATCGCCTGCCTTAGAATGGCAAATACCACAATGATGCGAGTAAAGCTGGTCATCATCATGATCAGTGAGGGCAATACCGTCAGTGCCGTCATGATGCCAAGAATCTGCAGGGTTACCGAGTAGGTGCCACTGCCATCGGCTGCTTCCGTCATGGTAACAGCAGGAATCCCCAGCTGCGCCGGGTTATTGGCAATTGACCTGAGCACACTCTGGTCTTCTGCGAATACCAGCTGAGGCAATACGAGCAACGCCAGCAGGCATATGAATCGGTTCATCCCTAAACCCTTCAGTAGATTCTAAGTTGTCGTTAGACGAGTCTTTTAAAAAACCGCAGTCTCTAACGGGCTTGATTGTGCTGCATGATTTCTTGAAGCTTGTGACGAAAGTCGCCACCACCCCCTGTGCTGGATTTACTCTTAGGCGCAGGTTCAAGCACAACCCCATCAAAACTTTCAATCCTTGAAATATTTGTTGGGGTGACGCCAATCAGTATTTGTTGATCTCCAACCTGGACTAACAGCAACTTTTCTTTTATGCCAAGGGGCAGACTCGAGACGATTTTCATCGCGCCACCGCCCTGAAAATTGTGTTGCCCAAGGCGTTTTGCGACAAAACCGAAGGCCAAAATCAAAACCACAATTAGACCAAGATATAGACCGACTTGAACAACCTGCTCGGTCATCTTTAACCTAACTTGCGAATGCGTTCAGCCGCACTAATAACATCGGTGAGACGAATGCCAAATTTCTCGTTCACCACAACTACCTCACCGTGGGCGATTAGCGTGTTGTTGACCATGACATCAAGGGGTTCTCCCGCCAGGCGGTCTAGCTCAATGACAGAACCCTGGTTAAGCTGCAGCAGGTTTCGAATATTAATCTGAGTACTGCCAACAACCATGCTGATGTTGACTGGAATATCGAGGATGACTTCCAAGTCAGGATTATCGGAGTCCACAATCATGCCCTGGGCCTCATCAACAAACTCGTCCAGGGATTGAGCTGCTATGTCCGCAGCACCTGCCTCGACTTCCTCCTGCTCTTCCATGGCAGCTGCCCAATCATCAGACATGCCATCTTCTTCCAGGCCTTCTTCAACCAGATCATCATTCTCATCTGTCATGGTGTCTCCTTACATTTTGTTCTGCTGTAGAGCTAGCGCTCACTGGGTAAGCCGGTTGTTTGTCGCTAAGTAGATACTGCGGCATTCTGCTCAGCCCTCGGATAATCGAATAGGTTCTAGCACCTTAAGAGCCAGGTTGCCCCCCTTTGAGCCAAGTTTGGTTTTAAACATCGGTACATCATTGGCGGTCAGCGTGTGCTCATCGCTAAATTCGATTGGTATAACGTCACCCGGTGCAAGATCAACAAGATCCCGCAGCATGATTTCTCGTTCTGCAATCTTGCAGTTCAGATCTACCTGACAGTTCAACACTTCCTGACGCAGACTCTTGATCCAGCGATCATCAATATCGGTTACATCACTTTGGACACCAGCATCTAGCTGCTCTCGGATCGGCTCAATCATCGAATAGGGTAAGGTCACATGGAGGTCGCCACCGCCACCATCGAGTTCAATATGAAACGAGTTCACAACCACTACTTCACTGGGGCTAACAATATTTGCGAGCGATGGATTTACCTCGGAACTCATATACTCAAAATCAACGGGAAATACATTCGACCAGGCTTCTTTTAAATCGACAAAAACCTGCTTAAGCACCAGCTGCACAACTCTCAGCTCCGTTGGGGTAAATTCTCGACCTTCAATTTTTGCATGTCGACCATCGCCACCAAAAAAGTTATCCACCAGCTTGAAGACCAGTTTGGCATCCAGAATAAAAAGTGCTGTACCACGCAGCGGACGAATCTTCACCAGATTAAGACTGGTGGGCACATAAAGTGTATGAACATATTCACCAAACTTAATAATCTGTATGCCACCAACGGCTACATCAGCACTGTGCCGCAGCAGATTAAACAAGCTAATTCGGGTGTAGCGCGCAAAACGTTCGTTGATCATTTCCAACGTTGGCATCCTGCCGCGAACGATTCGGTCCTGACTGGTCAGGTCCCAGGATCGCGTCTCCTTAATATCGACGTCATCATCAACATCAATATCACCATCGTCTACGCCATGGAGCAGCGCATCAATTTCGTCCTGTGAGAGTAAGTCTTGAACTGACATGTGTTTCCTATTGCATGACGAATTCTGTGAACAACACCTGCTCGATGCCCGGAATTCCAATTTCCGTTTCGAGGATGCCCTGTACGGTCGTGACGGCTGCATCCCGCAGCACTGCCTTACCTTCCTTGGTTTGTAACTCCAGGTAGTCTTGTTCTGCGATTAACATAACCAGGGCATTTCGAATAAGGGGTTGGTGCTTAACCAGCGCCTTGATCACTTCAGCCTCCCGGGTCACGAGGGTGACCTCAAGTTGCACATACCGCTGTCGACTATTAGCTTCGAAGGTTGTGACAAAGTTCGGCTTCAGTTTGTGATAGATCGCTTTACCTGGACCCGAGGCAAACAAGCCACCTTCGGCATCTGCTTCGACAACTTCACCGTCTTCACCCACAACTTCTGCTTCGTCGTCGCCGCTGAGAAACCAAAATGCGCCGCTGCCAATTGCGGCCAATAGGAGCACAACCGCAGCGCCAATTATGATCAGCTTTTTGCGCTTGCCACCGTCCGCTACTTGTTCTTCAGCGGCTACGTCTTCTTCTTCGTCTGCCATGCCAATATTTTGTCGTGAAAACTTAATTACTGTGTCAAGCAATCCGCGTGCCACTCGTACAAGCCGGCAACTACAATAGGGATTACGCCTCTACCGATAAGTGTAGACCACACAGAAAAAGACGCCTGGCGGCGGCAGCGACACCAATTTCCTATTGATCAAAGACCCGCATTAGGCCGGTTGAAAACAGAATTCGGGACGTTGCGTGAGACTTTAGCTGTGAACAAGCAACTAGAACGGGCAAGTAAAATTTTATTGGATTTTGGGGGCTTGCAGACCGGTGCTAGGACAGGGTTAGGGCGTCGGCAATTCCAACTCCGTCAAAGATCTGACGAAGTTGGTGGATGTCAACAATGCTTTAAACAGTGCTTTAAACAGTGCTGGGGCGGTCACCTTAGCCGGGGAATTTTGAGGCCAAATATGCTTCAGCAATTAACGCCTAGACATAATCATCAACCAGCCCGATCGATTGACGGACTTCCGTTCGGGAAATGCTTTCATCCTCCAGCCCTGTATCTTCAGCACCGCTGTCTGGGCCGCCGTCAGATTGAGTGAAACCCTCTTGCCCCTGGTCACTTACGCCGCTGTCGGCCAGGGAGAAACCTGCGGTTTCAAGCATTTCTCGGAGTTTCGGTACGGACTGTTCGAGAGCCTCACGGACCTGCGCAGATTGACTGGTAAACTGCACACTCGCCTGATCATGATTCAAATTAACCTTTACCTCGATTGGACCGAGCTCAGGTGGATTAATGTGTATTCTTGCGGTGGAGATGGTTTGATTCACCATCAGAGTAATCCTGCCCGCCATCGCCTCACCCCAATCCGTTGAACCTACCCGCTGGGGAATCACCAGCTCAGTTTTTATCGGCGTTGCTATCGCTCTAGCTTCGGCTGCTGCGGACTGCGCGTTAGTCGTGTCGTTAGTAGAGGTTGAGGTTTGAGTTGAGACTTTTCCTAACTCCTTTAATGCAGTGCTCTCAAAGCTCTCTATTGACATACTATCTGCAACGCCCCGGGTTGGTTGCAAATTACCGGTGGTCTGCGCAATAAAAGATTGGAGCCGGGCCAACACTTCAGGCTTATTGGATTGTGAAGACATTGTGCCAAGGTCTGCGGTTGCTGCTTGGAGTGTCTTCGGGATGTTTTCTACAACAAATTTTGCTGCCAATAGGACTGCCTGGTCAGCCTCAGCTGGTGCCAGTGCTTCACCGCCGAGCTGCAGAATAAGCGTATTGGTTGCTGTTTCTGCTAGATCAGTACTTGTTGTCGCCGGGGCTGCTTGTCCCTCAACTTGCTCTTCCTCCGGCAGATCATTGCCGCCACTTGCCGTTTGGGCGGACTTTTCCTCAGCGGCTTTGTTCGCCTCGTTAGCGTCCTTTTTAGCCTCAGTGGCTTCGTGGGCCGCATCCTTTGCTGCACGCCTTGCTTCATGTAGAGAACCCTTAAAGTCTCTGTCAGCCTTGTTTTCTATGGGCTCAGGGGGTTTAACAGTTGGCGTCTTCTTGCGCAATTCTGGCAGAGGGGATTGAACAGGCGGCAATGACATAATATTTCAGGCTCATAATTCAGATTCGATAACTGAATTTTGCAACACCCGTGCCAATAGCGTTGTTGAAGCTCCGATTAGGGTCCTACTAGTCGCAGCTTTTAATAACGGCTCTTAATAACGGCTTAGATTTTTTCCTGGAGGATTTTTTTAACCTGGCTATATTCGCTAAGTATCCCCGGCAAAAGCGGGGTGATATCTATGATATTGTCGAGTCTTGCCAATTGTTCAACGTCTTCGCAAAGTCTGGACAACGGCAGTGCCCCAACATTACAACTGGCGCCCTTAAAACTATGGGCAAGTTCCCGCAGGGCTTCAGCATCCCCGGCACCGAGGGCATCAGAAATGAGTTTAAGCTTAGATTCGGCATCCTCGAGATAGGTCTCAAGCAGAGTACCAAAATCGTCCTCCATAATATCTTCGAGTTCAGCCAGCGCTTCCATGTCTAGATGCAAATCACTCATATCAAGACTCCTGCAACCACTCAAACTCTGCTTCCACTGAATTACCCGCCCCGACATAGTGAATTCGTTTGCAGAGATTACGAATAAGTGGGATTCCACGTCCATGGAAACCCTCGTCTGGAGATTCTTTGAACGACTCATTGTCGTATTCAAAACCTTCACCGCTATCCTGAACCTGGACGTAGAGGCTGCCCCCTTCAACGGTCGGAAGATGCTCGAAGGTAAACTCAACGTATCCTGTGTTTAGGTTTTCTAGTGCGGTTTCTCGTTTCTGGTAATACTCCGCAAAGCCTCGAGGATCCGACTTAAGCTTGGAGTCCAGGCCAATCACGCCATGCTCTAACGCATTGGAATAAAGCTCAGACAAGACCGTATATAGGGTACCGCTATGGGGTCTTAGCCCCGGCACTTCCATCAGCAGCTGTAACAGCAAAGGAAGTGGATTGAAGTCACGGAGCGTATTGGGGCCAAGCTTGTAGCTCATCTTCCAATCCGTGGGACCAGAAATGGCGCCCATCTCCACCTTAAAAGTCTCAGTTTGAATTTCAGATGGATCAACCATCTTGACCTCTAACATGGTGATATCATCGTCCCGTTCACTACCATGAATATGGTTTGTCACGTCAAGGCGGATCTGTCCAAACAGCGCTTCGGTATCCTCATTATTGACAAACAGGTCTTTAAGCCGCTGCTCACCATACATTTCATCCCGCAGGTTTCGAGCTTCATGAATACCATCGGACCAGAGGTAAAATCGGTCACCTAACTCCATTCGTATTTCGAACATACTGTCGTTAAAAGATCGGGAATCAATGACACCAATGGGTACATGATCACTCTTGAATACTTCTAATTCACCATTGGCTCGAATCAAATAGCAATCGGGCAATCCGCCCAGCCACAAAGACAAGGATCCTTTTCGATAGCTAACATCCGCAAATGCCGCGCAACAAAAAACCCCAATGGGCAAAATAGACTTCAGCTTTAAATTAATTTCACGAACAATATCTTTTAGACCAAAACCTTTTGCTGTCATGCCATAGAAAATTTCGGCCATCGGCATCGCGCCAACGGCTGCAGGCAAACCATGGCCAGTAAAGTCGCCGAGCATTAGATGCATACCACCAGATGGTTTGTAAGCTGCGAGCAATACATCACCGTTAAACACAGATAACGGTGACAGCATATGTTTGATATTGGGTGCATCCAGACAACCACTGTGGGCAACATTATCAAACACAGCTTTAGCAACACGCTGCTCCTGGAGCATGTAGCTGTTGTTTTTGGCGATCTGGTCGCGCTGATTCTGCAAGGTCTGATGCATCTGGCGCATGCGCTGAAACGCGTGAATCTTCGCTTCGAGGATGACTCTGTTATAGGGCTTACTCAGGAAGTCATCACCTCCAGCTTCAAGGCACTTCGCCAGGGACGAGGCATCCTTTAGGGACGTCAGGAAAATGACCGGCACAAGGTCTTCACCGGCCGCACACTTAATCATTCGTGCAGCTTGAAAACCATCAACCTCTGGCATTAATGCATCTAAAAGCACCAGGTGTGGTCGGTGTTCGGTGAACAGATCGACAGCTTCGCGACCATTAGCAGCTTCTAGAACATCGTGTCCTTGCCGCTTCAGGATCGTAGACAGAATAAGTCTGTCCGAATCATTATCGTCCGCCACCAGTACAGTGATTGTCTCTTTCATACTGATGTCACTAGGGTGATTAGTCGATGGAGAACAACTGCTCGAAGTTGGAAATCGTCAGGATCTTTTTGACATCTGGATTGCAGTTTACAATCTTGATGTTTGCTGTATCGCCGCCAGCATGGTCGCGCAGTAGCAGCAACATGCCGAGGGCTGAGCTATCCAGATAGGTGGTTTCTTTCATATCTACGCAGTATTCGTCTGGCTCGCCATCTGAAGATTCGTAGGATTCTCGAAAATCCTGATGAGCGCTAAAATCAAATCGACCTTCGATATTGATTGTGAGACCGCGTCCATCGTCTGAAGGTGATGCGTGTATAGACATGTTCAATCCTCGTCCGTTTGGGTAATGCTTATGTGTAGTGCTTATGTGTAGTGCTTATGTGTAGTACTTATGTTGGGTTACCAATAAAAGGATAGACCACAATTCAGCCTTGACTAGTAATTATCCCCGCCTTGTTTTCGTTTTTTGCAGCTTCGAGGCGCGAGGGATACGGACCGACTTCAGGTGTTGGTGGGCATAAAATCTTTACTGGTTGGCGGCGCTGGATCTATAACCGGGACGGTGGGCGGATCATTTCGTCCAGTTGTTTTTGTTCCTGGTGCTGCTCTTGCTTTTTGACTTCCGCGACTCGTTTTTCAATGAGTTTTTCGATGGATTTGCGTTTGACCCGATGACCATTCCAAACCACCTCATCAGCTTTCATACGACCCAACATCTGATCAACTTGATCTTCTTGTTGATCAATGGCTTGCGAGAGTTGGCTCAAGAACTGTCGGGTAGATTGAAATCTATCGGGGGAAAACGCCGTATCGCTGGAGGGGCTTTGGTAATCGTCTCGGAACGCGCGTAATTCGTTAAGTTTAGACTGGTTGAACTCCCAGTTGTCCTTGGTTTTGGCGTATTCCGCCGCGGCGCTGTTCTCTTTTACTTCTGCAAGTTGCAGAACACTGTTTAGTCGCTGATGTCGCTTATTATTCATGACTCACATACCCACACGTTTTTAGGCGAGTTGGGTCAGAATATTTTTTCTAGCTTACCCAAACTCTCCTTTAAGCGTAGTCCCTCGTGGATTCCCTGCTGAAGAAATTGCTGCATTTCGGGAAACTTTTCGACCGCATAATCCACATCGCTATCAGAACCGCTGCTATAAGCACCAACGGTAATGAGGTCCTCGTTATGTCGGTACCGGGCATAGATCTGTCTGAACCGTTGAGCCAGGGCAAGGTGCTCCTTAGGTACAATATTGGGCATGGTTCGGCTCACCGAGGCCTCAATATCAATTGCGGGGTAATGGCCTGATTCCGCCAGGGAACGGGACAGCGTGATATGACCATCGAGAATGGCCCGGGCCGAGTCCGCAACGGGATCCTGGACATCATCACCCTCCGCCAGAACTGTATAGAACGCAGTAATAGAACCGCCACCCTCGGCACCGTTTCCGGCACGCTCCACCAATTCTGGCACCCTGGCAAATACAGATGGCGGGTAACCCTTTGTTGAGGGGGGCTCGCCGACGGCCAATGCGATTTGTCTCTGGGCCTGGGCAAAGCGCGTTAACGAATCCATCAGCAGCAACACCTGCTTGCCCTGGTCTCGATAGTACTCCGCCAGGCGCGTGGCAAGAAAACTCGCCCGAATTTTCATGGTTGGTGAATCATCCGCCGGCGCTGCAACAACAATCGCCCGGTTTAAACCCTTTTCATCTAGCACCTGCTCAATAAATTCCTGAACCTCACGGCCCCGCTCACCGATTAGTCCGACAATAATGACCTCAGCCTCGGTATATCGAGTCATCATTCCCAGCAGCACACTCTTGCCCACACCACTACCGGCGAACAAGCCGAGGCGTTGGCCCCGACCGACGGTCATCAAGCTATTGATTGCCACAATGCCGGTATCCAGAACTTCACTAATAGGCTTTCGATGTAACGGATTGATCGCGGTGTTTGCCACGGGCACATAAGCATCCGCAACAATTGGACCCTTGCTGTCCAGGGGCTCTCCATTACCGTCAATAACTCGACCCAGATATGCATCACCCACGCCAATTGTTTTGTCCGGTATTGGTACCACGGTTGCGCCGGGCTTAAATCGACCTAGATTGCCAACGGGCATCATAAAAATGCGATCTGCTTCGAACCCTACAACTTCTGCTTCCGCGGACTCGTCACCATCTTCTATGCGACAGACACCGCCAAGGCTAGTCTGACAACCCGACGCTTCAAGGAGCATACCGGTCACCCGCACCAACTTGCCCTTCGCAACCGGCATCGATTGATAGGAATTTAGGTTATCGCTAAATTGCTGAATTCTGGTGTTAGGCATGATCAACCGGATCAGGGTCTATTGCAGCTTCAATGGTTTGCAATTCAGCCTCTTCGATTAACGGCACCTGTTCACCGCGGCAGGCGGCAATGAGCGCTTGCTGAATTCTCTCCGCTAGTCCGGACTCCACTTCACTTTGGCCCGCCACCACCCGGCAGCCACCCCGCGCGATTGCCTTATCAGCAATAAACGTCACATCGGGCAAACTCATGGATTGCAGTAGTTCAATGTCGGCGGGGTTTGCTCGAACCTTTGGATTTTCAGCACCGTGAGGCAGGGCTTGCAACGCCTGCTCAACCAGTTGTGCAATGAACTCGGGCTGGGTATTAATCTCCCGGCAAACAATTACTTTAGTCAGTTCGGTCACCAGGTCTATTAGTCCATCATGTAGCGCTTTATCTAGATCCGGCGGCGTTAAAAATGCCTGCTGCAATATGGCAATTGCATTGCGTTGTGCCTCAACTTCTTTTGCAAAGGCAGCTTCAGCATCTTTTCGACCCGCTTCACTGCCGGCGCCAAACCCAGGATCGTATCCCGCTTTTTCTCCCTTAGTGAAACCTTCAGTTTCGCCTTTTTTAAAACCCTCCGCATATCCTGCTTCTATTGCTCCTGCGACATCAGCAGCTTCAGCTAGATCCGCGGTGGCTGTTGTGTCGAGCGTAGCATCAGCGGGTAACGTCGGTGCTGTTGCCGGATCTGTTGCCGATTCTGTGACGGGTTCTGGCTGATTTTTGATGGCTGCCGTTGACGCGGCCATTTCTGGCGGAAGACTTTTATCCCTGGGCTTATCAAGAGGCTTATCAAGGGGCTTATCCAAAGGCTTAGCCGATGTTCTGCTATGGGGACGGCGGAGTTTGCTTAAATCCATCTTGCCGGGGTGGCGCTGGGACCCGACTCGGATCAACTTATCACCCGGCCCACCGGCAATTTCCGGTGGAATCCAATCGGAGCAGCCAGAAACCTGGGACGCGGGAATTCGACCGGGTAACTTAGCCACGGGGGAGCATCTCTAGCAAGTCAGATAAGAAACCCATGGCTATATCATCTGATCGCCACCGCCGGATAGGATAATGTCACCACTATCAGCCATCTTGCGGGCGATGGTCAGAATATCACGCTGGGCAGTTTCAACGTCACTCACCCGTACTGGGCCTTTCGCTTCCAAATCATCACGCAGCAATTCGGCTGCCCGTTTGGACATATTCTTGAATATCTTTTCCTGCATTGATTCGTCCGCACCTTTGAGCGCCGTGATCAACACTTCCGACGACACTTCCCTAAGCAGAGTCTGGATTCCACGATCATCAACGTCGGCAAGATTATCGAAGACAAACATCAGGTCTTGAATTTCAACTGCGAGCTCCTCATCCACTTCAGAGATCGCCGTCATAATGTCGGACTCAAGTATCGAATCCACATTGTTCATAATTTCCGCCGCAACCTTAGTGCCACCCATTGCAGAACTCTGGGTACTGGAACCGGAGAACTGTTTCTCTAATATGTCATTTAATTCCTGCAATGCCGCCGGTTGCACCGAATCCAATGCCGCGACTCTCATGACAAGATCCTGACGGACCCGTGGGTCTTGTATATGGCTCAATATTTGGGCGGAATGATCTGGATCCAAATACGCCAATACTATCGCTTGAATTTGTGGATGCTCATAACGAATAATTTCTGAAACCGAACGGGAGTCCATCCACTTCAATGTATCCAGTCCCGTGGTGTTTCCACCCATCAGAATACGATCAATCAAGCCACCGGCCTTATCTGCACCCAGGGCTTTAACCAGGGTTGCCTTAATATAGTCGTCAGAACCAATCCCAAGCCCGGTTTGAGATTCCACCTCCTGCATCATTTTGGTCATGGTCATTTCGACCTGACCGTTTGTGACGTTTTGCAGTGATGCCATCGCTGAACCCACGCGCTGGACTTCTTTTGGCCCAAGATGCTGCAGCACTTTTGCCGCGCCACTTTCACCCAACGTCATCAATAGGACAGCGGCCATATCTAACTTGGACATTTTGACTTCTGGTCTAGTTTCCTCAGCCATTTAACTCTCCGTTGATACCCATTCTTTGATGACCTGCGCAACCCGCGCTGGATTTTCTTCCACCAGAGCTTTGATCGTATCCAGCTGTCGTGCGTACATATCTCCAGGACCTGGCAGGAGCAATTCTTCGCCACCACTCAAGGTCACGGTTTCCTGCATCGCTTCTTCTTCCGCTTCTAACTCCTGCTCTGCAAGGCGCTCTAATTCTTGTTCAGCAATCAGATCCTTCATACGATCCTCGGCACTCGGACCCGCCAACATATTCAACACGGGTCGAAGTACAAAGAAAGTCAGGAACACCACAAGCAAACCAAACATCACCTGCTTAACAATCGTTAGAAACCAGGACTCCGTCCAAAAACCCGGCGGCACCAGTACAACCTCGTCGATTTTGCCAAAAGGTTCACTCATTACCGTCACCCGGTCACCACGAATATTGCTGTAACCAATCGCATCCCGGATTAGCTGATTCATTTTTGCGAGGGATTCATCTTCCCAGGGGACGGTTTGCATCTCGCCGGATTCAGGATTCACAATTCTTCGGTGATCTAGCACTACCGCTACCGTCAATCGATTGATCTTTCCGACGGAATGGCGGGTATGGCTAATTGTGCGATCAAGCTCGTAATTGCGTGTTGCTTGTTTTCGCTGCCGATTGATTTGTAAAGGCGCTTCACCCTCGGCGCCGACCGCTTCCTCCGGTGCCGCACCGGCCGCAGGAGGTTGGTTAGAGAGCGCTCCGGGAATACCACCCTCGTCTCCACCGGCGCGAGTTTCTTCCATGGTCTCTTCGCTGCGAATCGCCGGCAAATCAGGATTAAACATCTCCTGGGTTTGCTCAACCGAAGTAAAGTCGACATCAGCGGCGACCTGCGCATTAAATTCTGTTTGGCCTAGAATCGGCCCGAGGATTTGATCAATCTTAGACAGTAAATCCTCTTCAACCTTTTGGGAAAACTGGAACTGCTTCTCGGTCTCGCCAATCCCCGAGTCCTCTTCGAAGTCCGATAACAAGTTGCCATTTTGATCAACAACCGTCACATCATCCGAGGACATCTCCGGAATACTATTGGCAACCAGGTGCATAATGGACTTCACCTGGGGCCGCTCAAGATCCCGACCATTAACCAATTCAACAAAAACCGAAGACGACGGCTTGCGAGCATCCCGAACGAACACCGATTGTTTCGGGATCGCGAGTAACACTCGAGCATTCTTGACCGTTTTTAAACTAGAAATTGTTTTTGCCAGCTCACCTTCAATTGCTCTTTGGTAGCGGGCGGTTTCCATAAATTGACTCGTGCCTAGTTCCTGTTCTTGATCCAGAATCAAATAGCCCGTGTCTTTTGTTGCAATCACATCCGCAGCAGCAACCTGCATCCGTGCATCGTGAATTTCGCTGGTGGGAACAAGGACCATGCCGGTTTCAGGTTCAACCGTAAATTGGATGCCATTTTCTTCAAGCACCCGGGCAATTGCCGAGGCCTGGCTGGGTTCAAGGTTGCTATATAAAGGTCTGTAATCGGGAGTTTGACTCCACATCACGATCAATACAGAGAATGTGATAACGCTGGCAAGACCGATAAGCAGACCAACCTGACGCAGCATGGGCAGGCCAAGAAAACCGGACACCACATCATTCGACCTATACCGATTCGAATCCATAGAATCGTAAGCAACCGGAGACGAGTCCATTTGTTGCGATTGATCTTCTGTCATCGCCGGTTCGTCTAATTCCGCCACGGCGGACATTTCTGACATTACTGTCTACTCCACTAGATGGGCATGTTCATGATTTTTTCGTAGGCACTCACCAGTTTGTTTCGAGCTTCTGAAACTGCCTGAAAGGCTACCGATGCTTTTTGCGACGCAATCATGGCCTGGGTTAAGGTCACTCCCTCATCTCCCGCCTCTATCGCCGAAGACAATCGACCGGACTCTTGCTGTAACTCATTCACGGTATCGAGTGCATTGGTCATCAGGTCACCAAAGCTACGGGTCGCCTCGTGACTTTCGCCAACCTTAGTGGTGCCTGAAACGTTTGCGGCATGATCCATTCGCGCCAGAGCCTCGGGGCCCTGACTCTGCAATTTCATTGTGCGCATTTGTGACAGCACATTCTGAATATCCATTCGATCAGACATACTCAACTCTCCTTTTTAGATCGCTAGCTCTGCATTCACGTCAATGCCACATTCACGCATCCGCGCAAGCTTATAGCGCAGTGTTCTGGCGCTAATACCCAACTGCTCGGCGGTTCGGCTTCTACTACCTCGTTCTTTTTTCAGCACGTCTATGATGAGCTGAAACTCTTTGTGTTTAAGGTTTTCCTCTAGATTTCCTTCATCAGCGTTGTCGATCGAATCCGACGAACTCAGCGACGCAGGTCCGACCTGGATTGAATCATTAGTCGACCCAACGGTAGACCCAACAGTAGACATAGGATCCAAAAACAGATCTTCCTCACCGACCAGGTTGCCTGGTTGCAGGATTAATGCTCTTTGCACAACATTTTCAAGTTCCCGGACATTACCAGGCCACTGATAAGCTCGAAGTGCGGCACTCGCCTCGGCATCCATTTCAATAACGGGACGATTCATTCGCCGGCAGTATGTTTTCGCCATTTGTTCTGCGAGCGGGAGAATATCCTCCCGACGATTTCGTAAAGGCTCAATTCGAAGCGGGAAAACGCTGATGCGATAGTAGAGGTCTTCACGAAACTGACCTTGTCTAACATAATCGACCAGATTTCGGTTGCTGGTGGCAATGATCCGAACGTCAACTTTTTTGACAGACTTTCCACCAAGACGCTCGACTTCACGTTCCTGTAGAACCCTGAGCAATTTTGCCTGTAGCCCAAGGTCCATTTCTGAAATTTCATCCAGTAAGAGCGTGCCACCTTCAGCTTGCTCAAACTTACCTTCTCGGCTGCTATGTGCACCTGTATAAGCTCCTTTTTCATGACCAAATAACGTCGCCTCCAACATGTTTTCAGGGATCGCCGCACAGTTGATTGCAACGAAGGGTTTAGCTGCCCGGGGGGATTCTTCATGGATAAATCGGGCCACAACCTCTTTACCGACACCACTTTCACCCAATAACAAAGCCGTTGAATCCGCTAACGCGACCTTCTTAGCTAGCAAATACAACTTCCTCGAAACAGGATCGACAACCACCGGCTTAACGGCAGCGTTGTCTCCTGCTTGCTGGCGGACAGTTTCAATGAGCACGCCTGGCTCAAAGGGTTTAATCATAAAATCGACGGCACCCAACCGCATCGCGGACACAGCCTTGGCCACATCGGAGTACGCGGTTACGATCAATACGGGTAGTTGAGCCCGGGTCTTGCGGATGTTTTCAAGCAACTCAATGCCATCCATGCCATCCATATTGACGTCGGACACGACCATGTCGACCTCACAACGTTCCAACACGCCTAAGGCCTCTATTCCATTGTTGGCGGTTCGGACTTTAAAGCCCGCCAGCTTTAGTGTTTCAGCGACGGCTTCTTGAAGCTCATAATCATCTTCAACGACCAGGATGCATTTTTTCGACATCAATAATTCCTTTTCACTTTTTGCTGCTTAACTTTTTGCTGCTTAACGCTCACGGGAATCGAAAGTTCTACCCTGAGACCACCGGTTTGGGCTGCGGCGAGTTTGAGGTCGCCGCCCAAAGACTTGGCAACTGCCTGTACAACGGCGAGACCAAGGCCCGTGCCTTTAGCCCGGGTGGAATAAAACGGCTCTAACACTCGCCCAATTTCACTTTTACTAATCCCTGGCCCGTTATCCTCGATACACAGGCATAGCTGCTGGGGTGCAAGGCGAGCAGAAATTGTGACTTCAAGAACCGACACATGGCCGGTCTCTAAATTGGCTTCCCGGGCATTGTTTAGTAAGTTCAAAATGGCACTGATCAGCGCACTAGGGTTACAGGTGAGGTAAACGTCTTCGGCCTCATTCACGTACTGTACTTTTATCGCTTCAAGCGTTGGCGTAGTTGCAACTTCCCGTTGTAGACGATGTAGCAAATCTGAAATACAAAGTTCTTGTTCCGTTGCCTGACTGCCCCGGGCAAAAATTAGTAGATCAGATACCTGTTGCTCAAGGTTCTTAAGTTGCAGAACTAACTTACCGGCAAAGGGTAATTTTTGTTTATCGGGCAATGATTCATTCTGTAAGTGCCCGGCATATAACATGGCCGAGGAAAGCGGTGTTCGAATCTGGTGAGCAAGGTAGGCCACCATTTTGCCCATGGTTGCCAGCCGGTCTTGTCTGCCTAGCTGGGCTTGCAACTCCCGGGTTTCAGTTTGGTCCGTGAGTAAAATCAATTGCCCGCCCCCACCGGGTAAGCCGGCTCCCGTCATCGAGCGGGTTGCGATACTGAGCCGTCGTCCATCCTTTAGGGATATTTCGTGACCATCATCAAGGCGAGGAGAAAAGCTGTGTTCAATAATTTGCGTCCAGCGCTTACCGGGCAGGTCAGCACCAAAAAAGTCTTCAGCGGCGGGATTACACTGCTGAACAACTCCCTGGGAATCCAGGACTACAACACCACCGGGCAACAACGTCAGCAGATGCTCCAGGCGGGTTGCAATATGTTGTTTATCGATCGAAGCGCGCAACTTTTCCTTGTTGCTTTCCACCAATTCCTTTTGGAGCTCCGAAACGTGGTCTTGTAAATGTTGATAGGACTCGGACAACTGCGCAGAGACCTGCGAAAAACTCTGGAAAGCCGTTTCCAGACTAAGTCGTTCCGCCGCTGCCTGATCGGTTATCGCGGCTTGCTGTACAGATGATCCTCTCACTGTAAAATCCTTTTCCGTGATTGCCTATTAACCGTTACAAAACCTTTTGCACTTCATGTGCTGTATCAAAAAAGGTGTGACCGCTGCGCTGACATCCTTGCCTGTAAATCTCTTTACGCTACTCATCCTTCTTGTTCCGTCTTCCTTTGCTGTTGCGCCGTCAACTTCCTGTCGACTTGCGGTCACACCTACTCCAATACAGCAACTAGCGTGCCAGTTGCGAAATACCCCCCTGTATCAAGGTGTTAGCGATTTTTCGTTATGAACACTTAGATCTAGTGTCAAAAAGGTGACCCGTCTCGGAGAAACTGTTTACTGGCTTAAAAGGCTAAGATACTGAACACCCAAACTGTGTCGCACGGATTTCGCAATGCTTTGGGCATACCATTACTCCGCTAGCTTGGTCGTCTTCTCGCGGCCCCCAAGATGATGAGCAACGAAGAATCAGACTGTAGTACACAGAATCCGCCATGCTTTGGGCATACCATTTCTCCGCTAGCTTGGTCGTCTTCTCGCGGTGCCCAAGATGAAGAGCAAAGAATAATCAGGCTGTAGAGCACAGAATCCGCCATGCTTTGGGCATACCATTTCTCCGCTAGCTTGGTCGTCTTCTCGCGGTGCCCAAGATGAAGAGCAAAGAATAATCAGGCTGTAGAGCACAGAATCCGCCATGCTTTGGGCATACCATTTCTCCGCTAGCTTGGTCGTCTTCTCGCGGTGCCCAAGATGAAGAGCAAAGAATAATCAGGCTGTAGAGCACAGAATCCGCCATGCTTTGGGCATACCATTTCTCCGCCAGCTAGCGGAGAAATGGGCCCCCCGAATCATTGCGAGGAAACCGTTGCTATCTAAGACCTAAGACTCCTAGGAAACTACTTCTGCAAATTGTATTTGCGCATTTTCTCGACCAGAGTGGTCCGGCGAATGTGTAGCTTGTCGGCAGCGCGGGCAACAACACTGTTGCTGTCGTCCAGCGCCTGTTGGATTAAATCCTTCTCAAGCTTGGTGAGATAGTCCTTCAAGTTGACCCCGTTAACGGGCAACAGCGCAGTATCGTTCATGTTAACGATCTTTGGCTGGGAGTCGGAACTTGACTCCAGGACCTCAGCAATATCATCTTCATCACCGGGATCAACATGTCGGAACTTCTCGGGCAAATCTTGCACGCCGATCACACCGTAGGGGTGCAGAATCGTCATGCGTTCAACCAGGTTCGCAAGTTCGCGAACATTGCCAGACCACTCATGTCGACACAGGGACATGATGGCGGCGGAATTAAAACGAATAGAACCGCGTTTTTCAGTTTCCATTCGGGTAATTAGATCATTCAGCAGCAATGGAATATCTTCCACCCGCTCTTTTAAACAAGGCATCTCAATGGGGAATACATTCAATCGGTAGAACAGATCCTCGCGGAAGGTACCCTCGGCGATCATTTCTTCAAGATTGTTGTGGGTTGCAGCGACAATACGCACATTAGTGGTGATGCTCTCGTTACTGCCGACTCTCTCAAAGCAACGCTCTTGCAGGACTCGCAGAATTTTGACCTGCATGTGCAACGGCATATCGCCAATTTCATCAAGAAATAATGTGCCACCCTGGGCGAGTTCAAATCGGCCCTGGCGGCTAGAGATTGCACCGGTAAAAGCGCCCTTCTCGTGACCAAACAGCTCGCTTTCCAACAGTTCTGAAGGAATCGCACCGCAGTTCACGGGGACAAAGGGCTCGTCTCTCCTCGGCGAATTATAATGAAGGTTTCGAGCAACCACTTCTTTACCGGTACCGGAGGCGCCGGTAATCAGGACCGTGACATCCTTGTCAGCCACCTGGGCCATCATTTCTCTGACGGCGCTGACCTTCCGGGAAGTGCCGACTAAAGAGCGGAATAATTTGGCGTTTCGGCCAACTTCACGGTCTCGACTAATATCGTAGTGCTCGCGGTATACCTGGGCCCGATGTAATGAGTCGAGTAGCTTGTTATAGCTTGGCGGAAGTGAAATGTTTGCGATCACATTGCTCTGGTATTCCTCGGACAGGACTTCTCGCGCAATATCCCCAAGTAGCAGTACCGGGACAGTGGTATCCCACTCATCGATAGCATCCAGCGCCAGTTCAAGGGTTTCTTCGTCGCAGTGAACACCAAACAACACACAGGAAATCTCTCGAGGGTCCTGAACCTCTGCTTCGATGGCATCTCGCCAGCCCGCAAGGGTTGTGCTGATTACGGTCTCGCCAAGAAAATTGAGAATAACTTCAATATCTCTCCGCTGTTCCGCGTCATCTTCGATCAGTAATACTTTTATATCTCGCCACATGCCATTAACGCCTTGTCTCTTTGCCGCTCGTTACCGCAAATCATTTAAGATATGTAAACGACGTAATGTCGTCACTAACAGTTACAAGTAAAGACGGAAATCAGGCATTGTCAAATCAATGGCGATAGTTTTTTGGCGGCGTCAGCAATTTGTCTTTTTTTATAAAAAAACTAGACAAAACACGAGTTTGGGACTTACTGGACGCAGGGTGCCTAACTCAGATAAGCGTTAGGCATGGGTCCGATTGGAGTTCAGTTAGGCTCTGCTTGAGAATCAGCAAGCTTTTATCGTAAATGGTTCATCTGGTGGTAGGTATGACCACTGGCCCGTGACTGGCGCATGGAGATGGCTTCTACCGCAACTTCATTTTTTTGGTAGCGACAATCTTTGATCAGATGTGAGTAAAAACTTAAGGTTTCTTTAAGCGCAGCCAGAACAGACGCATCTGCCTGACCAATCAATTGTGTCACAACCGAGCGGCAGTCATTGTCCAAATCGGCAAGATCTTGCCACTGTCGATACTCAAAGGCTTTCTGCATCTTTGCCCGCAATTCAGCGAGTTGTGACAACCAGAGCTCGGTATTTTCTGTCTTAATCCCTTGAGACACAGCAAAACCCATCACACTTGAACCTCATCCTTGATGCCATCCCAGCCTTCCTTGATGGTCTTAACGAGGCCAATTACCTCGTCGATAATATCCACGTCGTTTGCAACACCCGCTGCAAACACGCGTCTGGTCATATATAAATATAGCCGATCCAGATTTTCAGCAATTTCACCGCCTTTTTCAGCGTCCAGAGCATCCTGCAAAGCCCCAATAATGGTGATTGCAGAGCCAAGGCAGCGAGACTTACCCTCGTAGTCCTGGCGACCAATAAATCCTTTTGCCATGGCCAATCGACTGATGAGGCCGTCCATCATCATGGTAATCAATTGATGGGGACTTGCATCCATCACACTGGTTTGAACGTTCATTTGTTGGTAATGCTTCGCGCCAGATCCGTACATCAGTCTCACATCCTTCATGTTTCTTAACAGTAGTTGACGGCACGTTTGATTTTTTCTTTAACGATTTATTTCCAAATAGGGTTCACCGGCTCTATGAAAATGTTGGCCCGCATCTTGCTCTTCTCGTTGTGAAAGTAATCTAGTTGAGAAATCGGGTTACAGCGATTGATCTAAAACACTGGTTTCTACATTGGTAGAAACGATGGTATAGACGTTGGTATAAAAAATGGAAAATCTGAAACAACGAGCAGAACTCTCAGAAGACGCGATTCCTCGCAGCAACGTGACTCCTGCACTACGCAGAAAGGTCAATAAGATGCTGGAGGAAGCTAGCTTTGCCTTCGATAGCACTTACAACGAGTCGGATGCTGATCAGGGTCGAATCCATAAACTGCGCAATCGAGCCAGAACAATGGCGCAAAAAGTATTGTTAAAGCAGACCGATAATATCGACGCCTTAAACCTGTTGGGCAGGATCGCACTGGATGAGGGTGACCTGAACAAAGCGGGTCAGTTTCTCGACACAGCATTGAGCTTCGAACCTGAGTCAGCGTCTCTTGCATACTCCAGAGGCCACATATTTCTCGCAACCCAGAGTTACGAAAAAGCTGAAGAACAATTTCTGCGTGCGGAACAACTTGCGCCCAGGACAACCAGAGCAAAAGCATCCCTCGCCTACACCAGAACTCGCAAAGGCGCCTTTGTAGAGGCGTTTGCAGACTACAGAGAGCTTATTAAGCTCGACCCAACCGATCAGCACATCAAAACCAAACTATTTGAGTGTATTCGACATATTCAGGCGGACTACTACTCGCCAGAACTTGAGAAGGAACTACTGGGTTATTTAAAGTTCGATGACGTTGACCATAGTGAGCTGACCAATCTTGCGGCATCACTCTTGATACATAAATATGACCTGGTGAGAGGTAATTCTCCCCTTGATCCGCAGCAACTATCAGAAGATGAGTTGCTCAATTTGGCGCTTCGTCGTTGCCAATTTCAGAATCCAATTATCGAAGAATTTTTAACGGCATGCAGGCAATGTATTCTCCAGGAATCGATCGATCAGCAAAAAATCGACAGCCGATTTATGGAATTTTTGGTCAGTATATCCCTACAGTGCATTCACAATGAGTTTGTTTACGCTGTCTCGTTAACAGAAGAGAAAGTGCTTCGGGAACTTAAGATGATGGTCAGTACCACGGTTTTGTCCCGGGAATGGCAGACCAGCGAAGTCGAATATCCTTTGCTGCTGCTGAGCATGTACTCCCTGCTACACCACAATAGTTTTCGCGATCATCTATTGCGAAAACCTCTAATCGCATGGTCAGGGGAAGTTCAACCCGTGATTGAGCCACACCTATACGAACCGCAAAAAGAGCTGGAAATACAGCGCAGAATTGAGTCGTTAACACCGGTGCAAAACAGCACGTCCCGATCTGTTGGGCAGCAGTATGAAGAAAACCCATACCCAAGGTGGCGGTCCCTAAATTACGCTACACCGACGGACTACGGTCAGGCCCTTGCCGCTGAATTACAGGGTTTTACACCGCCGTCGTTTCTTCACAATCAAACCATCCGGGTGTTAATCGCCGGATGTGGAACCGGCAAACATGCGCTGCAGGTGGCAAAATACTTCCGCAATGTTGAGGTCACCGCCATTGATTTGTCGAAGGCGAGCCTCGCCTACGCAACAAAACAAGCGCGGCAGCATCAAGTCACCAATATTGAATTCTTTCAGGCCGACATTCTTGAACTTCAATCCCGCAATCAATACCACATTATTGAATCCTCGGGTGTGCTGCACCACATGGAAGATCCACTCGAAGGCTGGCGAGCCCTAACCAAACTGTTGGTACCTGGTGGGCTAATGAAAGTCGGGTTGTATAGCGAACGTGCAAGGAGCATTGTGACCCACGCCCGACATGTAATCGCTGAAAACCAGCTAGCCGCTGATAACGAACATATTCGGATTTTCCGCCAGGCGGTGCTTGACGGTCAGGTCAGTGGCGATTTGGATCCAATCAAACAATCCTCTGATTTTTATAATCTAAGCGGCTGCCGGGACCTTCTGTTCCATGTACAAGAACATCTGTTCTCGCCGCTGTCTATTAAAGCCAGCGTAGAGAGTGTCGGGCTTGGGTTTTTAGGTTTTGTAAACCTACCTTTTGATGTCAAGACCGCTTTTGATAAACATTTTGCTTCGGACCCACGCCGGGTGAATCTGGAAAACTGGGACAAGCTAGAAGAAGCAGCGCCTGATATTTTTGGCAATATGTTTCAGTTTTATTGTCAGCTGCAATCTGACAACGTTGCTAGACTGGGTTAGCGCTCTCGGATTCGGTACACTCAGCATCTAAACGTGCTGGGTGAACTATGTTATATCTGCTCATTTTTTCTGGTCTGCTGGTTGGGCTCTTTCTGTTTGCCCCCAGGCCTAAACTGGATGCCTCGGAACGGCACTCCCAGGTTCCACAAATTCCCCTCGATAAACTTGCCGATTGGCTAGATGGCCAGGAAAGCCATGTGCCGAATTTAATTCCCGGTACCGAGGCCCATATTGAATGGGCCAATCCGGAGAAACCCAACAAAACGCCACTTTGCTTTCTCTATCTGCACGGTTTCTCCGCGACCTGGCAGGAAACCGCACCGCTCACAAGTCGCCTGGCCCAGGCGCAACAGGCCAACGTGGTCCAGGCACGTCTTGCGGGTCATGGCGAGGGGGAAGCCGGCATGCTGACCCCGGCAGAACATTGGCTGCAAAGCGTTACCGATCATTTTGATCTGGCAACTCGTCTGGGTGAGAAGGTTGTGATTATCGGCACTTCCACCGGCTGCACAATTGCATCGTGGTTACTAAACAATCCGATTTACGCAAACAAGACTCATGCTTGTCTGTTTCTCTCACCAAATTTTCGAGTTCGTAGCTCCTTTGGTTTTCTCCTGACCTGGCCCTTTTCAAAATACTGGGTCCATCTAATCCTGGGTCGACACCATGAATGGGAACCTGTCTCGGAAGCCCAGGCCCGGGCCTGGACACATCGCTACTCCACTTTGGCGTTGATCGAAATGCAAAAAACCGTCGACTATGTCGGCGGCTTAGACTTCGGTCGGTTTACGGTTCCGCTGGCCATGATGTATATGGAAAATGACAGTACAATTTATCCCCCAAGCGCAATACAGGTTTTTAATCGTTGGGGCGCACATCGCAAGAAACTGATTAAAGTAGACCTGGATGGTGGTACAGAAGAGCATGTGTTTGTTGGCGAAATCACCGCACCCCATCGATTGGACTGGTGCTTCGAACGGCTTAACGCGTTTCTTGAGGACGTCGCGCACGCTGATCAGAACGCCATTCAGAATTCTATCCAGAATTCTATCCAGAATTCTATCAAGAATACTCCGCAACAATGATTGATCGTTTAGGCCAAAGTTTATTTCTCCCAACCATATTATTTGGTTTCGCATTTTTTGCGGCGGAGAACATTAGCCGCCTACCCTCGGATGCCATTATATTACTCAGCTATTTACCCTACGCGAGCCTATTGCTGGTTGCATTGATAGCCAGTGCATTTAATCGTGGCAGATCCCTTATCGCTGCAACCTTTGGTCTGGTGTTACTTTCGGTTGATCAATACCGTGCTGACATACCCTTTGTTGAAGCCATCGCCCTGATCCTGTTTCCCGTTAACCTCGCGACCCTTGCTTTCCTACCGGAACGCGGCACCCTGACCACCGCAGGAATCATGCGGGTCACGTTGGTGTTCGCCCAGATCGTCGCCACCCTATTCCTACTTAACCGGTTTGGACTTCAAGCTGAACCCTATCTCTTTTTTACCGCGCTGCCGTCCTGGCCGGAGTATCTCAACCAATCGCAACCCGCCGCATTTGTGGCTCTGATTGCATTGTTGATTACCCTGGGGGCAAGTAGCGTTTCACAATCTCCTGTTACCCATAGCTTGTTTTCCGCCAGCGCAGGGTTCGCGGCGTTGCTGCTGTTTCACCTGCCGGAAACCACTACCCAGGTATTTCTAATTGCGGTTGCCATCGCCCTGAGCGTTGGGCTAATGCGTGATTACTACAACATGGCATACCGGGATGAACTCACTTCACTTCCCCAACGTCGGGCGTTAAACGAAAGCCTTACGGCCCTCAGTGGACAGTACTGCATTGCAATGCTGGACGTTGATCACTTCAAGAAGTTTAACGATACCCACGGCCATGACGTCGGCGACCAGGTATTACAGATGGTCGCCAGTCAAATACGTAAAGTTCAAGGTGGCGGCAAGGCTTATCGCTACGGTGGTGAAGAATTTACCGTGGTGTTTTCTGGCAAGCAGATTGATGACGCTGTCTATTTCCTTGAGGAGGTAAGAAAAAGCATCGAGGGATATGAAATGGTCATTCGTGAAAGCGAACGCCCCGTCGAAGCAGAAGACAAGTCATCCCAAAAAAGCCGAGAAAAAGGTTCCTATCGAAAAGCCGACAAAAAGGTGTCCGTCACAATCAGCATTGGCGTCGCAGAAAAGTCCAAGGGAGAAACCCCTGAGGAAGTTCTCAAGCGTTCAGATGAAGCGCTCTATAAAGCCAAAAAAGGTGGCCGTAACAGAGTTTCTAGTCACTCTTAAATGCCTCGCTTAGGATACTAAGCTGTTGGCTAAGAAAGTCTTCAGTGGATTTCAATTGTGAAATCAGTCCGTCCGCCGCGGCAAACTGACTACTGAGTTGAGCTTCAAGGGCATCCATCCGTTCATTCAGTTTTACCCGGGACTCTTCAACTCCCGCCAACAGGTCAGACAGTGAGTCCACTTTGACATCCAGCACACCCCCAGACCGAAGCATTGAGTCAAACAACGCCGACAATTTAAATGCCGTACCCTGAATGTAACTCACCGTACCTCGATCACCCAGGGTACCACCCAGGACCCGAATTCGCAGACCAGCCGCCTCGTTTAGATCACCGGTTGCCGCTGTCCCCGCTGTTCCGCCACCCACGGCAAAGCCAAATTGACTCACCATATTGTCGGATATTTCGGTAAAGTTTACTGAGGACGCAGCACCTGTGCTGCTTGAAATCACCCCGTAGTTTCCGATCCCAAGATCAAAATCGACTACGGCTGATTTCCCCGCGGCAACAAGGACGGAATCAGCATTAATCGCCGCCTGTAATGCAATCGCAAGCTCCGGGGCAGTCGCATAGGTACCAGCTGCGATTGAGATGGTTCCGGAGGTGATACCATCTATATTCAGTTTAAAGTCATAGTCGCCGGCATTGACCTCACCAGTTGTCACGGTAAGAGGAACGTTCAAATCATTGAGGATGCTGCTGCTAACAAAACCCGGTTTAGCTGCCTGGGCACCTTCAGTGGCTCTTAAAAACTGACCATTACCGCTAGCTGCTTCACCATTAATTGTGCCTTTAACGTCCAGTCCCGCGTTTACAGTGCCGACACCTGCACCAAATCCAAGCTCTGCTTCAACATCCGTGTCCGATGAAACAAAAGATATTGAGCTATTGGAGCCATACTCATTGCTCTGAAACTCAAAACGCTGACTTGTTGTGTTGTAGCTCACCGTAACCGTATCGCTGGTTTCGGAAATATTGTCGTCGTTATTAATTCGAAGCTGTAGTTCCTGGGCG